>Ga0272445_1003081_pt1 | contig 10673 bp, 5 predicted proteins | sample YNPCB0031_FD_194404 | JGI IMG/M metagenome (GOLD analysis project Ga0272445, IMG submission 194404) | Hot spring sediment microbial communities from Yellowstone National Park, WY, United States - YNP-CB-003-1 | ecosystem: Environmental > Aquatic > Thermal springs > Hot (42-90C) > Sediment... | reverse complement strand
GTTCGCTCTCTGCGTGAACTCAGATAAGAACCCTGAGCAATGACTGGAGGTGGTTGTCTATGACTGATCCAAAGCAACTTGCAGCCTTACAACTGATTCGTTCCTCAAAGGCGCTTGTAATTGGCGCTGACGAACTTTTTGAACTGTGTCCATTTCAGCCAGAGGAAATGTTCAGGTTGCAGGACCTCGGCGACGATGATGCTGTGTTTGAAGAGTTGAGGCAACTCTGCAACACTCTGAGGGTGTATCCGAGAGTCGTATTCATTGACCCGTTCAGAAATACTCACATCGAGAGAGCAAACAAACTCATGCCTCAGTTAGCTGTCACAATCGAGTTCAACAATGGACTACCCAACAGGAAGTGGACGAATCGCTTTGCATGGCTGTTCGGAGAGAAGGTCGCATCAATTCCATCATCGAAGGACAAATATGAATTCACGATCTACACGCCACTGACACTTAGTAAACTGCAGGAACTTAGGCATCAACCTGATGAGTTCCCGATTCTTATCGATCTCTTTCTCAAGCGAAAAACTCAACCTGACCTCTGGATCACTCCCGACGGAAAAATTCGGTTCGCACAAGACCATGCTCGAATCTGGCTTTTCCTGAAACTCGGCATAAAGGACATCGTTTATCGACTCAACGGTCAGAATGTTTCTGTTCTGGCGACTGACAGAACAAAACTTATCTTTCTCTTGCAATGCATCAAGTTCGGAGTTCTGTGCGCCAGCAATGAAGACTTGGTCAAACTCGTAAACCTGAAAAATGCCGCTGTTAGCCCTGCGAAAGCACCATTGCTGCCACTTAGCCTCCGTGCTCGGTTTGCACTCTTAGACGACGAAGATGGCGCACTTGTGGATAAGTCCACTAACGAACTCGTCCCAGTCACAGTCTTTCCGAGAACTCGAACCGAACGAACCGAAGTTCTGATGGTCAACGATGATGGCAGTGTAGAATGGGCTCCAGTCGAACGAACGCACACTGAACTCGTTGCGTTCCTGCTGGAGAAGTATTCGCCAGACCATTACTTCGAATCCGATGTCTTCGAACTGGCAGAACGCTTTGAACTCCCAGATGTTCCGACCGTAGAGAAAGTTGACCGCAAGCGTGCTCAGAAAGCAGAACAAGCAATAGAGATGATTGCTGATATTCTGAGCCAGCATGGACAGAAGTTGTTCCAGTTCCAGCGTGAAGACATTGTGAAACTACTGACGAAACGGTTCGGCATTCTCGCATGGGACCCTGGCTGCGGGAAGACTATCGGTGGGTTAGCCTTTGCGCTTGGAGCGCTGGCTATCGGCGACTGCGCACCGAGAGTGCTTGTTGTCGCACCGCAGGACCTAATTCCGCAATGGTTCGCCGAAATCGGGAAATTTTTCGGCGCAGAATTCGCGGCAGAGTGGATAGTACTTTCTGGCATAGAAGACGCAATCCAACTTGCTCGCCTGTCTCGAAGAGTCCCAAAGACCTACCCGTTGTTCGCTATAACTTGGTATGAAGCACTGCGGGACGCTATCGGAGATGAGAAACTTGTAAAACGCGATGATGGCGCACCTTGCTTTTATTGCAATCATGTCGTTCATCATGACGGTCTATGCTCCTACGGCTGCCCATTCAACGGTTCACCTTACATTTCTCGCCGCAGGGACGCAGCGTGGTTTCTCAAAAAGTTCGTCAAAAACGGCGTGCTCGTCATCGATGAAGGTACTTACATCAAGAGCTGTGAAAGCTTGCGAGGTATCGCAGCACGACGGCTCGTCACAGCCAAGTATCGCCTCATCATGACAGGGACACCCATCAAGAATTTGCTTTCAGACTTGCCAATGCTGTTGCAGCTTGCTGCCAGACCTAACTCGCAGGCTTATCCGTTCCCTCCAGAACAGGAAGGAGTCAACCGTTTCTCGAAGCAGTTCATGGTCGTCGAGCGCAACTTGCTGAACAAGCGCAGGCGCATCGGACCCGAGCCGACAAACTTGAGCACCGTTCAGTTGCTGTTGTCGGCAACGGTACTGCGAAGGCGAAAAGACCAACTCGGAGAAGAAATTGCGCCGCTTGAAATTAAGGTTCACGAAGTCCCGCTGACCTACGAGCAGGCAATGTGGTATCGGGCATGGTGCGATGATGAGTTATTTGAGCGCTGGTTCTATGCGACGCACAACAGGAATATCGGTGACCTCGCAAGGCTTCTCAGTCGAATGACTCACCTTTTGTTCGTAGTCGGACACCCAACTTCAAGCACTGCAACTGGCAATCCAGTTTCGCTCGACCTTTTGACGAATTTACCGCAGCCAACAGAATTGACCCACAAGAACTTGCTCGTCGCCAACCTCGCCGAGCAGTTTGCGCGTGAGGAAGGTTACTGCGTTGTTTTCGCACAGACGGTCGGCGTGCTTGAGACTATTGGGAAAATGCTCAGAGAGCGTGGCATCCCAGTCCACATGACAGTTGAGAAGCGAGCGGGCAAGATGCAATCTTTGCCACCAGCGAAACGAAGCATGGTCATTCAGAAGTTCAGGCATCAAGGTGGAGTTCTGTTGGCTTCAATTTCAGCGATGGCACACGGTCACGACTTCGCTTTCGTCCCTCGTGCAATAATTCACTCGCTTCCGTTCGCCTATGACTCATACGCGCAAGCGATTTGCCGAGTGCACAGGATTGTTTCGCCTAAGCCTGTTGAAGTCCATGTCGTCTGTGCAAGCAATTCGCTTGACATGTATCTTTTCGAGTTGCTTCGCAGGAAAGAGTTCGCTGCAAGTTCGGTTCTGGATAACGCAATGCTTGAGATTACGATCAGCAAAGACGAGTGGAAGAAAGTTTGGGAGCAAGTTCAAGAGTCGTTAGATAACCTCGTAGTTGCATAGACTCGACAGGAGGTGGTCATGATGGAAGGTTTGTTTGAGATGCTGATGGAGCAACACAGCAACGAGCCGTCCTTGTCGTCAGTGATCTTGGATTTTCTGACAGACGCCCAGACAGAGCCTGAATTGTGGAACAGAATTGTCATGGAAATTGACCCAGAGAACCCTGCTGCTGCAAGTGATTTCCTTGCAGGAGTGCTTCGGGCTGCTGAGTTCGATGAGACTTTCATTCCAATCCACATTCTGATAGTCGCACTTCATAATGCAATTGGGTGTTCAGCAAAAGACCCAAGACTTTCGATCCCATGCACTCGTTATCAATTCAGAATCATCAAAGTCGGCGACACCTATGCGCTCGCGTTCGAGCACGAAAGGTGCAAGTACCTTGAAGGTAATTGAATGCCTTAGTGTAGTCCTTGCGTTTTTAACACGCTTCGGTTAAACTTGAAGTGGTTGTGCCATCACGAAGGCAGAAGCCAATGCTGAAATGGGAGGTGTGTGTAGAATGCAGAAGGTCTTAGGGCTGCAGTTTCGTGGTGCGCCGGTGGAGTTAGGTGAGCGAGTTCTGGAAAACTTCGGGAAAAGGCTAAAAGAATGGATGGAGCGTCGCGAAGTCGGGTTAGTTGACATCGCTCAAAACCTCGGAATCAGTTACTCCTATGCAGCGTTCCTCGGAAAGGTCAAACCCTACGGCAGGTTATTGTCTCCTCCGAACGCTGTTGCCCTCGCAGAATTCCTCGATATTTCTCCCGATGAAGTCTTTTCAGCGATGTGCCAAATCAATCCCTACCTTGCAGAAAAAGTCCCGATAGAAGTGCTTGAAGCCGAATTGCTTGAACTTCACAAGAGACTGCGGGAACGAATAGAAGAGGCAGAACAAGAGCAGCGTGAAAGGAGGCGTCGTCGCTGATTTGAAACTGTGCACATAGAAGCGGAAAGTTGCGGCGTTGTGGCTGCTTTGCGGGTATTGAGCGGAGAATCTATCCAAACAAACAATTCTCGTGACAGAAAGGAGGATTCATGGGTGTCACTAACTAATGCAAGCAAGGTTGGCTACTGGCGGATTGACAGCAACGACGAGGCATGGGTTGTGACCGCTTCATTTGCAATGCCCGCATGGCAGTATCGGCAATTGCTGTCTATCATCGTGCGTCGTCCAATTCGATTCATGAGCGCTATATGTCGGTGGTTGCCAGAAATTGACCCGTATGCGTGCCTAATTCAGACTGATTGGGCGGAAGTGATTCTGTGCTGGAACGGAGAGATAGGCGCAATTGCCGTGTTAGTTCCTTCGGAACTGAGTGAAGAGAGGCGGCAATCTGCCACGCAGATTGCGTGTGAATTCCTTGCATTTGCATGTAACTTGATAGGCAACGCATTGCAACCGCTATCGGCATTCATAGTGGGCGAGGATGATGACAACTGGGCTGTTTGCGAAGTTATGGGCGATTTGAACCCGCATTGAGTTGTTCGATCTCACTTGACAGATTTCCGCCCAAATGCTATCACGAGTGGTTGGCATGTCAGTGAGCCACTGAACTTATGAAGGAAACTACCTGTTAGTTGCTTCGATTGTGGATGCAGGGTTGAAGTAGTAGAGGGCGATTGGCGTCAGAAGGCTATAAAAAGCGGGTGGAAGTCGTAATTATATATTGGGGGCGTTCAACCGAAGGGGAAGGTAATATGGCGCGGGTTTTTGCAATTATAATGAGTGGAGAAGACGAACAGACCCTTCAAGGTCAAACTGAGGCAATAACACAGAGCAAGCAACAATTGGAAGGTGGTCAAGATTCAAATCTCGGCTAAAATCGAAGGCGTCAATCGAAGTGGGAGGCAATATGGTGCGGATTTTTGCAATTACAATCAATGGGGAGTAAAACAAGGGGGCGTTGGTGGATAATTCAAAGGCAAGTCAGTGCTTGGTCTCAGGCAATTTGTGGGCTCAATGTAAGCGTTAAGGACGAAGGCGATAGAAGCCAGTAGAAACTCGGCGCAACTCAAAAGGATGTTGAAGGCAATATGATAAAGGTTTCAGCAATATATATAAGTGGGCGAAGCTAATGCCTCACCCAGTTTAGCAAGTCGTGAGGTCAGCAAAGCAAATCGGCAGGTCAGGAAGGCAGCGGGTAGTGAATTTTGAGCGTTGGGTTACTGCCTGACCGGAAAATGGCAAAGAAAATGTGTCCTACAGCCTATAGAAAGCAAAAGCGAGGCTGTTAACGATCCGAAAAGGGTTAGGCTGTGGCGTTGGATATTGACATAGCATCGAGAGTGTGTTAAAAAAGGAAGCAACCTTCTCACTTCGTCTTGAGGTTGAGGTGAATGAGCATGAGGGAGAAGCGACGCAAATTTGAGAGGGCATTGGTAAGAACCATTCTTATAATGTTCTGCTTTTTAACATCATTGTGTCAGGCTCAACCTGAACCGCAATCTCCCGGTTATACTTCAGCGCCAGGAGAAAGAGTTACTCAACTTAGACCTACATTTACCTGGAAGAAAGTTACTGGAGCGACTAAATATGGATTATACATTAGCAAATATCCATATGGATCAAGTAATATAGTGTATGAAAATGAAAATATATCTGGATCATTGACTTCTTTTACTATTGACAAAAATTTAGAATATGGACATTTATATCGTTGGAATATGAGAGCCTATGTAAATGGTAAATGGACATCATATTCAAGTCGTTTATACTTCTATATTCCTCCTGCTAAACCAGAACCCACCTCTCCAGGCTCTCCTTCTCCTGACGGACCCAATACAGATACTTTAACGCCTACTTTTAAGTGGAACTCTGCTTCTGGTGCAAGTTATTATGCTTTTTACATTAAAGATACAATTAGCGGCGAACTTGTCTTTGATAGTGAAAACTTTAATGGTAGCAAAATAAAAATAAGGGAAACTTCTTACACTTTACCTTCAGGAGTGCTTAAATGGGGGCGAAAATATCGTTGGAATATGAGAGCGTGGATGGAAGAAGGAGGGTATGAACTTGCAAGTGATTTTTCTGGGCTATTGTATTTTCAAACACCTCCTCCACCTCACCCTGACCTTACTCCTTACAAGCCCTCAGGCTGGTCTGACAAGATTGTGGTGTCCAAGACGACTGGCACGACGACTGATGACACCAATTTGACCGAGAACGACACACTCTATGTGGACTGGGCAGTCATCAATCAGGGAAATGCCGATATTACTACGACATTTTATGTTGATCTTTATGTTGATGGTGTATTTAAGCAAAGATTCTCAAAAACAACAGGTCTTCCGGTAAATTCATGGACATACTTTACAGATTATCTTATCGGCAAATTGAGTGCGGGGACGCATACGATTAGAATCGTGGTTGATGCGACTAATGTTATCGCTGAAAAAGATGAAAATAACAATGAATACACCAAAACGATCACCGTCTCTTCTGCACCCTCAGGACAGCCTCCTTCTAAGCCTTCTAACCCGTCGCCTGCTGATGGGGCGACAAATCAACCAACTTCTTTGACCCTTTCTTGGTCTTCCAGTGGAGCGACGAAATATGACCTTTATTTCGGCACTAACAGCAACCCACCTCTCAAAGCATCCAATCTGACCAGCAACCAATACTTCGTCTCTAACCTTTCGCCCGGCACAACTTACTACTGGAAAGTCGTGGCAAAGAACGATTACGGTCAAACAACAGGCGATGTGTGGCGGTTTACGACGGCAACGCAGGTCACAGGGCGCTTCAACATCGGTGACCGGGTGTGTGTGACTGTTGCAGGTAATGGCTTAAGGGTTCGCGATGCGCCTGCAGGGAATGTGAAGAAAGATGCCAACGGGTCAGAAATTAAAAAGTTAGCAGGACAGCAAGGAGAGATTATCGGCGGTCCTGAAGAAGCCGTTCTGAATGGAGTGAAATACACTTGGTGGCGAATCCAATGGTCAGACACTGAGGGTTGGTCAGCAGAAGGGAGCGGCTCTACTGCCTATCTGGAAGCCTTACCTGGCAAAGGAACTTATCCCGTCATCAGTCACAATAACCTCTCGTGGCAGGTGGAAGTCTATGGGGATGCAGAACCAGAAGGTCTGGCAGTTCGCTCCGAGCCTGCCTCCAATGAATCAAACCCACCGAGAAAACATAAAGGCGCAAAAGGTTGGACCTTAGATAAGCAACCTGTTTTGGCAAACGGAATGATTTGGTGGCTGATCAGGTGGGACGACGGGACTGTCGGGTGGAGTGCTGATTCACAATTGAATTACGGTGTCTACTTGGTCAGAAAAGCGACAGCCAACTTTAGCGGTAAGATGGGGCTATCAAGGGACCCGAACCAACCTATTGACTTCGGCTCTGTGGCAGTGAATGAGAGCAAAGACCTTGCCATCCGCATCTATAACCTGAACGATGGGACTTCCAATCGTGTCTTGACGGGAACGGTTCAGGTTTCAGGAAACGGTTTCAGCCTGCAAAGCCCAAGCACTTTTGAACTGTTGCCGGGCGAAGGTCGCATCTTCACTATCCGCTTTCGCCCTACTGCTTCAGGCAACTATTCAGGCACATTGACCATCAACCACAATGCCAGCAACTATTCCAGCCCTTTGAACATTGCCCTTAAGGGGAGTGCGGGCAATGTCACGACAATTAGGCTTTCTGTCTCTCCATCTTCTCTGGATTTCGGGCAGGTTGAGATAAACACGACCCAAGAATTGTCTGTCACCATCACGAACGACTCCACATCCACAGGGACACTGACTGTCTCCGATTTGCAAGTTTCAGGCAGTGGGTTCAAGTTGGCGGGTGGGCAATCCACGAACTTTAGTTTGTCTCCAGGACAATCAAAGACCGTTCGTGTCCAGTTTAACCCGACGGCAAAGACCACCTATTCGGGAAGCCTTCGCATCTACCACAATGCCACCAATTCGGTTCCGCCATATGAAGTCTCCTTGAAAGGGACGGGCGTGGAGTTTTCTTATCGGCTTTCCATCAATGTCTCTCCCGCAAATAGTGGGACTATTTTAGTGAACGGACAGGAGGTCAATTTGCTGCCCTTTGAGAGAAGTTACGCCAAAGGCACAAATTTGACTTTGGAAGCCAAGGAAAACAACAACTACTCGTTCAAGAATTGGTCAGGTTCTCTGTCATCCACTAACAGAACTATCTCCTTGACACTCAACAGTGACATTAATTTGACTGCAAACTTTGTATTTGCATCAAGTGGCAAGCAAGTTTTAAATGTTCAAGTAAACAATTCCGCACTTGGTCAGGTCAGGATTGTAGGGCAAACAGATTGGGGAACCTCTTTCTCAAAGGAATTCAACACTAACGAGACTGCGACGATAGAAGCAAGGGTAAAGCCTGGTGTGAGCGGTGTTAGTTTCACAGGTTGGGCTGGGACACCCACTAATATCAGTGGCAATCCTATCACCTTGAAAATGGACAGGAGTTACTCCATCACCGCTGAGTTTAAGGACACTCAGAAACCAGTCATTGGGGAACTTTCCGTGACACCTTCCGGTGTTTCCTTGAACGGAGATGTCACAATTCGTGCCACTGCCACCGACAACATCGGAGTTCAAGAAGTTATCGCCACCATTGTGAAACCTGACAAAAGTTCCGAAAAATTACCATTAGGAAGAGAAGATAGTGGTGCTTATTCAGGGGGTTATCGCAACACTAATCTACCAGGCGAATATACTGTCATCGTCCAAGCAAAGGACGCCCAAGGGAATTTGTCTGATGTAAAAACAGTTCAGTTTAATGTTAGTGGAGACGAGGCTAAACCTCCAGCACCAATGTGCATTGTTAAGCCTACGAATGAACGAGGCAAATTTCAATTTACTGTTGGATGGCTTCCAAATGTTCTTGCGGAATTAACTAAATTCGCTGGGAAAAAACTTTCCATTATAACCCGAATCCTGAAACAAAATGAACCTACAATTGAAATTGAAAGTGATCCTCAAGAGATAGTTATTCCAGGATCATTAGATCCTTTAAATATGCCTAAGACCTCTTTTCTGCCAACGAAAAACTCAACACCAATTACATTGGATCCTGGGATATACAAGTCACAGGTCAAGGTTAAAGATTCAACAACAAATAGTGAAAATTCAATAACTTCTGATCAATTTGTCGTTTCACAAGGTGATTGGGGTGTAGATACTAATAATAAGTTAGATAAAGACACTCTTGAATATCTTCTAGAACATGGATTTACATTCATATACCTTAAGATAACAGAAGGGATTAACGATAAAGAAGGAAATCCGTGGATTCATCCTAATTTCCCAAATAATATTAATCTTGTTCGACAAGATCTTTTTAAAGATCTTTTTAAAGTTGGTTATTTCCATTATGCCAGACCGCAAGAAACCCTTAAGAAATTATTAGGCAAAAAGTATCCATATACAAGTGATAATGAGCTAACTCAAGAAGATATTATAGAAGCTGCAAAATTAGAGGCTAATGCTTTTATAAATGCAGTAAACCAATATGGATTACCTGACCTTCCTCCAGCATTAGATATCGAGGATACTTATGATAAGAATAAGATTCTTGTTGATAGTCCCATTCGTATTGGTCTTGAGAATCTTAAACTATGGGTTCAAACTTGGTTAAAAGAAGTTGAAAATCAATTGAGAGTAAGACCAATAATATATACTTCAGAGAAAACTTATTACCCAAAATTGAAAGATGTAAAAGATGAGAATGGTTTACCTTATATGTTCTGGATTGCTAAATGGCTATATGGTAGTGGCGAATATATATCGTACTTGGATATTGATACCATAATGAAGTGGACATTTGAAGCATCTGCCGACTCCATAGACAATAAAAACAATGACTGGCTATTTCGGCAATATCTGGGAAGGATTAAGATCAAGAAGAAGGGAGGGGGAACCTTTGCTCCAGAACTTGATTTCGATGTAGCTTATGGTGATATCATTCAGAATCAGAAGAAGATGTTAGATAAACAATTTATTGTGCAATTTCGTAATCGTGGAAGCAATAATGAAATAGAACCTAATGATTCACCAAGTAATGCCAATGATTTCCCAGCAAGTGGTCTAATAAACGGACTTATAAATAATGACAAAGATATAGATTGGTTTCGTTTTGAAGGAAACAAAGGTGAACAAATAAGTATTTGGATAGAAACGATGTTGAATTCACAATTAGATGGGGTGTTGACGCTATATGATAGTGATGGTCAACAGATTATTATAGGAAATGACGATGATGAAGTTCGTAGAAGTCTTGATCCAGCAATTTGGCATTTCATTTTACCTCACTCTGGCACATTTTATATCAAGGTATCATCTCGTAACGGAGGTTCGGAGAATCACTTTTACACCCTTTATTTGCGCCGTGAGGTGGCGAACGATGACTTCGGAGACGACTTTGAAACTGCCACGCCTATAGAACGAAATCAAACTATTGAAGGCACTATCGGGCACCGAGGGGATGTGGATGTCTTCCGCTTCAATGCCTATCAAGACGAATTCCTGACAGTAGATGTGAGGGCGAAGAGGAACGGCTCACCACTGGACGCTGTTTTGACCCTTTACAGGGAGAAGGTTAACGAAAACGGAGAAACTGTGCGGGAAATCGTGGGCGAATGGGACGATGTGAATGGCTATGACCCGACAGTTCGTCGCTGGAAAATCCCTGCAACGGGCATTTACTACTTGGAGTTGAAGGACTTCAACGGTGAAGGCGGTGCCGATTACCGATACACCTTGAACTTCACGATTGAACCGCCTCCGATGGCGACGATAGACACCACGCCTGTGACTGCCGATGTGCAAATGGGCGAACAGAAGGCGCAGGAGAGG
>Ga0272445_1003080_pt1 | contig 10674 bp, 22 predicted proteins | sample YNPCB0031_FD_194404 | JGI IMG/M metagenome (GOLD analysis project Ga0272445, IMG submission 194404) | Hot spring sediment microbial communities from Yellowstone National Park, WY, United States - YNP-CB-003-1 | ecosystem: Environmental > Aquatic > Thermal springs > Hot (42-90C) > Sediment... | reverse complement strand
CGCGCGCGGGGCACAATTCCGTGCGAGCAAGACTCGCGCGACTTCAGACCCTGGCAAAATATCGAATGGGAGAAACGCCCTGATTCTGAACTGCCCAAGCAACCCCAAAACCGCAGAGCCCGACGAGCGGTTGCCGCCTACGAGCGAAAGGCAGCCCGCAGAGGACGAAACACAGGTTGACGAGCGCGGGCCGGATATGGTTGAGCATGCCAACCCCCTGCCGCTGTGGCCGGAGGGATGCTGAAAAGGGCTCCACCAAAATGACCAAACATGACCTACACCTCCTAGACTACCTCGTGAGCGGTGATGACGTCCCCGGCGTCACCTGCTCGACTGCTGCCCAGGTAATCTTAGACCTTGCCGAAGGTCGCTTTGACGGCGGCCTGGATGACGACGAGCAATGTCCGCTGTTCGAGTACGTCGACAGGTACAATTTCGCTGGCGACGATGCAGAATACATGCTGCTGCTCGCGGCCATCAAAACGCTTGGCGCGGCTGCCGCCTGCTCTCTATGGGAAGCAGGCATGCGCAACGCGGCGGCGGACCAAGCACATATCGATGAATGTAACGCACTGGCCGAAGAGGCGTACCGCCTCCCCACCTCGGCCTGATGCACTACACGCGCGCGGTCACCCTTGGCTTGCTCGCAGTATCCCTGGCCATTCTGGCTTTGAGCGTGGCTCGGATGCTCCCATGATGGGCGACTACCGCGAGGAAGACACCCCGCAAAAGCTTGAGTTTTCGGATCGCGTTAGCCGCTGGAAGCACGCCCCCGACAAAGAGCAGCGGGCGGCCGAGTCTGCGCGAGACTTGGACGCCCGGCAGCTCGCCAAGAGGCTTGGGCGCTCGCGGCCGTGCCACTGCCGCGAGAATGAAGCGCTGCTGCACCGCGCTGGCGTCATCGTTGACGAGCTGCTGGGCCAGATATCCGCGCTCAAGCGGGACGTGGAGAAGCTGCGCGCCTACGAGCGTACTGTCAGGAAAGCCCTGACGGGGGTGGGCGAATGAGACTGCGCCGGTGGCTCTGCAGGCTTGGCTGGCATCGGCGTCCGCAGCTCTACGGGCACGACGGGCGCGACTGGTTGCTGATATGCCCTGCCTGTCACCAGCTCGGCTTACAGAGCGGCGGCGGCGGCAAGGGCATGGTTCCCGTCAACCTGTGGGACGACGACAACGGGGCGGACCATCAAGTGACCACCCGGCCCGACGTCAGTGCGCCCGACCGCTAAGGATGTCTGCGGCGTAGTCCGCAAGCGCGAGCGTCTCATCAAGCTTGGGGGCCGCTCCCGCTCTCAGCTCTGCCTGCCTCTGAAGCACCTCGTCGAGCGCGCGCCGCTCGACGGCCCCCGCCTCGACGAGCAACGCGCCAAGGCGCTCATTAGGGCGCTGCTGCTGCAGCTTCACGGCGCGCGCTAGCTGGGCCTCTGAAACGCGCATCCAAGCGCGCAGCAGGTCGCCGATGTTTGGGGCGGTCAACGCTCCCGCTCCCGCGACAAGCCTGTCACGGCCAGGCGGTAAAGCTTGCCCTGCAGCACGGCAACTGTGCGCCGCTCGTACCACCACGCAGCCAGCGCCACGGCAGCCAGTAGGCCACCAGGGGCGCTTGCAGCAACCGTCTCCAGTAGCTTTGCAATGCCTTCCCCTGCTGGCACTACGGCGCGGGCTGCGCGGCGGCGGCTTTTTCGGATGCCGTCATTCCGCCAAAGTTGTCCGGGTCAAACCGAGTCACCACGGCGGCCGTCGCTTTGGCCTCGGCTGCCAGGCGCACGTCAGATGCCACCTTCACGGCCGTTCTTGCCAGGGTGTAGATGCCGGAGATGGCAACGCCCGCACCGATGATGCGTGGATCTGGGCTGGCCTGAAAAGCGCTCGCCAGGCTGGGCAGGATGACGCTTAGGAGCGTCAGCCAAAACTCGGTTGTGGTGTGCCCTGGCTTCACGTCGGCAACACCAGCTGCGCACCCACCGAACGCAGGCGCTCGTGAATGCTGCGGTCGACCGCTTCGAGGTCGCGCAGCAGGGTGCCCGTGTCGACGGCGATCGCCTTCAGCGTCTCGGTGGCCGTTGCCACATCGGCCGATGAGCTGAGCACGGCAATTGCGTACACGAGCCCATCGCGGAAACCGCCCGCTCGACCCGTCGTGGAGAGCGGCGGGATGTTATCGGCCGGTGCGTCGGTGCTCGCCGCGTCGGTGCTCGCCGCGTCGACGCTCGACGGCGAGTTTTTCTTGCCCTTCGTCGTCCTCGAGGCGGCCGTGCTCGAGGCGTCGTCAACCGTCGCCCTGGTCGGTGCTGCTACATCGTTGCCTGATAGCGTGGTGTCGGTGCTCATGGTCGCATCCCTCTACCGCTTCTTTCGGCGGCGTCGTGTCGTCTTCTTCTTGCGCTTCTTCTTCGCGAATTGGCCATTCGCCTTGCGCTTGATGCGCTTCTTCTTGGTGCGACGCTTATTTTTTCGCTTTGCCATAATGGTCCCTATGTCCTTGTGGATGCTGTGCTGTAGAAGCTGGCGTAATCCATGAATGCGGTAATGGCGAGTGTGCCAGCAGAGGAGCTGCGGTTCAGACACATAAGCGGGCCACCAAGGAACATCGGGTCGTGAGCAATAAAGCCGTTGCCAGACGCGATGACGGAGCCGTTCAGTGTTGCGGTGATGAGCTTTGTACCAGCTTGTTTTGTGACCTGCAGGGTGTTCCAAGAGTTTGCCACTGGCGCAACGGTGCTGTTCGAGATCGTGGTAAATAAGGTAGAGCCCGGAAGTTGCTCGCCCAAAATCCAGTTTCCTCCGTTTTGGTTGTCGGAGTACCGCAGCATGGCCGCACCTAGCCAGTTAAAGTTACTGTTCGGTTGCGCGAATCCGACCTCAAACAGGTAGCGGTCCGTGGCCGAAGAGAGCGCATTAGGAAACCCAAACTTTACAAGGTAGGTCCATCCGGGGTCTACAGAATAGGTCATCATGCGGGTTGCATTGGGGTTGCCTATGCCGAAACAAACCGAGTCATTAACCGCCGTAGTCTGAACAAACATTAACCCTGTCCGCGGACCCAATTGCGCCGCTGTCCACCCGGCCGGGATGGTTGGTACCGCGGCCGGCGTTGGTAGCTGAAAACCATAGAGCCCGCCGCCGGCTATAAACTGAGTGAAAGGATCCATTCCAAGGAGGTCGGTTTCCCAGTATGTACCCGCGGCGTAGTTCGCGGCGTCGCTACGTCCAAGGCTTGCTTGCGTGATGTTTGTTCCGGCTGCAAACGTCGCATACTGACTGGCGTCGATCGTGACCGCATCGACGCCATTTGTTCGCAAAGCAACCGACGTAGACGTCGGGAAGCGCAGCCCCGTGCTGCCGCTGGTGCTGTTTAAAAACGCCGCTGTCGTGTTGACGTTGCCCGATGCATATACTGTGGGAAGCAGAGCCGTTGCACCATTGACGGTCAATGTTCCGGCAAGCGTCGCGTTGCCCGCCGCGTCGACCGTGTACGGTGGCTTTGGGAGCTGCAGGCTTGCTGTGCGGACCGGCGGCATTAGTTTGAAAAGCTCACAGACCACCCAGGCACGGGCCCTGTTGCGCCGACTGTCACGATGGTCATTGCAGCGGCGCAACGCGGTATCTCGTACACCTCGATGTCGTGCAAGTTGCTGACCTGGCCGCGCGCTGCGGCCGTGAGCTGGTCGGACGGATGCTGATGGCGAGGACCGTCAAACCCGTTCCAGTACACTTGAGCGTCCATCGGCGTATACCCTATGCCGGGCGTGAGCTGGGCACCTTGGCCGATGTATTGCCCATTCACGAAGCTCGCGCCGCCCCAATAGGCGAAGGTCACCGTCACGAAGCGCGCGCCGACCGGGATACAAACGGTGCTCACCGGACCACCACCCAGGCCGGTCTGCAGGCCGGTCACCACCCAGGGACTAGCCTGCAGCGGGGCCGATATCTGCTTCGCCAGCGCCGACACCCGCACGACTGGCGCAAAAATCGGCCCAAAAGTCGGATGGAGAGCGTCATAGCTTGGTCCGTACCATTGCTCCGGCGTACCGCCGTTGGCCACGGACGCGGCAATGGCACCCGCCTGCATGGTCGACAACCTGTAGCTGTTCAACACGTTGACGGGCACGGTCGCGTCCTGCCCATAAACGCCGCACCACGGGGCAAAGAAAAACCCCTCTATGCCGTCGAGGCGGTCACCCAGCTCAAGAATTTCTCCAGGCGTCATCACCCAATAGGAGTCAAGGTTGACCGTTGGCGGCAGTGCGACACCCGAAAGCGGATAGGTCTGAAGCGACGCAGCGAGCTGCGCAAGCCGGGCGGCCGGCATGGTAGACAGCGCGCCAAGAGGCGTGCAAAAGAGGCGCACAGGGAAGGGCACCACACCGCCGACACTAACCGAAGCCACCGCAGAGTTGATTGCGAACACTGTCGGCACGCCCACCACGGCCGGGGCGGTTGTTTGGGGATTAAAATCGAGGAAGCGCCGCGTTCTGTTGACCCTGTGCGGGCGCGCGCGCTCCAGCTCCGGCAGGGGTGGCGCAATGGCTTCGATGGCCTGCTTATCGTAGGGGTGCTCGGCGAAATTCTTTCGCCATTCCGCATCTGCACCACCCAAAAAGTCATCTTTCATGCGAATGGCTCATACTTGCCGTCAGGCAGTTTTCTGAACAACCGGCAAGGCGCTGGGGGTCCGACGTCGCGGGGATTGTGCCAGTCGACGTGCACCCAGCCTGGCTCGAAAATAACAGTGCGAGCCTGCCCCAAGGCACCCGCAACGGCCTGCTTGTGCACGAGGCGCGCGCCGCTCTCCGGCGTGAATCCTGGGCCTGGCTTGACGTCGACCGCGAGCCCTAGCTGATGGTAGCTGTTGCTCACGCCTCCGACCATAAGGTTTACCGTCGGGCACCGATAGGCGTCGTTGATGCTTCCATGCAGCAATGCGACCACTTTTTTTACCTCCGGTGCAATGCGGAGCGCGTTTTGAAACGCCTGAAGCGTCCACGGATTAGGACCGTGCGACGTCTTCGAAAATTTGGTAGCGACGTCCGCGCAGTACGCAATCAGCGCGGCCGTTGAAACCAGGATGGCAGTCTCAAGCACGACGTCACATCACAGGCACTATGCCGCGAAACAGACCGATGTGCGGCTTTTTAACCACCACGTAAACGATGGCCGCAGCAGCCATGAACTTGACTGCCATCGGCGTCTTTTTCCAAAGCTTGTTCACCGGTGTAGAACCTTTTTCCAAACCAAGTACCCGGCAAGCCCCGCGAGGGCCAGTTTAGCCGGCATCGGCAACGAGTGAAGTGCACCCATGAGTCACGCTCCTTTGAATTTGCTGTAAGCCCAAAAAGCGAGCAATCCGCCGCCAACAAGTTTCCAGGGTATCGAAAAAAGAGTTAGCAGGTCAGAAACGCCCGTCATATCTCCGGCCGCAGCCAAAATGGTCTTGGCTGCCTTGGTGTGCGCCGCGTTTTGCAGGTCTTTTGGGACGTTCTTTGGTATCGCGCGGACGGTGTCCACGATGGCGTCGAGATGGTACGTTTTCCCGAGCTTGCTAATGTCCGCAATTCCGTTGAGGTATGTTTGCCCGGCACTCTGCCATCCGATCCAACCTTTGGTGCTCGGCACGGTGTTGTTATCGGCCGAGTCCTGGCCTCGCTTCGCCCACGAGTCGATTACTTTTTTTAAGCCCTCGACGCCCGTTGCTGCAGGGGTGTCGCCTATTTGGGTCAGGGCCTCGTCGTAGGCTGCGCGCACCTTCGCGATGTCTTTTGCCACATCGGCGCGCAAAAGCTGGTTGTCAGGAAGCATGCGGGGGCACTCCCGGCAGGTAGTTGTGCACTTTGGCGTAGTTGTACCCCCACGCCGAGAGAATGCCGACCGTTACGCCTACGAGCACGTCGCGGAGCGTCCACTTGTCGATGGTCGGTCCTTTGCTCATGTGCCCCTAGCGGGTTGCGTTCCGCCCACGGTATCCTTTGCGGATGCGTGCGTGGCCCACTCGACAGGATCAAACGAACGAACCGGACGAGCGCGCTTCTGTGGCTTCGCCGCTGACCACGCGGGCCCGGGCGCGACGTTCGAGCGCGCCAGCGCATTAGACACAACCTGCGCGGGCGCTGGGATTGGTCGCTGCGGCGCTACAGGGGTTACCGGAGCGCCGCCAGGCACGGCAGGCATAATTGAAACAAGCAGATCTAGGTTTTTCGGCACGATCTTGATTGTCGGCATTCCTGCGCCGCCTGCCGCTTTGAGACTGAACGACGTGACGTGTGACCCAATACCCGTTGCGATGTTCGTTATCGCCTGCACCCCAGGAAGATTATCAACGCCAGTGACGTGCGCAATCGTGGTAAGATAATCCTTCGCAGCGCCTCTGATGTTTCCGCTCGACGCTTTCTCCAATCCCTGAAAGGCCCCGCCTATGGGCGTGCCTGCGAGCGCGACAGAAGCGTTATGGATGGCCGCCTTGTAGGGGTCATTGAGGGCCTTAAAAACCGGCCCAACGCCAGGAATTTTTTTTAGGTCGTAGTTCTTCCAGTCAAAGGGATTAAAGCCCATGCACTCACCCGCCCGCTGCTTTGTTTCCTGGCGTTACCGAAGTCCTGAATTTGCCTGGCAGGAAGCCGTACAAGACGCGGTGCTTGGTTTTTTGCTTGCCGTCGCCTTGGGTCGTGTGGTCAGTGTGCGGCGGCGTTTTGCTGGCCGTCTGCGGCTCGTACACTTGAGCGTTGGCCGGGGCGCCGATGGCCACGGCGATATTTTTAAGGGTTTCCTGGTCCTTTTGAATACCTTTCCAATAGACCACGCGAGGCGCTGCGTACCCGCCTGCGGTTATCTGCAGGAAACAATCTTTTTCGGCAAGCAACTGCTTCGTGATGCCCGAACGCATGCTGTTGTCGTGCCAGATCAACGGCAAGAACGGCACGCCGGCAGACTTCGTCAATTCGCTTCGGCTGCCCGCCACGCCATTGCGCATGGCGGTTCTATTCCACGCGGTGATGAGCTGTTCGTAGCGCATGGCTTGCAGGATGGGTCGGCCGTCTGCCACCAGGTCTACAACGGAAATATCCGACTGCAAGATGTTCGTGCCGTCAGGCTTGGTCAACAGCAGCTCTTTATACAAGCCCGGCTCAAGTCGCACGGTCTGGCTGCTGGCGTCGATGTAACCGAATCGATTGAGAAACGGGATATTGGTCTCGTGAATTCTCTCGACCGCGCACCTGATAACTCCGGCCGTCACCGCGAGGCTTCCCACACCCCACACATTGCCCGCCGCAAGCGTCAACTCTATGCCGCGCGTCGCCAGCAATTCTGTTGGCATACTTCCATCTTCTGAATTTCCGGTGCGGGGGTCTCTCAGATAGATATCTAGAGTGAAATACATTGAAAATGTCGTCGCGCCCGCTACGATATTATAATAGTTGGCCGGGTCTTCGACGACGTGGCCGTTGACCTGCCACATCAACCTTGACAGGTCCATGCCGCTCAAGTTGAAAAAGTTCCCCAGCTTCACGTTGCTCACGAGGCGCGCGAATTGGTCGCCGCCGAGCACGTCGCCGGTGCCCTTTATTCCGGTCAGGTCAAAGCTGAGCTGCAGCGAGCGGACGCGCGTTTTGGGGGGCAGGCCGTCCATGGAAAAAGCCACGGTGCCGCCGCTCACGAAATTGCGCGATTCAAGGTTCTGCCAATATCCGCTCACTATGCCACCTTTACGTTTGTGTTTGGGTTCGCAATGCCCTTAACCGGGCCATACCGGACGCTATAAGCCGCAAAAGCGTAAGCAGCGAGTATTCCAATAGCAAACGTGGTCGCAAACGCTTTGACGTCTTTATTCATCGAATGGCCGTCCCTTGTAAGGTCGCAATGATGGCCGATGCCCCGACGCGGGTCAAATTTCAGTCGTCTGACCACACCACAAACTGCCCGTTTTCGAGCGTGGTCACGGCCTCTGCGTAGGCGGGTCCAAAGCGCTTGCCGATGGCCTGCAGGTCATACGGAGAGCCGGCGCTCGTATGAAAGAGGGCTGCGTAATCGGTTTGGCTGAGCATGTCCTCGGACACGTTTGCAGTACGGCGGAAGGCGCCGAGCAACGACACCCGATAGTGCCGTCCCTCGTGCACGATGCGTTTGGTCGACGGAGACAGCCACGACTTGCCATTTGTCGCGCGGTCCAGCTCGTCAGCCGCAAGCGTGACGTCGCGCACTTGCAGCGCCAGCGCCGCAACTTCTTCTAGCTCCACCTCACGAAAGACAGACAGGTAGGTCGGTCGTGCGTCGGCCCGCCATTGCCCTATGGACGTGTAGACGCGACCAACGTTTGCCGTTGACACCTGCTCTTGCGGGTCATGAAAAAAGGTCGCGCGCCTCTGAGCTGTAAGACGGCACACTAGCTTCCGGATTAGGGCGCTCTTGCCCATTCCCTTTTTGCCTAGCGCGATTGCTATCATTTTCTTTCTCCTTTTGCGCCTGTTCTTCGCGTTGTGCGTGCGCGACTGCGCGCCGGTAGACGATTCCGCCGACGTTGCATGCCAGCGTCAGTTCTTCGCTGTAGGGTATGTCGGGCACTTGGTGCTTAACGAGCACGGCTGCAAGGTCGGTGTGCAGTGACGCGGATTCGGCGGCCGTCAGGGGCATGCCCCAGCGCATCGAACACCCGACGTCACACGCTTTGGTCAAAATCGCGGCTGTGCCATCGGCCGATGCGCTGGCTGACGGCTCGGCCTCGGGCGGAATTACCTCCGGGTCGCGGAGGGGCTGCTCAAACCCGTCATCGTCATTGTCAGAAGAAAAAGAGTCCGCTGCGCTGCTCGACATCGGGTTGTTTCCTCTCTTTGCGTGGCTGCTGCTTTGGCTTGGCTTCGCCAGGCTCAGGACTCGCGCTCGGTCGCTGGGGGCATTCCTTCACGATACGGGCCACAATGGCGTCTAGGCGCTCGTGTGCTGTCATTTGGCCAGACTCTCGGTGCGCCGCACCCGTAGGGGGTCGTGCTCCCCAAGCTCGTCGATGTGGTACACCTCCAGCGGCTCAGGCATCGCCGCAGCCAAGGCGAGCGGCGTGGCGTGGATCGTCCCAACCGACAAACGCGAACGCAGTAGCTCTGACATTGGTACGTCGGCGGACTGCGCTTGAGCCTTTATCTGGGCAAATTCCTGCTCTCTGAGCCGTATAGAGACCATTCGCGTCTTGGCTGCCATATCTCTAACAATCGTAGGACAAGGAGCAAAAGTCAACGTAGGGGGGGCTTGACCTGGGGGCGAGAGGCGAATACGAAAAATGTCCCGCTGCCCCCCGTCATGGTGATGGGGGGCGGACCTGGACGGGAAACGACCAAGAAACCCGTCCAGGCCCTACGCATCAACCGTCTACACACGGTGATACGCTGTCTGCCATACAAGCACACGTCGAAGGTAGTCAACGACAATCGTCGTTACGCACCTCTCCCAAGCTGCCGCGCCGCAAGCACCTCGAAAACCATTTTGACACCTCGGCCTTAGATGACCAATGGAAGGCGCTTAGCGACCACGAGCGCGAGCACCCCATAGGCGAGCCAATGCTGACCACACGCAAGGCTCTTGAGAGGATGCGCGCCGCGCAAGAAGGGGCCGGGGCCAAAGAGCCGCTACCGTCTCTGAGCCTGCTATCGCGCTTCCTGGGGCTTTTTCGCGTTGGCGGGACGGTTGAGCTTCCCATGCGCGAAATCGCTTGCCTGGTCGGCTGCAAGCGCCGGATGGCGCACCATATCCAGCGCTGGCTGGGGGCCACTGTCGTGATGAGCGACGGTAAGCGGGTTGCGGGGGCCGGGCTGCTCGTCGCCAATGGTCGACGCGGCCGGATGACGTTCGAGCGCCGCTGGCCGGGCGGGAAGGTCACGACGGAGACTTTTGAAGGCAAACGCACCTCAGAGCGTGGGCTGACGTCGGAAGGGTGCAAGGTGCTCGACATCGCGCTTGCACGCCATGAACGGCAGCAGCACCAGCAGCGGCAGTTTGAGGCGCTTCGTGATGCTGTCGCCAGGGATATGAGCATCGCATCACGCTCAGCGCGGCCTCGCACCCTCCCCGCGAAGACCTGCGTCCCCCTTCCCAAGCCCAAAATCGTCGAGAAGCCGCCTACCGAACGTATCGCGGAGCTGCAGCAGAAGCTTGCCGCTGCGGACCCTAGCGACAAGTCGTTCGTGGAAGCTCTGCTGCGTGCCGAGTATCGCGGCCTAGGTCAGCCCCCGTAAACGCCTCACGGCTCAAGCCAGGCACCTTCAGCGGCACCAAAAATCGTGCCGCGACCCACCGCTCTGCCCTCCGACGGCCGAAAGCGCGCCTTTCGTCGTCGACCCCCCCCTTAAAGCCCTCTCCGCGTCCTCTCCCGGCCTCCGCACCCCCATATTTAAGTGCTTTAAAGATTTTGAATTGAGCACCACGAGCAATCATTGCACACAGGGGGTAGGCCGGGTCGCTCCCGCTGAGCGTGCTTTAAGGGGGGGGGTCGACGACGAAAGGCGCGCTTTCGGCCGTCGTCGATTTGTCGGGGCCTGGTGTTAAAAGGGGGGGCATGAGAATTGAGCGGGGCACAATTCCGTGCGAGCAAGACTCGCGCGACTTCAGACCCTGGCAAAATATCGAATGGGAGAAACGCCCTGATTCTGAACTGCCCAAGCAACCCCAAAACCGCAGAGCCCGACGAGCGGT
>Ga0272445_1003076_pt1 | contig 10679 bp, 12 predicted proteins | sample YNPCB0031_FD_194404 | JGI IMG/M metagenome (GOLD analysis project Ga0272445, IMG submission 194404) | Hot spring sediment microbial communities from Yellowstone National Park, WY, United States - YNP-CB-003-1 | ecosystem: Environmental > Aquatic > Thermal springs > Hot (42-90C) > Sediment... | reverse complement strand
CTTTTATATGTCCTATGTAGAAAAGCACAGGTGGAGGGTCCGGTATGTCTCTAAGAAGTTTTGGGTAGTTTTCGTCATCTAAGGTCAGCCACTTTATACCTTCTCTTTCTATTTGTTTGAGGACTTCTTGGGGGTCAAAGGACAGGTCTGTATTTTTTATCTTAAAAGCTTTTTCTTTGCCTACTACTTGTTCTAACTCTTCCTGATGACTTTCAAAGATGAGTCTTGGGTCCTTGTAGAAAGTGTACAGCTGTTTTATGCTTTTTTCTCCTAAGCCTTTTATGGCTTTTAGGGTTAGCCAAAAGTATAGCTTATCCATCTGCCCATGTTCCAAGAAGTTGTGAGAAGTTTTCAAAAAAGGCAGATATAATGTGCTCAGAAGGTTCTATGTATATAACCACACGCCCTAAAGGATCTTTTCCAATGCGTACGCCTCTTTTTAGGTATGTGGGAAGTAAGCTAAACAAAGTCTGATTTATAATGACTTGAAGTCCGTAGAACTCATCTTGGATGGGTATATCTTGTGTGGATATGACCATGTGGTATCCTTCAGCTTCCTGCATGCCTATGAAGGACGGTTTTAGTTTCTCAAGATGGTTCAGCACAAGTTGAAGCATACCACCTTCTGCTATCACGAGCAGTCTCTTACCGCTTAAGTCTTTTGCCCACTGGGACTTGCCACCTGTCTTTTCAACAAGCCTTATCTCTTCAATAACCATGTTTTGGTCCATGCCTTTGCACATGTCATAAATGGTGAGCAAACAGATAGCTACCGAAGTTAGAGCTTCCATTTCGTAGCCAGTCCTTTCTATACCTTTTACATAAGAAAACGCTTCTATAGTATCTTCCTTTACATTTATATCCACCTGAGCATGCTGAAAAATCAGAGGGTGGCAAAAGGGTAAGAGCTCTGATGTCCTTTTTACAGACATAATACCTGCAAGCCTGCTTGCCTCAAGGACATTTCCCTTTGGTACTCTTCCTTCTAGTATGGCTTTTACTGTTTGGGGGTTTAGTCTTATCCTACCGTAAGCTTTTGCAGTTCTAAGGGTTTGCGGTTTTGAGCTTACATCCACTGTGCGCATGGAAAAATTATAACATCCACATGTGATTCAAGGGTCCATGCCCATGCCCTAGGTCAAGGCTTTTCTCTATGGCAGACTGAAGATAATGTTTTGCCTTTATGATGGCTTCAAGAGGTGCTTCTCCTTTTGCCAAAAAGGCTGTTATAGCCGAAGAAAAAGTGCATCCAGTACCGTGAGTGTTTCTTGTAAACACATACTTACCTTCCAGATAGTGAAAGCCCTTCCCATCATAAACTACATCTACTTTCTTATCACCTTCAAGGTGTCCACCCTTTACTACCACATAAGAAGGACCAAGGGAGTAGATTACTCTGCAGGCTTTTTCCATGTCCTGTATGCTATTTATCTCAAAACCGCAAATTTCCTGAGCTTCTGGAATATTAGGTGTTACAACAAGAGCAAGAGGTAAAAGCTGTTTAACAAGCGTTTCTTTTGCAGAAGGCTCAAGTAGAGAGTCTCCTGATTTTGCCCTCATAACAGGGTCCACGACGAGCCTTTCTATCCTAAAATCCTTTACAGCTTTTGAAACAGCCTTTATGATCTCTTCGGAAGAGAGCATTCCTGTTTTTGCAGCATCTGTGCCTATATCTTCCACTACTACTTTTATCTGGTTGTAAACTACATGCGCAGGAAGGTCATAAACGCCAAATACTCCCACAGTGTTTTGAACAGTAATAGAAGTTATTGCAGTCATACCGTAAACGCCAAGAACGGTAAAAGTTTTAAGGTCCGCCTGTATGCCAGCACCTCCTCCGCTGTCAGAGCCTGCAATGGTTAAAGCCTTTGGTATCATCAGAAGAACACTCCAAGCACAAAGTGAAGTTTGCTTCTTGATGTATCGCCCGGCACTTTTTTGGTCTTGAAAGCCCAGTCAAGTTTTATGGGAGCAAAGGGAGTTATGAACCTTATGCCTACACCGTAGCCACCACGGAAATTTTGAGGTTTGAAGTCCTTCCAGACGTTAGCGGACAAACCAGTGTCGTAAAATACAGCTCCATAAAGTATGTTCTTGTATATGGGATAATTAAGTTCTGCAGACAGTATAAGCTCTTTGTCTCCTCCTATAGGGTCATTGGTGTTAGGGTCCAGCGGTCCAGCATAACCGTACTTGTAACCCCTTATAGTAAAGTCCCCACCCACAAAGAACCTCTCGTCAAGTGGTACAGTTCTCCCACCGTAAGGCTCTGCCATACCTACCACGCCCTTTAAAGATAATATAAGACCCGTGTCAAAGATGTTATCCTTCATAAACATCTGATGCGACAGGACTACCTTGTTGAACCTTTCTGTACCTCCCAAAACAGGAATAGCAACAGAATAGCTAAGGTCTGTAAGAGCACCTTTTGTCGGGAACAGGTAGTTGTCTCTTGTGTCTCTGGTAATGCCAAAGATGAGTTTTCTTGACTGTCTTGTGCCCGCCTCTTGCTGGATGGCTGGGGATGCATCGGGTGATATGTTAGAATAGTTAACCCTCTGTATGCTAAACCCAGCGCTTACTCTCCAAAACTCCGCAAACTCACGCGAAATTATTAAGTCAATTCCCGTTCTGGACACAGTGTATGTAGTGTAGTCTATGCGCCTATCGTATATGGAACCAGTAAGATCCATAGGTTTATTGAGAAACCACTTTTTGGTGTAAGATACCGAATTGTCCTTGTATCTGCTACCGTAAGATACAGATATGCCCGCTATATCGCCAGTGCCCAAAAAGTTGCCCTTTCTTAGAGACACAAAGCCTGCCACTTTTGTAACCTGATTGTATCCAAGACCTACAGAGAACTGCCCAGTAAACCTTTCTCTGACATTGACCTCAAAGTCCCACCTTTTGCCCTCCGAAGGTAAAGGCTGTATGGACACATCTTCGTAATAGCCAAGGTTGAATATCCTTGTCCTTGAGCGTTCTATCTCTTTTTCGTCTGCAAGCTCACCTTCTTGTATTCTCATTTCCCTTCTTATTACATAATCCCTTGTCTCGTAGTTGCCCCTTATCTGGATCCTGTCCACATAAACGGGTTCTCCCTCGTTTATCTTTAGTACCACACTCACCTTTTTGCCTTCATTGTCTATCTTTTCATCTTTGGAAACGGAAACATTAAGAAAACCTATGGAAGAGTATTGCCTTTTTATACTTTCCATAATACTATTTATGACTTGTTCTCTATAATAACCGCCTGTGTTTTTCTTCAGGATCTTTCCCACAAGTTCCCCGTAAGAGAAAAGGGTGTTGCCCTCTATTTTGAGTTCATCAAGCTTGTACCTTCTGCCTTCATCTATGTTTATTTCCACCGTGTATTTGCTGTCTTTTTTGATTATCTTGTAAGATACCTTTGCGTCCAAAAAGCCTTCTGACCTATAAAAGTCCTCAAGCCTTCTGATATCATCCTTTAGGACTTCTTCGCTGAAAGGTGGATGTAATCTAAGAGCCAGCAGACTTGGTGGTTTTGTTTCCATCTGGTCTAACAACTTGCCAGACCTGAAAGTTTTGTTCCCTTTGAACACTATTGAGGACACATACTCTGGAGAGCCTTCCACTATTTGATAGACCAGTTTAGAAGCCCCTTTCTTTGGGACTATGTGGTAAGATACCACCACATTTGGGTAACCTTCTTTGGCGTATGCTTCTATGATCTTCCTCTTTATGTACTCCATCTCCTCTCTGCTTAAAACCCTTCCCAGTTTTAGTTTCCTTTGGATCTCTACCTTTTCCTCTAAGGCAGGTGAGGATGTATAGCCTTTAGTGAGCTCTTCTATGTCTATTTTGCCCACTTCCGTCTCTATGCCTATCTTTTTCTCTAAGTCCTCTGACTTTATCTTTCTGTTGCCAGTAAATTCTATCTTATAGATAATAGGAAGGTCCACAACATTATAGTGGAGTATAACTTTATCACCTTCTCTTTCTTCCCGTACCTCTATCTTATCAAAAAATCCTGTTCTGTATAGCCTTCTTATATCCTCTCTAACTAAGTCAGGTGTGTAGGTGATACCCTCCCTTGCCTTTATCAGAGCCTTTATGACTTCGTCAGGCACATACTTAGCTCCGGATATTTCTACCTTCTGTATGACTTGACCGAAAGAGAGGCTTGCAAAAAGCACACTTACCAAAAACGCCCTTTTAAACAAATAAGACATCTTTCTTGCCCTCCTCTATATGCCCACACACAAAGGCAGACTCAACGAGCTCTTTTACAGTGCTTACTTCTTTTTCATCTACTACCAGCACAAAACCAAGCCCCATATTAAAGGTCTTATACATCTCATCTTCTTCTATATTGCCCAAATCTTTTATCCATTCAAATACATGACTTTCTGGTATAAGCTTCTTTTCTACCACCGCCCTTTTGCCTTCTGGTAGAATTCTTATCAGGTTGCCTCTTATACCACCTCCCGTTATGTGTGCCATACCTTTGAGTTTGACCTTTCCTTTGAGTTTTTTAATCTCTTGTGCGTATATACGCGTGGGTTCAAGAAGTATTTCATAAACATACTTGCCATCTACTTTATCCGTGTAGCTAACTCCTCTCAGTTCCAAGACCTTTCTTATGAGAGAATAACCGTTAGAGTGAAAACCAGAAGATGCAAAACCTACTAAAACATCTCCTTCCTTTATGTCCTTACCCGTTATAAGCTCATCTTTCTCACACACTCCCAAGCAAAAACCTGCAAGGTCATAAACTCCATCAGGATAAAAGTCTGGCATTTGTGCAGTTTCACCGCCTACCAGAGGTACATGGGCTATTTTACAACCTTCAACTATACCATCAATAACTTTCTTGAGCACCTCAAGGTCTATTCTTCCAGTTGCTATGTAGTCCAAAAAGGCAACAGGTTCCGCACCCGATGTTATAACATCATTTACATTCATGGCAACAAGGTCTATGCCTATAGTGTGATGTACCCCAACTGCCTGGGCTATCTTTAACTTTGTCCCCACACCGTCTGTGGACATCATGATCACAGGCTCTCTGTATCCCCTTATTTCCAACCCGCTTGAAAAACTTCCCAAAAGCAGAACGCCCTTTGAAAGAAGTTTTACTTTCTCTTTTATGTATTCTACAAACTCCTCAGCCTTTTGAACATCCACGCCAACAGACTTGTAAGTAAGCTTATCCATGGAAGTAAAACTCCTCCAAAATAGTGTAAATGGGACCTATAGAACTCAGAGAGCTCTTGACCAAAGCTATGCGATCCACAGCATCTTCTCCAAAGTTTGTGTTTTCATAATGTTTTAGAAGATCTTTGAGTTTCTTCCGATCAAACTCTTTTATCCTACATACTGTTACATGCGGATGGAAAGGTTTGCCCTCCTCTCTTATACCTGACCTTCTGTTGACTCTGATGACTTCTTTAGCAAGGTCTCTCAGTTGATTACTACCCTCTGAAACGCCTATCCACAAAACCCTTGCTTTATCAATAGAAGGGAAAACTCCCAAAGACCTGTACTTTACCTGTATGGGTTTGTATTTGTTTGCCACAGTTTGTATGTTTTTGATAATATCCATCAGTTTTTCTTCCTCTATGTCACCCAAAAACTGAAAGGTCATATGGAGGTTTTGGGGTTCTACCCATTTGCCTTTTATAAAGCTTTCCGTTTGCTTTTCTAATTTTTCTATGTGTTCATACAATTTCTTTGTAGTAAAAAAACCTACGAAAGCTCTGATCATTTAGGTAATGATTATAAACTAATTCTATATGCCCATGTCCTTGGCTTGTTCTTCTGTAAGATGTCTGTCCTCTTCTTTTCCGCTTACGCATCTGTCAAGGAGTTCCTTTAGTCTAATGGGTGCTTCTGTAAGCGGTAAAGAAGAGTCGTATATCTCACCTTTTACCTTGCATTCCTTAAAAGCTTCAAAAAGCATACGAAGACCCTTTTCAGCCTCTGGACCGTTTCTGCGCACCACCCACACCCAGTCAGGGTTTAGCTTACCCTCTTTGTAAAGATCTCTTATAGCATTTGCTACTCCTTCTCCTAAGGTCACATCTATCCTTGTATTGTTAGCAGTCCCACCGCAAACGAGCACGCCTCTTATACCAGGTTTTGATAGTATTATTCTTGTTATCTTATACATCTTCTCTGCAGGGGGGTTTCCACCTATGTCTGTAAAGTTGGCAGGCTTTAGCCCTACAGCGTAGGTAGTTTCTATGGTAACCGTTGAGCCACCACCACCAAAAGTCATCATAGCAATATCACCATCCATTTCTACATAAGAGCCGGCCTTTCCGCGATGGTCATCTCTGTCTATTAAAGATGCCTGAATCTCTCTTTCTGTGGGTGGTCTTTTGAGCGCAGTCCTGGCACTGTATATTTTGGAGGGAGGAACTGACGCATCGTCATCTATGGTTACTACCGCATCAAGAGCGTAAATCTTTTGTTTGCCATCCACATCACATATGGCAAGGGGATTTATCTCCAACAGCCTCGCTTCTGTTTCCCAAAAAGCTCTGTACATGTTGGCAATAACTTCCGAAAGCTCTCTAATAACTCCCATGTATTCTTGGGGAAAACCAAGCTCAAGCAGATAATTTCTAACCATGTGGGGATAAAGTCCTTTGAGTGGGTTTATAACCCAAGTTTTGACCTTTTCGGGTGGCACTTCCTCTATATCCATACCACCTTCTAGGCTCAGGGTGAGTACAGGAGACCTCACCTCTGTGGAATAGGTAATGGAAGCATAAAGCTCTTTCAGAATGTTTGCCTTCTGTGAGATGAGTATCCCTACGGGCATTTCTCCGTAAACGGGATACTTAAGGAGAGTTTGTGCTGTCTCTACAGCGGTTTGTGGATCATGGCACACCTTTACCGCTCCAGCTTTTCCCCTTTTACCCACGAGCACCTGAGACTTTACCACGCACTCACCAAGGTCATTTACAAACTGTACAAGCTCATCGTTTATGTGGTCCGCAAACATGTACTTGGGCGTTGGTATACCGTATTTTTTGAATATCTTATCGTAAGCCTCATACTCGTAAAGGTTCATTGTTTTCCTCCTTTCGGTAGGCTCTTAAATTATTATCTTACCACAAAACTTATAATTTTTTTCAAGCTCAGGCAGGGAAAATTATTATTCCTCCGCTTCCGTTGGAGGAGAATAGTATAATCCTGCCCTGGGCTTTAAGAAAAAAGGAGGCAAGAGATGAGGCAAGGGAAGAAGCAAGTAATAGGCTGTGATGTGTCCGCAGGTTTTATTATACTACATGATGGGAAAAATGCCCTAAGAATTGAAGACCCTAAAGACCTACCGCAGGAATACCTTAATGCTGTCTTTATTCTGGAACAAACAGGAGCCTACGGAATAAGATGGGCACAGATCTTTTTAGGTTTAGGAGAGGTTTATATAGCAGATGGCAAAGACTTTAAAAACTTCCGCCTTGCACACACACGCCAAAAAAATGATAATCTCGACGCTTTCTTTCTCCGTGAGTATTTCCTCAAAAACCCGCAAAAATGCCGACCCTTTAACCCTCAAGTGGTTTATATCCGTGCCCTAATCCGCCAGCACATCCGCAACCAAAAAGACATAACCATGCACACCAACCGAATACTTCAGTATTTACAGATAATAGACCCATACACGCCAAGACCTTCCCGCTACAAACTCCACCGCTACATTGAACAAATAGAGAACCGCCTAAAAGAACTCCCGCACGCCCTAACAGACTTGGCACTCTCGGAACTCAAAAAACTAAAAGCCTGCCTTGAGGAAGCCCAAAAGGTGAGAAGGGAGATAGAGAACATCGCCCGCAACCATCCAGACTATGAAATCCTTAAGACCTTTCCCTTAGGAGACCTCCAAATAGCTGTGATATTGGCTTACTCTTGGGACATAAACGACTTTCAAAACAAAGATGGCTATATAGCCTATACCCTGATGGGAACCAGCTTAGAACAGTCAGGAAAAAGCCTTTACAAAGTCAAAACAGACAAAGCACGCACTGAGATAAAAGGACTGCTTTATACCCTCTACCTCAACGCCAACAAAAAGAACCACCCACTAAAACCCTTAACAGACCTTGCCAAAGAACTGGCATCCGACCGCAACAACTACAAAAAACGCTATATAAAGTTTCTCTCACGGCTTTTAGAACTCGTCTATTATGCACGGAAAGAGAAAACCGACTACAGGACAACACTTCAAAACGCAATAGCCCGCAGGGAGACAGAACTCGCCTACACCCAGCAAAAAGAACTAAACCCAACAAGAGCCCGCAAGCTTTACCACCTAACCAGAAGCATACAGACCTATAAAAGCATGCTGGCACAATGTGAAGATATTTCCTTGTGGGACAGCCCACAGGAGCCCCAAGCTTATTTAGTGCCAGAACCAAAAAACCACCAAAAGGAGGCAAGCCATGAAGAACCTAACAGTCATAACCTTAGTAGCCCTAACCTTAGCCCTGACAAGCCCAAACGCCCACGCCAAAGAGACCAAGAACCCAAAGGACGAGGAAACACTCTTAATAATGGAATGCAAAAACGGGAGATGGGAGATAACCTACGCCAAGAACCAGAAAGTGATAAAAGACAGCCAAGCAGACAAGATGCAAGGGAAACCGTGCTATAATCAAGGGAAAGGAGGGAAAAAGCCATGAAGGGACTTTTAGCCCTTGCAGTTGGAAGCCTTAGCCTTAGCCTTTTGATAAGCGAAGCAAACGCCAAAAATCCACACCGCTTTAGATACCTTTCTAACTACAACCCAACATATTACAAAACAAAAACAGGTAAAGACGGTGCCATTGCTACAATCACCTTCCAACGCACAGAGAACGGATGGAAGCCTATATACCCAACTGGAAAAAAAACACCCACATGGAGCGATGATTACCTCGCACGCTTTAAGCCAACAATCAACGGAGACCAAGCCACTATAACGGCAAAGTTTATCAGGGCAGGGAAAAAATGGACTATTAGAAGACCACCCACCAAACAGCAACCACAATGAAGAAGAAGACAACCTACCACCTGTATATAGAACGCTTAACAGGGCTTAACTGGAAACCAAACCGCCCAATAAAACTTTACTGGCAAAAACTCCCAGAGACAGCACGCACGGAAGCAATGAAAAGGTTTTTATGGAAGCTTGGACTACCAAACACAACGGAAGAAGAATTAAGCAGACTGTAGCAAGAAGTTAAAAAAAGCACAGTTATATTTACAGCCTTAGAGTAAATGCCTCGCCTCCAGCTCCCCCTGTTCCTTTTCCTTTTTCTCTTCTTCCCTTCTTTTTCAAAAGACACAAAAGACAAAGAAGAACAAAAACCCTCTCCCTGCGTAGCCATCATCACACGCTTAGCCCCACCACCGCCACCAGTTAATTTCTCAATAAACGCCTACGCACAAACCCAAAAAGACATCACAGGAATAACCACCTACACCGCACCCGTCCATGTGGGAATAAGGGCAGATATTCCACTACTGGACACAAGGGAACTTTACGAAAGACAACTCCGACACCTTGCAAACCTTCAGAACGCCCAAGTTATGCTTTCCCAATATCTCGCATTGAGATCTGAAGTAGAGGAACTGAGGAATTTTCTTTACTGGATGAACCTAAGGGTAGATTACGGAATAGAGTATAAAAGAGATGTCTGGAGAGAGGAGATAGTTTTAAGACAAAAAGAAGGAAGCCTTAAAGCCCTTGAAAGCTTTTTTTACGCAACTTTAACCTCACAACTCATAAACAGGCAGGTCTAAGCCCTCCACCATATGCAGATTGCCCCAAACTTCATGAAGCATATCGAGACAATTACCCTTCCAGAACGGATGCCTGTTTCCGAACTCATCCCCCAGCGGCGGGAACTGTGAAGGATATTTCTTACGCAACTTAACAGCAAAAGCACCCCAGAAATCAAAACGATTTCCAAAGCGATCAAGGTCAATTAAAAGCCTCCTGCCCTCATAACTCTTAAAAACTACAATAGCGAACGGTTGTCCATTCTTAAGCCAAAGATACCTGATCATGACTAAAACCTCCTACCTTTCCACCTCCTAAAGGTTTTACACTCTATATTATAATCCCTGTCTGTCTGTCTGTCAAGTCTTTTTTAACCAAGTCCCAAGTCCGCACTCCGCAACATAGTTAAGAAAGTCAGAAGAACTTAAAACGCCTCTCCTCGTATTCCCGCCTGTCTATTATTCCATTCTCGTATAACTGCCCCCACTGATTTATTCCGATCTTCACATCAAACACAAGCAAAGGAGTAAAAAGCAACAACACCAAAGCCAAGAAAACCCATTCTGAAATCTTGCCCGTCCTTATAAGCCCACCAACCCTTACCCGCACTTTTCCCACGCCCAGAGGAACGCCCGAGACCGTCAAAGCATCCAAGCAGATATGAGAAAACCCACCAAAACCAAAAGACACAAGCCAGTAAAAAGCCGTATCTAACACCTCCGACCCTGTCCCAGCAAGCCAAAAACCTAACGGAACCACAAACAACAAAAACCAAAGCCATAAATAATGCGTAATTCCTCTATACGTCGGGTGAGAAATTACCCCCATATTTGAGACTTCCTGAAAAAGCTATAGCCTATAGCGTAGCCATAAAGGTAAGCAAGTAAGGTAATCCCTTTCCTCCACCTGCTTACTCGGTTGAAAA
>Ga0272445_1003075_pt1 | contig 10682 bp, 11 predicted proteins | sample YNPCB0031_FD_194404 | JGI IMG/M metagenome (GOLD analysis project Ga0272445, IMG submission 194404) | Hot spring sediment microbial communities from Yellowstone National Park, WY, United States - YNP-CB-003-1 | ecosystem: Environmental > Aquatic > Thermal springs > Hot (42-90C) > Sediment... | reverse complement strand
TGCATATTATCAAGGACAAAAAGCAGGTTATTATGATGCATTTATTTTGATGTTTACAAATTCAGGTATAAGAAAATGGGCAACTTACTATGGAGGAAATAACTATGATTATAGCTATTCAATCACAACAGATATTTCAGGCAATATTTTTTTAACAGGAAATACCTATTCAACCGATTTCCCAACTTATGACCCAGGTGGCGGTGCATATTATCAAGGACAAAATGCAGGTGCTTGGGATATATTTATTTTAAAATTTGAAGGTTCAATTAATGTTAAAGAAAAAAATTATTTTGAACCTGAAATTCTCACCCTACCAACATTTTTCAGAGATGAAATTAACTTAAAATTTAAAAAATTTTCTACTTCCCCTATAATTATTTATCTTTACAATATTTCAGGAAATCTTATTTATAAAAAAGCATTTCCAACAGCAATTTCAATTTATATAAAAGATGAAAATTTAAAGAAATTAAAACGAGGAATTTACTTTTTAGAAATAAAATCGGGGAAAAAAGAATTGGGAAAATTTAAATTAATAAAAAGATAAGTTTAAAATTTCACACCTCGGGGGTGCAAGAAAAGGTGGATTGGATTTATTTACCTATGCAGAAATTTTCAAAGATTTTTTCAAGGATTTTGTCTTCAACATCTATCCCTATTAATTCATTCATCAAAAATAATGATTCTTTTAAAGGTAAAACAACAAGTTCTTCTGAAAGATTCTTTTTAAAATTTTCAAAAGATTCTTTTAAAAGTTCTAAACATTTAAAACATATTTTTTCTTCTCTTTCACTTAAAGAAAAAGATGGACTGCCAGATATTTTCATTGCTTTTTCTTCTATCAAATCCCTTAATTTATCAATATTTTTTTTCTCCTTAGCACTCACATAAACATAAGGAATATCCTTTAATTTTTCCTTTATCCTTTCCTCGTTTATTTTTATCCCCTTATCAATTTTATTAAGAACAACAATAATTTCCTTATCCTTAAATCTTTCAAGAAATTCAAAATCATCCTCTTTTTTTGAAGCATCTACCAAATAAATTATTATATCACTTTCCTTAATTATCTCATCGGTTTTTAAAATTCCTATCTCTTCAATTTTACCCTTTGCTTTTCTTATTCCAGCAGTATCAAAAATTTTAACAAGGAAATCCTTTATAAATATTTCTTCTGAAATGTAATCCCTTGTTGTTCCAGGAATTTCTGAAACTATTGCCCTCTCTTTTTCTAAAAGTGCATTAAAAAGTGTTGATTTTCCCACATTTACCTTCCCACAAATTGCTATTTTTGGACCCTTTAAAAATTTTCTTCCCTTTTCACCTTCATTTATAAATTTCTCAAGATTTTCCATTATTGATTTATATTTTTTAACAACTTCTTCTTTATCAAGAGGAGGAACATCTTCTTCTGGAAAATCTATAATAACTTCAAAATCTTTTACAAGGTCTATTATTTCCTCGTGAATTTTTTTAAATTCTTTTGAGGCATCCCCTTTTAATTTATTTAAAGCAATAAAAACTGCACTTTTTGTGGTTGCTCTTGAAATTTCATTTATCGCCTGTGCTTGTAATAAATCACATTTTCCATTTAAAAATCTCCTCATTGTAAACTCACCTGGAGATGCAGGAGATGCACCTGCTTTAATTATTGCTTCTTCAACAAGTTTTGGAACAATGTATCCTCCATGACATATTATTTCAACCATATCTTCACCAGTATAACTATCGGGCTCTTTATAATAAATAAATGTGACCTCGTCAATAATTTCCTTTTTTACTGGATCATACAAAAAACTTTTATAAATTTTTCTCGGAATTATTTTTGAAATATCCTTTAAAAAAATTTTTTCAAATATTTCTTTTGTTAAAGGACCTGAAACTCTTACAATTGCAAGAGCAGAAATTCCAGGAGGCGTTGAAATTGCACATACTGTGCTCATTTAGGGGCTATTACTAAAATGTTCTCCTCTCCCCTTTTAACAAGATATGTTCTTATATCATTTTCATTTTTTATTGCATTTCTTATCAATTTTAATTCATTTTCATCAACAGGATCAAAAGACATCTCTTTCTTCGTCCTTCTAACTACATTACATATTGCCTTTGCCTTATTTATAAGAAATTCAATCCTCTTTTTTCTATAATTATTTATATCAAGATAAACTTTATAATCAGGAAATCTCTTTTTAAACGCCTGATACAAAAGAAATTCAATAGCATCAAGAACCTGTCCCTTTTTACCTATTAAAATACTATCACTTTTTTTTGTTTTTAAATTTATATGAATTTTTGGATGTCTATAAGAAAATTGACACTCTCCCTTATCCCCCATCCTTTCAACTATTCCAAGTAAAAATTCCTCAATAAATTCAAATTCAGGATAATCAAAATATATCCTTATTTTTGCCGGTTTTTTTTCACCACCAACATTGATTATTTCAATCTTTATCTCCTCCATCTTAAATTGTGTATCAGAAAGTGCTGTCTTTATTGCTTCCTCAGGAGTTTTTCCTTCAAATTCATAATATTTCATTTTTTAATCCCCATCCTTTTTAAAATAATTGTTTCAAAAATTCCCCATACATTGTATATAAACCAATAAAGCACAAGCCCTGCTGGAAAATTTAAGAATATAATTGTAATGAAAGCAGACATAAAAAATCCAATATTCCTTGTCTGTTTTTCCTGTGAAGGTTGAAGTAACTGCTGAATAATACTTGTTATACCCATTAAAACTGGCAATACATAATAAGGGTCTTTAAAAGAAAGGTCCTTTATCCAGAAAATAAACGGAGCCTTTCTAAACATTATGTCATATCTTAAAACCTGATATAAACCCCAGAAAATTGGAAGTTGTAAAAGAAGTGGAAGACAACCAGAAAATGGATTGACACCTGCTTCTTTATAAAGTTTAAAGGTTTCTTCCTGCAATCTTTTTGGGTCATCCTTATATGCTTTTTGAATTGCTTTAAGGCGACCTTGAAGGGAAGATAATTTTTGCATTGATTTTAATGATTTTAATGAAAGGGGCATAAATACTATTTTCATCAAAAGAGAAAATATTATAATGATTAAACCATAATTTTTTATGAAACTTGAAAACAATCTAAAAATATAAAGAATAGCAAGGGTAAATGGTTTTACAAGGGTCCATCCACTTGGATAAATTCCCTCTAATCCATATCCTGTATCTTTTAAAAGAAAATAATCTAATGGACCTATATACCCTTCAAACGAAATTTTATTTTTCTTAAAGGAAAGTGAAAAATACTTGTTATCTATTTTTTTCAAAATATATGGTCTTGAATCTTGCGGATATATTTCACAAAATAAAAAATGCATTGATTTTGAAGCAATCCAGTTAATTTGTTCACTAAAATTTAGTTCCCCAATTTTATTTCTTTCAAACTTTTTAATTTTTCCATTCTCATAAATCAAAAGATTGTTTTCTTTAATATCTTCTTTTTTATCAAGGGGCTCTATAAAATAATTGATAAAATCACCATAATTTCCCGACAAATAATCAAATTTATAAAGATTTCCATAAAATCTATAATTTTTAAATCTTTTATCCTTTCCTTTAAATTCAATAGATACTGATTCTGTTTCACGAATTGACATTTTTCTTTCTCCTTTAAATTCATAAAGCTTTAAAGTATCTTCAGAAAATAAAAATAATGGACCATCAATAAGAACAACTCCATTTTTATTTTCATCCTTATATTTTTTTAATTCAACCCTATATATTATACCTCTTGAAGGGTCAATATAAATTTTATAAATTGGACTTTCAACTACTAATGGATTTTCTTTATCCACTTCAAATTTTTTAACACTCACTACTTCTTCCTTGACTACTTTCACCTCTTCTTTTAAAGTTTTACTTTTCTTAAAAAGATTAAATAAAAGAATGTTATAGATTAAAAGAAATAAAAAGAGAAAAATTAAAAATATCAAATCTCTTCTCATTTAAAAAACCTCCTTGCATCTTCTTCTGGAAAGTTTATTCCACCTTTTGAAAAAGGATTGCATCTTAAAATTCTAAATATTGAAAGTAAAATGCCTTTTAAAATTCCATATTTTTCTATTGAAATTATTGCGTATTCAGAACAGGAAGGGTAAAATTTGCAAGAAGCTGGTAAAATAGGAGAAAAAAATTTTTTATAAAATTTAATTAAACCAATAAAAAAAATTTTAAACATTTTCAAAAATTTTTGAGAAAGATTTTATTTCTTCAAAAACTTCATCATAACTTATACCTTCTTTTTTAACAAGAAAAACATTTATACCTTTAAAAAGTTCTTTATTTCTTCTATATGCTTCCCTAACAATTCTTTTTAACCTATTTCTTTCCACCTTCTTTTTTATTTTCCTTGAAACTGCAACCCCAAATTTTCTTTCTTCTGAATCAATATGATAAAGCACCAAATTATTCCCTTTAAAAAATTTACCTTCTTTAAAAACAAAGTCCAAATCTTTTAATATTTCTTTTTTAGGTAATTTTTGATTTAATGCGTCAATCTTTTTCTTCCTTTCTTTCTTCTTCTTTTTATAACCTTTCTACCCCCTCTTGTTCTCATCCTTGCCCTAAATCCATGTCTTCTTTTCCTTTTTAATCTACTTGGCTGATATGGTCTTTTCATTTAACAAGTAAAAGTTTTGCTGCCTTACTTTTTATTCTTGCCCCTTTATTTTCATGTATCACTCCTCTTTTAACTGCCTTATCTACATATTTATAAAGCAAATTTAAAAGTTCCTTTTTCTTTTCAGCATTCTTTTCTTTTAAAATTTTTTTAAATGTTTCCTTAATTCTTATTTTATACATTCTATTCCTTATCCTTCTTTTTTCATCCTTCCTTATTTTCCTTAAAACTGAAATTTTTTTCTTTGCCATTTTTGAAAAAAGAAAATTAATTATAAAAGAAAAAAAAGAATTAAGTCAAATAAAATTTGAAATTTAATTTTAATTTCCTTTAAAATAATTTTTTGCCCCCGTAGCTCAGGAGGATAGAGCGGCGGTTTCCTAAACCGCAGGCCGGGTGTTCAAGTCACCCCGGGGGCATTAATTATTTAGAAACATAAAAAAGATGTGGAATTAATTTTCTTTCCCATGCTTCTTTTTCAAGTTCTTCTCTAAATTTTGGATGAGCAATTTCAATCAATGCCCTTGCTCTTTCTTTTAAAGGTTTACCCCATAACTGAGCAACACCATATTCCGTAACAACATAATGAACATCTGCCCTTGTAGTTACAACACCTGCTCCTTTTTTTAAATAAGGAACAATTCTTGATACCTCACCATTTTTTGCAGTTGAAGGTAAGGCAATTATTGGTTTACCATTTTTTGCTCTTGCTGCACCTCTTATAAAATCTAATTGCCCACCAAATCCTGAATATATGTATGTTCCTATTGAATCAGAACAAACCTGTCCTGTGAGATCAACTTCTATTGCAGAATTAACAGCAATCATGTTTTCATTTTGAGAAATCACAAATGGGTCATTAACATAATCAACAGGATGAATTTCAAAAACTGGATTATCATTCACAAATTCATAAAGTTTTTTTGTTCCAAGAATGAAAGTGCATACAACTTTCCCTTTATGGATCGTCTTTTTTGCTCCAGTTATTACACCACTTTGTATAAGTTCCATAACTCCATCAGAAACCATTTCTGTATGAATTCCAAGGTCCTTTTTATTTTTTAAATAAAACAAAACTGCATTTGGAATTCCTCCAATTCCAAGTTGTAATGTTGCACCATCTTCAATTAAATCTGCTATATACCTTCCTATTTTCTCTTCAACTTCTGTAAAACCACCTTGAGGAAGTTCTGGCAATTCATCATTAACTTCAACAATATAATCAACTTTTGAAATATGAACAAACGAATCACCAAGCGTTCTTGGCATATTTGGATTAACCTGTGCAATTACAAGTTTTGCATTTTCTAAAGCAGCCTTTGTTGAAACGACTTCTACTCCAAGAGATAAAAATCCGTGCTCATCAGGGGGTGAAGTATGTAAAAAAACAACATTTATGTCTATTATTTTACTTCTTATAACTTTTGGAATTTCATGAAGGTGAATAGGAATTGCATCTGATTCTCCTTTATTAACTGATTCCCTATCCCCAGGACCAACAAACAAACTTACATGTTTTATTTTTCCCTTTTTATCCTTAAAAGGGTCTTCTCCCATTAAAAGAACATGATAAACATTTATATCTTCAACATCATCTCTTTTTGCAAGTGCTTTTAAAAGTGTAAAAGGAGTTGCTGCATTTCCTGTAACATAAATCCTATCGCCACTTTTTATATGGGAAATTGCTTCTTGAGCAGAAACTTTTTTTTCATGATAAATTTTACTTATCATTCTAACTCCTTTTTAAAAAATTTCTTCAACAGGAAAACCTTCTGCCCATTTATATTTTCTTAAAAATTTCCCATTTTTTATGTATGTTCCCTTTAAAAGGGAAGGAATTTCTACTATTGCCTTTTCAATACCTTTTTTAATCATTTCTTTTAAATAAGGAATAAGGGCATTATTTAATCCATGAGAAGCAGTTCTTGGAACAAAAGAAGGAACATTTGGAACACAAAAATGTATAATACCTTCTTCTTTATAAATATATGTCTCGTCAGGGGTTGGTCTTGATGTTTCAGAACATCCACCCCTATCAATTGAAAAATCAATAAATACACATCCATCCTTCATCCTTTTAAGCATTTCCCTCTTAACAATAACAGGTGCCCTTTCACCCGGAATTTGAACAGCACCTATAAGTATTTCAGAAAAGGAAACAAATTTTTGAATATTAGAAGTAGATGCATAAGCAGTTATTACCCTTCCATCAAAAAGAAGGTCAATTTCTTCAAGTCTTCTTGTATTTATATCAACAATATAAACAGTTGCACCAAGCCCAAGAAAACTTCTTGCAGCATAATATCCAAGTGTTCCACCACCAATTATAACAACATCTGCTGGTGGTATACCTGTCAAACCACCTATTAAAATACCAAGACCACCCCTTCCTATTTCTAAGTATCTTCCAGCAATTTGAGGAGCAAGTTTGCCTGCAATTTCAGAAGAAATTCTTAAAATTGGATAAACGCCATTTTCCTCAATGCCTTCAAATCCAATAACTGTTAATTTTTTCTCAACATATAGTTCTAAAATTTTTTTTGGTGCTATCATAATATCCTGAAAGGAAAAAATTGTTTGACCTTCTGAAAGATATTCAATTTCTTTCTCCTTTGGAGGACTTACCTTTAAAACAATGTCACCCCTTTTGAAGGCTTCTTCTTTTGAAAAAACAATTTCTGCACCTGCTTCCATATATTCATCATCAGAAAAACCTATGTCCTTTCCCACTCCTTTTTCTATATAAATTTTAACATTCAATTCCTTCAATTCTTTTACACCAGAAGGGGTTAATGGAACCCTTTTTTCTATAGAACCCCTATATGTTTCTTCTTTTGGAATAGAAATTGAAATCATATAACCTCCTTAAATTTGAAAAGTCAAAAATTATAAAGTAAATTGAAGATTTAATGAAACTATCTTTATAATAAAATTATGAAACCAATAATTAAAAATGTTTATGGTATGGAAATTTTTGATTCAAGAGGTAATCCAACTCTCAAGGTTTTTTGCGAGCTTGAAAATGGAATAATAGGTTCTGCATGTATTCCATCTGGAGCATCAACTGGAAAATATGAAGCACTTGAATTAAGAGACAATGATAAGAAAAGGTTTCTTGGTAAAGGTGTTTTAAAGGCAATAAAAAATATAGAGGAAAAAATTGCACCAAAAATAAAAGGAATGGATGCCTCCTCTCAAAGGGAAATAGATTATCTATTAATTCAAATTGATGGAACAGAAAATAAGACAAATCTTGGAGCAAATGCTATTTTAGGTGTATCACTTGCATGTGCAAGAGCAAGTTCAAACTTTTACAATCTTCCCCTTTATAAATATCTTGGAGGATTAAATTCTTACATTTTACCTATCCCCCTTTTAAACATTATAAATGGAGGGATTCATGCTGATAATCCCCTTGATATACAGGAATTCATGATAATTCCACATGGATTTGAAAATTTTAAAGAAGCAATAAGAGCAGCATCAGAAGTTTTCCATAACTTAAAATCAATTTTAAAGGAAAATAAATTATCGGTGTCGGTTGGAGACGAAGGTGGTTTTTCTCCTCAAATTGAAAAAACAGAAGATGCAATAAAATTTATAATAAAAGCAATAGAAAAAGCAGGTTATAAACCATCTGAGGAAATAAGTATAGGACTTGACTGTGCAGCATCTGAATTTTATGATGAAGAAAAGGAAATATATAAAATTGAAGGAAAAGAATTAAAATCTGATGAACTTGTTTCCTTTTATGAGGAACTTGTTAAAAACTATCCAATTGTTTTAATAGAAGATGGAATGGCTGAAGAGGATTGGAATGGATGGAAAATATTAACCCAAAAACTTGGAAACAAAATTATAATTGTTGGTGATGATGTATTTGTAACAAACAAAAAGAGAATTGAAAAAGGTATAAAGGAAAAATGTGCAAATGCTGTTTTAATAAAATTGAATCAGATAGGAACATTAACAGAAACCCAGGAAGCAATTCATCTTTCCCATCGTAACAATTATAAAACAGTTGTCTCTCATAGGTCAGGTGAAACAGAAGATACATTCATAGCAGATTTTGCTGTTGCAATGGGGACCGGAATGATAAAAACAGGTTCTGTTTCAAGAAGTGAAAGAACTGCTAAATACAATAGATTATTGGAAATTGAAAGAGAAATAAAGAATGCTGTATATCCCGGAAAGGAAATTTTTAAAGTTTGAAAAAAATTTTTAAAATAATTTATTTGTTTTTCGTCCTTTTTTTAGTTGGAAATTTATTTTTTGATAAAAGAGGGGTTATAGGACTTATAAAAATGAATATGGAAAAGAAAAGAATTTTAGAAAAAATAAATGAGTTAAATGCAAGGAAAATTTTATTTCTTGATAAAAAGAAATTTATTGAAAGTGAAGAAGGAATTAAAACAATTCTTATTTTAAGATTTGGTAAAATAGATATTTTAAAAGGAGAAAAAAATGACAGCAAAACTCCTTGATGGAAAAGAAGTTTCAAGTTGGATAATTGAAAATTTAAAAAAAGAGGTTGAAAAATTGAAGGAAAAAGGAATAACTCCATCTTTAAAAATATTTCTTGTTGGAAATAACCCTGCATCAATTGTTTATGTCGGAAACAAAGAGAAATCTTCAAAAAGCATAGGAATTGATGCGGAAGTTTTAAAATATGAAGAAAATGTTTCTGAAGAAAAAATTTTAAACGAAATAGAAAAATTAAATAATGATAAAAGTGTAAATGGAATAATAGTTCAGCTTCCTCTACCTTCCCATATAAATGAAGATAGAATCTCAACTGCAATCTCACACTGGAAAGATGTTGACGGTTTCCATCCTTATAATCTTGGAATGCTTTTAAGGGGAACACCAACCCTTTTACCTGCAACACCTTATGGAATCCTTGAACTTTTAAGATATTATAAAATAGAGACAGAAGGAAAGCATGTCGTTGTTGTTGGTAGAAGCAATATTGTTGGAAAACCTGCCTCTGTTATATTTTTATTAAAAGATAAATTTGGAAATGCAACCGTTACAGTTTGCCATTCAAAATCAAAAAATCTTGAAAACTATACAAGGCAGGCAGATATTTTAATAGTTGCAGCAGGACAGCATCATCTTATTTCAAAAGATATGGTTAAAGAAGGAGCAGTTGTAATTGATGTTGGAATTCATAGAATAGATGACCCTTCAAAAAAATCAGGATACCGTCTTGAAGGGGATGTTAAATTTGATGAAGTTAAGGAAGTTGCTTCTTACATAACACCTGTTCCTGGTGGTGTTGGGCCTATGACTGTTGCAATGCTTTTAAAGAATGTTGTAAGAGCAACAAAAATTCAAAATGGAATCCCTGATTGAAATATTAAGACCTGTTTTTGAAATAGAAAAAATAAAAAAAACAAAAAGGGGCATATTTTTTATAGGAAATTTCATAGTAGAAAAAAATTATGCGATAGAATACATTAAGGAAAATTTTGAGACTTTAGGTGTTATTCCTTCTTTTTCAAAAGATAATGGAAAAATTGAAATAGGGGTTTTACCAAAGGTAAGAGAAGAAAAAATAAATTATGGAACACCAATCCTTTTATTCCTTTTAACAATTTTAACAACTCTATTTGCAGGAAGCATACAGGCAGGAGCAAATCCCTTTAAAAATCCCTATGATTTATTAAAAGGTGTTCCATTTTCCTTTTCTTTAATGGCAATCTTACTTTCACACGAAATGGGTCATTTTTTAACATCAAGGCATTTCAAGGTTCAAGCATCTCCACCATACTTTTTACCTGTTCCACATCCACTTGTTGGAACATTTGGTGCCTTTATAAAAATGAAATCACCTGTTCCATCAAGAAAAGTATTAATTTTTATAGGTGGGGCAGGACCATTGGTCGGATTTATTGTAGCGTTACCAATAACAATAATAGGACTAAAATTATCAAAACCTGTTTCTCTTGAAGAAGTTAAAGGTGCATTAACACTTGGAGATTCATTAATTTTCAAATTTCTTGCTTCCTTATTTGCTCCAAAATTAGCAGA
>Ga0272445_1003074_pt1 | contig 10684 bp, 13 predicted proteins | sample YNPCB0031_FD_194404 | JGI IMG/M metagenome (GOLD analysis project Ga0272445, IMG submission 194404) | Hot spring sediment microbial communities from Yellowstone National Park, WY, United States - YNP-CB-003-1 | ecosystem: Environmental > Aquatic > Thermal springs > Hot (42-90C) > Sediment... | reverse complement strand
CGTTCCCGGAATATCCTCATTTGATAAGCCCTCTGGTAGGGGGTGATGATCTATATATGTGAGCCCACCGAAATTATTAATGGTTGAAAGCCTATTTAGAACCATCTGCAGCTCACCCTCCGGGAGGGCTATGTCGCATATTATTACAGTATCGCCCTCCCCAACATTTCTGAGATCTTCAAGAAGACCGTGGGGATGAGTAAAAAAGACCTTCGCATCTGGATTGGCAGCTAAAGCCAATGCGCCAGCGCATATGCCGTCGCCGTCGCTATGCGTGAAAATCCAATCAGCCATAGTGATTCCCCCAACAGATACCCGCATGTTTAATAGCTAGCAAGATTTATTAATCATTTTACCTGGAATAATATTTTCAATTCCCCAGTAGGAGCGCATGCATCCAGTGAGCGGATACGAAGAGGAATATTTATACGTCGTCAATGAAAACGATGAAGCCCTCGGCTGGGCTTCCAGAAGCGAATGCCATAGGAAAGGGCTCATTCACAGATCGGTATATGTAGTACTCATTAATGGTGAGGGAAAGATATTTTTGCAGAAGCGCTCAATGAAGAAGGAGCTTTATCCCGGCTACTATGCTTGCTCAGCAACGGGACATGTCAGGTATGGGGAGAGCTATGAGGAGTCCGCTAGGAGAGAAACAATGGAGGAGCTGGGCGTAGAGGCTCCATTGAAGGAAATCTGTAAGTTCAAATGTTTCTCTGAAGAAGAACGTGAAATCTCAGTTCTCTACCTATGCAGATATGATGGGCAAATCAAACCGAACGCTGATGAAATATCAGATGGGGAATTCCTAAGCATTGAGGAGATTAGGGAAGCCTTAAGGAGCGGTGGGAGAAAAATCGCGTATGGCTCCATAATAGCTTTTGAAGAGCTCTTAAAGTATTTGGAGAATAATCCGTTGGAGGCTTAGAGATGGAGGGGCCTAGGGCGGCTAAACCTGAAGATCTTCCTGAAATAGTTAACCTTGTAAATCAGATCTTCATGCTTCCCACTGGTTTCCCGCCAATTATGGGCGACCTCTTCCGCAATTATTTAATAAAAATAATGTTGAGAATCTAAGAGTTATCGTTAAGGATGGCCACGTCGTTTCACACGTCGGCTTATGGGAAGGATGCGTTTTAATATGCGGCTCATGGTTTAATGTTGGCATGATAGGATCTGTATGTACTCATGAGGCTTATAGGCAAAGGGGATATGCCTCAGCCCTAATTGCGGATGCCCTAAATAAGATGAAGAGAGATGGGATGGATTTCGTCATGATTTCCGGCGATAGAGGGCTTTATAGGCGCTTTGGATGCTTCAAGTCAGGCATAGTTTACCTATATAATGACGCTTCGTTATTTACCGATCTAGGCTTTGAAGAAAAAGATTTCGAAGTAATTATTTGCAATAATAATCATATAAAGGATATTGCCGCAGTATATCAGAAGGAGCCTGTCAGATTTTGGCGTAGTTTAGAAGATTTCAAGATTCTCACCAAATTTTTTATCACTCCGCCTAAATATGAGGGTTTACAAGCCAGAATTTACCTAGCCACGATTAATAATGAACCATTGGCATATGTTGCCGCATTTTCCCTTACGAAAATAAAGTTTTTAAAAATATGCGAATATGCGGGTTCAAGAATCTCCGTTTCAAATTTGATTGCTCATATCCTTAAAAGCGAGCAGTCCAGAAGCATTGAGCTTACGGTTCCATTTCAAGATGCAGATTTAATAAGGCTTCTGGGAAGATGCGGGTTGAGAAAACAATCCATTAACTCTGAGGCAAGCATGCTCATATTGAACCCTGAATCCTTCTTTGAGAAGGCTAAGAGTTACTTGGCTGAGAGAGCCGGCGTCAAGGTAACCTCAGAGATAAATGTTGAGGCTTACGATGATAGGGTGAAGTTCTCCATTAAGGGTGATTCTTTAGTTCTTGAGCCTTCGGATTTTACGTCGCTATTTTTCGGTTCGCCTGAAAAGGAGAGAAATAGAGAGAAAATTAAGCCGATAATGAATCTTTTAGGCGAAGCTCTACCTATGCCCACGCCGGCCTATGGACTCAATTACATTTAAACCTTTTAGGCTGAAGAGAACCGCGCTTTTAAATCCGGAGAACCTTTGGGTTTATCCCTCTTCTCCCCTCAGATGGGTGAGTTCAGCGTTTAGGTTCACTATGGTTGCTTTTTGAATAAGCGTCTCCCAAGGTTCATCCCGTATTGTTACAAGCCCAAAATTGCTGTTTTCACCATCGAATCTTCCCTCAAGCGGCTGGTCGCTGTACTGGAACCAGTGATAGCCGATGATGAAGGACTGTTTCATCATTGCTTTAACATACTCCTCATAATATTTCGCTCTTTCTGCTTGCGTCTTAACCGGTACACCTGCTCCTTTACTGTTTGGAAGCCCTGAATCCATCGCCTTAAAAGAAAACTCCGTTATCATTATCGGCAGAGAGGTTAACCTATGAATCTCTTTTAGATCAATTATCCTTGATTCAAGATCATCACTGTAGGGGTTCGTATAACAGTTAACTGAGATTACATCAGTATAGCCGATGCAGCCATAAAGAACCTCATCAGGCGGCTTATATGCAAAGCGGCATCCAAGAATTAGATGATTTGGATCATATTTTTTAATGATGTTATAGGTTAACTTGAAGTATTGCTCAGCGATAATCCTTAGGAAGCCCCGCCTATCGGCTTCAGCAGCCAATGTTTTCGGAGCATACTTCTCCAAAAGAAGATCATCGAATGAGGAGAAACTGGTTCCCCAAGCCCTATTCAGGGAGGATATTTCACCATATTTTTCCCTAAGAAAATTCACTAGGGCTTTTTTGCCCTCCGCCTCAGGTGGAAGAAGCATATAATCATCGAAGAGATCATTACTTGATCTCCAGTCAGCCGCCCATCTAAGCTCATTATCGATGAAATATCCAATCAGATACTTATCTTCCCGCCTGGGTGCGCATTCTTCCATCGCAATCTTCTCAGCTGCCTCCTTAAACTCTCGCGAGAAATAATCTGCAACGTTTCCAGTCAGCCAGCTTGCCCCAGCTTCGAGGGCTATGTTGAGGATAACCGTATATGGCATGCCTTTATCATATGTTTCTCTGCTCGACCATGCGCCTATAGTGTTGAAGCCCCATTTTTTAAGCCTACTAACAGCTTCCTCAGCCCACTTATCTGCTGAACCGTACTTTTCAGAGACATATTTATTATAGGGGCTGTAACCAAGCGATGGGGAATAGTCGCCCCAGTAATCCACATGGTTAACTCCCTTCGATATGAACAGGTTGCCTTCCGGATCGATAAGCCAAAATTTCCCGTCGATCTTCTCTACATGAAAGAAGCCGGTTGCATCTCCATGCAAGTAAGTAGCACCTCCATATTCATCATATAGTGAACTTAATATTTGAAGTGATAAGTTAGTATAAGATTTTTGTAGTTCAACGATCTCTCTGCTTATTAAGGAGATTTCTTCGTTAAGCCGAAAAATAGTGTAGAGTAAAATAGCGTTTATAGAGAGAATAGCGGCGAGAGCAATTACTAGAACTATGGCTAGGGGACTAACAAACCTTCGATTTTCCATTTTCATACCGACCCTTCACTATAATCAATTAGGGCATCTAGGCTTAGAATGTTTAGCATTTTAAGGCGGGAAGATCAGTCCGCATCTTCTTTAAAGATTCCTTGTTAATCTTTAACTGCGCCTAAGATTAAAGCTAGCAGCGCCATACGTACGATCAAGCCGTTCTTAACCTGCTGGAAATATTTAGCAAATGGTGTTGAATCAACTTCATATGCGATTTCATCAATCCTTGGAAGCGGATGAAGAATTATTAGATCGTTTCTCGCCCTCCTAAGAACATTCAGATCCACCATGTATGAACCTTTAACTTTAGCATACTCCGCTAAATCTGGGAAGCGCTCCTTCTGTATGCGAGTCACATATAAAACATCAATCTCGGGCAGAATCTCCTCAATACTTGAGTGTTCTGACACTTCAATCTTATCGCTTATATCTTCTAAAACCTCCCTGCGCATCCTTAAAAGTTCAGGTGAGATGAGAAATAGCCTAACTTTGTAGAGTGATAATGCATAGGCAAGCGAATGGGCTGTTCTACCATAGCGTAAATCACCCATTAAAGCTATTTTTAAGCCATCTATACGCCCTTTCTCCTTCATAATGGTATATAGGTCTAGGAAGGCTTGCGTCGGATGCTCCTCAGCGCCTGAACCGGCGTTTATAACCGGGATCTTCGCATATTCAGCTGCGAAGCGTGCAGCTCCCTCGGCTGGATGACGCAGAACTATTATGTCAGCGTATTTCTCGACGGCGCGAACCGTATCAGCTAAATTCTCACCCTTTTTCACCGAAGACTCTTCCGGCTCACTAAACCCTATAACTAAGCCGCCGAGCTTATACATGGCAGCCTCAAAGCTCATCCTAGTCCTAGTGCTTGGTTCAAAGAAGAGCGTCGCCATAATTTTACCCCTGAGGATATCTGAGCCGGATTCTACAAGAGGCTCCATTTCGCCGGCAATTTTCAACAAGTAATCCGCTTCTTCCCGGGTAAAATCCCTAACAGATATTACATCCCTACCGACGAAATCCGATGCGCTCACCATGATGAACACCATTAAAGGCAATAAGCAACTTATAGATTTAAGCCTTAACTCCAATTTTCCGATCAATCTGGGTAAACTTTATATGGTGGAATATCAAAAATGATATCAAAGGCGATAATATGTTTGATCCATTACTGCCGCATAACGAAGCACATGGTCCGCCGCACATGCCATGGAGAAACGTTAGAAGACATATTGCATGTGTTCCAAAGGGTTTCTTAAGATATTATGTGCTTAAGCTTTTAAAAGAGAAGCCTATGTCAGGATCTGAAATTATGGAAACCATTGAGAGAGAAACCCATGGTTTTTGGAAGCCTAGTCCCGGCTCAATATATCCGCTTTTAGCATGGCTACAGGACAATAGATACATCAGCGAGGTTTCAAGAGAGGAGGGTGGAGTGAAACGATACACCATAACTGAGGAGGGCCTAAAGTTTCTTGAGGAGCATGAGAAAATGCGTGAAAAAATGGGTAAGATGGTCTTCATGTTCGGTCTCCCTCCACCGCCCTGGTTTATGCCTCATGTTGAAAGGGCGGGAGATCTTGACAGATCTCTTAAGCGGATAATTAGGGCGCTTATGGACCTAAGAGGCGCCCTTGAAAAACGTTTAAGCGAGCAAGAAATGAGGGAGATCATCGATACCTTAAATGTTACAGCTGAAAAAATCGAGACCTTAACTAAGAAGTTTAGAGAGAAAAACGGCCAAGCATAACAATAAAAAATATGAGGATTAAATAAAAATCAAGATTAATCTTTCCGGATTTCTGTTTGCACTGGCTACAGGTATTATTAGTATTTATTAAGAAAAAAATTAATACTCCTATTGGAAACTAAGGGATTGAGGTTGAGGGAATGAAGAATCTTCTTATGATAACGCATTCAGCCGGTTTTAAGCATGACTACCTACCGGTTGCCGGGGAAGTTGTGAAGAAACTGGGCTTGGAATCCGGCTTGTTCAGCGTTGTCGTTACAGACGAGTGCGATCTTCTGAACCGTGAGGGATTAAAAAGATTCGACGCCATTCTCTTCGCAACAACAGGTGAACTTCCAATATCTGATGAGCAGAAAATGGATTTCATAGAAGCCATTAGAAAGGGAAAGGGCTTCATAGGCGTGCATAATGCCACTGATACATTCTACAAGTTTCCGGAGTATGGTAAGATGATAGGTGGATACTTCCAAAGCCACCCATGGACCCAGGAGGTCATGGTGATAGTTGAGGATAAAAATCATCCAGCGACGAGGCATCTACCCGACAGATTTAAGGTTAAAGAGGAGGTTTACACCTTTAGGGATTGGTCGCGTGATAGAACCAGAGTTCTGATAAGCCTAGATAATAGCTCCGTTGATTTGAGTAAGGGAACAAGGCCTGATAATGACTACGCTCTTTGCTGGTGCCATAATTATGGCGAGGGAAGAGTGTTCTATACGGCTTTTGGACACTTTAAGGAGCTTTGGGGCGATAAATGGTTTCAGAGGCATCTGCTAAACGGCATTTTATGGGCTATGAAACTTATAGAGTAATACGCTTTTAGAAACAGCCCTTCTCCCCCCATTTTATTTTTAAATGTTCAGAGAGCTTTATCTTTAATATTTCTATTAGCTCAGGATCGTTTCTCGGGTAAATATCCGGTATTTTAAGCACCACCACCTTATTTTCAGCATCAGGCTTCAGGTTTAATATAGCCTCTTTATGCTGATCTTCCATAGCAAATATTATATCAGCCCAATCTATTAGTTTCTCAGATATCCTTTTCCGGGCATTAAACCAGATTCCAGCGGACTGAACTTCGAATCCACCTATGCTTTTAAGCAGTTCTTCAGCCGTTGGGCTCCGGTCAATGTTCGCTGTGCATACAAAAAGAATGCGTCTCGCTTTCCCATCATGGATCATGCCTAATCACTAGAATAAAATTTGATCCTATAATTTAAATGCATTTAACAATTGGAAATGTAGGAAAACTCCGCGTTTAAATCAACATTAAGATAACTTCGTGTTTAAATCTGAAAAATTTTGATGTTGAAGATTTAAATATCAATTTGTCAATATCCAACAGAATCCTAAAGCGTTCATGGTGCCTGAAGATGCTAAATCAGAAGGTTGCAGGGGTTCTCTTCGGCATATCAGCTGGCGCAATGTGGGCTATTGAAGCGGTTCTCGGAAAAATTTTATTATCCTCATTAAGTTTCATACAGATTTCGGCTTCAGAAGCATTCTTTGCAGCGATTGTGGCATTAACATATGTGTTGGCGAGCGGGAAATCATTAAGATGCGGCGGTGGCTCTTCTCTACGAGACATCTTGCTTATTGGGCTTTTAGGTTCAGTGCTCGCTCCAATGGCATATTTTCTCGGGTTATCATATACTCTTGCTGTAAACGCCACTCTGCTCGCTCATCTGCAGCCTCTTTTTGTTTCAATTCTAGGTTTCATATTTCTAGATGAGAAAGTTTGGAGAAACGATATTATTGGGGGGTTGATGATAGGCTTCGCAGCTATCCTAATAACTGGTAGAAGCATCGAAAACCTGACGGCTCTAAAATTTGGCAATTTAGGCGACCTCGTGGTTTTGCTTGCAACCTTAGGTTGGGCGATGGCGGCTATACCTGGCAAACGCTTAACTAAAGATGCTGAGAGCGCGCTGATAGTTGGCTACAGATTTCTGGTTGCATCAGCGGTTTTCTTCCCAACACTGATAGTTTTAAATCAGCTCGCGATAGAGTCCATTTATCAGGTTGTTCTAGGCGTAATTGCGGGTTTAGGATACATATTTTATTATGAGGGACTTAAAAGGTTAAAGGCAAGCCAGGTGGCGCTTACGGAGCTCTCATCGCCCTTCTTCACGGCTATTCTAGCCTGGCTCATTCTAGGGGAATATTTAACAGTAATACAGATCATTGGGGCGACGCTGCTCTTTGCAGGGTTAACTCTGCTAACGCAGAAATAGCGGGGCGGCTAACTCGCGCAGGTCATTCTTTAAATTTGAGGATTACACCCATGGCTCTCGCTCTATCCTCAAGAAGCATGCCATAGGCTTTTTCAGCATCACGCCAACTAAACCTATGCGTTATTAAATGCTCAATTGTTAAGCGACCTGTTGACAACAGATCGAAGAAGAGCTCCGTATTCCTCTTTCTAGTCCAGGGATTATAGGGCGTTTCATGCTCAGGTTGACTGGTGAAGTGTGTTCCAATTATTATCCGACTGGGTCTATTAACCTCATCGTGAAAGTCCATATTTGTCCTACCTCTCGGAGAGCTTAGAACCACAAACCACCCTAAGCTTTTAGTTAAAGCTATTGCTTGAGGTATGACGTTCGGGTTCCCAGTAACCTCAAAAACCTTATCAGCCATCCTACCCTTAGTTATTTTTCTAACATTCTCAGCAATATTGCTCCAGTCATCGGCGCGCATAATATGCGTCGCTCCGGATGCTTCTGAAATCCTAAGTCTTTCTTCAGCGATATCTACGGCGATAACTGGATATGCACCCGCCATCCTAGAGAATATTACGGTCAGCTGACCTAGAAGCCCAAGCCCAACAACGACGACAGCGTCGCCTAAAGAAACCTTTGCAAGCCTAACTGAGTTCATGATGCCGGCCGCTAAAGTGTGGAAGCATGCGCTTTCAACATTAACGTTCTCCGGAACCTTAACAGCTTGGTTAGCCATTACGATCGCATGCGTAGCGTGCGGTGAAGTTGTAGCCACAATATCTCCAACATTAAAATCCTTAACTTCGCATCCAACCTCAACTATCCTTCCAATATTTGAGTATCCAGGTGCGAAAGGATACTTAATATAATCAGACCATGCTGAAGGCTTAGGAAAATCACCGGTTAAAGCAGTCAATTCTGTCCCCGTGCTTATCAGTGTAGCTTCGGTTTCAACTAAAACCTCTTTTTCCCTTGGCTTGCCAACCTGAAACTTTTCTATCTCAACCCTCATAGGCTGCGGGAAGATTATCCTGAAACCTTCCAAGAATATCACCCTCTTTTGTAATATCTTTATTCTGAATAGACTATTTTAGCCATTTCTCAAACCATTTAAAGGCGTCCTCCTGCATTTCCACATCAAATTTATGCGGTCCGGGATAGAACCTTCCACAATAATTATCCGAATGCCCCATTTTCTCATATATCTGCCTTAGCTTCTGATCTGCTTTTCTCTGTCCTTCAAGCGTGTAAAGCTCATCATCCATGTTATATTGGACCATGAGGGGCGCCGGGGCATGTAAAGATATTAGATCAGGCATATCTAAGAAGCGGGGTAGATGTGGAACGTAAAGCATCCATGTGTGGCATTTTATGTGGTTTCTAAGCATCTCGTGAAAGGTGCTCATGAAGCCGATGCAGACTGCGCATTTAATTCTAGGATCCAACCCGGCTAGGAAGATTGTTCTTAAGCCCCCTCCGGAGAGCCCTCCGCAACCGATCCTTGAAGGATCAACCTCAGGCCTAGTTAATAAATAATCTATGCTTCTCCGATCTTCATATGTGAATATGCCGGGCCATGTTGAGCCAGCGGCAAATATTGTTTTAGCTACTATGTGCTCTAGATCAGCGGCTAAGCGGTTATATTTCTCAATGTACTCTCTTGAGCCAGGCTCTAAGCCCCTGAATTGCTTCTGCATCTCCTCATTAAGCGATTCAACGGGGATCTTTCGACTTCCAAATAGGAAAGCGTCTACGGCTAATACTGCAAAGTCACGCTTAGCAAGTTCAGTAGCCCAGCTTCTGCCTTCGTAACATTCCTTCTTAAATTCACGCAGTATGGGAGGCTCATTTGGAATCGCCGCTATCTTTTCTTTCCCGAAATATTTAAAACCGCCGTGATCGTGGAGGGCTACGACCGCGGGCATTTTCTCATCTACGCTTCGATCTTTCGGATACATGAAGAGCCCTCTGACCCTTGGACCATAAGGCATATCATATGATATTTCCTCAATTACTAGGCTGTCATATTCATACTTTGAATCCACAGTTGCATTTAATGGCATGTTGGGCGGATTGAAAGCTAGAAGCTCGAAAACCTTCGCTCTACCCATTGTCCTCCATGCTTCTAGTTCAGGCCAGTCTCTCGCCAAATAGGAAAGCGACGGGGGATTTGTCCTCGAGATGTAATCTGCAAGTTCGTAATAAATTCCTATATCTGGCTCCATAAAATTTCAGCCCTCTCACGATTATATTTTAGGGTTAAATGGCTATTAATGCGTTCTTTTCACAGTAAATTATTTATTTTTACAATAATTCAACATTTATAATAGGTTGGTGGAAAATTTGAGCTTGAATAATGCGCTGCGTGAAATAGAAGCAATAGAGGGTTTAATCGGTCCATATGAATATTTCTCCTATGATGCAAAAATGTTTCTGAACGCTCTCAGAGAGCTCCGGGAAGCCTTAAATGTAATGGATAAAGGGAAGATTAAACAAATAATGGATGGTTTATCGAGAATTGAGGAGACAGCGGCCCCCTATAGAGGATACGGATTTGTGGAGGAAGCCATACAGCACTCGAAAAAGCTGCTTGAAGAGCTTAAAAGGATTGTTGGTGAATAAAAATCTAGAGCGGATTTAGTCTGCGTTCCCCCCTCTTTTTTATTCTGACACGTTTGTCGCAGACAACGTCTTAACCCAGTTTGATGCATTATATAAGCCAGCATCTTAGCAGGCTTAAATGAACGGAATGATGATCATTCTCGCCGCTATGATTAGGAAAACACCGCTTAGAATCTTTCTTAGAGCCCTTTCACTTACACGTTTTGAGACGTATGGTCCAACTTGAGACCCAAATATTGCGCCTATTGCCAGGGGAACAGTGTATGCCGGTATAATATTGCTAAGTAAGAGGGAATTGACGATTTTATTCGCCTTAATAACGCTGTCCACACTGTTCACCATCTATAGTTTGAGGGCTTATGCCGTTGCATCCAGAGTTTTTGAAGGCGATGGGACTGAAAAACCTGTTTGGCGTACTTCACCCCCAGGCTCCTTTCTCCCATGGCCTAAGGAGCCGGGGCCACTTCAGGCTCTGTCAGAAATGAGCGGAATAGACG
>Ga0272445_1003071_pt1 | contig 10688 bp, 10 predicted proteins | sample YNPCB0031_FD_194404 | JGI IMG/M metagenome (GOLD analysis project Ga0272445, IMG submission 194404) | Hot spring sediment microbial communities from Yellowstone National Park, WY, United States - YNP-CB-003-1 | ecosystem: Environmental > Aquatic > Thermal springs > Hot (42-90C) > Sediment... | reverse complement strand
ACGGCTCACCCTGGGCAAGTCCAACACCGAGGAGGACATCGAGACCGTCCTGGAGGTGCTGCCCCGGGCCGTCGCCCGCCTGCGGGAGATGCAGGCCATAGCGGCGTGAGGGTCGCCGATGCTCGCCCATACTGTTGAGGATATCATCGTTCGCTATCGCGAGGGACGTGTGATCGGTTACACCATCCTTCACGCCAGCCGAAGGGGCTTCCTCCGGGGGAATAACCCGGCCCAGGATGTGCGGAGGAGGACTGATGGGCGCGGAGCGGATCCAGGAGACGCTGGAGGACGTTCATTACCCCGAGGGAGATGGGCGGCCGGTGGCGGAGACGGAGATCCATCGGGACAACCTGTTCAACCTCCTCTTTGCCCTTCGTCACTTTTTTGAACATCGCCCGGATGTGGTGGTCAGCGGCGGCCTGCTGATCTACTACGTGGAGGGGAACCCGCGGGCTGTGGTGGCGCCGGACCTCTTCGTGGTCTTCGGGATCCCGCGTCGGCCCCGTCGGATCTATAAAGTGTGGGAGGAAGGCAAAGGGCCCGATGTGGTGATCGAGCTGACCTCGGCCTCCACCCGCTGGGAGGATCTGGGGTCCAAGAAAGGCCTCTACGAGGCCCTGGGGGTGCAGGAGTATTTCCTGTTCGATCCCTTTGGGGAATACCTGAGCCCGCCCCTGCGGGGGTTTCGCCTGTCCGCGGAAGGCTACCGTCCCATCCCGCCGCAGACGGCCGAGCCCATCACGCTGCGCAGCGAGCTCCTGGGCCTGGATCTGCGAGCGGAAGGGGAGTGGTTGCGGCTGGTCGAGCCCGGAAGCGGCCGGAAGTTACCCACGCCGGATGAGGTGTGGGCCGCCTGGAAAGGAGCAGGATGACCCGTGTGGTGGTGGCGATGAGCGGCGGCGTGGACAGCAGCGTCGCCGCCGCCCTGCTGGTGGAGCAGGGCTATGAGGTGATCGGCATCATGCTGCGTCTGTGGGGCGAGGGCGAGAGCGCCGGCGCCTCGACCAACCGCTGCTGCACCCTGGAGGACATGGAGCTGGCCTACCGGGTGGCCGACCATCTCGGCATCCCCTTCTACGTGCTCAATGTGGCCGATTTCTTCAAGAAGACGGTGGTCGATTTCTTCATCGCCGAATACCTGGCCGGCCGCACGCCGAACCCATGCCTCCGGTGCAACCGCTTCGTCCGCTTCGATTGGCTGTTGCGGCGGGCCCGGGCCCTGGGAGCGGAGTTCCTGGCCACTGGCCACTACGCGCGGGTTCGCCAGGTCGATGGGCGCTACCAGCTCCTGCGGGGGGTGGATCCCCGCAAAGATCAGTCCTATGTGCTCGCCGTGCTGGGGCAGGCGGAGCTGCGCCACGCCCTGTTCCCCGTGGGCGAATACACCAAGGAGCAGGTCCGGGAGCTGGCCCGCCGCTTCGGGCTCCCGGTGGCCGAGAAGCCCGAAAGCCAGGACCTGTGCTTCCTCCCGGACGGGGATTATCGGGCCTTCCTGCGCCGCCACGCCCCGGAGGCCCTCCGGCCGGGCCCGATCCTGGACACGCGGGGTCGGGTTCTGGGGGAGCACCAGGGGTTGGCCTTTTACACCATCGGCCAGCGGCGCGGCCTTGGGATCGCCGCCGGGGTTCCCCTTTACGTGGTGGATCTGGATCCGGAGCGCAACGCGGTGATCGTGGGGACGGCGGAGGAGCTGGGCCGCCGCGTCGCCTTGCTGGAGGGCCTCCATTTCGTCAGCGGAGAGATCCCTTCGGAGCCCTTCCGGGCCACCGTGAAGATCCGGTATCGGGCCCGGGAGGTGCCCGCCTGGATCCTGCCCATGCCCGACCGCCGGGCGCAGGTGATCTTCGACGAGCCCATGCGGGACCTCACGCCTGGGCAGGCGGCGGTGATGTATGAGGGGGAGGTGGTGTTGGGTCTGGGGATCATCGTCCGCGCGGAGCGGGAGCCGTCCCCGGAGGCCATGGAGGCCATCCCGGCGCGCGCCGCCCTCTCCTGAGGTCCCATCCTCTTCATTGCGCCTCCGATCCCCCCTGTGGTATCCTGGGCTCCCGGCGAGATCCAGCCCGAGGCGCTGCACGGATCATTCGTGGAGTGCCTGAAGGGAGAGGTCGGATGAGCGAGCCCTTTCTTTCGATCATCATCCCCGCCCACAACGAGGAGCGCCGGCTCCCGGCAGCCCTGGAGCAGATCGATCGTTTCCTGCGGATGTGGGACCGCTCCGCCGAGGTGATCGTCGTGGAGAACGGCAGCACGGATCGCACGGCGGAGATCGCCGAGGCCTTCGCCCGGGATCACCCTTACGTCCGCCTGATCCGGGAGCCCCGCCGGGGGAAGGGCCTGGCCGTCCGCCGGGGGATGCTGGCCGCCCGGGGCCGTTATCGCTATATCTGCGATGCCGACCTCTCCACGCCCATCGAGGAGGTGGTGAAGTTCCTCCCCCCGCAGCTGGACGGCTTCGACATCGCCATCGGGAGCCGGGAGGCCCCCGGCGCCCGCCGCATCGGGGAGCCCCTCTATCGCCATGTGATCGGACGGGTTTTCAATGCCATCGTCCGCTTCCTGGCCCTCCCGGACTTTCAGGACACCCAGTGCGGCTTCAAGATGTTCCGGGCCGAGGTGGCGGAGGATCTCTTCCGGGTCCAGCAGCTGGACGGCATGAGCTTTGACGTGGAGGTGCTCTTCATCGCGCGGCAGCGCGGCTATCGCATCGTGGAGGTCCCCGTGACCTGGTATTTCAACCCGGAGAGCCGGGTCCGGCTGTTCCGGGACAGCCTGAACATGTTCCGCGATCTGTTTCGGATCCGCTGGAATGCCTGGAAAGGCCGCTATGCCCGGCCGGAAATCCGCCTCCCTTCCGCGTCCGACCCTGGTTGAGGAGAGGGCCTTCTGGCGGCAGGGCTATCGAAGGGTCGCCGGCCTGGATGAGGCGGGCCGGGGCGCGTGGGCGGGGCCGGTGGTGGCCGCCGCGGTGATCCTCCCGCCGGAGCCGGCGCGGTTGCGCGCGACGCTGGCCGCGGTGCGGGACTCCAAGATGCTGACCCCGGCGGAGCGGGAGGCGCTCTTGCCGGAGATCCTGCGGGTGGCCCTCGCGGTGGGGGTGGGGATGGCCGGGCCGGAGGAGATCGACGCCCTGGGCATCGTCCCGGCCACCCGCCTGGCGATGGAGCGGGCGCTGCGGGCTCTTCCGATCCCCGCGGAGGCTCTGATCGTGGACGCCCTGACCCTGCCGGTCTCGCTCCCGCAACGGGTTCTGGTGCGGGCGGACGCGCGCTGCCTCTCGGTGGCGGCCGCCTCCATTGTGGCCAAGGTGACGCGGGATCGATGGATGGTGGAGGTGGATCGGCTCTACCCGGCCTACGGCTTCGCCCGGCACAAGGGCTACGGCACCCCGGCCCACCGGCGCGCCCTCCACCTCCACGGCCCCAGCCCCATCCACCGTCGAACCTTCGCCCCGGTCCAGGGCCTCCTCTTCCGCGAGGGGGAGGAACCGTCCTTCTGTGGGGACATTCGAGGCGGGTGATCCGAGGATGCGCGTCGCGCTGGTCCATGACTGGCTGAATCAGATGGGCGGGGCGGAGGTGGTGCTGGAGGCCCTGAAGGGGATCTTCCCCGGGGCCCCCATCTACACCAGCATCTACGACCGCCGCCGCATGCCGGCCCGCTACCGGGAGTGGGAGATCCGCACCACCTGGCTGGACGCCCTCCCATTTATCCACCGCTATCATCAGCTTTACCTTCCCCTTTACCCCCTGGCCTTCGACGCCCTGAACCTCTCGGATTACGATGTGGTGCTGTCGAACAAGAGCGGGTTCTGCCACGGGGTGGTCACCGGCCCCTCCACCGTTCATGTGTGCTATTGTCTGACCCCCACCCGTTACGTCTGGGGCTACGAGGAATACGTGGCCCGGGAGCGGCTGCCCCGCTTCCTCCGGGGCGGGTTGCGGCCGCTGATCGCCGCCCTCCGGCTCTGGGATCGCCTGGCCGCCGACCGGGTGGACCTCTTCATCGCCATCTCCACGGAGGTGGCCCGGCGCATCCGCAAGTTCTACCGGCGTCCGTCCCTCCTCCTGCATCCTCCGGTGGAGGTGTCCCGCTTCCAGCCCGCCTCCCGGGTCGAAGACTACTACCTGATCGTCTCCCGGCTGGTCCCTTACAAGCGGATCGACCTGGCCATCCAGGCCTTCAACCGGCTGGGGCGGCCCCTGGTGATCGTTGGGGACGGTCGGGATCGGCCCCGGCTGGAGGCGATGGCGGGCCCGACCGTCACCTTCCGGGGGCGCGTCTCCGATGCGGAGCTGGCGGAGCTCTACGCCCGGTGCCGCGCGTTCATCTTCCCGGGAGTGGAGGACTTCGGGATCGCCCCGGTGGAGGCCATGGCGGCGGGACGGCCGGTGATCGCCTTCGCCGCCGGCGGCGCCCTGGACACGGTGGTGGAGGGGGTGACCGGGGTGTTCTTCCGGGAACCCACCCCCGAGAGCCTGGCGGAGGCGGTCCGGCGTCTGGAGGAGCTCCGCTTCGATCCCTGGGACATCCGCCGCTATGCCGAGCGGTTTGACAGGCGGAGGTTCCAGGAAAAAATAGAGGAAATTGTGGAAGCGGCGTGGGAAGCCGCGCGCCGGGGCCAGGAGGTGGAGGCCGCCCTGCTGGCCCGGTTTCAGGATCTCGCCGTTGCGCTCCGGAGCCCTGTGGGATGACGCTGGAAGATCTGGCCCGTGTCCTGAAGCGCTGGGGATGGCTGGCCCTGATCCCCACGGCCATGGGGGTGCTGGCGGCGGCCTTCGCCCGCCCCGCCCCGCCGGCGTATCAGGCATCCATCCGCTTCGCCGTGGGAGTTCGGCCTGGACAGCCGGCCGACTATGATTACGACGGCTACTATCGGTGGCTGTCCAGCGAATACCTGGCCGCCGCCGCCTCGGCCTGGATGCGCAGCCGGGATTTCGCGGAACGGGTGGCGGCGGTCCTTTCCGGGCAAGGCCCCGCGCTCCCCGCGCCCGCCGTTCAGGGAGCGATCGCCACGGATTACCAGCGCTCCCTGGTGGTCCTGTATGTCACGGCCCCGGATCCCAAGACGGCCGAGGCCATCGCGCAGGCGGCGGCCCGGGTGGCCCGCGAGGAGGTGGGCCGGGTGTGGCCCCAGGCGGTGGGGACAGGGATCCTCACGCCGCTGGACGTCCCGGTGGCCTCGCCGACGGCTCCCTCCCTGCGCGCCCGCCTGGAGGGGCTCTTCCGGATCGCCCTGGGGCTCCTGCTGGGGCTGACCCTGGCTTTCCTGGCCGATTTCACCGATCCGCGGATCTGGGATCGCCGGGACGTGGAGCGGCTGGGCCTGCGGGTCCTGGGGGAGATCCCGAAAGGAGGGGAGCGGGGCGCCGAATGAACTCGACCGGGGGAGGCCTTCGGCCAACGGTCGGCCTGCGCCGAATGAATTCGGCCTGGGGAGGCCTTCGGCCGGCGGTCGGCCTGCGCCGACCGGAAAAGCGCTCTTTGCGTCGGCGGAGGCCGACGCCTGGCGCGAGAGCGCCCTGGAAGGCCGATTTCAATCGGCATGAAGGCCCGCGCCGACCGGGAGGATGTCTTTTGCGTCGGCGGAGGCCGACACCCGGCGCGAGAGCGCCTTGGAAGGCCGATTTCAATCGGCGCGAAAGCCTACGGTCGGGGGTCGGCCTGCGCGCCGAATGAATTCGGCCTCCAGGGGCCTTCGGCTGACGGTCGGCCTGCGCCGACCGGAAAAGCGCTCTTTGCGTCGGCGGAGGCCGACGCCTGGCGCGCAAGCGCCTTGGAAGGCCGATTTCAATCGGCGTGGAGGCCTTCGGCCGATGGTCGGCCTGTGCCGACCGGGAGGGTGTCTTTTGCGTCGGCGGAGGCCGACGTCTGGCGCGCAAGCGCCTTGGAAGGCCGATTTCAATCGGCGTGAAGGCCTACGGCCGGCGGTCGGCCTGCACCGACCGGAAAAGCGCTCTTTGCGTCGGCGAAGGCCGACGCTTGGCGCGGAGCGCCCTGGAAGGCCGATTTCAATCGGTAGGAGCCGCGATCCTGCGAGATCGAGGAGAAGGGGTTTGGGGTTGGAGGGCTCCTCCTTCCCAATGACCGCTGTTGCCATCGGGACACTGATTCGGGGCGAAAGCCCCTCCTACAAAAAGCAATCCTTCTGTAGGAGCGGCTTTCGCTGCGACCACGGCGGGATCGAGGAGAAGGGGTTTGGGCTCCAGGAACGGCTTTCAATGCGACCCCTTGTGGGATCGAAGAAAGCAGGGGTTGCGGGCGGAAGGCCTTTCCCTCAGGAATGATCGCCGTTGCCATTGAGGCGCCGGTTCGGGGCTGAAGCCCCTCCTGCGATGAGGTTTTCATCCCGGCCGATGTCGGGCCGGCGCAAACGATCGGAAGCGTATCCCTTCGGTGAGGTTGGCGGATCGATGAATCTGTGGGATCTGATCTACATCCTGCGCCGATGGGGCTGGCTGATCCCGGTCCTGGCCGGAGCCACCGCCCTGAGCGCCTTCGTCTTCAGCCGGCTGCAGACGCCGGTTTACCGGGCGGTGGCGACGATCGCCGTGCAGCCGGCCCGGCCGGACTTCGGCCAGAGCCAGGCGGCCAAAACCCTGCTCAGCAGCTACGTGCAGATCATGTCCAGCACCTACGGCGGAGGGGATCTCCACCAGCCCTCCGCCAGCCGCGTGATCCAGACCCTGCAGCTGGACATGACGCCCGAGCAGCTGAAGCGGAGCGCCATCTTCTCCGCCGACGAGCGCAGCCTGCTCATCGAGCTGGAGGTCCGCTCTTACGCCCCGGAGGTGGCCCAACAGATCGCCCGCACGTGGGCGGAGCTGTTCGTCGAATGGCGACGCACGGAGAACCAGCGATTGCGCCAGGAGGATCAGATCGACGCCCTGCTGGTGGATCAGCCGGTCGCCGGCCGGTTCCGCCCGCAGACGACGTTCAACGTGGCGGCCGGAGCCGTGCTGGGGCTGGTGCTGGGCGGGGCCCTGGCCTTGCTGGCCGGATGGCTGGAGCTGGGGGCCGCCCGGGCCTCCGAACAGTGGTTGCTCCTCCAGCACTACCTCCGGTTGCTGCGCCGGCGGGGCTGGGCCCTGGTGGCCTTCCCCGTGCTGGCCGCCGGAGCCGCTTTCGTCTTCAGCCGGCTGCAGACGCCGATGTATCGGGCGGTGGCCACCATCGCCGTGCAGCCGGCCCGGCCGGACTTCGGCCAGAGCCAGGCGGCCAAAACCCTGCTCAACAGCTACCTGGCGATCCTCTCCAGCGTCTACGGGGGCGATCATCCCGATCAGCCCTCGGCGCGCCGGGTGATCCAGGAGCTGGGGCTGACGATGGCCCCCGAAGCGCTGCGGCGGAACATGTCCCTCTCCCTGGACGAGCGCAGCATGGTGATCCGCCTGGAGGTCCGGGCCCCTGACGGCGAGCTGGCGAAGCGGATCGCCAAGCGGTGGGCGGAGCAGTTCGTCGAATGGCGGCGGAGCGAGAACAAGAAGCTCCGCCAGGAGGATCGGATCGACGCCCTCCTGGTGGACGAGCCGATTTACACCCGGTTTCGGCCCCAGACGCGGGTGAACGTCGCCATCGGCGGGCTGCTGGGGTTGGCCCTCGGGCTGGGGGTGATGTTCTTCCAGGAGGGCCTGGAAAACCTGCGCCGGTGGATGGCGGCCCCGGCGGCCGCCCGCCTCCCCGGACCGATCCCCGGCCCGACCCCCCGGCCATAGGGGAGGCTCCCGCATGGAACGGCCGCTCCCGCAACCCGTCGCCGAGGCGTATCGCATCCTGCGGATGAACCTGGAGGCCCTGCGGCTGGAGCATCCGCTGCAGGCGCTGCTTCTGGCCCCCGCCTCCCCGGGGGAGGCTGCCGACGCCGTGGCGGCCCATCTGGCCATCGCCTTCGCCGAGGCCGGCCGCCAGACCCTTCTGGTGGACGCGGACCTGGAGCGCCCGGGGCTGCACCGACGGTTCGGCCTCTCCCCCGTCTCCGGGCTGGCCGCCCTGATCGGCGAGGGGGGCGGATCCATCGACGCCAGCCTGATGGCCACGGGGGTCCCGGGGTTGTGGCTGCTGCCGGCCGGCGCCGCGGAGCCGCCTCCGGCCGCCCTGCCGGCCCGTCGGGCCGGGGAGCTCCTGCAGGCCCTCCGGCGGCGGGCCGAGCGCATCCTGATCTGCGCCCCCGCGCCCCAGCGCTCCAGCCGAACCCTGGCCCTGGCGGAGCATTGTGACGGGGCCCTCCTGATCGTCCGCGCCCGCCGCACCCATCGGGCCGACCTGCTCCGCGCCCGGGAGGCCCTGGAGCGGCTTCATGTTCCCATCCTGGGCGTGGTCCTGCAGCGCTGAGGGATTTCGAAAACACCGAAACCGGGAGGGGAAGGATGAGCGGGATCAAAGCGCTGATCCTGAGCGGGGGGAAGGGGACCCGCCTTTACCCCCTGACCTTCACCAGCGCCAAGCAGCTGCTCCCCATCGCCAACAAGCCGGTGCTCTTCCGGGTGATCGAGACGGTGAGAGACGCGGGGATCACCGACATCGGGATCGTGGTGGGGGACACCGCCCCGGAGGTGATGGCGGCGGTGGGGGATGGGAGCCGCTGGGGCGTGCGGGTCACCTACATCCGCCAGGAGGCTCCCCTGGGCCTGGCCCACGCGGTGAAGATCTCCCGGGATTACCTGGGCCAGACCCCCTTCGTGATGTTTTTGGGCGACAACGTCATCCAGGGCGGGATCCGCCATCTGGTGCGGATGTTCCTGGAGAGCGACTACGACGCCCAGATCGTCCTCAAGGAGGTCCCGGACCCCCAGCACTATGGCGTGGCGGAGCTGGCCGACGGGCGCATCGTCCGGCTGGTGGAGAAGCCCCGGGAGCCCCGCAGCAACCTGGCCCTGGTGGGGATCTATCTTTTCCGGCCGCCGATCTTCGAGGCCGTCGAGGCCATCCGCCCCAGCTGGCGGGGCGAGCTGGAGATCACCGACGCCATCCAGTATCTGGTGGAGAAGGGCTACAAGGTCTATCCGTATATCCACACGGGGTGGTGGATCGACACGGGCAAGCCCATCGACCTGCTGGCGGCCAACAGCCTGGTGCTGGAGGAGCTGGAGCCGCGGGTGGAGGGCTACGTGGATCGGGACTCGGCCCTGGAGGGGAAGGTGGTGATCGAGCGGGGGGCGGAGATCATCAACAGCCGCATCCGCGGGCCGGCCATCATCGGCGAGCACACCCGCATCATCAACAGCTACATCGGTCCCTTCACCAGCATCTATCATCACTGCGAGATCATCAACAGCGAGATCGAGCACAGCATCATCCTGGAGCACTGCCGCATCGAGGACATCCCCCGCATCGCCGACAGCCTGATCGGCCGGCGGGTGGTGATCACCCACTCCCCCATGAAGCCCCGGGCCTATAAGTTCACCCTGGGGGACTACAGCCAGGTGGGGATCCTTTGAGGGGCATCCCGTCCCCGGATCGGGCGCGAACACGTGAATGAGGCGGCTCGGGTGTGTCCCGATTTTGTCGGGCCTGGCCGCCTTGTAGGACAACTGCGAGCAGTTGTCCCACGATTTTGGGACACACCCGGCGGCTCGGCCCCATCGGGGGCTTGCCGGGGGGCAGCCGGCCGGGATCCCTTTCGGCCCCTCGCGGCGCCTTCTTGCGCCCTGCGCCTTCGCTCCGGGGAGGGGGTCCCGATGGCAACGGCGATCATTTCTGGGGGAAGGGCTTTCCGCACCGCAACCCCTGTCTTCTCGATCCCGTCGCGGTCGCTTTTTGTAGGAGGGGCTTTCGCCCCGAACCGGCGTCCCGAGGGCAACGGCGGTCATTGGGAAGGAGGAGCTTTCCATCCCGAACCCCTTCTCCTCGATCCCGCAATGGTCGCGGCTGAAGCCGCTCCTACCGATTGAAATCGGCCTTCCAGGGCGCTGCGCGCCGGGCGTCGGCCTTCGCCGACGCAAAAGACACCCTCCCGGTCGGCGCAGGCCGACCGTTGGCCGAAGGCCCCTGGAGGCCGAATTCATTCGGCGCGCAGGCCGACCGCCGGCCGGAGGCCTCTGAAGGCCGAATTCATTCGGCGCGCAGGTCGACCATAGGCCACAGGCCCCCCCGGTCGAATTCATTCGACACCCCCCACGCCACGCGTCGGCCTCCAACCGGGCCTCCCCCACCCGCCGACTCATCTCCAGCCCTACCAACCCCAAAAGGGAAAAGCTCCTCCCTACTCGATTGCCCGGCGCACCTGCGCCACCAGCGCCTCATCGGGCGCCTCCCCCGCCGCCGCGCAGGCGGGAAGATAGCCCTGCAGCAGCTCTTCAGCTCGCTCGCGGAAGGCGGCCGGGATCTCCTGAACAAAAGGCAGGAGGATCCGCAGGCCCTCCGCGAAAGCCTCCCGGGCCTCCGGCGCCCGCCCCAGGCCCAGCAGCGCCTTTCCATACGCCCCCAGACTTTCGGCCAAATCGGAGAGGAAAGCCTCCGGATACTGCCGGGCCAGCCGACGGCGGATCTCCACCGCTTCCTGGGCGGCCTGCAGGGCCTCCTCCCACCGGTCTAACGCGAAAAGCACGTTGCTTAGGTCGGTGAGGCTCATGGCCAGGTCGGGGAGGAAGGCGTCGGGGTGCTGGGCGGCCAGGCGGCGGTAGAGGTCCACCGCCTCCTGCGTGGCTTGCAGGGCCTCCGCCCGCCGGCCCAATGCGGAAAGATCCACG
>Ga0272445_1003070_pt1 | contig 10689 bp, 11 predicted proteins | sample YNPCB0031_FD_194404 | JGI IMG/M metagenome (GOLD analysis project Ga0272445, IMG submission 194404) | Hot spring sediment microbial communities from Yellowstone National Park, WY, United States - YNP-CB-003-1 | ecosystem: Environmental > Aquatic > Thermal springs > Hot (42-90C) > Sediment... | reverse complement strand
CGGTTTTGATGGGTGTGGTTTTGGTGGGCCTTTTGGGTCTAGGAGCAGGCGTTCCCAAGATCGCCCTCATTTTGGCCACCGGTGGTCTTGGGGACCGCTCCTTCAACGATCAGAGTTATTGGGGAGCGGAGCGGGCCGCCAAAGAGCTCGCTGAGCGCTACGGCGTTCCCGTAGAACAGATTTTTTCCTACGTCGAGCCGAGGTCTATTGCCGACTACGAGGGCTACCAGCGGGAGTTTGCCCGCACCGGCGAGTACACGATTATCGTGTGCATCGGGTTCGATCAGGCTCCGGTTCTCGAGGAAGTGGCTCCCGATTATCCGAACCAGAAGTTCGTGGTGATCGATGCTGTGGCCGCTGCGGATAACGTGGCCTCCGTGGTGTTTAACGACTGGGAGGAGGCGTTCCTCTGCGGGGTCGTGGCCGGGCTTTGGACCAAGACCAACAAAGTCGGGATGCTTGGCGGGATGGATATCCCCCTCATCCGCCGCTTCTACCAGGGCTTTTCCCAGGGCGCCCGCTGGGCCAACCCCGCCATCAGGCCCGAGGATGTCCTCGTGCGCTATGTGGGCGCCTGGAATAACCCGACTCTGGGGAAGGAGCTTTCCCTGGAGATGTACCAAGCCGGAGCGGACGTGATCTACGGGGCGGCGGGCAAATCCCACCTCGGGGTATTCGCCGCCGCTGAGGAGAACCCCGGCGTGTGGTGGGCCATCGGTACCGACGTGGATCAGTCCTGGTCCACCCCCGAGCATGCCGATGTGATCATCGCCTCCGGGCTTAAGCGCGTGGATCTCGCGGTGTACACGGAAATCATGAAAGCCGTGGAGGGGACGTGGAAGCCTGGTGTCATCGTGTACGGCATGGTCTCCGAATCCCGGATCGGAACAGGAATCGCTGTGGGCAAGGTCGACAAATTCCCGCCTTATGTGGTGGCTAGCCAATCCGAAGTGGATATCCCTGACTGGATCTTGGACAAGGTCGTCGAGGCGGCTAAAGGTATTCTCGACGGAACCATCGTTATCGAGCACGAGTAAAGGGTAAAGGGGAGGGTCGATGCCGACTGAGGCCGTGCGCATGGAGGGGATCACCAAGACCTTTCCGGGCGTGGTGGCCAACGCCGGCATCGACTTCTCCCTTTTCTTTGGGGAAGTGCACGGTCTTTTGGGCGAAAACGGCGCGGGAAAGACCGTGCTCATGAGCATCCTCTACGGGCTCTATCAGCCCGATTCCGGCCAAATTTATGTGCGGGAAAAACCCGTCCGCATCAAAAGCCCAGCTGTGGCTATCCGCTTGGGCATCGGCATGGTCCACCAACACTTCATGCTCGTCCCTAGGCTTACGGTTTGGGAGAACATGGCCGTGGGCTGGGAGCCCCGGCGCGGGCCGTTTTTGGATCGCCACCGCATGCGGAAGCGCGTACGGGATCTCGTTGAGGAGTATCACCTGGAAATCGATCCCGACGCGAAAGTGGAGGAGCTTTCCGTTGGCGAGCAGCAGCGGGTGGAGATCCTAAAAGCCCTTTACCGCGGCGCGGAAATCCTCATCCTCGATGAGCCCACCGCTGTCCTCACCGAACAGGAAGTGGAGGCCCTTTTCCGAACCATTAGGGCCCTCCGCGATCAGGGAAAAGCTGTGGTTTTCATCACCCACAAACTTCACGAGGCCATGGCCATCTGCGACCGGGTGACCGTTTTGCGGAAGGGCAAAAGGGTGGGAACCGTGCCGATCTCCGAGGCTACCCCGGAGAAGCTCGCGGAGATGATGGTTGGCCGGGAGGTGGTCTTCCGCGTCCAGCCGAAACCCGTTTCGCGGGAGGGCAAGGAACTTCTGCGGGTGGAGGGCCTCACTGTCCACGACGATCGCGGCCTTCCCGCGGTGCAAAACGTTTCCTTTGCCCTTTTTGACCACGAGATCCTCGGAATTGCCGGGGTGGAAGGGAACGGCCAAAAGGAGCTAGTGGAAGCTTTGACCGGGCTTCGGTTGCCCAAGGCTGGGAAGGTCTACGTGGAAGGCCGGGAAGTCACCGGCCTTTCCGCTCGGGATCTGGCTCGCCTGGGGTTAGTGCATATCCCCGAGGATCGGCAGGCCACCGGCCTCATCCTTCCCTTTTCTTTGGCGGAGAATTTGATTTTGGGGCGGCAGCGGGAGGACGGGTTTGCCCTCGGCCCTTGGGCGCAGTCGCGTGGCCGCATTTTCCGCTACGCCGCGGAGGCTGTGCGCACCTTCTCCATCGTTGCTCCTTCCCTAAGCGTTCCCGTTCAGAACCTTTCTGGAGGGAATCAGCAGCGGGTGATTCTCGCTCGGGAGCTTGGTCGAAATCCCAAGGTGGTGGTGGCCCATCAGCCCACCCGGGGCCTGGATGTGGCCGGCATGGAGTTCGTCTGGGAAAAGCTCCTTGAGCTTCGGGATAAGGGCTGCGGGGTACTCCTTGTCTCCATGGACCTCGATGAGATTTTGATGCTAGCGGACCGGGTAGCGGTGATGTACCGTGGGGAGATCGTGGGCATTTGGCCGCGGGAGGAGGCGAACAAGCACGAGCTTGGTTTAGCCATGCTTGGGGGCAGAATTGCGGCTCGCTAGGGAACTCGGACTGGTCCTAGCCTCCTTGGCTTTGGCCTTCGGCGTGGGCGCTTTGGTGGCCCAGCTTTCCGGGCTTTCTCCAGGACCGGTCTATCGGGAACTGATCCGGGGAGCTTTTGGTGACCAGTACAGGATTTTCCAGACCTTGACCCAGGCCACGCCCATTATGTTTACGTCCTTGTCTTTTCTCATTGCCTTCCGGGCAGGGCTTTTCAACATCGGCGCCGAGGGGCAGCTTTATATGGGCGCGTTTTTCGGGGCCTGGGCAGGCTTTACCCTCGTTTTGCCTCCGTATTTCCACACCGCAGTGGCTTTGCTTGTGGGAGCCCTGGCGGGAGCGTTTTGGGGCTTCATCCCCGCTTGGCTTCGCGCCCGCCGCGGCACCAACGAATTCGTCACCACCATGATGCTCTCCTACGTGGCCGTGTACTTCACAAGCTGGCTTGTTTCCCCACGCGGACCGTACCACGGAACTCAATGGGCCAATCAAACCGTGCGGATCCTCCGCAGCGCAGAGCTCCCCCGGTTCGTGCAGGGAATGCAGCTCCACTGGGGCTTGGTGATTGCCGGGCTTTTAAGCCTTGTTCTTTGGTATTTTCTTTTCCGCACCCCTCGGGGGTATGAGCTCCGAGCGGTGGGGCAGAATCCCCGGGCTGCCCAATACGCGGGAATTGACGTTCCCCGCATCACTATTCTCGCCCTCACCCTTGCTGGGGCTTTGGCTGGGCTAGGAGGTGCAGCGGAAATTCTCGGAACCCATCGGCGGTTCATCGAGTTCTTCTCCCCCGGATACGGCTGGGATGGGATCGCCGGGGGTCTAATTGCCCGGGCCCATCCCCTCGCGGTGATCCCAGCGGCCATTCTCATCGGTGCCCTGCGGGCCGGTGGAATGGGCATGGACCGGGCTGGCGTGGCCCCAGCGGACTTCGCTTCCGTCCTCCAAGGGATCGTTATCTTCTTCGTGGTAGCTCCAGAACTATTCCGGATCTTCAGGCGAATCCGACGGGAAAGGAGGGTCCTTGTCCATTCTCAGCCTTGATCTCTTCCTTGCCGCCCTGCGCTTGGCTACCCCCATTGCCCTCGTGGCTTTGGGCGAAACTTTTTCGGAGCTTTCGGGTGTGATCAATGTGGGGGTGGAGGGGACGGCCTTGGCCGGGGCCCTCCTAACCGCCATCGTCGCCTATTACACGGGAAGCCCAGGGTTGGCTCTTTTGGCGGCTTTGGCGGTTGGAGCGTTTTTGGGGCTTGTCCACGCCACCTGGGCTGTGTACCTGCGCGCGGACCACGTGGTCAGCGGTGTGGCCATCAACCTCCTGGTTTCCGGGGCAGCCCTCTTCTCCACCCGCATCCTTTGGGGCTGGCGGGGAACCTCCCCTTCCGCGGCCACCCTGAACCCCTGGATCTTCGTGGCCCTATGCGTCGTTTTCGTGGTTTTGGGCCAAATTTACATCTTCCGTACCCCGTGGGGACTGCGGCTTCGGGTAGTGGGCGAGCACCCGCAGGCCGCAGACACCGCGGGGATCAACGTGAACCGCACCCGCCTTTTGTATACCGTTTTGAACGGGGCCCTCTGCGGGCTTGCGGGCGCGTTTCTCTTCAATAACCTTGGCCGCTTCACGGAGGGGATGGTGGGTGGCCGGGGTTTCATCGGCATTGCCGCCATGGTGGTGGGGAACTACCGGCCCTTGCCGGCCTTTGCCGCCGCTTATTTCTTCGGCCTCGTGGATGCCCTCCAGATGCGGCTCCAAGCCTATATCCCCTCCCAGTTCTCCATCATCCTCCCCTACCTCCTCACCGTGGTGGTTTTGGCGGGATTCCTGGGCCGGGCCCATGTGCCCAAAGCCCTGGGAAAGCCCTACGTGAAAGAGGGCCGATGATCCGCCCCCTCGTTTGGGAGGAGGATCACCTCCTCCTTTTGGATCAAACGCGGCTCCCCTGGGAAGAGAGGTGGCTCAGGCTCCAGTCCTGGGAGGAGGTGGCGGAGGCCATTCGCGCTCTCAGGGTTCGGGGCGCTCCCGCGATCGGCATTGCCGCGGCCTACGCTTTGGCCCTGGCCGCCAAATACCCAAAAGGCGGCCGAACGCCAAAAGAGGAATTCCAATTGGCCCTCGCGGAATTGCGAAAGACGAGGCCCACCGCGGTGAACCTCTTTTGGGCCCTAAACCGGATGGCCCGGGTTTTTGAGGAAAACCTTGGCCAGCCCAACCTTCCCGAAATCCTCCTTCGGGAAGCCCTCAGGATTCACGAGGAGGACATCGCGGCCAATTTGAGGATCGGCGAATGGGGAGCGGAGCTCCTTCCCCCGCGTGCCCGAGTTCTCACCCTCTGCAATACCGGCGCTTTGGCCACGGGCGGCCACGGCACCGCCTTGGGCGTCATCCGCACGGCCTTCTCCCAAGGGAAAATCGAGATGGTCTACGCCTGCGAGACAAGGCCGGTGCTCCAAGGTGCGCGACTTACCGCCTGGGAACTGAAAAGGGACGGGATTCCCTTTAGGCTTATCGCCGATTTTGCCGCAGGGCTTCTTTTTGCCCGAAACATGGTGGACGCCGTTTTGGTGGGCGCGGATCGGGTGGCCCAAAACGGCGATTTCGCCAATAAACTCGGAACCTATATCCTTGCCCTCTTAGCTCAGCGCCACCGCGTCCCGTTTTATGTGGTGGCGCCCTCCACAAGCTTTGATCTTTCCTTGCCTTGCGGAGATCTCATTCCCATCGAGGAAAGGCCTGAGGAAGAGGTTTTGGCGCCTTATGGATGCCGATTCGCCCCGGAAGGCGTAAGGGCCTGGAATCCCGCGTTCGACCTCACCCCAGGGGAGCTCGTGACCGCGTTCGTTACGGAAAAAGGGGTGATCCGGCCTCCCTATGAGCGCACGATCCCTGAGGCCCTTTCGGGCTAGGGTGGCCTGGGCCTACCGCCGCCTCGGCGAGCTCGGCCTCATTTCCGGAAGCTCGGGAAACGTTTCTTTGCGGGTGGGCGAGGTCGTCCTCCTCACCCCTACGGGGATCCCCTTTGATCGGTTGCGGGAAAGGGAGATCGTGGCGGTGGATCTTTCTGGCCGCGTTTTGGGCCGGGGTTTCCCCTCTTCCGAGTGGCGCCTGCACCTGAGCATCCTTCAAGCCAGGCCGGATGTGCGGGCCGTCGTCCACACCCATTCCCCTTTTGCCACGGTTTTGGCTTGCGCGGAAAAGGAGATTCCAGTACTCCATGACGAGGGCCGCCTTCTTTTTGGGGAAAGGATTCCCATTTCTTTCTGGGCACCTCCGGGCACTTGGGAACTCGCCCGCGCGGCCGTAGAAGCCCTTGGGCAAGGGAAGGCCCTCCTCCTTTCCCGCCATGGCGGCCTTACCGTGGCCCCAAGCCTCCTCCAAGCCTTAGCCCTCGCGGAAAAGCTCGAGGAAGTGGCGAAAATCTACGTTCTTTCCCGCCTGCTTTAAGCGCGGGTTAGAATGGCCGAAGAAAGGAGGATCCTTGACCACCGAGGAAATCCTTGCGCTTTCCCTTTCCCTTGCGGGTCTGACCGAAGTTCCCGCGGACACCGCGATCCATGTGCCCGGCCAGGCCATTCGGCGCGTGCTTGCCGGGATCGATTTGGAGGGCCCGGAACTCCTTTGGGCCAAGTCCCAGGGGTTTGACCTCGTCCTCACCCATCATCCGCCCGGAGGTTTTTCGGCGCTCCGCTTTTGGCAGGTGCTTGGGCGGCACGTGGAGCTCATGGTGGCCCATGGGGTGCCGGAGGATGTGGCCCAGGCGGCTGCGGCGGAGCTCATCCGCGAGCACCGCCCCCTCGATCAGGCCCGCAATTACCTGCGCCTGCCTGAGTTCGCGCGGAGATTAGGCATCGCCTACATGAACATCCATACCCCCCTAGATGAGATCGGCCGAAGGAGACTTTCCGCTGCCGTTTCCGAGCTTTCGGCCAAGGACAAAGTGGAGGATCTTCTTGTCCATCTTCGGGAAAAGTTCGGGGAATTTCGCCACGCCGCCACGGAAATCGAGGTGGTGTTGGGGAAATCCCAGAACCCCTTGGGTAAAGCGGCGGTGATCCACGGTGCGGGCACGAACGGCGGCTACCCTGTGGCCAAGGCCCTTTTCGACCACGGGGTGGACACGGTAATCTATATCCACATCCGGCCCCACGAAGCCCACCGGCTTGCCCAGGAGTACGCGGGCAAAGGGAAGAATCTGGTGGTAACCGGGCACATCGCCAGCGACTCCTTGGGCATCAATCCGTTCCTTTCCGCGTTGCGGGAAAGGGGGCTTTGGGTGGAAACGCTGGACGTGGTGGCCCCTTAGCATGATCTCCTCGGGAATTCGGTTCTTGCGGAGTTATCCGGACCTCTGGAAGCTCTTTTGGTCCAATGCCCTTTGGACCTGCGGGTCCGGCCTCTACTTCTTTGTTTGGCCCAACTACGTGCGGGACTTGGGCGGCGGCCCCCAGGCCATCGGTTATCTCACCGGCCTCATGTACGGGGTTATGGCCCTCACCCTCCTTCCCGGTGGGTGGCTCGCAGATCATTTCGAGCGAAAAAGGGTGATGCTCCTCAACTGGGGGCTTGCCGCGCTCGCGCCCCTCCTTTATGCCCGGGCCAAAACCTGGCCGGAGCTTATTCCTGGTGTGTTTCTCTACGCCCTCTTTTTCGGCTGGCCGGCCATGGAGGCCTATGTGGCGGACACCGTTCCGCCGGAATCCCTAGGAAGGGCCTTCGCCCTCACCAACTCCGGCTACGCCTTGGGAGCCATGATTTCCCCGATCCTTGGCGCCTCCCTCCTTGGGGTCTTGGGAATGCGCGGGCTTTTCCTTTTGGCCTTCCTTGCGTTTTTGGGGTCCACGACCTTGATCGGTTTCATGCGCAGCCAAAGGCCTGCCCCGGCCCATCCTTCCGATCCTGGGCCTGCACCCCGCGGCCTTTGGCTTTGGGTGGGGATCCTTATGCTCACCTCCGCGGCCAGCGCCGGCGCCCGGCCATTCCTTGCGCCTTTCCTCGAGGATCGTTTCCGGATGGGGAGGGCTTTCATTTTGGCCTCCGGTGCCCTCCTCTCTTTCGGGGAATTCTTCCTGGCCTGGCCTTTGGGGCACGATAGCGAAAGAAGCCCTTCCCGCGCGATTTTCGCGGCGCTCGCCCTCTGCGCTTTGGGCTCGGGCCTTTTCCTTTGGCCCTACGGTTTCATTCCTGGCCTTTTCCTCATGGGCGCGGATCGCGTGGTCTATTCCCTTTTGCGCTCCCTCATTGGTGCCCAGGTTCGGCTCGGCCGGGGCAAGGTCTTTGCCCGCACCCAGGTTTTGGCCACTTCCGCGGAAGCCCTTGCGCCCTTGGCCACGGGCTGGCTCTACTACCTTTCGCCCGAGGGCCCGTTTGTCCTTTTCCGCGCGGTCTTCTCCCTTTTGGCCGTGCTCTTCCTCCTGCGGCCCGCCGCTAGAATCTTGGGAAAGGAGGAGCCTTGGATTTGGTCGTTCCGGATCTGGGAGAAGTGGAAGAGGTGACGCTCTTGCGCTGGCTCAAAGGGGAGGGGGAGGAAGTGGAGGTGGGGGAGGCCGTGGCCGAGGTGGAGGCGGATAAAGCAGTATTCGTGATTGAGTCGCCCGCCGCGGGTTTTTTGCGGGGCCGTAAATCCCCGGGGGTTAAAGTGAAACCCGGCGAGGCCATCGCCCAAATCCTTCCGGAATGAGAAAAGCCCTGGTTTTGCGGTTGGGCCGGGTTCCCTATGGCCCGGTCCTTTCCCTCCAACGGGAACTCCATTCCCTGCGCCGTTCGGGAAAAGTTCCCGACCTCCTCCTTTCTTTGGAGCACGAGCCTGTAATCACGTTGGGCCGCGCCGCCAAGGAAAAGGACCTCGTCCTTCCTCCGGAAGAGATCCGCCAAATGGGGGCGGAAATTTTCTCCGTCGAGCGGGGCGGGCAAGCCACCTACCACGGCCCGGGCCAGCTCGTCCTTTACCCCATTTTGAACCTGAAGGAGCTGGGGATCGGGCTTCGGGAGTACGTGGGAAAGCTCGAGGAGGTCATGATCCGCGCGGCTGGGGCTTTCGGGGTCCGCCTGGTTCGGCGCCCAGGTTATCCCGGAGCCTGGCACGCGCGGGGGAAAGTCGGGTTCATCGGCGTCTGTGTGCGGGGATGGGTGACCCTCCACGGCTTGGCCCTGAACGTGGATGTAAATCCCAACGGGTTCCAATGGATTGTGCCCTGCGGCCTTCCCGGCCTTCCCGTGGTATCCTTATCCGAGCTTTTGGGAAGGCCCTTGAGCGTGAGCGAGGTCGAGCCCGTGGCCCTGCGGAGCTTTTCCGAGGTCTTCGGGCTTGAGCTTTTGGAGCTTTCCGGAAAAGAGGTGAAGGCTTGGTTAAGCCAGATTGGCTGAGGGTGGAAGTGGAGCCAAGCCCGGCCCTGGGCCGGATCCGCACGGTTCTTCGGGAAAACCGGCTTTCCACCGTATGCGAGGAAGCGCGCTGCCCCAATCTTCCCACCTGCTGGGGCCAGGGCACGGCCACCTTTATGATCCTAGGCGAGATCTGTACGCGGGCCTGCCGGTTTTGCGCGGTGAAGCACGGAAAACCCGCGCCTCCGGATCCCGAAGAGCCCGAGCGCCTGGCCTCGGCCGCGAAGGCCCTGGGCCTCCGGTATGTGGTCCTCACCTCCGTGGATCGGGATGACCTTCCCGATGGCGGCGCCTCCCATTTCGCCTCTTGCATTCGGGCACTGAAAAAGGCGGCTCCAAACCTCCGGGTGGAGGCCCTTATCCCCGATTTTTCGGGCCAAAGGGAAGCCTTGGAGAAAGTCGTGGAGGCTGGGCCGGATGTGGTGGGCCATAATCTGGAGACGGTGCGGAGGCTCACCCCCCGGGTTCGCGACCGCCGCGCGGGCTACGAACTTTCCCTCTTTGTCCTGCGGACCCTCAAAGAGCTTTCCCCCAAAATCTTCACGAAATCCTCGCTCCTTTTGGGGTTGGGCGAAACGGAGGAAGAGGTGGAGGAAGCCCTTAGGGACCTTCGGGAGGCCGGGGTGGACATCGTCGTTTTGGGCCAATACCTTCGGCCTACTTCCCGCGAGCTTCCGGTGGCCCGCTACGTTCCGCCTGAGGAGTTCGAGGCTTGGCGAAAGCGGGCCCTGAGCCTGGGCTTTCGTGCCGTCCTCTCCGGGCCTTTGGTGCGCACTTCTTTTCGGGCTTCCGAGGTTTACGAGGAGCTTTTATGCGGGTCCTCATAGACCTTGCGTTTCGCGATCCCGCTCTGAATCTAGCCTTGGAGGAAGCCATTTTGGATGGGGTCCGGCGGGAGCTCGTGCCCCCTACTTTGCGGATTTGGCGTAATCCCCGCTGCGTGGTGGTGGGAAGGGGACAGAAACCTGAAGAAGAAGTGGACTTGGAGCTTGCCCGGAGGTGGCGGATCCGGGTGGTGGTGCGCCCTTCCGGCGGAGGCACCGTCTACCACCATCCCGGAAACCTTCTCTTTTCCCTGTTTTTGCCCCTCACGGGAAAGTGGCGATCCGTGCGGGAATCGCAGGAAGAGCTCTGTGGACTTTTGGCGGAGGCCGTGCGAACGCGGTTTAAGCTGGCCGTGGAGGTGAGGGAGGGCAGCCTTTTCGTGGCCGGAAAGAAAATTTCCGGATCCGCCCAGCTTCGGCGCGGAGCCCTTTTGCACCACGGGACATTGCTCCTTGCGCCCGATGTGATCCCCATGGAGAGGGTTCTGCGGGCCATGCAGCCCGGATATGCGCCAACCGGTGTGGCTTCCCGACCCGCGCCGGTGGCGGATCTCTCCTCCCTTTTGGGCCGGGAGGTTCCCCTCGAGGAGGGCGTGCGGCTGGTGCTTTCCGCGTTTCGGCCGCTTGGGGCCCTTCGACCTTCTGCCATTTCCCTTCGGGAATGGGCCTTAGCCGACCAAATCTTGGCCCAATGAGGCCGCCCACCGAAGAAGATCTGCACATCCTTTCTTGGCAACTCGGCCGGACTCCGCGGGGTGTGCGCGCGGTTCAGCCCTGCCCCTACGGCTTTCCCCAGGTCATCCTCAATGACCCCTTTCTTCGCCCGGCCTTCCCATCAGGGGAGCGCGCTAGGGATCCCATGGAGCCCATGCCCACGATCTTTTGGCTCACCTGCCCCTTTTTGGTGG
>Ga0272445_1003064_pt1 | contig 10704 bp, 10 predicted proteins | sample YNPCB0031_FD_194404 | JGI IMG/M metagenome (GOLD analysis project Ga0272445, IMG submission 194404) | Hot spring sediment microbial communities from Yellowstone National Park, WY, United States - YNP-CB-003-1 | ecosystem: Environmental > Aquatic > Thermal springs > Hot (42-90C) > Sediment... | reverse complement strand
TTGTTGCGGTCAGTTGGACAGATGCTCTTTTACCAACACAGGTGTTTGCACCACCTTTTATACATGAGATAGCTTACATTTCTAAGGACCTCTACAACGCCATATCCGAGCTTCGTGAAATACTACGCTCTACTACATTCCCAATACTCACGCTTCCGAGCAAACAACCAGTAGGAGACATTACCGTAGGCACAGAAAACTTCATTGCGTATGACCCCGAAGGTGGCGGAAAACCAGACTTCATAGGACCCCCACCAGAACCTGCAAGGCTGTATATGGAATACATTCAAATGCTCATAGAACAGATATACAAGATGACAAACCTTGAGTTTGTGCTGGGCACTCAAATGCAAAAAAGTGGTGTAGCCCTTGAGTTTGAGTTTCAAGACCTCAACACAATGCTTTCGGGTATAGCGATGAATATGGAACAAGCCGAATACAAAATAGCGGAAATTGTGTGTGCATGGAGCGGAGAGCAAGGTTTTAAGGGAACAATAGCGTACGAAAAAGACTTCAGCTTCAGAGATGTAGAGAGAGGCCTCAAGATTGCAATGGATGCTTTGAGCTTACAGATATCTACAACCTTTGACAACGAACTCAAAAAACAGCTTGTAAGAACCCTACTTCCTGATGCAGATGAAGAAACCATGCAGAGGATAGACAATGAAATAGACGGGCTGGAAGGCTTAGACCATCAATTAAAGAGGGAATTATGAACCCAAGAGCAAAAGGTAAGCGGGTAGAATACAAAATCAGAGATAGATTACGCAGAATAGGGGAGTGCTACAGAGTGCCGTGTAGCGGAAGCAGTGAAGGATTCAAAACAGACCTTCACTTGTATATATCTAACAAGGTATATAGAGTGGAGGTAAAAGCCAGAAAAGAGGGGTTCAAGCAGATACGAGACTGGCTTGAGGAAGCAGACATGCTCATTGTAAAGATAGACAGACAAGAGCCCATCATAATTCTCAGTCTCAACACTCTGGAGGAGCTACTTGGACTGGCAGAAAATCCGTGAGCTTTTTATAAGGTTCCTCCTGGACACTCTCAAAGAGATAGAAACAGAAGGTGAAGATTTTCTGCAAGACTTTCTTAAAGAGCTCGCAAAAGAAGGCTATGTACTTACGCCTGAACTTGAACAAAAACTCAGAGAGTTTCTGCACGAGATACAAAAAGAGCTCTACGGTCATATACACACTGTGTTGGAAGTAGCCTATTATAAAGCAAAGCCTGCATTACCGAAAGATGAGTTTATTAGCAGTCTTGCCAGCACAGTCATAGACCAGATTTACCCAGACGGACTCAGTTTATCACAGCGCCTCTATCGCTGGGAAGCAGAAACTCTCAGGGGCATCAAAGAAGTCATCAGAAGAGGAGCGCTTCAAGGTATCAGCGCACAGAGACTCAGATATGAAATACAGTACTTTCTTGAGCATACCACATCAGAAGAGTTCAAAACAGTGCTCGCAGATGACATACCGCAATATTTGAAAAATGTAATACAACAGGCAAAAGCTCTTGGACCTGAACACAGAGCCTTCTTTGAAAAAGAACTATCCAGAGCTTTAAAAAAGATAGAAAAACTAAAACGCACAGAGAGTATAGCCAACGCAAAACAGCTTCTCAAAGAGCTTGACAAAGCAGTTGAAAAGCAGTCCCAAGAACTTATCGAGAGAGCAGTCAGATGGTGGATTTACAACAGACAACTTACACGCTTCAAAACCATAGCACAAACAGAACTTGCCAACGCCTTCCATCTTGCACAGATCAGAGCAACAGAAGAAGATGCAGATGTTGTAGGTTACCAATGGCGACTCTCTGCCAGTCACCCAAGGAGAGATATATGCAATGTTTATGCCACAATAGACTACGGACTTGGGAAAGGAGTGTGGCCAAAGGACAAAGTGCCACGCAGAAAGCCTCACCCGCACTGTCTTTGCTACCTTCTGCCAGTTATCAAAAGAAAAAGCCACAAAGAGAAAGAACCAGAAATAGACAGACAGGTACTCCTGAGTTTTGCTCCCAAATGGATCAAAAGACTTGTGGGAAGCGAAGGTAGAGACATTTTAGACTTTTGGAACATGGAAGAAGGAAGGTTCATAACAAGAGAAGAGTTTGGTTTTTAACATAATACAACACATAAGTAAAAAAGTCTTCCTACATTCCATAGAAACAAATATGGAGGTTAGAAATGGCAGAAGTGCAGGTATACACAATAGGAAGAGGAAAGCTATTTTTGAAAGCGCCCAACACTAACGCATACGAAGATTTCGGAAATGTCACCGACTTTTCCATATCCGTGAAAGTGGACAAGCTGGAACACTTCTCTACCGCATCGGGCATCAAAGTCAAGGATGCTGAAGTAGTCAAACAGCTTTCCTTCAATGTGAAAATAGAAGTAGATGAACTCAGAAGGAATGTGCTCGAGAAGTTTATTCTCGCAGATACAACACAGAGAACTATTTCTGCTGGCTCTGTGACTGATGAACCCATAAGCACAGTCAAGCAAGGATTTTGGTACAAATTAAACAATAGCAACCTAGTGCAAGGTAGCGTTGTGGTAACAAACGACGCTGCTGTCCCCGCCACATACACAGAAGGAACAGATTACATGGTTGACTATCCAGCAGGTGCTATCTATATAGTAGAGGGGGGAGCTATTGCTGACAATACAAACCTCAAGGTGGATTATCAGTATTCAGCGGGTACACAATTCGTTATGAGTGGGGGAAAGAAGTACAGCATACAAGGTAGCCTGTGGTTCAAAGGGGACCCACCAAAGGGAAAGGTAGTGGATGTCATTGGAGATGTAGTTTTATCTCCGTCAGGAGAGCTTAAACTCATAGGTGATGACTGGCTGAAAGCCCAATTTGAAGGTACTTTTACAAACCCACCGCAGATCATAGACAGAGGAAACAGATAAAGGAGGTAAAACATGGGTAGTTTTGGTTTTTTTGCGGACACTAATCTCACTCAACCACTTGACAGAACTAATTCAATTCAGCTTACTTTTAATGTAGCAGGTGGTGGAGAATACAAAGACATACAGGTTTACTTCGGATCGCCTGACACAACCATAAAGGCTGTCCCTGCACCTCCTGACACTTACATCACTGTCACTATAATAGATAGAGATCCAAGTGCGCACAATCTCGATGCTACGAACGGACCTTGGTTTGTAATAGCTGATACTCAAGCAAACCTGTCTTCCGCACCAAAAAACCAGCCTTACAGCCTTGGAACCCAAGTCTTGGGTGGGGTGGCAAACGCAAAAAGTTTTTGGGTTCGTATATACGAGCCCGAACAGAACCCAGCGCTATACACTGACTTTGTTTTAACAACAAATAATATCTTGGTGCAGAACATATGAGAAAGGTAATATTGTCCGATGGTAGGGAAATCAAAGTACAGGAACTCAAATTTAAGCATTTCAAGAAACTGCTTCATATTATTGAAAAGATACTATCTGATGTTTCAAAGAACCAACTCAATACAGAGTTGTATCTTGAGCATGCAGTCCATATCGTGTCTGGGATGACCGAGCTTTCAGAAGAAGAGATAGAGAACATGAATGCTGCTGACAGTATCAAAGTTCTTCGTGCGTGTATAGAACAGATCATCTCAGATACCAATTTTTTACAAGAGGTGAAAGCACTGATAGCCCAAATCAGTCAAACGCTGACATCTACAGTATCGCAGAAGAGCTCATCTCAGAAGGACATCAAGTAGATGAGTATAGCATGTATGAGTTTTTTGAGTATGCAAAAAGAATGTATGAGAGAAAAGCAAGGGAAAGCAAACAGAGAATCCTGGAAACCGCATACGCGATCGCAATAGTCTTTTCAAAAGAAGCAAGAGACCAATTCTTAGAACAAGATAAAAAAGATGCTCAGGCGCTCATCGATCTCATGAAGGAGCACCGCTATGGCAAATGAAAAGCTGATCCTTGAGATTACAGCAGAGATAGAGGATGTTAAGGCAAAACTACAGCAACTTCAGTCAGAACTCTCACAGCTAAAAGAAACAGGCATACACATAGACACACAGAATCTCAGTAAGGCTGTTGCCCTCACTGAATCCCTCAAAAGCGCAATAAGATCTGTTGCCCAAGAGGTATTAGCAGTTGGCGCTGCCTTTCTCTCTATAGAGAAAATAATACAAGGTATCGTAGATGAAAGCCAGTCCTTACAACTGCTCACAGAAAGACTTTCCCTATTCTCAGAAACACCTAAAGAAGATCTGAAGGAAATTCAAAAAAGCGCAAGAGAGACGGGATATGATATGCAAGCCTTACTTGATGTTTTCCTCAGACTAAAGCTCGCAGGTAGAGACTTGAAAGATCTTGATGTTCTCGCAAAAACGGGGCGTGCATTCGGTCTATCAGCAGAAGAACTCAAACTCGTTGGATATGCAATAGAGCAAATCGCAGGAAAAGGAGTGTTGCAGCTCGAGGAACTCAGGCAACAGCTCGGAGAAAGAATCCCTGTTGCCATACAACTCGTGTCTAAGGAGCTTGGTTTTACAAATATATCTCAGTTTTACAGTGCCATAGAAAAGGGGAGCATATCTTCAAAAGCAGCTCTTGATGCGCTCTTTAGTGGGCTCAGGAAATTAGACGCGGCTGTTCCCACAAACAGCATCACCGTTGCTTTTGGAAATCTCAAAAACGCAATACAAGAGCTAATAATCGCTATGGGAGAGAGTGGTCTGTGGGACGAAATATCTAAAGGGATCAATGCCCTTGCGGATGCTATCAGAAACCTTGACCCAAACGTAATCTCTGCATTCACAGACACCCTTAAGGCGCTCTTTCAAGTGCTTGAAGCTCTTGCAAAGATCTTTCCGTATGTTGTCACTGTAAGCGCAGCCTTTATCAAATCCATTCAGATCATTTATACAGTGGTAGAAGCTGTCATATACACCATCCAGAAATTCATAGAAGCCATACTTTCAATACCAAAAGCCATATCCAGGCTGAGTCTTGACCCCATCAAGAATGTTTTCAGGGAGCTACTATCTGGGCTAAAGAACACAGTGGAGAGTATAAAAGAACTCACCACCTCATTGACAGAAAGATTCGAAAACTTAGAGGGAACAAGAAGACAACAGGCAGAGAAAAAATTAGAAACACCTACTACCACTCAGTTTGACCAAGTGGACATAGACAAGATTAAAAGGCAGCTTCAGGCAGAAGACGAAGCACTGAAAGCTCGCCTGCAAAATATTCACTCGTATGTTGAAGCACTCAAGAGTTTAGCAAAAGATGATATAAAACTAAAACTTCAGCTTGACCTTGAGGCAGAAGAAAGAGCGTTCAGCGAAACAAAGACAAAGTTAGAAAAAAGAAAGAAAGAACTTGAAAAACTACTTAAATTAACCCTCCCTGCAGAACAGTATAACCAACTGGAAAAGGAATACGAAAAAGTACAAGAAGAAATGACAAGAATAGAACAGACGCACGTATCAAGAAGACTGCAGATACTTTCTGAATATGTCAGAGAAGGAAGTAGACTACTTCAGAAGCTTATAGATGAACACAGAAAACAACTTGAGAAACTCACGGAAGACTATAAGAAGACCCTCAAGAGTATTGAAGAAGACACAAAGAAACTAAACAACCTCAAGCTTGGAATAGACAAAGAAGCCATGGACCAACTCAATAAGCTTCCGCCTGAGGTCAAACAAAAATTGCTTGACATCATTAGTATAGACGCAACTCCTCTCAACGCTTTCGGATCTGCTCTCTCGGAGCTCACGCAAAAATACCAACAATTTATGTCTGCTGTCAGAACAGGCACAAATATAGAGACCCTCAAGGAGCTAAGACAAGGATTTCTTCAAGCAAGAGAAGAAGCTATCAACTTTGTTAAGTCCATCACTCCTGAGTTCGCAAAAGATGTATTCTCTGCTCTCGGGTTTAGAGAAGGCTTTCTGCCATCGAGAGGAGCTGTAGCCCAGAACCTGCAGGTATTATTTGGAATGACAGAAGAAGAAGCAAAAAGAGCAGCGGAGAGATTTACCAACATATGGGTTGACGCGCAGGCAAAAGTAGCTCAAGCCTTCAGAAACATACCAGGACTTTCACAATTCATGACACAAGAGCAGCTCCAGGGCATACTCCTACAAAGAGGACTCAGAATGGCACTTCTTGAAGAAATACAAAGGCAAACACAAGAAATCAACGAAGCATTCAAAAAGAGTATGCAAGAAGCAATACAGCAACTACAATCCCAAGTAGATGAACTACAAAAAAGACTTGCCGCGGGGGTCAATATTCCAGTCAGGCTTGACCTATCAAATGTAGAAGAGCAACTCAGAAGCATAGAAAGTAGAGTACTTACAATCCCAGCACAGCTTGCAGTACAAAATGAAGGAGCTTACAGATGATTACCATCAACGGAATGGGTTTTGACGGTTGGATCAGGAATAAGTTCGGTGGGAGGGTCCAAAAAGAAAAAGGGGGTATGAAAAAATGGATTGTAAACGGAAGGCCTGCCATACAACTGCCTTTCTACCCATGCGAAAAAGTCATGCAGGATGTAAAAGAGAAAGAAAAAAACAGAAGAGTGATCACTGCCATAGATGGTACAGAATACATAGTTTTCTGTGGTGGGCTCAGCTCGGGTACAACAAATCCCCTTCCACCAAATGTATCTGTGTCTGCAAGCGCCACATCTGTAAAAGTAGGGGAGTATCTTTTTATCACCGTTATCGTTGAAGGAAATGCAGCTTGGAAAGGGATAGATAACTATGGACAGGAATACGAAACAAGCAAAACCAAGATATACACGGTGCGCATGACAGATGAATGGGATACTTATGTACTTGTATGGAACGTGTGTGATGGGAGCAGATCTATAGGCGCTGGAACAATAGAGGTATCAGTACAACCAAACACTGCACTCTCCTTCCCTACGACAGGCAAAACCAGAGAAATATTCATCAACAAATGTACCACATCCCAAGCAGTTGCCATTTCATCTTTACTGGGACAGACCATCAGCGTATCAGATGGAGAAGTATCCTTCACTGGCATACTCACATCTATTGACCTGAAATATGTCGCTGATGACATGTCAGATGTAGACACTAAAAGATTGCAGGGTGTTGATATCTACACCGGCACCTTGGAGGTTGAGCTCACATGAAGTACATAGACCCATGTCTAGTTTCTGTGAATAGCATCAGCAACTCAAACATAGTATCCGTTGAAGTATCCGCGGAAAGGAACAAGATCCAGCAAAACGCTAGAATAGAGTTTATCGGAGTAGATCCACCGTATCAAGTTTCCATCACTTACGCAGGTGTAGAAATTTTCAAAGGAATACTCAAACAAACACAATACAGCTTTTGTGAAACCATCAAAGCTACATACGAATCTGCTATGCCAACAGAGCAAGCAGACAACAGAGGAAAGATTGGTGCAAGTTTTATGATAGTGACAAACAAGATGCTCAGACAAAGAGTCAGAGAAGCCCTCAACGGGATCCTGAGCTCTCTCAGGGTTCCTATTGCACTTGATGAGTTTTTTTATGTTTCCCTCCCTACGGGGTTTGCAACTGTATCAAACATAGACTTGAGGTGGAAAGTGATAGGTATAGAGTTTGGAAGCGGATACGAGATCCCAAATGCGTACATCTTTACACATCCAGCCTACGATACATACATCGCAACCCTGCCCCCTCCAAGGCTCTACGATTCTGTGGGCATCATAGTTTGGGTAGAGGGGAGGGAGCGTGGAACAAGTATATACAACAGAAGCGCTGTAGAAGTAGCAGCTATATCTGCCCTATCTCCTGGGTACTTAGTGGCGAACTGTATATCCATGAACGGGAAAGTCATATCTCCATCAATAGAGACATCTAATGACATCTTAGTCCTGTGCGGTGCCGATGTCTTCGACCCAGACAATAGCATTGTAGATGGTGTACATACTATAGATCAGAACATGACTATAGCCGATGTTGTCAAAAGATACACATCTTACAGTGTCCTTGGTTATGACCCTGAGCAGAGAAGATTTCAAGTCACTAAGCAAAACAGGATCTCACGAGTGTTTAACATACCGCCCTCTGCAATACTATCTTTTGACATAACATCGTACAGAAAAAGCAAGTTTAATGTGGTAAGGGAGCAGTTTGTAGCACTTGCAAAGCTCAATGCTGTTTATACCGTCTCATATCATCAAGGGCAACCACCCTCTGCCATCAGACAGCCTGTTGACATCCCCGCAGGGTATGCATCCGTTGGACTCACTTCCACAGATGCGGGTGGATATTCATCTGAAATCCTTGATGTAGGGGACTCCGCAACAAGTGGATTTCTTTTTAACGCAGCGTACAAAAATCCAGTAAGCGTTGCGAAACAACTCATGACTGATAGAAGTGATACTGCTTACTTGCAAACAATTCTTCTGCCTGACATACAGCCGTATACCAAAGTCTCCTTCGCAGGTGGAGAGTGGTGGGTAGTATCCTACACACACAGAATATCTCACGATGAAGCAACTACATCGATGAACCTTGTGGAGGCGTTCGAATGATACCCGTCACAGGAGTTGCTTATTCACGTCCGGACTACCAGGTGGGATTGTCTTTACCTATCGTTGGGGGTCCAAAACCAGAACCACCAGAAGAAACGAAGCCTCCCGCGGAATGGACATTTTTACTACAAACTAGCATCACAAGTGTAGTACGGGGTGTTCCGTATATAGTCCTAGACAATGCAAAACTCAGGATAGATTTAGGCTACTCGTACTTTCCATATGGATACCAAGATACTTGGGATCCTGCAAGGTTAAGGAAGCACACAGATAAAATCGATATAAACAACACTACAGACCCCAGGATACAAGCACTCCACATGATGATCTATAAATTAAAATCACGCCTTTACTACCAGAGACTATACCAGCACCAGCTTTTATTCCTTTACGCAGAAAGACATCAAGATGAATACATGTTATATATACAGAACTACGCAGATGAACTACACATCAATAAGCTCAAAGAACGACGTAGGATTACGGATCCTGTGTTTTCAATTCTTGCGTTTTTCAATATACAAACAGGCAACATCCATGTGTATATGAGAGGCTACGGACAAGCTGAATTCATACAGAGATGGAGTGAAGAGTATTACAACATAGAAAGCACTTGGCTTGTAAAGGAGATTCTCGATCTTCTTCCTTTCGAGATCAAAGACAAAGGCTACGCTTTTGTTTATGCTCCGTATTCAGGATTTCGTACTGATGGGGAATATGAAAGCAATTATCCACCGAATTTTGTACTGCACAAAATACAAAATGATCAATACTACGGAGCAGGAGAGTTTTTCCAATATCTTGCAGAGAAAAAATACCCACTCGTTGTTGATATATTTCCTGTTGAATATTCCTACCACTTCTGGAAGGGGAATGGCTACGAAAGCTTCTACGAAGATTACTGGGGAAGTTATATCTCTCCATTTACGCATTTCAGGAATGACCAAGATATCAATAGAAACTACACTTTTTATGAAGCAGACGTTACTGAGTCAGCGGGTTGGGTAAAGTTGAAGTTTTTAGCTCCAGATCTCGGAAGATATTACCTCGTTAATTCCACTCTTGAGTTTTCACAAGCACAGGCGACAATAAAAGAAAACGTTAGTGGTAGTAGTGTTTTTGTGAAGATAGAGCAAACTGTAGAAAGAAAGCCTTTTGTGAAATTAAACGCACGGGTAGATAGTGTAGCTAGGACTGGTATTACACAGAAGATAGAAAGAAAGCAACAGGTACCCATCATACACACAATCAATGCTATAGCAAAAACAAATATTAGAGAAACGATCGTCCCCACAGTTCAAATTACAGAGAGAATAGATAGAAAGCCGAGCGTGAAATTTGTTGAATACATACTGCCCCCGTTTACTCGTATATATACATATTTCCATATAGATATAAGAAGCATAGCCAGAACAGGAATAGAGCAGACTGTAGAAAGAAAGCCTTTTGTGAAATTAAACGCACGGGTAGATAGTGTAGCTAGGACTGGTATTACACAGAAGATAGAAAGAAAGCCTTATACAACACTTATACAGAGTTTCCAAAAACCATCACGAGCAACTGTTATGGAGCGTATCTTTTCTATACCTCGCACCCGCATAATAGAAAAAGTTCAACACCCCGTGTCCACAACCATCAAGCAAAGACTTTGGAAGTATGAAAGACCAATCCGAAACCTTGACTACTACCGCTACTACGGAATTACCATTAGAGGTTGAGTATGGTTTGTAATTTTGGAAATTTTTGCCAAAATTGCACTGGTTGAGCCAATTTATGATCTATATCATTTTTGTGGCCACTTGCAACATGTTAAAAATAGGAGGGTCTACTTTTGTAAAATTACAGCAAAGCTTTGTCCTTCAAGATTTTTCCTTACTTTCCTTTTAAAAATGTTGCAAAATTTGTGGCCACTTTTGTTGCAAAAAATGTGGCCACCCCACCACTCAAAACCTTGACAGACAACACTTTCAGAAAGCCTTAAATATGATACATATCATATTTCAAAAGACCCGATTTTAAGCAAGTCATTGTCTTTCAATGTTTTACTTTGTTCCGTTATTTCCCAAAATATCCCAGAAAATCCCAAAAAACTCGTTAAAATTAACAAAAAGGGGTGGCCACAAATTTTGCAAAATTACAAATGGGACACCCTACCCCTCTGG
>Ga0272445_1003063_pt1 | contig 10706 bp, 12 predicted proteins | sample YNPCB0031_FD_194404 | JGI IMG/M metagenome (GOLD analysis project Ga0272445, IMG submission 194404) | Hot spring sediment microbial communities from Yellowstone National Park, WY, United States - YNP-CB-003-1 | ecosystem: Environmental > Aquatic > Thermal springs > Hot (42-90C) > Sediment... | reverse complement strand
TTGATATTCACAATCATTTGAATCCTCAAGCATTATCATTAAGAAATTATGAAGATGTTATTTTTTATCATTATATAAAAACAGAGCTTGCTAATGCAGGAATGTCTTATAAATACTTAGAGGAATTTAAAGGAATTGAAAAATTAAAAATTGCCTTGCCATATATGAAATATTTAAGAAATACTTCTACTTTTTGGTCTTTAATAAAAATACTTAATGATTTATATGGATTTGAAGATAAAGAAATAAATGAGAAAAATTGGAAAAAAATAATTGATCTTTTAGAATCTAAGAAAAATGATGAAACATGGGCAAGGAATATTTTAAAGAATAAAGCTTATGTAAAAAAATCTTTGTTAACTCTTAATCCTTTAGAAAAAATTCCAGAATATGATAAAGAAATATTTAAAGGAGGGCTTAGAATGGATTCCATAATTCCTAATTTAAATAAGCAAAGTTTAAGCTATTTAGAAAAAATTACAAATATTGATTTGAAAACTCCAAACGATTTAATAGAAATGCTTTCAAGATTGATTAAAATTTTTTCTAATCATATAGTTGCAATTACAGTAAATATACAACCAGATGACGATTTTCTTAAAATACAAGTAAATGAAAAAGAGGTATCCCCTTATATTTCAATGTTAAAAGAAGTAGGTACTTTAGATATAAATGGTAGAAGAATTTTTTCATCATTCATGCTTAATCAATTATTAGAGTTATGTAAAGAATATAATCTTGTTGCTCAATTTATGTTAGGTGTGAAAAGACCTGTACCTGGTGCTTCACCACCAGATTATGCTATTACAATATTTAATTCGCAACAATTACTAGATATTGCTACATTATTCGCTAAATATCCTGAAGTTAATTTTGATATATTCATAGCTGATAGCTTATTAAATCATCCAATAACAGTAATTGCAAAAAATTATCCTAATGTATTTTTAAGTGGATATTGGTGGTATTCTATGTATCCTGAAATTATAAGATCTTATTTAAGATTAAGACTTCAAATGCTTCCATACAATAAAGTTGGAGGTTTTTTCAGTGATGCTTATGTTGCAGATTGGGTATATGGAAAAGCTATTTTAGCAAAAAAACAAATTGCACATATATTAACTGAAATGATAATGGAAGAATATATTAGCATGGATCTTGCAATTGATATCGCTAAAGCTATCTTATATGGAAATGCAGAAAGAATATACAAAAAACTATAATAATCATTTTTTATTTATTCTATTTAAATTGCAATATATTAGGGATATTTTCCATATTGTTTCACTGCATTAATCATAGCATCAATATTTTCAAGTGGTACTGCACAAGGTACACCACCACCAGCAGATAATATGTATCCTCCTCCAGCTTTAGCTTTTAAAATACATTGCTTGGATGCTTCAAAAACTTCTTCTGGTTTTCCTTTTGCTAATATTTCAAGAGGAGGAATATTTCCCATTAGACATACTTTATTTCCAATTCTTCTTTTTACATCAGCTATATCCATTAAATGACTAAAGTTAAATATTTGAAAACCTACTTCAGATAATTTTTCAAGTATGTGAGAAGTATTAGAATCGCAATGAAAAGCTCTAATTTTATTACTAAATTCTTGAAAAATATTTTTTAAGCTTTTATAACCAAATTCTTCAAAAAGTTTTGGAGAAAGTAATCCAGGAATATCATCAAGAACAAATATTCCAATAGGATCATTAATTATTTCAAGCTGTGCTTTTAACCATTTTATACATAGTTTAGTTGTTTTTTCAATTAATTTATGCATCCATTCTGGATTAAGTTTAAGATCTGCTATAAATCTAGATAGTCCTCGTAAATGAGCTGCAGTCACAAGTGGTCCTCTACTAGCTACAAATTTTATTGTATACCCTTTACTTTCTAAAATTTTTTGATAATATTCATATAATTCTAAAGCTAAAGGCATTAATCCATCTGTTTGAGGATTAGGATCTTCAAGTTCATCTATTTCTTCAATTTTTTTAATAATTGGTCCAGGAAATGGTAATCCATCTTTTTTCCATTTAAGCCTAGCTCCAAAAGCAGAAGGTTCTATTAACATACCATATTCTACCCAAAAACCTGGAAAAAATACAATCTCGGGAAATCTATTCAAAATAAATAAGTTAGCTTTTAGCCATTCTTCTTGTATTAAATAATATTTTAAAGTTGTAGTGTTTATAAAACCTGGAAGAGAAGGACTATCAACAATTAATGCTATAGGTACTTCATCTGGTTCTTCAAGATTTGCTGCTTTTAAAAATCTTTCCCATTTATCCATTTATATATCACTAAATTTTTTAATTTAAAAATGATTATTTAGTCTTTTATAAATAATTTTACATTAATTTTTTTAAGAATAATCATTATATAATTTCAATAATAGGCACGATATGTAATAATATTTTTGGAATAATTTTAAGTGCTTCTGCAAAATCTTTATTTATTTTCTTTCCATAAAATGCACTTATTCCTTGAAGATACATAACTAAAAATTCCCAATTATTTTGAAATTGACTTTTATGTTCTTTCAATGCATTAATTTTAATATTAAAAGTATCAGAAATATCAACTATATAATTTGGTTTTAAAGTATAATATAAACCAATCAATTGCACTTCATGAGGCCCTAAACCTTTCTCTAAGTCTATTCTATTTATATTAGGAAGAGAAGAGAAAAATACTGCTTCAGTAGCTAAAAGACCAGCATGTCTATGATCTGGATGAACTTCATAAGGAAGCCATGCATCTGGAGCTAAAACTATATCAGGCTTCTCTTCTCTAATTATACTTATAATTTTATTTCTAACATCTGAAGAATAAGGAAGTTCTGTATCTTTATAATTAAGCCAAATAATTTTCTTTACTCCAATAATTTTCGCTGCTTTTTCTTGTTCTTCTTTTCTAATTTTAGCAAGTTGTTCTGGTTTTATAGAAGGGTCATTTGTCCCAAAACAACCATCAGTTAATGTTAAGTAAATTATCTCTTTCTTTTCTAAGCTTAATTTTGCTAAAATACCTCCTATTGCTATTTCACAATCATCTGGATGTGGTTGAATACAAAGTATTTTTTTAACATTTTCAAAAGGTTTTTCTATATCTATTCCAATTATTTTATTTATTAAAAATTTTAAATTTTTCTCATCTAATTTCTTAAAAATTTCTTTAAAATTTTGAGACATTCATATACACCTCATTTTTTAAGTTTTCATAAGCTCATCCGCTCTTTTTCTTATAATAATTCTTAATCTATCGATATCTTTTGGTATTATTAATGCGAGAAAGATAAAAAGAATCCCACATATTATCCAAGTAAGAGAGCTAATTAACGTTATAGAAAATTGTAATGTACTACCCATGCTAATGATTCCTACAAGTGCAGGTGAAATGGAACTACCAATATTCTCAAAAAATCTAAGATAAGCTGTTGCACTTCCTCTTAATTCAGGTTCAGTAACATCTGTAATAGCAGCGCTTACACTTGGCCCAGCCATTGGAATTTCAAATGCTGTAAGCACTCCAAAAAAGAAGAAACTTTCAAAAGTTTCTGAATACATTGTCAAATATATAAGTAAAGCTGAAAAGAAAACTATTATAGCTCCAAACATAGCTCTACCTCTTTTCGTTTTCCTAAATAAGAGATCACTTAAATAACCAGCAATAATATTTCCAATAGTCATTGCTATAAGCCAAACAACCATTACTATCATTACCAATTCTGAAGATAATTTTCTTTCCATTACCATGTATGTTATAATCCAAAAAGTTATTGCATTCCATGGAAAAACACCAAAAAAACCTTGAGCATAAAGTAAGAGAAGAGATTTATTTTTTAAAAGAATTTTTAAATCAGATAATTTAGCTTTATAAATATCAGAAACAAGCTTTCCAGAAAGTTCTGGTTCTGAAGTACCTCGAGGGACATCTTTAATAAAGAAATATATAATCAAACCCATTATTATTCCTATACTTCCTGTAATAAAGAAAGCATTTCTCCAATTTAATCCAGCATCAATTATCATTAAAGGTATTACAGTACCAAGTATTGCACCTATTGGACTAGAAGCATTTATTACGCCCATAGCTTTTCCACGATCTTTTGGTTCAAAATAATCTGCTACAAGACTATATACTCCAGGAGGAGCTGCATCATCAATAGTTGTAATAATTCTAGTTATAAAAAATTGAGAAAAAACTCTAGATAATGCATTAATCCATGTTGTTGATCCCCATATTAATGCTGCAAGTGAAACAAGAAGCTTTCTTGAATATTTATCATATAGAAAACCCCATAAAGGATAAAGTATAGTAGCTATCAATAATGATATTGAAAAAAGGAAGCCCATAGTAACATAATCTACTTTAAATTCTTCAATCAATTGAGGATTTACTGCAGAAATAATAAATAAATCTGCTGAATGAAATGTAAGAAATAGAAATAGAATTATTACTACAAACCATCTATAACTTTTTAACATGAATATATTTTCAAAATTAAAATATATAAAATTTTGCTTTCATTTTTCAAAAAATATTTAAATTTTTATTTTGCTTTATACTATTAAGCAAGAGGTAGAATATTTTGTCTATTCAATATGTAGAAAATAGTTTTAAAAAAATTAATGAAAAAACTATAGAATTTAAAATAAAAAATATGGCTGGATCAGGAAGTGTTAGTGTATCACCAAAAATATTCTTTGATGATAAAGATGTAACTGAGAAAGCCAGTATAAAAATAAGAGAAGGGGAATTTAAAAAAATAGAGAAAAAAATGGATTTAGATGCTCGTTATGGTGATGAAATAACAATAAGAATAGATTTGGATGAAAAAATTAAGTCTGGAATACATAATATAAAAACTCAAATAGAAGTTAATTGGCCCATATGGATTACTCTTAAATCAGAATTTAAAGTAAAGGTATAAATTGATTAAAATTTTTATCTAAAATGCATTTCCATTTCTTTATTTTCAGGAATTGAAAGTATTGCATTAATAACATTTTCAATTTGTTTATTAGATTTTGTTCTTGGATCTATTATTAACCAATCAAATAATAATTGTTTACCGCCTTCAAGAAAAGCTTCAATAGCCCATTCCATTCTTTGAATTCTTGGATAAATAACGAAATTCATTATTCTTTTAGGCAAATTTTTAGTTTCTATTCTATGAACTCCTTTCCCATTTATTAAAGCAGGTATTTCAACAACTACATCATCCCTTATACCATTTATAGCTCCTTTATTCATAACATTTACTTGATATAAACCTTCTTTATCATTTGCTATAGAATCTATTATAGGTATTACAGATTCATCACTCCTTTTTGAAGGAAATATATTTGTTAATGGTTTTTGAGTATCCTCTAAAGCACTTTTAATTCTATTCATATTCCTTTCTTCCATATCTAAATAAAATTTCCATCCTATTTCAGAATCAAAGCCACCTGATGCTCCATACCATTTTTTCTTTGTTCTAAAATTCCAATGATATTTCCATGTACCACTTCTTACAGTATCTCCAATTGGAAATAAACCATAGCTTTTGTACATATCGATTGCAGCAGGAGATAATTGAACATCTAAAGGGAAAATCTTTGATGTTTCATACCATTTCTTAAAATATTTTTTATAATCTTTTTCAATCCATTCATCAAGAATTGAGTATGCATTTTCACCTTTATAATAAAATTTTGTTAACCATATTACATGATTAAGCCCTATAGATTCTACTTCTATATCTTTCTCATTTAAATTTAATATTCCAATAATTTCCCTATAACCAAGATGCCCATGACAAAGCCCTATTACTTTTACTTTAGTTTCTCTACTAATTAATGTTGTAAGTTCAAATACTGGATTTGCTAATTCTAATAACCAAGCATTTGGACATAATTCTTCAATATCTCTTGCAATATCCATAGCTAATTTAAATTGATAATAACCCCAAATTGTATGATAATCTGATACCATATTCCATTCTGTACTATTTATTCCTCTATAATAACCATATTTTTCAGAAATTTCTCTCATTTTTTCATAATATTGATGCCCTCCAGCCATAGCCATGTTTATTACAAAATCAGCATCTTTTATTGCTTCTTTTCTATCTAAATTTTTCTCGAATTTTAAATTAGCTTTACGTTCAAATGCATATCTTCTAGCAAAATCATAAATAGTATTTAAACGTTCCTTATTAATATCCATTAATGAAATAGTACTACCATATAATCCAGGTGTCATACATAAATCATGAATAATAGTAGAACTCCAAGCAAGACTTCCTGCACCTATAATAGTTATCTTAATTTTTAATCACCTCATTTTTATACTATATTGAAATATCATATTTTTTAAATTTTTCTTAATAAATATTACAAGTTGCAAGATATTAAGAAAAGCATTACCTTCATTAAAAAAATTTGAAATAGTATTAATAAGATAACAAGAAATTGAAGAATTGATAAAAACAACAAGAGGAAAAATCATATCCTACAATTACTTTGCTTATTGCTTCATTAAAACCATATTTTAAAAAGCATATCTATCTACAACAAGTAAAAAGAACACAATATTTCATTTATAACAATTCTATCATTAGTTCTAGGTCTCCTAACTTTAGATTTAGAAGATGAAAAATGCTTAATAAAATTCCATTTTTCATTAGAAAGTTCTTTAAATTCCATAAAAAACATATAAAAGAAAAACTTAAATAATTTGGAGATAGATTCAATATAAAAAAGCAATATAAGTAATGAGGTGTGAAAATGATTTTTGAGATTATAGTAATTTTATTTCTAATGATAATTGACTTTCCATTCACAGTTGCACCAGCAACTGCATGGGGATTGATAATTGGTTTAGATATTATTCAATTAGGAGTTATGTATATACTTGCTTGTCTTTTTTCAGGTTTATTTTTTTATCTAACTATGAAAAATAAAGCTAAAAAGTTCAAGACATGGAAAATTATTGCTAGGTATAAATCTAAAAGCCAATTTTTCTCCATATTTATAGCCAATTTACTAACACATAATTTTGACACAGCTGCAGCTGCAAGCGATCATAAAATAAACATTTTTATAACTTTATTAGCACTTTCTATTTCAAATGCAATTTATTTCTTAACAATTTGGGGAATAATTGCTTTAGTAACGCCATTATTTACCACAAATATCATGAAAATTTTCATCTCACTAATTGTAGTTTCAGTAATCTGGACGGCAATAGCACATCCAATAAGTTATAAATTGGGATTTGGCTGGTAACTAAAAAATATTGCCATATTCCTTTAAAGGATGAAAAATTGATGAAAGAAGAAAATTCAATTAATTTTATTATTAGAAGAGCTGAACAATATGAAAAAGAGGCAATAAAGAACATCTGTAGAGTATCATTTGATCCTTTATATGGATATTTTGCAATTCGAAGCTTGAACTTACCCAATCAAGTTTTAGTAGCAGATATAAAAGGAAGAATTGTAGGTTTTGCTAAGTTAAGATTAATACGCATTAATAAAGATTTAATAGGCAATATCTTATGGATTGCTGTTCTTCCTGAATTTCGTCAAAAAGGTATTGCTACAGCTTTAATAGAAGCTGCTTTAAATTGTTTTAAAAATTTTAGAGTAAAAAAAGTTTATGTTTCGGTAAGGAAAGATAATTCTATTGCACATAAATTGTTTAAAAAAGAAGGATTTAGAAAAATTGGGTTTCGTGAATTAAAGAAACTTTATGGTTATAGCGTTATAAAATTTTATTTAAAAACTTACACTTTTCCAATAGAATTTGTATTAGTGAAATTGTTATAATTCACAAAAATGAATAAAATAATTGCTTGATATAAAAATTTTTATGAAAAACATTTTCTTGATATTTTTCAGAAAAAATAGAGATAAAGGTATTTTTAAACTTACTAAAAGAATTTAAAAATTTAATAAATAATGAAAAATTAGAATATATTTTAAAAGCAATTGATAATATAAATCCAAAAATAATAAAAAGAAAAAATAGAAATATGATTTCATTTCATAAAAATAAAATAATAAATAAAAAAATAAAGAAAAAAATGAAAATTCAATATTACCATTCTTCTTCATTTTTTATAATTTCCAAAAATTTTGCAATAAAGGATTTATTAGGAAAAGAATAAAAAAAGAAAGGGAATTAAGAGCTCTTTGCTTCTTCTTTAGGTTTTTCTTCTGCAGGCTTTTCCTCTTTCTTTTTCTTCTTTCTACAACTCATTTAACATCACAATTTTTATAATACTTTCTCTTATATTTATCTTTTTTAAAAAATTATTAAGAAGTTGTTGAAGGGGCTGCAAGTTTACTTTCTAATTCTTTAATTTTATTTTTTGCAATTTCAATTTCTTTTTCTTTTTCAGATAATTTTTCTTTAGTTTCTTTTAATTCATTTTCTAATTTAATTTTAGAATCTTCTAAATCTTTTAATTTTGTTTTTAAATCAATATTTTCAGATTCCAATTTAGATTTAATAGATTCAACCTCATTTAATTTATTTTTTAATTTTTCAATTGTATTCTTTAATCTTTTTATATAAGGTGATTCTACTTTTTTCTTAACTTTCTTCTTTTTAGAAACTTTCTTCTTAACCATACTTTTTCATTATAATAAATAAATTATAAAAATATAAAATTTATTTTTTAGAATGATATTTTAAGATATTTTTCAATTTGTTTTTCTACAAAATCGTATTTAACAATTTTTTCATTAAAATTATATCGATTTATATAGAAACCATTTCTAAAAAATGATTCTGATGTTTATTCTATTTAAAAAAGAAGTAAAATCAATTATTTTTAAAATATCTTTTTATTAAACTCTTATTTTAAATTCTAAAAATTTTTAATGTAACATTTTACTGGATTTTATTTTCTTTTAAATATTTATTTAATTTTACTTCAAAATAATATATTAAAATCTTTATTAGAAAATTCATAAGCTTTTCATGTTTTCTTTTTAAGTAATATTTTGAGAGTATATCTCTTGCCCAATAAAGATCATGCTTTAAACATGCAATTGATAATTCTATATGAACATTTTTAATTTTTGATGCTTTAAACCATTTTTCATTTTTAAGTATTCCCATAGGTACAAAGAACATAGGAATTATTAAACTTCTATAATCCTTTAATCTATCTATTAACTCAATAGTTCTAATAATATCATCATCAGTTTCATTTGGAAGACCTATTATAAGTGTTGCTGCTGGTATAATTTTATGTTCATGCATAATTCTAAAAGCATCTTCTACTATTTCAGGCCATTTTTCTACTGGATATGGTGCAGCTTTTGCTGGCATAATTTTTTTAGCTAAATTTGGCGATCCTGTTTCTATTCCAACTTCTACTCCAATCCAATCTTGATTATTACTATATACTAATTCAATTATTTTTGAAATAGCTTTATAATTCTCTTGAGCGTATTTTAAGGATGATAAGCTTAAATGACTCCAACTAATATTTTCATAATATTTATTAATTAAATTATGAAGCTTTAAAAGAGGTTCTAATTTAGGTTTTATGCCATCTGCACCATAAAGTAAAACATCTTCTGCATGAATTATACCATGATTTATGCCATATGAATTATTAACTTTAAGCTCTTTTTCTATCATTTCTAATGTATAGAATCTAATTGGCCTTGAAGTAACACTACAAAATTTGCATCCACGTGGACATCCTCTCATAATTTCAATAAGTCCATTGATTGAAGGATATCTTATTAATGCTATTTCATTAAGTTTTGGGGAATCGCTTGGATCAACTTCTATATAGTTAGGTAATGCTTCACCATTCAATATTTTTTGAGCTATTATTTTTATTACTTTTTCACCTTCACCATTAATAACAGTATTTATTCTATATTTTTTTATTAATTTTGGCACGTACAACCATTGCCATGCTGCAGGTCCTCCAACAATAATCTTTAAATCTTTTTTATCTTTAATTTTATTAATAATTTTAGTCAAAAATTTTCGAAAACATTTAGCATTTATGGGTTCTTTATTGGTTAACATTTTCCATTCACAACTTGGAGAAGCTAATGCAAAATAATCATGATGCCCTATCATTATTGCTTTTGCACTATCTAAATGCTTATGAATATAATCTGGATCTATAATTGTAGCTTTAAAACCAGCGTCTAAAAGTGCAGCTTCGATTTTTCTTAAACCATATGGTGCTTGAATTGGTCTGCCTATTTTATCTACCTTAATTTTAGGAGCTGAAATCCATTTCCATATTAATTCAGGCAATCCTATTGCAGGAGCTGTTGTCATAAATCCTAAAAATTCATTATTATGATGATTAGTAATCATTGTTCTATCGCTAGTTATAATAAAATCATAATTCATTGTAAATAAAGATAAAATATTAGGATATTTAAATATTTTTATTTCTAAAATATTTAGAAAATAAAATATTTTGATCAAAACTTTATAAAATTAAGAATGAAAAAATAATCAATTCTTTCTTTTTTTAAGTCGAATATTATTAAGAAAAAATATATTTTTATAGAACTAATAAATGAGGAGTTAATATGAGTTATGATAAAAGCTATCCATATATACATATGAGAAAATTAATAAAGCTATTGAATATATAACAAGAAGTTTAAGAATATACTTATTAATTAAAAAAGTTCAAGAAAGTGAAGCTATTAAAATACT
>Ga0272445_1003062_pt1 | contig 10713 bp, 9 predicted proteins | sample YNPCB0031_FD_194404 | JGI IMG/M metagenome (GOLD analysis project Ga0272445, IMG submission 194404) | Hot spring sediment microbial communities from Yellowstone National Park, WY, United States - YNP-CB-003-1 | ecosystem: Environmental > Aquatic > Thermal springs > Hot (42-90C) > Sediment... | reverse complement strand
TTGATAAGATGAACGTCACCTCCCGGCGCCACCCCACAAACAGATTCCGAAGACAGAGGATTATTTTGGCAGTTTTCGCCCTTTAATCTCCTTTAAAAAGGAAAACAGGAGGCACATAATTGAGAAAGCAAATGAGATAAGGGAAAAATATGGAATTGATGACCTTAAGCTTTTGGCTTCAAAACTTGGAGCAGAAGTTGTTGAAATTCCTCTCGGCAGGATAATCAAGGAGGTTTACATAAAGGATGAAGGCGTTATTGTGATAGATCCTAAATTTGTATCCTTAATAAGAAGAGGCATTTGATTGCTCACGGGTTAGCCCACCACCTATTCCACAGAAACACGAGAGTGAACTACTTTCTAGACGAAAGAGATGACAGGTTCAACTACTGGAGGCAGAGAAGGCAGGAAAAGGAGGCTGAGGTGTTTGCGGCTTACCTCTTGATCCCAGAGGATAAGCTGAGTGGGAAGCTGAGGGAAGAATGGGTTCAAGAATCCCTAGACCCAGTACCAGAGCTAGCAGAGGAATTCCAAGTCTCGGAAAACTTTATGAGGAAAAGGCTTAAATTAAGAGAGTCCTCTAGCAATAAGGTATGAGTGTTAAAATTGAGATTCAAAACCTACCAAAGGATCTAAGGAGGGAAGGACTAGAGGAGAAGCTGGCTGAGATCTGTAGAAAGAACGACATAGTGTTTATGGCAATTTTTGGCTCTTTCGTCAGGGGGGAGCAAAACAGGAAGAGCGACATAGATATAGCCATAGAGTTTGAGCGAAATAGCGAAAAGAGCCTCTTGGATTTAGTTAGGATAGAAAATGAGTTGAAAAAAGTATTTAAAAGGAAGGTCGATCTTGGGATCTTCAGCAGCTTAAGCCCCTACATAATAGAAGACGTGAAAAAAGAAATGCGAGTCATTTATGAGAAGAGATGAAGCATACTTAAAACACATTCTGGATGCGATCTCTAACATAGAGAAATTTGTACAAGACTTAAGCAAAGAGGAATTCTTTGAGAACGTGGAAAAGCAGTATGCCGTCTTGAGGGGACTTGAGATAATTGGTGAGGCAACGAAGAATTTGAGCAGGGAGTTGAAGGCAAAGTACCGCCAAGTTCCATGGAGGGAAATTGCTGGTATGAGGGATAAGTTAATTCACGAATATTTTGGGGTGAACTTGGAGCTAGTTTGGGTGACTATTAAAAACAAACTCCCTGAGTTCAAAAATCAAATTCTCAAGATATTAAAAGAGATAGAAGAAAACTAAGTTAGTCGAAAACACTAGAAAGGGTCGAGCTTTTTATTTTTGCTCTTGACAATCGTATTTGCCCGATATAAACTGGGAGTAAGAAAATCATAGTTTTACGATAAAGTATGAGGGCGCTGAAAAGAGTTTTCAACAAATAAGGGGCGAGAATCCATGCTGGTCTGATTACACCTGCTTTGCTGAAGCTGTGCGCGGAAGGAGATTCTCTAAAAAAGACCGTCATTCGCAACTTCAACTCCCTAGTGAATAAAGAAGACTATGCGAAGAGCGAGGAAAGGGAAATTATCGAACACCTTGTGGGGCTTTCAAAATGTGGCTGAGGAGGGCTAATTTTAGGGTAAATTTCCGGTTATAGAGGTGGAAATCGACTAAGAAGTATTCCAATACATGCGGGGAAACGAGTGACTTTCACGATTTCGTGTGGTTGGAGCGCAGCGTAGCAACGCAAACACAACTTCACACTCCTATAGAGTGTGAAAGCTTGTTTTGCAGGTTTCCCAACTTCAGCGCCGTAGTTCTCACATATCTCCACCTCAGCCACGACCCACAACCCCCTTCATCTTATCGCGTAGCGAAAGCTCTTGAAAGTGGTTAGAGTATCAAGAGAGATGAACAGTTTAAACTGATCGAAGCTGGTCACGTGCTTTGAGGAAAAATGCAGATCTCCCTTTATAGACTTACCTCGCCACACACTACAAAATAAACACAAACACAATAGAAGCTTCAACAATAGAAGAACTAGAAGCAAGACCTGCGAACATGCTAAACCAGTTGAAGGGGAACACCCCCATCAGACAGCGAACATACGACTCTAGCCACGGCTTAGAGGCTACACTATCCCAAAACGACGCTTCCTCCACTCATAAAGCCTATGTCGATCTATTGTGCTTTCCAAAGGCTACACTTCTCCCTCCTCAATCTCCTTCTCATCCTCTCAAGCTCAGACTGAACCACATCCCATAGCTTCTCAACTCGGAGAGCTCTTATTCAACAGACCTCCTCCGCAACACCACAGCCGGATGAAGGAATCCGAATGAACGCATAAGATAAGTGTAGAAGGTAATAAGCATACATAAGATGGGTGAGGAGAAGACTGAGCCCCCTCTAAACCTTCATAACCCTCCTCACGTACTCCACTATATCTCTGCTTCTTGCTGGGTTGAGCGATATCGTCTCTCCCTTCTTGTGGGCTAGTATGTAGCCTTCATCTAAGAGCTCTTTAACCATCCTCCTCACCCTCCTACCGTTGTTTTTGACGGCGTGTGAGAGTCTGTTGACGAGCGTGTCGAGAGGGTAGTAGTGGGCTCCCCACCTCCCCCGCCTCACCAACCAGTCTAGGATCAGGGCTCTGAGCTCGAAGTCAGCATACTCTCTCTTCATAAGTACACTTTCGATACCCTCGACCAGCTAAACATTTATACTTTGATGGTGGGTATGTCTTTGGTATGGAGGTTGACCACCGGATCCCTTTTAACCAAAGCCTTAGGCGATTCGCCGAAGCTGAGAATCCTCGATTACCTGCTAGACTACAAGCTGAATGACTTCACGAAGAAGGAGATCGTGGAGGCTCTGGGGATGAGTAAACTCACATTCTACAAATACTTCAAAGACTTGGTGGAGCTCGGTCTCGTAACCCCATCGAGGAAGATCGGTCGGGCCACACTATACAAGATCAACCTAGAGAACCCGATAGTCAAGATGCTCATCGACTGCGAAACAAAGCTCTCCCTACAAATAGCGGAGCAAGAAGCCGAGAAGCTAAAAGAGAAGGCGACGGTGAGCTGAAGCTCCTCACAACACCTATGCAACATCGTGTTCAACCAACTTACCCTCCTAAAAGCTATTGAACAACATCTTAGGGGGACACCGAAAGCCGTGGATTAGAAGGCAAACCGAAGAAGCCTACGCTACACCGTAGCTCACCCCATCAGCAAACCACTCTCCGCAGAAATTGCTTACCAAATTCCCCAATAAAGCTATCAACAGAAATATAATTCAAAAAGCTCAGCGATATCTTGCTAAAACAAGGTAGGCTTCAATAAAAATGTGGTGGGGGACTACTAGCCCCTTTGGTGTGTCTGGAGGGTTGGTATAGCTAGGTTTTTGTTGTTATAGCTCCTGCTAACAACCTAGCACTAAGCGCCAGAATGCTGATAATATTTAGCTATCCTACGACCTGTTTTCCAATATATTAGGTAGGTGTTAATTATACCTGAAGATAAAAGCCCCTCCGGGCGCCACCTCACAAACAGCTGTTTTTGGGTCGTTGTTTAGGGCGTTACTACCACTAGTAATGATTCGCTTTAGGGCCTTGAGGCGATTAGGTCAACGTTCCACGGCTTCTTAAGGAAGGGGTAGTTCGAGGTTGATGAAGGTCTTCACAGATTGTTACACCATAACCTTAGCTAGATTGGCTTCGGATCAACCAGTCCTCTAAGCTAGGCTATCTCCGCGTCTTCTATCAACCCCGACGGCCCCCGACCGAGGAGGGTATCGATCCGGATGCCTTAAACCCTATTTCAAGGAGGGGTGCGCTTCACCCCCTTTATATACTACCCCCCGGGGTCTCTATCCGCGTGTGGGGGCTGCTGAACATATCTTTTTAAAGAGGGAAGATAGAGGATGCTTAACAACGCCTCATAAACCAAGCCCAAATACTCCAGCAGGAATCTTCCACGAAATAGAGAAGATCTAAGTCCAGAGAGGCTTGGTGCGGGATCCGGGATTCGAACCCGGGACCACCAGCTTGGGGGGCTGGCATCCTAACCACTAGACCAATCCCGCTCCACAAAACACTACCCAACACCTCCCTTTAAACCATTACCCTAACAATCTCAAACCATAAAGCATAGATGTGAGCAAAATCTTTAACCAGATCTAAACCTTAGTTTAAGTGGCGCCGCGGTCGCCTAGACAACAGGGGGAGACGTAAAGACGCCTCAGCTCGGTAGGGCGCAGGCCTGGAGCCTACGTAAGCTTGTGAGCCTGTGACCCGCAAGGGTCTCGGGGGTTCAAATCCCCCCCGCGGCGCCAAACCATAGGTATAAAAGCCCCTCCTTAACAATCCTAGGGGATGGCTAGGTTAGAGCGGGTCGATATACATAATTACTTGGGTAGGTTAGTTGCTGCTAAGAGGAGGCTCCATAATCCTTTGAGTGAGAGGAATCGTGAGCTGATCTTAGAGTTTGAGAAGAAGCTTATCTCTAAGGGGCTCTCCACGCCTAGGATTGAGAAGTATGTTGAGACGCTCACGAAGATAGGTGAAATACTAGGCAAAGATTTTGACGCAGCCACAAAGAGGGATATCGAGGACCTGGTGTTCAAGATCGAAAGGAGCGACCGCTCGCCCTGGACTAAGCACACCTACAAGGTGATTTTAAAGAGATTCTACAGGTGGCTGAAGGGTGGAGATGAAGAATACCCTGAAGAGGTGAGGTGGATCAAGACTACCTTTAAGGCAAGAGACGAGCTCCTACCAGAAGATCTGCTCACCGAAGAGGACGTCATGAGACTCGCTGAAGCCTGTAGTAACCCTAGGGATAAGGCTTTCATAATCACTTTGTATGAGAGCGGCGCCAGAATAGGCGAAGTCGGCTCTATGAGGATAAGAGACGTATCCTTCGAGGAGAGCTACGCTAGACTAATGCTCAAAGGCAAGACGGGATCTAGGAGGGTTATCGTTGTTGCGGCGACACCATACCTCCAAACCTGGATACAAAACCACCCTCTGAGAAACGATCCAGACGCACCACTCTGGGTTAATCTAGGTACTGTGAATAGGTTCGAGGCTATGAGCTACCCAGCTTTAGCGAAGATCCTTAAGGTGGCTGCTGAGAGGGCTGGTTTAAGCAAGAAGGTTCACCCACATAAGCTGAGGCATTCGAGGGCAACATTCCTCGCGAGTAAGCTTACGGAGGCTCAGATGAACCAGGTGTTTGGGTGGAAGCAGGGTAGCGATATGCCCTCAATATACGTGCATCTAAGCGGCAGAGATCTTGATGATGCGATATTAGGTGTTTATGGTTTGAGGAAGGTTGAGGAGAAGGAGCCTAAGCTGAAGCCTAAGATCTGCCCAAGATGCAATACTAGCAACGCTATCGAAGCGAGGTTCTGCATGAAGTGCGGCTTAGCATTGGATGTTAAAGCAGCGCAGGAGATTGAAGAAGCTAGGTCAAAGACGGATAAAATAATGAATTTGCTGATGAAGGATAGCGAGTTTCGGGAACTTCTTTTGAGAAAGCTGAGGGAACTCGAATATTCTTAAAACTTGGTGAGACCTTACCCTTTTCAAAGTGGACCAAGTAGATGACTCGCTGTATGGCGATTTGGTTCCATGTCCATTACTCATATAAATACTCTTTCCTCTTTGTTCTTTAAGTAGAGTTCTAGCTGCCTACCTTTCCTCCTACAATCTAGACGCTTAGGAAAAAGGTTCTGACATCGGGGGACATCTGTTTGTTCTTTTTATTATAGGATGGCCGAGTCATCTAGACAGGATAAAGGCATCAATAAGGAAGTTGAGGAAAGGCTGCCATACTGGGTTCGTGAATTGCTGAAGATGGTAGATGAAGCTGAGGAAGAAAAGGAGACTTTAACAACTACTGTTAAGCGCTATATTTCAAAAGGTAAGAGCACGAAGGAGATCGCGAAGATACTTTATGGCGACGAGACCGAAGCTGGGCAGCGGAAGGTCAGAGCCTTAATCTCGAAGCTCAAAAAGCGCTTTAACAATAATACTAGTAATAGTGGTGCGGAGCGCCTGGATCCTTTGAGAAAGCTTAAAGGTTGCGGTGGCATGGTTCGGCATCGCAACCTTAACCGCAACCGTGCTCTCAGCTATTTCGTTGATCGCAACCGCAACCTTGGATCGCAACCCTCTCATCTTGCTGACACGGGACATGAAATCGTTAAGGCTCCTGTTGCTGGTCTGGGTTCCAGGGTTGGTTTTGTTTTGGAAAGAGATGTTATTACCGCTGTTTTATGTGATGTTGACGCTGCTCTAGCTATACGTAGGCTTGCGCATAGGGTTACTGGTGCGGGCTTCTACATTTATCACCACGATGATGTCGCTTTTCAATCTAAGGGTGACGTTGTAGCTGTTAGTGAGCCGAATGGTGACCTGGGTAGGGCTTCTCAAGCTCTTTGGCAAGCTTTGAGTTTAGCGGGGCTATCGCAGATGCAGATTGAGCGTGCTGTGTCCAAGCTGAAGCACCCTGCCAGGATAGCGTATGATGAGCTTACGGTGGAGGTCTCTGACCCTGAGATCATTGAGATCATAAGGAGATGTGAGCCTCATATACCCGACGAAGGGCGTGGACTCTACGTTATCTTAGCACCTTCCCCTCTGCTACCTGGTTTGAAGACTTACCTAAAAGACGAGAAGCTTAGGATAGAGCTTGTAGCGCATAACGAGAAGCAAGCTTTCAACGCCTTCTTCATTAGGGGTGAGCTGGTCGGCGATGTTTTACCTAAAATCAAAGAATCTCCAGGTGTCTTTGATGAGTGGAGAGCTCAGTATTGGCACCCCTACTCACACCCCTTAGTACTAAACCTCACCGTAGAACTGCCAAAAGAGGTCTACAGAAAAGTACGGGGCATTAGAGAGGTTGATGAAACAGCATCCTCGCCTGTATTTGACCACCTACCAATGGAACTGCGCAACGCTTTGCTGAGGCTACGTGATAGAGGAGTTCTCTGGTATAATGACTTCAGAGTTGGGGCATCAGAGAGGCTGAAGAAAGCATATAGAAATGATCCTTCTAAGGTTGTGAAAGATCTAGAGATCGCCGACAACTTGGAGAAAAGGATTACCTACATCCTCCTTCAGAAAACTGTTGTGGATTATGGATCACTACTGAAGATCCTCAACCAAGGCAGCTCAAATCAAAGTACAGTTTATTTATGACCATCCTCGCATGTTGAGGATAGAGGATGATTTTCTTTCCTGTTGGCGATTTACACATCGAGTCTATGGAACAAGCGAGAATCTTCGCAGATTATTTGAACTCAGGAAAGAGGATTACATAGTGCTTCTTGGTGACATCATAAAGCGCTGAGGAAAAGCGCTTGAAACGAAGAGTTTTACAATAACCAATAAAGCATCCTCAGCTCAAAAGTGCGGTGCTGCCCTTTTGAGGTTTGTTTTGATCTTTTGAATGGGCTTGAAAAAGTAGCAATCCTAAATTTAGCTGGGCTTGTAATAAACTAGTGTTGCTGTTTCCTAAGCAAGTGGCTGATACTCAAGTATCATCCGCGCTAGTCCATTTTTACGTCTTTCTTAACGAGTTCTCTATTTCTTGGTGCTAGATTTCTTACCGCTTTTTGCCTCTTCAAGCATCTTTAACAGCTCACGAACCCAATAGGGCAGTCTCTCCAGAACTTCTTTATCCAAGCTTTCGCTTTGCGCAGGCGATTTAGCCAGCCCCCAGTCACCTCCTAATATAAAAAGACAAACCGACACTGCCTGGATGTCGAGCTGAACCGAGAACTGCTGCCAGACGAATGCAAGCAGACAGAGAAGAAGAACAAACCCGCTCAGGAGCTCACCGAAGAGGAGAAGAAGTGGCTAGCATCAACCATAGAATCTTGCGGAAGCATATATCGAGACAAAGATGGGCAACTCTGGATCAGAATATCAAGCGCAGACAAAAGCCTCGTCGAAAAAGCAGCCGAGATCCTAGGAACAAGCGTGATCGAGGATGACCGAGTCTATCGGACAGCTAAACATGGTGTTAAATCTGTAGAAGATCTCGTGAAGCAGATCCAACCCTATCTGAGGGACAAAAAGGATGCCGTCTTAAAGGTTCTAGCTGGTTCTACGGATACAGCGGAACTAGTTCCGCTGTATCCGAAACAAAAGGGGGCTGATACTCAAGTATCACCCCCCGTCGCTGAGAAGCCAACTCCACAGATCACAGAGCCTAAAGCAGAGGGAGGATTAGGTCAAGAGGGATCTACTGCTCCGCCTGCCCCTGAGATCGAGAAGCCTTCGGAGCAGCCTCAAACCCCGCAGCCTCAGCCCACGTTGCCTCGCTTCAACCCAGCCGCTTCGAACATGGTGCGTATGCTCAAAGACGGTATAGAGGGTGGTTTGTTCACCTGGAAGGAGATCTTGGGTGCGATGGATCTGGTTATGACGCTGTCGCTCGCAGCAGCATACAGAGAAACGCTTACACCTGCCTCGCAGTGCCCAGTCTGCGGAGCTGTAGTTGGTCGTGAACAGGACACTTTAAACTCTAGAAGCCTCTGTCAAGCTCGTTGAAGCTCAGTAGCATCAAGAACCAGCAACTGACGTCTGCTTAGGTATTTGAACCTCTGATATAGACTACTCAACACAGCCTTTAATGGTGCGGTGACCCCATGCTCCCTAACCCCCAAAAGGTTAAGTCAAGTTAGGTCTAAAGCTAAATCAAGCTATAAATCTGGGAACTGGGCGAAGTCCAGGAAGCAAAAGACCTCATGACAATACTCCTAGAAACTATGGGTGTTAAACCGACCGTCTTAGACCCCTCCGATTACATGAGCTGGAAAGATCTCAGAGGACAGCTCGCAAAGTAGGTGATACTTGAGTATCAGCCCCATTTTGTTTCGGATACTGAGGAACTAGTTCCTCAGTATCCGTAGAACTGTTTGGGTTTGCTTCGACTTTCTGATGTTTCGCATCGCTTTTGCTTGCTGCTTGCTTGCGCTTTGATTGGGTTGGGGGCTTTTCACACGCTTGGTTTGTCGCTATGTTAAGGCATTACGACATCTAAAATTTTGTTTTTTGAAAATAGAGGGGGGCTGCTTCTCAATATGTGGCTTGAGTTTACGCGGGTCCTCTAAGTTGAGTAGTCTCCATTTCTTGATGTCGTTTCCTCATAGCCTCTTTTGAAGCCATGCTTTTGCAAGTGGTTGGCTAAAGCTCTGAATGTTTTTCTAACCCTGGGATGTAAACTTCTTGGCGCGGTTAAGGCATTGCTATAGTTTACTTGGGTGTCTTTAGGACGGCGACAGAGTGTGGTTAGGACGGTGTTATGGCTTTTAGAGGGCTGTTAGGAAGAAGATAGGACAGAGTTGAGACACTGTTAGTACAGAGCTTTGGCGCCTTAGGTCTTTTTATTATTGATGGCTGAGAGTCAAGTTTGCCCTAAATGTGGTAGGCGTGGTAAGGTAATCGTCCAAAACATCTACGGCCACAAATACTACTACTTCCAGCACCAAGGCTCTGCGAAGCCAAGAAGACATTACTTAGGCAAAGAGAAGCCTAAGTTCAGGGAAGACAAAGAACGACCTCCAAACCCGCTGCTTAAAATCTTTGGTATGCTGAGAAGGCTGAGTTCGAAAGGTGGTGCTGTCGCTTGATCGAGTAGAGAAGCAACGTTATCAACGCCTCTGCGTTGAGGTGCCTTAACAGAAAGCTGCTGAAGTTAGATTGACTCCCAGTACTTCAGATGAGTATCTGTGGTTCCATGAAAGGTAGCTTGAGGACTGCTGAGACGCCGAATCGCCCAAACAAATTGTTGGGGAGCGACTTACAATTTGTGTTCCACTACGTAATATTTTTCTCCGATCTGGCTCTTCCCTTAATCTTTTTCAAAGCGGGTTAATTCCTTTGCGGCTACAATCAAATCCTCACGGGTCTTTAAATCTACCCACCACTCCACCAAGACCCTAGAAGTTAAGAATACAAGACTAATAAAATTTGTGCTTAACATTTAGGGTCAAGGTGAAGGAATAGAAACTTTCCAACTGATGACTAAATGTGTAGCTGATCTAAGAAAAGAATCAATCTTCTACCTTGTTAACTCGATTTCCGAAACGAATAGAGAGCGGATACAAAGATACCTAAAGGGACAAGAAGGATTTTGCATTAAGAATCCTCCTGATTCTGCGGGTACTGAGGCCTAATTAAATCGACAGCATAACCCAAAACAAAAGAAGGTGTACCGTTAATAGCGGGTTCTTGTAGTAGTGGACACAGTTATAAGAGGCTGGTAGTAGTAGTGTTCACTCTCTCTTTATTAACAAACAGCTACTCCTGGCAACCTTGAGTATTACTATTATTACTATTATTAATACTACATGACACGCTTCCTAGTAGGTATTTGAATAGATAGAGAGTGTGGCCACTACTACCAATAGTCCAGATTCTTCTTCAAGCAGAGGTCTGAGTGACTGACTCCTCTCTCTGGGCTATTGGCGTCACCTAAGCTGGGAGCATTGGCGTTAATCATCTGCATCGGTGTCTAGATAGTCATCTTTTGTCTTCTTAACCTTTACATCGCCTTGGGGGCTTTCTCCAGCCTTCTGCTTGCTGATCACTTCTTTAAGGAATATAAAGCCATATTTGACTACGAAGTTCGGGTCTTCTCTAATTATCTTTTTGATCCAGTAGTACGTGTTAACGCCTACTGAAAGGTATAGGAATAGCTGGGCTTCAGTTACACAACCCCATTCATAGATATACCTCTT
>Ga0272445_1003059_pt1 | contig 10728 bp, 9 predicted proteins | sample YNPCB0031_FD_194404 | JGI IMG/M metagenome (GOLD analysis project Ga0272445, IMG submission 194404) | Hot spring sediment microbial communities from Yellowstone National Park, WY, United States - YNP-CB-003-1 | ecosystem: Environmental > Aquatic > Thermal springs > Hot (42-90C) > Sediment... | reverse complement strand
TCAAATAATTGTCGATGTTAAAAAATTCGGAGGAGGAAAAATAGTTGCCGAAAACCTGGAAAAAGCAAACATCATCGTAAATAAAATGGCCTTACCAAAAGACCGACCAGCGGATGCTACCAAAAATCCCTCTGGTATTCGCATTGGGGTACAGGAAATGACGAGGTTTGGAATGGGGAAAAGAGAAATGATAAAGATTGTAAACTTTTTTAAAAAAATTTTAATCGAAAGAAAAGATCCCCTGGAGATTAAAAAAGAGGTTATTAATTTTAGAAAGAAATACCAAAAAGTGAAATTTTGCTTTAATGATTGAAAGATTAAGGGAAGAGGTTGAAAAACTCAAAAAGAGAAAAAACGTTTTGGGAATTTTTTGGCAGGTTCTTTTGCAAGAAAAGAAACTCATCCCCTTTCTGACGTTGATCTCTATGTTCTAGTAAAAAGAGGAATAAAGCAAAGGCTCCTTGACCCCTGGGAGCGTTTTCGTGTCACTTATCTAACTGAGAAGGAATTAAAAAAAAAAGATTTTGGCAAAGAGATTGGATATTTTCAAGGTGCTTAGTTTTGTCATCAAAAATTCTTTACGACCCAAAAGGAATTTTAGGGAAAATCAAAAAAGAGGCTAGAAAATATCCAGAGGAAATTCGACAATTTGAACTCAGGGCCAATGTCTTTCACGCCAAATATCAACTCTCGAGAGCAAAATTTGCCTTTAAAAAGAAAGATTTCCCTTCAGCTGTTTATTTTTTGATGAAGTGCGGAGAAGAAATTTTGTTTTTCTTTTACGTTTTAAATAAACTTTTTCTTCCAAGTGAGCGGAAAATTTACGAAGAAAGAAAGAAAATTAAAATAAAACCAAAAAATTTTGAAAAGAGGTTGATCGAGGGAAGCTGTTTGAATCTTTCCCCAAAGAAGATAGAAAGGAGTATTAAAATTTTAGAATCTCTAATAGGGGACCTAGAGAGATTCTACAAAAAAGAAGAAAAGAATTGGAAGGAGGAGTATTTAATAAAACTTAGAGAGATGCTAAAATAAAAAAATGATCAAAAATCCACACAAAGGAAAATTTATCGTTTTTGATTCACTCGATGGGGCGGGGAACTCAACTCAGGTTAAGCTTTTGGCAGATTATTTAAATAAAATTGGAAAAAGAACACACATTACAAAAGAACCAACCTCTTATTTGATCGGAGGATTGATCAAGAGCCAGCTAACTCACGATTGGAAATCTTCTGCTGAATGCCTTCAGCTTTTATTCTGTGCAGATAGGGCATATCATTTAGAAAAAGAAATCATTCCTCTTTTGAAAAGAGGAATAAATGTGATTTCAGATAGATACTTTTTCTCTACAATGGCGTACGGAAATTTGGAAATAAAAGATTTAGATTGGTTAATTGAAATTAACAAAAAATTCATTCTGCCAGATTTAACCTTCTTTTTGAAAGTTTCGCCAAAAATTTGTATTGAAAGAATTAAAAAAGATAGATTCGAGATCACTCTTTTTGAAAAAGAAAAGATTTTGAGAAAAGTTTGGAAAAATTATGAGATTCTAGCAAAAAAATTCAAAAATGTTTTTATCATAAACGGCGAAAGACCCCCAGAAGAAATTGCAAAAGAAATTATAGAGATTACCCTTAAAAAACTATGGAGAAAATAAAAGAGATTGCAAAAATTATAGATCATACAAATATAAACCCAAAAGCGAAAAAGGAAGATATTTTGAAAACTTGCCAAGAGGCGAAAAAATATGGGTTTAGGGGGGTTTGCGTAAGGTTAGAATGGGTGAAATTGGTAGCAAGGGAATTGAAAGGAACTGGAATAAAGACGATTGCCTTGATCGATCCTCCAATCGGAGACTCGCCACATCGAAAAAGAGTAAAAATGTGCCAAAGAGCAAAAAAAGATGGAGCAGATGAGTTGGATGTTGTAATGTCAATTCCAGATGCAAAACATGGAAGATGGGAAAAGATTTTAAAGGATTTAAAAGAGATTTGCAAAATTTTGCCAACGAAAGTGATCATTGGGTCTGGTTATTTAACAGACAAAGAAATAATTAAAGCTTCCCAAATTGTAAAAAAAGCAGGGGCAATTTGCGTAAAAACCGCAACAGAGAAAGATCCTTTAGAGCATCGAGAATTAAAAGAAAAATTTTATCATCTAAAACTAATGAGAAAAGGAGCGCCTGGCCTTTTAATAAAAGCTGCCGGAGGAATAAGAACATTAAAAGATTTGAAATCAGCGATCAAAGCCGGTGCAGATATTATTGGAACAAGTTCTGGTGCTGAAATAATGAAAGAGGCAATAAAGAAATACAAGAAATAACTCATGAAATATTATCCAAAAATAGGTTTGGAAATTCATATTGAGCTGAAAACGAGATCTAAAATGTTTTGCTCTTGTAAGAACGACCCCCATGAAAAACACCCAAACATAAACATTTGCCCTGTTTGTCTTGGACATCCTGGTACTTTACCTGTGATTAACCGAGAAGCGGTAAGGAAAACGATAAAAACTGGTTTGGCATTAAATTGCGAAATTTCAAGACATACTTTTTTTGAAAGAAAAAATTATTTTTATCCAGATTTGCCAAAGGGATATCAAATTTCACAGTATCAAACGCCACTTTGCAAAAATGGATTTTTAGAAATCGAAGGAAAGAAAATTAGAATCCAAAGAATTCATCTTGAAGAGGATACGGGAAGGCTAATTCATGAAAAAGAATGTTCTTTAGTAGATTTTAATAGGGCAGGCATTCCTCTATTGGAATTGGTGACAGAGCCAGACATTGAATCTCCAAAAGAAGCAAGAAAATTTGCCGAGGAGTTGCAATTGATTTTGAGATATTTAGATGTTTCAGATGCTGATATGGAAAAAGGAGAAATGAGGGTTGAGGCTAATGTTTCCTTGAGCGAACAAAAGGACATTCTTGGAACGAAAGTTGAAATTAAAAACCTAAACTCTTTTAAGGCTGTTGAAAAGGCATTAGAATACGAAATCGAAAGACAGAAAAAGATTTTAGAATCTGGAAAGAAAGTAATTCAGGAAACTAGGGGATGGGATCCTGCAAGAGAAATTACTTTTCCACAAAGGGAAAAAGAAGAAGCCCAAGATTATAGATATTTTCCAGAACCGGATTTACCACCCCTGGAAATTAGTGAAGAAATGATTGAAAAAATTAGAGCTGAGATTCCAGAATTACCGCAGCAAAAAAGAAAAAGGCTAAAAAGGGAATATGGTTTAGATGAAAAGGCAATCGAAATTTTTGTAAAAGATAAAGATTTTGGGGAATATTTTGAAAAAGTTGTTTCTGAATTTGTTCCAAATTTGCCAAAAGAAAAACTTTCAAAATTGATAAAACTTGCTACCAATTATTTAACAACAGACCTTTTAGGGCTTTTGAAAGGTGCTTCGGTTAAAGGAGAAGATTTTTTAATTACCCCGGAAAACTTTGCTGAATTTATTTCTCTAATCGAAGAGGGAAAAATTTCATCAAAAATTGCAAAAATAGTTCTAGAAGAAATGTTCAAAACCGGTGCTGACCCCTCGCAAATTATTGAAGAAAAAGGTCTAGTTTTGATCACAAATGAAAAAGAAATTGAAAAAATAGCCCATCAAGTTGTCTCAGAGAATCAAAAAGCAGTTTCTGATTTCAAAAGAGGAAAAGAGGCTGCTCTTCAATTTTTAATTGGTCAGGTAATGGCAAAAACAAAAGGGAAAGCAAACCCAAAATTAGCCAGAGAAATTTTATTAAAGATTCTTAAAAGCTCTTAGTTTTTTAAATAATCCCTAACCAATTTTTCTGCCTCCTTGTAGTTATTAATCCACTTTACTCTTTTATCCTTTTTGAACCAATTCAATTGTTTTTTTGCATAATTTTGAATTTCCTTTATTGAATTTTCAATTATTTCTTTCTCTGAAATTTTTCCTTGCAAATACCTTGCAATTTCTCGATAATGCATTCCAAATTCCTCAATCCTTTTGAAAGAAACCCCCATTTTTCTCAAATTTATCACTTCTAAAATTAACCCTCTTTTTAACCACTCAAAAAACCTTTTTCTAATTCTTTCCATCAATTCCTTTTTCTTTCTTTTTATTCCAATCATCAAAACTGGATAGGGGAGGGGATTAAATTTTAAAGGGGGGACTTTCCCAATTTTTTTGCAAATTTCAATTGCCCTGATTAACCTTCTTTTGTTTTCCTTTTCAATCGTTTTTGCCCTTTCAGGATCCAATTTTTTTAAGATTTTATAAAGTTCTTTTGGAGTTTTTTTCTCCAATTCTTTTCTCAATTTCCAATTTGGTGGAACTTCAGGGATTATCAATCCATCGACTATCGCTCTAATATAAAACCATGTTCCTCCAACCAAAAAAGGAATTTTTCCTCTTTTTTGAATTTTTTCAATTGCTTTTAATGCCAATTTTCTATATTGAGCAACTGTGAATTTTCTTTTTGGCGAAGCTATATCTAAAAGGTAGTGGGGGACACCTTTCATTTCTTTTTTTGTTGGTTTTGCAGTTCCAATATCCATTCCTTTGTAAACTTGCCTCGAATCAGCATTGACAATTTCTCCGTTAAACTTTTTTGCCAATTTAATCGCTAATTCTGTCTTTCCAGAGGCAGTCGGACCTAAAACGACAATCAGTTTTTTCTTTAAAGAATTTTCCCTTTTAACCCCCATGACAGAGCATCTAAAATTTTTACTTTAACAAAATTTCCAATTAGATTTTTATCTCCCTTAAACTTTACTGTTTTGTAATGCCTGCACTTTCCAATCAAAAATCCGTCTTTATGTTCTTCTGGCAAAACCTCGATTTCTTTTCCGAGAAATCTTTTATTTTTCTCTAACGCTGTTTCTTTTAAAATTTCGGTCAGGATTTTCCACCTCCTTTCCTTTTCCTTCTTCGGTACATCATCTTTCATTTTTTCTGCAGCAGTTCCTGGACGAAGGGAGAATTTTGCAATATAAGCCATGTCAAATTTTATTTCCTTAAAAAGTTTTACCGTGTTTTGGAAATTTTTTTCTGTCTCCCCGGGAAAACCAACGATGACGTCTGTTGAAATTGCTACCTCTTTTTCTAATCCTCTTCGATATTTTTTAAAGGCTTTTCTGATTTTTTTAACTAAATTTTTGTATTCTTTAATCGTATAACCCCTATTCATTTTCTTTAAAATTTCATTATCTCCAGACTGAACTGGCAAATTCAAATAAGGAGTGACTTTTTGGCACTTTGCCATTGTTTCAATCAATTCATTTGAAAAATTTTTTGGATGGGGAGAGGTGAATCTGATCCAAAAATTGCCATCGATTTCATTCACCATTTTTAAAAGTTTTGCAAAATTTATCGAAGGATCAGAGGGAGAATTGTAATCGTTTACGTTTTGCCCCAAAAGCCAAATTTCCTTTGCTCCATTTTTTATTGCTTCTTTTGCTTCCTCTAAAATTTCATTATGATCTCTACAAATTAAGGGCCCCCTGACAAAAGGGACAATGCAAAAAGAACAAAAATTATTGCAACCCGTGGAAATCGGAATGAAAACTGAAAAATTTTTCTCATACTTTGGTTTTATTTTCAAATATTGACAATCGAATTTTTCAACGAAAATTTTCTCTCTTTGATCTGGCAAAAAATGAAATTTTTCTTTTTTTAAAATCTCCGGCCAAGAATTTAAAGTTTTAATTGGCAAAATAAAATCAAAAAAGTTTTTGAACTTTAAAAAATCCTTTTTTGAGATGCAACCCGTTAAAACGGTTCGAAGCTTGATGTTAGAGGTTTGAAGTTTTTTGAATTTTTGTGCCATTCCATAAACCCTATCTACCGCAGATTGCCTAACTGAACACATATTAACCAAAATTAAATTAGCCTCCTTTTCGTTTGAGGCCCTTTGATAACCCATCTCTTCTAAAACACCTGCTATTCTTTCTGAATCCGATTTATTCATTTGGCAGCCAAAAGTGATTATAAAGTATTTCATAATTTTTACTATAAAACAAAAAGTGGCCTTTTTCAAGGCCACCCCACAAGGAATTTTATTTTTTACATTCTCGGCAGTTGAGGTTGAATTTCTTTTGGTATTTCTTCTGGCACTTTCATTCCTTTCCCTTTCATTTCTTTGCAAACTCCTTTATAATCCACCTCTACTCCTGTCACCTTTGCCATGCATTCGTTAGAATATGTTTTTCCATCCTTTCCGCAAACTGGATCCCAGACCATTGGGCAAATGATTCCCTTTGGTTTTTCTTCAAACTTCGGTTTCGGCAACGGTTCGCATTTGAAAACCGGGCAACCGTTTTCATCCCTTTCAACTCTCAACACTTCTCCTTCTTTGCATTTTTTCATAGAAGGAATTTCGCATTTTGTCACATCCTTTGGTAATTCAACTCCTGGATATAGCTTCTCAAATTTCTCTTTCATTTTCTCAGGAGATTTTTTAATCTCTTCCATTTTTTCAACAATTCTTTCAGCATTCAATGCTTCATGATAAGAAGTAGTTGCCAATCCAAATGCCCTTCCATATTTTCCCTCGTCGAATGCTTTTTTTGCTTCCTCTAAGTGCTTTTTTGCCAAATCCAACAATCTTTTTGCTGCCTTTCCGCCATATTCTTCTTCTGAAATTTTTGCGACAATTCCCTCTGCTTTTGAAATTTCATCCTCTGCTTTCTTAATTTGAGCACTAGCCACATCTGCTGAAATTGCCTCTTTTTCAATTCCCTCAATCTTTTTCTCTTTCGCTCTTTCTAAAACATCACTCAATTTATCTGAAATTTCTTCACTCTCCAAATTCGAAATTACTTCCAAATGCTTTTGTTTATCTCCGGAAATTTGATCTAAATAAGTCTTGAATTTCTCTTTTTCTTCATCTGGCAATTTTTCCAACTTTTCCCTGAGTTTATCAGCAATTTCTGCTTTTTTCTCTTCAATCTTTTTCTTTACTTCCTCTGGCATTTTCTCTTCAATCTCACTTAAGGTTTCTAAATTCTTGAATTCCTTGAATTTGCTTCCTTTTACTTTTTCTAACTCATTCCCTAAAGCCTCAGCAATTTTATTTTTCGACTCAACTTTTTGCATAACTTCCGCAAACTTCTCCAAATGTTTCTCTCGTTGTGCCTTTATCTTTTCATAAACTTCCGGAGGAACTTGCTTTTCTAATCTTTGTAAAATTTTCTGATGTAAAATTTGCTGATGAATCAATTTTTCAGAGAATTGTTTCAAATTTTCTCCGCTTTCTTTTGAGATCTTTCCAATTTCGTTTTGAAATTCATTCAAAGTTTTTTCTACCAATTTTGGATCCTTTTTCATTTCTGCCAATTTCTTTGCTTCTATTAATTTTTCATTAGCAATTTTCAACCTCAATTCGACCTTCTTTGCAGGACTGAAAGCAAAAAACAAGCCAATTGTCCTTGCCCAATTTTTTAGAAAATAAAATGGACTATCTGGCAAAACTTTTGGCTCTGAAATTCCAAGATCTTGAGCTGTTACTTCTTCATCCTGGGTTACTTCCGGAATTTCTTGGGCCAAAGCAATACTTCCCAAGATAAAAACCAAAATCAAGCTTGCTGCTAATACTTTCAAATTTATCATATTTTCGTTTTTTAGCTCCGACCTTTTAAATTTAAGTTAATTTATTTTATTTTCTCAAGGAGTTCTATTGCTCTTTTTAAATCTGCCAAAATCTTTTCTAAATTTTTGCTAATTTCTGTTAAAATCTTAATTATTTCTGACAAATCTGGTTTTTCTCGCGCTTCACCAGTTATTGTAAAAGTCCCGTCGCTTTCGTCAGCAGTCCATTCCCAATAGGGAGGAACTACAGAGGGAATTTTAATTTCGGTTTTCCCTTCTATTAAAGGAAGGACTCTTAATCCGGTGCTAATTCTAATTACATAATCTGAACCATTTGGGATATCGGGAGTGATTTTCCAAGAATAAGCAGTATCGAAGAGATCAACTGTGGCAATGTGTTTAACAAAAACTGATTGAGGAGGGCAAGGTTCAACAATGCAGTAAACAGGAACTTTTCTTAACAAGTCTATTGAAGCCTTTTTCCAAAAAGGCCTTTCTTTCAAGTAAGGCTCGATCCCAGGCTCAATTTCAACCTTCCACCTTATGGTTTGAATTTGATTTCTGTCTAAAACTTCTCCGCCATTTGGAAAGATCACCTGAATTTTTACTTTTGGGAAAATACACTTTAAAGTAGCCTCATCAACAATTCCAGTTTCTGGCAAATTGCATTTTGCTTGCAATCTCCTCACTGCATTTTGGGTTAATGGCCCGTAATAACCAGTAACATATCCCTCTGGATAAATCTCAGGAAATTCTTTCAATATTTTTTGCAAATTTAAAACCTCTTCCCCTCTTTGTCCAATCATCATCTGAGCTCTCGCAATCCCGAGAAACATGAAAAAAGCAATCGCAAGAAAAATTGAAAGAGAAATTATCTTTTCTTTATTCATTTTTAATTTTTAATTTTCTCGACCTTTATTTTTTCTTTTCAATTTCCATTTTCGCTTTTTCAATAAACTCTTTCAATTTCATTTCTCCAATATCTCCTTTTTGTCTTTGCCTCACCCTTACAGTTTCTGCTTCCATTTCCTTGTCTCCGACAACCAGCATATAAGGAATTTTTTGAATTTCGCCTTCTCTTATTTTCTTTGAAACAGTTTCGTTTTCATCCCTTATTTTTATCCTAATTCCTAATTCCTGAAGCTTGAGTCCTACTTCCTTGGCATATTTTTCATGTCTTTTACCAACCGGAATTATCCAAATTTGTTCTGGCGCTAACCAAAGAGGCAAGGCTCCTTCAGTGTTTTCTAACAAAACTCCGATGAACCTCTCTATCGATCCTAAAAGCGCTCTATGGATCATTATTGGTCTTCTCTTCTTTCCTTTCCTATCGACATAAGTTAAATCAAACCTCTCTGGCAAATTGAAGTCAACTTGAATTGTCGTACATTGCCATTCTCTGCCCAGGCAATCTTTGATTTTAATATCGATCTTTGGCCCATAGAACACTCCGCCACCAGGATCTATTTGATATTTTAAATTTCTTTTTTTCAAAACATACTTTAAAACTGCCATCGCTTTTTTCCACATTTTTTCAGTTCCGGCGAATTTTTCAGGCCTGGTTGCTAAATAAATGTTGTATTCTTTGAACCCAAACATTCGTAAGATCCTCAGAGCATGCTTTACCAATTTTTCAACTTCTTTTGCCAATTGTTCTGGAGTGCACCAAATATGGGCATCGTCTTGAGTGAAACCACGAACTCTTGTTAATCCATGCAAAGTTCCAGATCTTTCATAACGATAGACTGTTCCAAATTCTGCATATTTTATTGGTAAATCTTTGTAAGAGCGAATCTTCGATTTGTAAACTTTCACATGGAAAGGACAATTCATTGGCTTTAACATGTACTCTTCCTCATCGATTTTGATAGGGGAATACATGTTTTCTCTGTACAATTCCCAATGGCCAGAAGTTTTCCACAAATTCAGATTTCCAATATGGGGAGTAACAACCCATTCGTATCCCTCCCTCTTCAATTCCTCAAAAAGGAAATCTTGAATTATTTTTCTCAGAATTGCTCCCTTTGGCATCCAAATCGGAAGTCCAGCACCAACTTCCTCATCGAATAAAAATAATTCCAATTTTTGCCCCAAAACTCTATGATCTCTTTTTTCCGCCTCCTCTTGAATTCTTAAATAATTTTTCAATTCTTCCTTAGTTTCAAAAGCAATTCCATAAATTCTAGTTAACATTGGATTTTTTTCATTTCCTTTCCAATAAGCCCCGGCAATTTTTACTAATTTGAAAGCCTCAGGATCTATTTCTTTTGTCGACCTAACATGGGGACCTGCACAAAGGTCTATAAATTTTCCGCTTTCATAAATTGAAACATTCTCTCCCTCAATTTCTCTAATAAGCTCTAATTTATAAGGCTGATCTTTGAAAATTTCTTCTGCCTCTTTCTTTGGTACAATTTTTTTCTTAAACTTGACCCCTTCTTTAACTAAATCTTTCATTTTCTCTTCAATTTTTGGCAAATCTTCCTGCCCAATCTTCTTTGGCAAATCAAAATCATAATAAAAACCATTTTCGATCACAGGTCCAATGCCAAATTTAGTTCCAGGATACAATTCCTGAACCGCATAAGCCAAAATATGAGCCAAAGAATGCCTAATTTTTTCAATTTTTTTCATACTATTTAATTATTTTTCATTTGTTTTTAATTTGCAAGACCTTTAAAAAATAAATCTCCCTTTTCAGGGCCAACCAGAGAAAAATTAAATTTCCCCAGTCGGCCTAGGGAGATGTTGTTGTTTGCAAATTTTTAATTTCACACTTCATCAAAAATATGACTGGAAAAAAATTTAATTTTATTACATTGTTAACTTTCAACTATTTCTTCGAAGTCTTCGCAAATTATTTTTGGGACCCCATCTTCCTCACTTACTCTTCCAAAAACTATCAATGGCTTATTTTCTTTTAAAGCAATCGGTTTTCTCGTTAAAACACTTGGGAAAAAGACAATTTCAATTTTTCCTTCTCCGTCCTCGAGTTTTGTGAAAAACATTGCAGAACCACTCCTTGTAATTACTCTCTTTACTGAAGAAATTATTCCTCCGACCTTAATTGCTTTTCCTACCATTTCCTTTGTTATTTTTGAAATCGGAATTGCTTTTTTCTCAAAGATCTTTTTGAAATCTTCTGCGGGATGGGAAGTCACATAAAGGCCC
>Ga0272445_1003057_pt1 | contig 10733 bp, 11 predicted proteins | sample YNPCB0031_FD_194404 | JGI IMG/M metagenome (GOLD analysis project Ga0272445, IMG submission 194404) | Hot spring sediment microbial communities from Yellowstone National Park, WY, United States - YNP-CB-003-1 | ecosystem: Environmental > Aquatic > Thermal springs > Hot (42-90C) > Sediment... | reverse complement strand
GACAGGATAGAGGCTGCTACATTTATGATAATTGCTGGAATCACTGGAAGTGAGATTATATTAGAGAATGTTATTCCATCCCATCTTGATGCTGTGATTGCAAAACTTGTTGAATCAGGTATTGAAGTGAAACGACTTTCGACCTCTGAGCCCTGTACGGGTAATCTTCTTCCTTGTTCATTAATGGTAAAAGGCTCTGACAGATTAAGGTCATCGAATATAAAGACCATGCCCTATCCTGGTTTTCCCACTGATGTGCAGGCCCAGTTCATGGCTCTTATGACTGTAGCTCAGGGGACCAGCATTATCAGGGAAACTATTTTTGAAAATCGATTTATGCATGTTGGAGAATTAAGAAGGATGGGTGCAGATATCAATGTTGAGGGTTTTGTTGCAACCGTTAAGGGTGTGAAGGAATTGAAAGGTGCACCTGTTATGAGCTCTGACCTGAGGGCATCAGCGAGCCTTGTTATTGCTGGGCTAAGGGCAAAGGGAGAAACCATTATAGACAGGGTTTACCACCTTGACAGAGGGTATGAAAAAATGGAGGTAAAACTCCAGGCCCTTGGAGCTGACATTGAAAGGATTAGATCTAAATAGTTATCCTGAACTCCCGGGCGTATACATAATGAAGTCAAAGGAGGGGAAGGTCCTCTATGTTGGTAAGGCAAAGAATATAAGACAGAGATTGAGATACTATATTCAGGAAGGTCTTGATCCAAGAAAGGCAAGGCTTGTAGCTGAGACTGATAATGTATCCTTTATCGTGACGCAGAATGAACTCGAGGCCCTTGTGCTTGAGGCAAACCTCATCAAGCAGTATAAACCAAGGTATAATGTTGTCCTCAGAGATGACAAGAATTATCCTTATATCAAGATAGTAATGAACGAAAAATATCCTCACATCGAGATTGCCCGAAGAATCAAACATGATGGTTCCCTCTATTTTGGTCCTTATGTGCCAGCAGGTATAATGTGGGAGGCCCTTTCTTTTATAAGGAGGCATTTCAATATAAGACCTTGCAGATACAGGCTTGACAAACCCATGAAGCCCTGTATCCAGTATCAGATGGGAAGATGCCCTGGCCCCTGTGCAGGTCTTGTGACAGAGGAAGAATACAAAAAGGCCCTTCAGGAAGTGATAATGTTTCTTAAAGGACAGAGAAAGGAACTCCTTGAAGGTCTTGAAGAAAAGATGTATAAATATGCTGAAGAGATGCGTTTTGAGGAGGCAGCAAAGATCCGTGACAGGATAAAGACCCTCAACATGCTCTGGGAATCCCAGAGGGTGCAGAGCAGTATTATAGAAGATGTGGATGTAATAGGTTTTTACGGAACTCGATATTCTTCAACTGAGCAGAAAGTTACAGATGCTGGCGTCTTTGTGGTCCTCTTTTTAAGGAACGGATTGATAACAGGAAAAAAGGAGTTCATGATAAAAAGAGGTGATCTCTTAGATATTGATCAGTTACCTCTAATCTTTGAAGAATTCATCGAGGTCTTTTATTCTAAAGAGATCATTCCACCAAAGATATTGCTTCTTCCAGTAGAGCCCAATGAAAAGGATATGCTTGAGAGATGGCTTTCAGAAAGACGAGCTGTTACTTTCGCCACCGAGGGGGAGAAGGTTGTAATTAAAAGACCTGAGACAGAAGAAGAGCATGAGCTCTTGAGGCTTGCAGAGGAAAATGCAAGGGTATTTTTTGATCAGGAGACCCTTAAAGTTGAACAGATTATGAGGGCCCTTTCTGATATGCTCGATATGGATCGAATACCTGAAAGTATCGGTGCCTTTGATATATCCACTACCTTCGGGAAGGACTCTACTGGTGGATTCGTGTGGTGGCAGGATGGTAACTTCTTGAAGGATAGATACAGGCATGTGAGGATTCAATATCAAGAGGGACTGAATGATTATGCAATGCTTGAGGAGAGTATAAAGAGGGTAATAGATAGCCTTTCAGGAGAGCTTCCTGATATACTGATTGTTGATGGTGGCCCTGGCCAGCTTGAGGTCTTAAAAAGGGCTGTAGAGGCTAAGGAAGAGATTATAAAGAAGAAACCTTTCTTGATAGCATTAGCAAAATCACCTGACAGGGTCTTTTTTAATGGAAGGGAGATACTCCTTGAGGGTCTTCCAGGAATACAGGATAGAGCAGGTCTTCTTTTGAGGAGTATAAGAGATGAAGTCCACAGGTTTGCTATAATGTATCATAGAAAGCTGAGGGACAGGAGGCTTACTGAATCGAGACTCGAAAAGATACCCGGGATTGGTCCTAAAAGAAGGCTTGAGCTCTTGAGGGCCTTTGGAAGTCTCGATGCCATAAGAAGGGCAAGCCCTGAAGAGATAGTCCGGAAGGTTCCTGGCATAGGATTAAAAATGGCAGAGACTATTATAGAAAGGTTAAATATAAAAGAAGATAGTTACAGTAATGATTGACGAGGCAATTATAAAAGAATATGTCCACCATAACCTCTCTGCTGAGCTCGTTGAATTCAGGAGACTTGGTAAAGGCGTGCATGGAGAGGGATTCTTATTGAAGGTCAGGGATGTAGAAGGTATAAAGGAGTATGTCCTCAAGGACCTTGTTCCTCATGACCTCGGGCATGACTATCCTTCAGATAGGGCTCAGGTCTTTCTTCTTGCCTATAGCTCTTATAATGAATTGCCATATCATGTAAAGGCGATAGATGTCCTTCAATTGAAGAAAGACAGAAGACTCCAATCTATAAGGGATGGTGTTGAGTATTTTCTCCTCATGGAAAAGGCTGAAGGTGTGAATTATTTTACTGATCTTGAAGGTTTCAGGGAAAAGACTTCACTCACAGGTGATGACAGGGAAAAGATTAAGGCAATGGCGAGGTATCTTGCTCGTATTCATTCTCTAAGGCCAGAGATAGATGAGCACCTTAAAAGATCCCTCTATCTTAGAAAGATAAGGGATACCATAGGTCATGGTGAATGCCTTATGGGAGTTTTTGATACCTATCCAGAAGGAACCCTTTCTTTCAGGGAGATGGAAGAGATTGAATCCCTGGCTGTAAGATGGAGATATAGATTAAGGGACAGATATGAAAGGTTATGCCAGATCCATGGGGACTTCCATCCTGGCAATATCTGGTTCAATGGTGCAGACTTTCCTTTTATGCTCCTTGATCGTTCAAGAGGTCCCTGGGGAGAGGCGGCAGATGATGTAACAGCCCTGACAATAAACTATATATTCTTCTCAATAAGGTATTATGGGGAACTCAGGGAGCCTTACAAAGAAGCCCTTAGACTTTTTTATAATGAATATATGACCCAAACAAGAGACGAGGAACTCCCTAAGGTTGTTCAACCCTTTTATGCCTTCAGGGCAGCAGTAGTTGGTAACCCTATCTTTTATCCTGATGTGTCGCTCGAAAGGAGAAGGATACTCTTTTCATTTATGAAGAATATCCTTAGGGCTGACATATTTGATTTCGAAAGAGTGGAGAATTTTCTTTAAAAGGAGGTCCATCATGAAGGTAATCCTTAAAGAAGACATTAAATCCCTTGGTAGGGCGGGCGAGATAGTTAATGTTTCTGATGGCTATGCAAGGAATTATCTAATCCCGAAGGGGCTCGCCCTTGTTGCGGATGAAAAAAATATTAAGGCCTTTGAAGTTCAAAAGAAGAGGCTTCTTGAAAAGATTCAAAAGGAAAAGGCTGATTTAGAGGCCTTTGCCCGGAAACTCAGGGACCTTACTATTACAATCAGGGCAAAGGCAGGGGAAGAGGGAAAACTCTTCGGCTCTATAACTACAATGGACATATCAGAGGCCTTAAAAAGGGAAGGTTTCGAGATCGATAGAAAGAGGATTCAGCTCTCTGAGCCTATCAAGAGGCTTGGTGAATATAGAATTAGTGTTAAGTTGCCACATGACATAAATTCTGAATTTCAGTTGAGGGTGGTCAGTGAAGATTGATATCTCTTATGACAAAGTCCTGCCGCAGAATATAGAGGCAGAACAGTCTGTCTTGGGAGCCATTCTGATTGATAACGAGGCGATCTCGAGTGCCCTTGAGATATTGAGCCCTTCTGATTTTTACAGGGATAATCACAGAAAGATCTACAGTGCCATGATAGAGCTCTACGAAAGACATGAACCAATTGACCTTATAACAATAACGGATTACCTGAGGAGCACAAATCTCCTCGATGAGGTTGGTGGCTCTGAGTATATGGCTTTTCTTGCTACTGTTGTGCCAACCTCTGCAAACATTCGCCAACATGCAAAGATAGTAAAGGAAAAGGCCCTTCTAAGAGGTCTTATAAATGCTGGCACAGAGATAGTAAAGAGGGTTTTCGAAGACCCCTCCGATCCCGATGAGCTTCTGGACTTTGCTGAGAAACAGATTTTTGATATCTCGGCTAAAAAGGTAAAGGGGTCATTTGTATCTCTAAAGAATCTTATGGCCGATACATTCACAACTATCGAAAGACTCTATGATAGAAAAGAGGCCATTACAGGGATCCCATCAGGCTTTAAAGATCTTGATGAATACACTTCAGGATTTCAGAACGGAGACCTCATTATCATTGGTGGTAGACCTTCAATGGGAAAGACCGCCTTTGGTCTTAATATTGCAAGATATGTTGGCGTAGAACTCAGAGAGCCTGTTGCCATATTCAGCCTTGAAATGTCGAATCAGCAGATTGCCTTCAGGATGCTCTGCTCGGAGGCGATGGTCGATTCTTCTCATCTTAAAAAAGGGATGATTCGTAAGGAGGACTGGCATAGACTCACTGCAGCAGCAGGAAGGCTTGCAGAGGCGCCAATATTTATAGATGATTCTTCCGATACATCTGTCCTTGAAATGAGGGCAAAGGCCAGGAGACTGAAAATGGAAAAGGGATTGAGTCTAATAATAGTTGACTACCTCCAGCTTATGAAAGGAAGAGGGAATTTTGAGAGGAGGGAACAGGAAATTTCAGAGATATCGAGAGGACTTAAGGCCCTCGCAAAGGAGCTCGACGTACCTGTAATAGCTTTGAGTCAGCTTAACAGAGCTGTAGAACAGAGAATAGATAAGAGGCCAACTCTTGCTGACCTGAGGGAATCAGGTGCCATTGAACAGGATGCTGATGTAATACTCTTCCTTTACAGAGACGATCAATATAATAAAAATTCTCCTGAAAAAAATGTGGCTGAAGTCAACATAGCAAAACAGAGGAATGGACCAGCGGGTGTAACAGTAAAACTTACTTTTCTTTCTCACTGTACGAGATTCTTCCCATATACAGAAAGAACTCCTGTAGATATGGAAGAGGACTTTTGAGGTCTTAAATGGAAAGGTCACCAGCTGTTTCGGGTCAATTTTATCCATCGAGTCCCGCAAAACTCAATGCCATGGTAGAGGAGATGCTTATTAATGTCTCTCCTCAAAGGGTTAAAGGGGCTATTGTCCCTCATGCGGGGCTCATGTATTCTGGATATGTGGCTGGTGCAGTTTATTCTCACATAGCCCTCCCAGAAGTCTTTATCCTTATGGGGCCTAATCATACAGGCCTTGGACCGTCAGGGTCAATAATGGCTGAAGGAGAATGGATTATTCCAACAGGGAGATTCAGGGTAAACACCAGGATAGCCCATGGACTTTTAAAAAAAACAGACATACTCAGTCCTGATATTAAAGCCCATCTATTTGAGCATTCCCTTGAGGTCCAGCTACCTTTTATAGCAGCAAGGGCTTATCAAGAGGGAAAGGATAATCCTGAGATTGTTCCGATTGTATTGGGTCCCTTAGATATTGATGAATGCCGGGAACTTGGTGAGGCAATTGTAGAAGTAATAAAAGAGTCAGGCTTAGAAATTGTTTTAATTGCGTCAACAGATATGAGCCATTATGTCTCCGATACACTTGCCAGACAGAAGGATAAAAAAGCTATTCGAGAAATTCTTGACCTCAATCCAGAAGGTCTTTTTAAAGTGGTTAGAGAGGAGAGGATTAGTATGTGTGGATATATTCCGACCACAACCTTTTTATTTGCTTTAAAAGGACTTAGTTCAAAAGAGGCAAGACTTATAAAATATATGACCTCTGGAGAGGTAAGCGGTGATTACGAACAAGTAGTCGGGTATGCCGGGATATTGATTATTTAGAGATAAGTGACCTGGTGGCGAAAGTAACAGTTGCAGAGTAAAGTTATGGAAAGCATGACAGGATTTGGTTCGGCACAGAAAGGAAATTTGAGGATTGAAGCAAAGTCTATTAATCACAGGTTTCTGGAAATAAATTTCAGAATGCCCTACTGGTTTTATCCTTCAGAGATGAAGATGAGGGATTTAGTGAGGGAAAGATTTTCGAGAGGTAAGTTCGATATCATTATATCCTTTGTAGACCCACCTCAAAATTTTAAATTGAACTATGAGCTTATTAAAGCTCTTAAGGAAGAGTTGAGGGTCTTATCGGAACAAATTTCTCCTCAACAGTTATCCTCGTCACCAATATCTATTGTTATAAATCTTCGAGACCTTATGACTGAAATACCTCTTTCCTACGATGAGGGCTTACTTCTTAAATGTCTTAGTGATGCCCTCGATTCGTTAAAATTGATGAGACAGAAGGAGGGAGAGGCCTTAAAGATAGATATAATGGAGAGGATTGAAAAAATAAGTTCCATAAATGATAAAATAAAAACTCTTAGTTCTAAGATTTATGAGCAAAATCTAAGGAAATTAAGAGAAAGGATTCTGAATTGTTTGAAAGGGTGTATCAGTGGCGAAAGTAATAGTCCAGGTGATACTGAACTTTTTCAATCAAACATGCGGGCCCTTAATAATGGTAGTTCAGAGGTGTTATCTCTTCCATCAGTAGCTGATAAGATAACATCTGAGGATATTATAAAGACCTTGATTCTATATCTCGAAAGGTTCGACATTACCGAGGAGATAGAAAGGATAGAGAGTCACATAACTCAGTTCAAAAATACCGTTGCCCTTGCTGTACCTAAGGGTAAGAAACTCGATTTTATTCTTCAGGAGCTTTTGAGAGAATTTAATACTATCTCTTCTAAGTCTAATAGTGCTGAGGTCAGGAACCTTGTGGTTGAAGCAAAGACAGAGCTTGAAAAATTGAGGGAACAGATTCAAAATATTGAATAAAGGAGGGTTATGAAAAAGATAGGGCACATATTGATTAATATTGGATTTGGAAATGTTGTATCAGCCGATAGAGTGATAGCTATAGTTTCACCAGATTCATCTCCCATGAAGAGACTCAGGGAAGAGGCAAAAAAGAAAGGAAAACTTATTGATGCCACAGAAGGGAGAAAGACCCGTTCAATAATAATAACAGACAGCGATCATGTAATCCTTTCTGCACTCCAGACAGAGACCATAACCCAGAGATTTAGTGGTGGTGAAACTGAAGTCGGAGAAGATAGATCGACTGGAGAGGTAGCGAAAGTAACTGGTGAGGATAGACATTAGTGGCAAGGGTAACAGTTCAGGGTAGCCTTTTTGTCGTATCAGCTCCTTCTGGAGCAGGTAAGACAACCCTGTGTAATGCAATTATAAAAAATATTGATAGGATAGCCTTCTCCATCTCCTATACTACCAGAAAACCGAGACCAGGAGAGGTGGATGGAGTGGATTATTATTTTGTAGATGAAGGGGTCTTTAGAGAGATGATAGAGAAGGGAGAATTTGCGGAATGGGCAAATGTTCATGGTAATCTTTATGGTACCTCAAGGAGGGTCATCGAAGACATTATGAACAGTGGTATGGATGTCCTTCTTGATATAGATATTCAGGGTGCAAAACAGATAAAAGCCCTTTATCCATCTGCTGTTCTTGTTTTTATAATGCCCCCTTCTTTTGAGGAGTTACAAAAGAGACTTATCACAAGGGGCGCTGAGAATCTTGACGGAAGATTGAAGAGGGCCTTTGAGGAGATAAGAGAATATTACTTTTACGATTATGTTATAATAAATGATAACCTTGAAAAGGCTCTCAAGGAGTTGAGTTCCATAATTATAGCTGAGAGATTAAGGGTAAGGAGGTTTGACCCTTCCTTTATTGAAAGATTTTATCCTGTTGTTTAATTATGGATGCAAATAACAGCTGGACCAGATTTGATGGTGAAGGTAATAGTTTAGAGTATAGCTTAGAAAACTTAATAAAATAGAAGGGGGTTAGAGAGAATGGATATAATCTCTTTACCAATCGAAATTGATAGGGAAAAGATAGACAGTCGTTTCAGGCTTGTCAATATCGCTGCCCAGAGGGCAAAGGAACTTTCCCTTGGAGCAAAGAAGAAGATACAGACAAAATCAAAAAAGGTAACTACTATTGCTATTGAAGAGGCTCTTGAAGGAAAACTTGAATACATTGTTGGAGAAGAGGCTGCAAAGGCAAGAGAAGAGGAAAGGAAATTCGACTACAGGAAGCTTCTTGAGGAACGGAGACGCGTCCCTGCCGACATAAGAGAACTCGAAAAGGATTTAAAAGTTTATCTTCATAGTAAAGAGGAAGAGGGCAGGGAGCTTTCAGAGCTCTTCTCTAATGAAGGACAAAGAGATATTGAAGAATAAAAATCTCCTTCTTGCCTTTACAGGTAGTGTAGCAGTCTACAAATCAGTAGAACTTGCCCGAAGGCTCTCAGTAAAAGGTGCCCGTGTTAAGATTCTTTTAACAGAAAACGCAGCCAGGTTTGTAACACCTCTTTTGCTCGAATCAGTAATTGTCGGTGGCGAGGGTGGCGGGGTCTATACTGATACATTTCAATATCCAATGGCTCATATTGAACTTGCCGAGGAAGCTGAAATTATGGTAATTGCACCTGCTACTGCTAACATAATTGGAAAGTTAGCTTCAGGGATTGCTGACGATCTGCTTACAACGGTCTTTCTTGCCATGTCTCCTCAAAGAGTCCTTATTGCTCCAGCAATGAACTGGAGAATGTACGAGAATCCTGTTGTTCAGGAAAACATCAACAAACTCAGAAGTCGAGGGGTGAATTTCATAGGACCCGAAGCAGGTCAGCTCTGTTGTGGTGAAGAGGGGTATGGTCGTATGTCTGAGATTGATGACATTATAGAAGAGATAGAGAGACTCCTTTTTCAAAAAGACCTCGAAGGTTTAAAGATTGTCGTTACCGCAGGACCTACGAGAGAATACCTCGATCCAGTCAGGTTTATTACAAACAGTTCAACAGGGAAAATGGGTTATGCCCTTGCAAAAGTGGCAAGAAACAGAGGTGCTGATGTTACCCTTATAACAGGGCCTTCCTGTTTGAAAAGGCCCCGAGGAATAAAATATATTTCTGTTGAGACAACAGAAGAGATGGCAGAGGCTGTGAGAGGTGAGGCAGATAATGCCAATATGATATTTATGGCGGCTGCTCCCGCTGACTTTAGATTTAAAAGATTTGAAGAAAAACTCAGAAGAGATGGTACAAAGATAGTAGAACTTATTCCAACAGTTGACATTATAGGTGAGATAGGTTTAAAAGAGAAAAGGCCATTTCTTGTGGGGTTTGCAGCTGAATTAACCTGGGATATAAAAAAGGCAGAAGAAAAACTTATTAAAAAAGGTCTCGACATGATAATTCTGAATAACGTAGCAGAAGACGGTGCAGGTTTTGGGACAGATACAAATAAAGTATGTATTATTGAAAAAACTCCCTCTGCTTCAAATGTTACTTTCTCCACCACTGAGGTATTACCAAAAGAAGAGATTGCTTCTATAATTATAGACAGGGCATTAGAACTATACAGAAAAGAGAATATTAGTATAAGTTAAATCTGGAGGTTATGATGGGTGTATCCACTCTTACATCTGCAACCAATCGAAGGGATAAAAAGGTTTTACGACTCGGCCTTCCGAAGGGAAGCCTTCAGGAGTCCACATTAAGACTATTCAGAAGGGCTGGCTACAGGATTGATGTAGCCCCAAGGTCCTATTATCCCCAATTTGACGACCCTGAGATAGAGTCCATGCTTATAAGGGCTCAGGAGATGGCAAGGTATGTAGAGGACGGAGTCCTTGATTGTGGCCTTACTGGTCTTGACTGGATCCTTGACAGTAATGCTGATGTAAAGGAGGTCGCTGAACTCAGATATGCAAAGGAAGGTTTCAGACCTGTAAAATGGGTTGTAGCGGTTCCTGTTGATTCTAAGATAAAGACATTGAAAGACCTTAATGGTAAGAGGATTGCTACAGAACTTGTAAACTTCACAAAGAGGTTCCTCAAATCTAAAGGCATAAACGCACAGGTAGATTTTTCATGGGGTGCTACAGAGGTGAAACCTCCCTATCTTGCCGATGCTATAGTGGAGCTTACAGAAACGGGCACTTCCTTAAGGGCGAATAACCTGAGGATTGTTGATGTGATCCTTGAGTCTACAACCAGATTTATAGCTAATAAAAATGCCTGGAAGGATCCCTGGAAAAGGGAAAAGATGGAAAACCTATGCCTTCTCCTTCAGGGAGCCCTTGCAGCAGAGGATAAGGTTGGATTAAAGATGAATGTTCATGAAAAGAATCTTGATGCAGTTTTAAAACAACTACCTGCAATGCATTCACCAACTATATCTCAGCTTACAGAAAAGGGATGGTATGACCTGGATGTAGTGATTGATGAGAGACAAGTAAGAGACTTAATCCCAAAATTAAAGAGGGCTGGTGCAACAGGGATAGTTGAATATCAGCTTAACAAGGTTATACCATAGGAGTGGGGATTGAACCCTAAGTTACTTTTAAGGAAA
>Ga0272445_1003055_pt1 | contig 10739 bp, 11 predicted proteins | sample YNPCB0031_FD_194404 | JGI IMG/M metagenome (GOLD analysis project Ga0272445, IMG submission 194404) | Hot spring sediment microbial communities from Yellowstone National Park, WY, United States - YNP-CB-003-1 | ecosystem: Environmental > Aquatic > Thermal springs > Hot (42-90C) > Sediment... | reverse complement strand
TGAGGCCTCGACATCAATAGTTATTAAGAGCACACGAGCACTGCAATCCTCAATCCTCTTAAGGATTTAAACGTAGCACCACAGCAGTCTACGAGGCCTTTCCCTCCATTAGCCTCTCTAACGTGACGGTCGAAGGCTACGACGAGAAGCCCGAGGTCCGCAGAACACTAAAGCGCATAAGGTGGAAGGGAGCTTTGAGGAGGCTCTAGGATTCGCGAAGAAAGGGTTGAAGGCGCGCCCGCACTACTGGAAGCCACCATCTTAGGCTACACAAGCTCCTTTGAACTGCCCCGCATCTCCCTAGCAGAGACAAAGCCCCGGCCCCCCTAGGGCTCGACGTCGTCTTTCCCGGAAGCTTCCCAACAAGTGTTTTATCTTTAACAATGCGTGGAGCGCGAGGATTGCCGGTCCGACCGCGCGTCTAAAAGAGCTAAGGCGCCTTCTCGAGCAGGCGGCTGACCAGCTCGATGTACTGCTTCGCCCTCTCCATGAGGGGTTTGTGCTCGCTCTCCTAGTAGAAGAGACCGTAGAAGCAGTCGCCATGGAGGCTCTTCCTCACGTCGATGAAGTACGCCGCCAGGTCCTCCGCCTCCTTCTCGCTCAAACCGGCTTTTAGGAACGCCTCCTTCACGAAGCGCCTCCACGTCCAGCCCTCGGGCGGGGAGGCTGTGTCTAGGTACTTCTCCGCTAGAGCGGTAGTGGCGTGCCTGACGGCAGCCCAGATCTTCTCGGCGGCGTCGTAGGGGTCCTTCTTCTCGAGGTGCTCGAAGGCCCGCACTAAGTACCGCTCGGCCATCTCCATGTGCTCGCGAACTCGCGCGTCCCTCTCGCTCTTGGAGCTCACAGTCAAGCGAGGGATTGGGAGCTTAAAAGCTTTCCAGCCACGCTACGCCGAAATACCTTCCAGTGCCCGATAAGCCCTTCGCCATCACAGCTTGGAGCGAGAGCTTCGCCCTTAGGGCCCTCTACGACGTGTTGAGGAGGGGCCTCAGCACGATCACGGGCTCCTCGCTCTCAGCGCCGCTGTTGACGAGCACGACAACGGCCTTCGACCTATCCCCTCGCGACACCCTGACCCTCACTCGAACGGCCAAGGACCACACCCTTGACCACGTACCTCTTCACGATCCTGTACTTGCCGTACTTCAGCTTCCCGCCGCGGAGGGCCCTCGGCCCCCTCTCCAACATGAGCTTAAGTGCTCTCTCGCCGACGACGTACTTAATGGCGCCCAAGCCCCTCGCCTGCTACAATAGGATGTGATAGGGCCTTAAATATGTGGCTAATGCCAAGGGCCGAGCGCTTAAGGAATCGGGTGCGACGTGCTGAGACACGGGGCTTTAGCGCCAAGTAGTGTGTCGCCTTGCCGTCTTGATGCTTGACTTTTCATCGGTTGCTTCGGCCCTCCGCTCGTCGGACCTCTGTTGGGAGTAAGCGTTATCCGCTTTCGCCCGTAATACTGAATTGGACCAAGCCATGTTCTACACGTTCAGCGACGTCGCTAGGCTCTGCCGAACGTTCAGGGGAATGCCCTGTGAGGTCAGCGAAGAGCTGAGGGGATGGTCTTGGAGCTCTCCTCCCCTCCTCTACCCCTATAGCTTCCAGCTATCGGTGTCTGACGTGGCCAATAGCTTCTGCGAGACTGGGCGCTTCGTGTACTTGAAGTACGTCGCCAAGGAGAGGGAGAGGCCTGGCTGGCGCTTGAGGCGTGGAAGTCTCGTGCACTACGTCTTGTCCGAGGCCTCGAGGACCGCCAAGTCCATAATCCTCAGCGGGGTATCGGAGCCCCAAGAGTTCAAGAGCGAGTTCATGGAGAAGGGGAGGAAGGTCTTGAGCGCATGCAAGGAGCAGTTCAAGGAATTGAAGGACGTCGAGACCGTATTCGAGCTCCTCTGGCTTAGAGCTATGGATGCCTTCTCGAGCGAGCTCGCCAAGGCCGCTTCGAGGTCGCCCTACTTGCCCATCGACGGCTTGGCCTTCCTAGTCGCGCCATTCACGACTGAGTTCCCGGTCGACGGTAGCCTAGTGGGCCTCAGCAGGACGTTGAGAGTGGACTTGATGGTATACCCGAGCATAATGGTCGAGGTGAAGACGAGGAAGTGGCACCAAGACTACGAGCTAGGCCTGACGGCCTACGCGCTGGCCTTCGAGAGCCAGTACGAGGTGCCGATAAACCACGGCGTCGTGGCCTTGGTCAGGATCGATGCCTCCAAGCGAGACTTAAAGGTCTACGAGAGGGTCGTGAAGATATCGGACGGCCTAAGGCAGGCCTTCATAGATAGGCGTGACAGCTACGCGAGGATAGTTGAGGAAGCCGTGGACCCCGGCAAGGCCAAGAACTGCGACCCTGACTGTCCCTACTTGCACATTTGTCGAGAGGGCTGAAGATGACGAAGATAGCTCTCGTGGACAGGTACGGGGCATTTTTGAGCGCCAAGGAGGGCAGGTTCCAGCTCTACGTGAAGGACGAGAAGGTATGGGACTTAGCGCCCGTCGAGCTCGAAGCCATAGTGTTCACGGTGACCGGGGCCTCGATATCTGCGGCAGCTGTGAAGCTGGCCACTGAATACGGGATAGACCTCGTGTTCATGGACAAGGACGTGCCCATAGCTAGGCTGATCCAGGCGTCTTATGGCTCGACCCTCAAGACGTGGCTTCACCAGCTCAAGAAGGCCCACGACAAGGAGGAGAGGCTAAAGCTGGCCAAGGCGTTCGTCGAGGGAAAGGTGCACAACCAGAAGATCGTGCTGAGCGAGTACTACAAGTACTTCAAGGCCTCGGGCAAGGGACATCACCACCTGGCCTCGGCGATAAGCTACTTGGAGGAGGTGCTCTCGAAGGTCTCGTCGGCCTCCTCAGTCGACGAGGTCAGGGGCTTGGAGGCCCTGGCCGCTAGGCAGTACTGGGAGTCCGTGGCAATGCTCTTGCCGAGCGAAGTAGGTTTCAAACACAGGATCCCTAGGAGCCGACAAGTCCCGGGCGTGGAACTGGACACCTTTAACAAGGCCCTCAACTTGGGCTACGGAGTCTTGAAGAGGGTCGTCTGGAGGGCCGTGTTCATAGCGGGCTTGAACCCCTACGTGAGCTTCCTCCACAAGCCTAGGGCCGGAAAGATGACATTGGTCTTTGACCTAATGGAGGAGTTCAGGCCACTAGCCGTCGACAGGCCCCTCATAACGGCCTTCAGGAAGGACCATAAGCAGTTCGAGAAGCTGAAGGAAGACGACCGCGAGGCCATGAGGGCTGTGTGGAGGGCCGTGACCAACAAGCTCTACGAGTCCAAGCCCCCGCTCAACAACGTCATCTTGGAGCAGGCCCGATTACTGGCCAAGCACCTAAGGGGCACGGATGTGTATAGGCCCTACAAGGCCAAGTGGTGATGTAGGGTCGTGGAGGCCTCTAATGGCTGGCGAGAATGCCAAGGCCTCGCTTTCCGCCAACTCCGGACCCTGCCCGAGCCTTCAACGTCCTCAATGATAGTCGACATCGGCGTTAGGTTAAATAAGGTCGTTGCCAAAGACTCTACGGGCATGGAGAGCTCGAGGCCCCTCAGCCTCGGTGAGCTCCTTGGAGCTCATAACCCTCGTTATATATGACATCCCTGACGACGACTTGAGGTACCAAGTGGCCAAGTACTTGAAGTCCAAGGGCCTGAAGAGGATTCAGAAAAGCGCCTTCGCAGGGCCCTTGACGTCCGCCCAGAGGGCCGAGCTCATAGCAGGCCTTAGAAGGCTGATCAAAGGAAGGGAGGCGAACATACAGGTCTACCCGTTAACACCAGCGAGCTTCAATCAGAGGGTGGTCTTGGGGGTCGAGCTGAAGTACGAAGAAGAGGAGCATGTGATCTAGTTACGATAACCTACCCGTGGCTCCTCTGAGATTTAGAGGAGATAAAGCCCGAGGACATCGTGAAGTTGCTAGAGTTCAATCTCTTCTCATGAGATTCTTTGAAGGTCATCGCAGGCTTCGTCATCGAAACGTCTGCTTTCAATTCTCTCTTCATGAGATTCTTGGGGAGGCATCATTATGGACGACGAGAAAGTGATTCCTTTCAATTCTCTCTTCATGAGATTCTACCCTTCCTGATCTCGTGGATGCACCCCTCACTTTCATAACTTTCAATTCTCTCTTCGTGAGATTCCCGTCGAGAGAGGTGAGGACAGAGCGCGATAAGTTGTTGACTTTCAATTCTCTCTTCGTGAGATTCATAACGTTGGCCAATTATGTGCTACATTGGTTGAAACTGTGCTTTCAATTCTCTTTTCGTGAGATTCTGAAAGCTTATATAAGGGTGTCCTTCAAGGGCCTCTTCACTCGATATATTTCTTGCCTCCCCTAATTAAGAGTTTGGCGAGGATTTGAACTACCTTTGCCGGAGAGGCGAATAGTAGGGAAGTAGCTAAGTGGGCTGAGAGCTGTCCTCGTCGCTGGATTCCCAAAGGAATAAAGACAGTTCGTCTCTACGAACACCCAACGAGTAACAAGTGGATCGTGGGGTTCGTGGGACTGTGAGGTTCTCAATCCCAAGCGAATTATATGACGAGGAAAGGGCGAAGAGGGCTTCAGCTCTCTTAAAAATGGCCGAGCTCACTAACGTTGGTATTAGGAGGACAGCTGGCTTCGGGATGATAAAGTACATGCCGATGACTAGTATGCAGATTGACTAAGGGTCGTAGAGGAGAGAGTGAAGACTGCACCATTTCGGTCGATTTAAAACGCTATTGTATCGATTAAAGCTTGAATTGTTAACCGAGCCTCGTACACCCAGCCATGTCACTCCCACCACACAATAGCCACAGGCCTACACTCTCAACCCTTGAACCTCGGCGAGAAGAAGCAAAAGCCACGCTCCTCAAGAAGACCTTTGTGAAAAGTGATGTGCGGCGATGTACATATTTGACAGTCATGAAGAGTTCCTCGAAAGTAGTATGTCTGCGCTCATGCTCATAGCGAACCTCGAGCTTTTTATCATTAGGGAGGCCCTCATAGCCTGAAGGAGCCCACCCCTCTCCCTCCAAGTGCCCTCACGATAAGCTATAATAGGAGGGAGGGGGTGGTAATGGGACTACAATCCCCTTACGAGGTTCTGCGTAGTCGCACGGTCCCCCATCTCCTCCAACTCTCTCACTCCTCCTGCTCTCCAAGTAGTTGATGTGATGAGGACACCTCAAACAGCAGTTTAAGATGGGCCCTCTAAAAGCCGTGGGCGCCAAGAACTTCACGGCGAATCTTTTTGGAAGAGGCTTAGCTTTAGAGAATTTCCGAGAGATCGTGGGTCTTCACTGAAACTCCCACAAGCTTAGCCTTCACCTCAGCTATCCTTATGCTCAAACATGGCTTGAGTATTGCTTCTCTAAAGGCGTTTGACAGCTTCTCATCCATTATCGAGGACGTGACCCCCACGATTGATGGGGCTGGTATTCGTCGGATTACGAACTTGGGAGATGGTAGGTCGAGGAAGAGGGGCGTTGCTGACCAAGGAGCTAGTCTCTTGGATGAGTGAAGGTTTCTGCCAGGTTCTTGTCAACCGACTTGATCAAGTTATAGAAGATACCACAAGATGCGAAGCCGAGAATTCAAATTTGATAGGCCTCTCGACTGCTAGTTTTAAGGTGAAGGATGAAATTAATGGCAAGTCGACACCTCTGAGATTAAGTCCACATCTCTCCTAACTCGGTCAATGAGTAAACTACTTTCCTTCCCCTCTTTTCCGCTCTCACATAGCCCCTTTCCTTCAGATCCAAGAGCCTGCGGTAAGTAGTGCTACGAGGTATCTTTGCTTCAGAGGCTATGGTGTCGAGAGTTGCTTCTCTTGAGGCTTGCAGTTTTTTAATGCTCCTCAACACTTCGAGGTCTATTGAGCCTGGAAGTGAGAGGGAGAAGTGGCCGAGCGTTAGCTCGACGACGTTTTTGAAATTCTCGAGCTCTACCTCCACCTTCGTCTCAACCATGCTACTCGGCCACTGTCTCGCAATTGCTATAGCAGCTACCAGCACTTCTAAGGCTAGAGCCCTCATCCCCCCGCTCAAGTTCAAGTAAAGCTTCTTACCCCCTCTCAGTCTTTGAGATAACCTCTTGTAGATCATCGCTATAGCCTCCTCCGGTCTCTCGACCGGCACTTTCTCGACTTCGAGGGGAAAGTCCATAATGTTGCAGAAGCGCTTTAAGTAGTCGAGGGCCTTCTCTACTCTCTCGTCACTTTCAGAGGGCATTACAACCAGTACTTCATCGCCGCTCGATGGAGCTGCGCGAGTTAAAGCTCTAACTGCAAACTTCTCGTCGAAGCCCAAAGTCAAAACCATCACTCTACCGACCACAGGGCTTTCCTCACCTCGCTCACCATGGAGGGGTCTGGGAGATCGGTCGTGTATTCGCGCCTCTCGCCTCTTCTATTCCTGCTAGAAATCAAGGAGTCGACGACTTGGAGAGCGCTGAGAATTGGTATTGTTGCGTGATACAGGGTATGACCTTCTTCACCATGAAGTAATTTGTCAAGCTCTCCTAATAGCACCTTCACTTCGTCATTTGATATGGTTCTCGGGATCTTTGAGAGATCAACCCCTTCTCTGCAATCGTACTTCTCAAGTACAGAGTCGAGCAACGACTTCAACTTCAAGCTCCTTTGCTCGCTCAAGTTTACTGACTCCACTTCAATAAATGAAGATGTCGTATCCCTTATCCTCGGAATTACCATGCCCCTCGAAGATGAGTGAGACCATACTATTGAGAGGAGAATGCAATTGCGCACTAACCAAGGGTGGTTCGTGAAGGCCTCGCTCGTTAGCACTCGCGATGTGACTAGGGCTGAGAAGAGCTCGTGGCGTGGGACTGTAAATTCCGATTCACCCTTTCGAGCAGCCTCAATTATCCTCTCTTGGAAGTAGTCGTATGACTTGCCAACATCGTGAAAGATAGCGGAATAAAGGAAGGCCTTCTCGGCACAGCGCAGGTCGATGTAAAAGCCCTTTGATTGGAGGAAGCGAAGTAAGGCTCGGGCCCTCTTCTTAAGAAAGCTCCTCACGAGCTCTTCGAGGATACCTTCTATGTGCTCCTTTAAGGTCTCGCTAGGGGCGGCGAGTAATTCGTGAGCTTTGTAGTCAATGTGGTCAAGCTCAAACCTCATACCAACAACCCCCTCTCTGAGTCGTAGAGCTCAAGTGGGATCCTTACACCAATAACATCGCCGAAGAGCATCATCTCGTAGAGCACTCCTTTATCGACTTTCTTCAGCTCCTTCTTACCATCTCTCGTCAAAAGCTCGACTTTATGATATTTCTTCGCAATTTTAGAGACGTCACTAAACTCTAAAGGTATGAGGTTGTTCTTGAGGTTTTCGAAATCTTGGGGTTCTTCTCGATCTCCGCAAACTACTCCAGTTATGAGGGGTTCGTCGCGGGTAAAGCTCCCGAACTCTAGGAGGAGTCGGAGGGCGTCGCGGGACTCCCAATAGGGATCTAAGAGAAGTGTGAGCATTTCCTTAAGTAAGGAGTAGCTGACTTTCTCCTCGAGCTCTCCAAGCCCCTTATAAGCCTCTTCGAGCAATCCCTTGTAGTCGGAGTAGGAGTGCCAGTTGTAGTTTTTATCAAGCTTCTCAACAACCTCTTTAGCTCTTTCGAGGAAGGCAAAGTCGTAAACCTTACTCGCCTCAGAGAAGGCAAAGTCATTTATACATATCGTTAGTCTTCCTTCTTCAAAGACTTCAAGTGGAGGCCTACAACAACGACCACCCCTCTGAATTAACGAGCAGAGAGGAGCTATGTCCGTGAAGAGGGCTTGTGCCGATAGATCTACACCTGCTTCTATCACTTGAGTTGAAATGCAGAACCACTTCCCCCTCCTGCCCTTTTCTCCTCCAATCGTCTGAACCCTCTTCTTCCTATCTCCTTGAGTGAACTTTGCGTGAAGTAACAAGGGCTTGAGGTCTCTAAGTTTTTCATAGAGCTTTTGCGCTCTTTCTACAGTATTGGTGACAACGAGGACGCGCTCATAGCTCTCAGCGCTCTCGGCTATTTCCTTTACGTAGACTTCTTCATCTGAGGATGAGATCTTAGTGAGAATCTTAGAAGAGCGGATTTCATATTCAAACTCTTCGTCTCTAAGGCTCTTTTCCCCATAAGTTAAGCTCTTCACTAAAAGCCCTCTCTCCCTTTCCTCAAACCACTTTCTAAGCCACATCATCCAAGTAGATGGTAAAGTAGCCGTCATCAGTATGACGGGAACACGCCATTTAAGGAGGGCACGAATAAGCGCGAGCAATGCTGTCAGAGATTTAACACGCCCCCTCTTACCCTCTCCAAGGAAGAGGTGGACCTCGTCGAAGACGACCACCGATGCGAATAAGGCCCCCCTACTGACTTCGTAGTGGCCTAGAGATTCGTAGCGGCCTAGGAGTTTCCCTCGAGCAATTTTCCTCATCTCACTTGGAGGTAGCTTAGCCATTAGGAGGGAGAATGTGTCTATGGTCGTTATTGCCAAGCTTTTTTGTAAGAAGGGGGAGCCGTGGACGAACATGCATTGAGCACCGCTGATTTTCTCAGCATTGGATAAGCCGATCCTCCCCAACCCCTTTTTAAACCCCCTCCATGAATCCTCGACAATCGACCTAAGCGGCAGGACGTGAATTGAGCGTTCGAGGTAGACGTCGTCAGACGAGAGCGCCCATAGCGACAAGGAGTAGGGGATTGCGGTCTTCCCATAGCCCGGGGGCAATTGTATGAGGGTTAAAGTCGGTGCGCTCTTCAGCACTTGCTCCTCTATTTCTTCAAGCACTCTCTCTAAGCATTCCCTCTTCTTTGCTTTTTCAAAGAAATCCTTATCGACCATTCGTAAGTAGGTTTCCTTAAGAGAGGGCATTGATTATCCCTTTAACGAGCTTGTAATCGTGTATTAAGTCGCTCCTCGCCCCATAATACACGACCTCATATGGCGAGTAAGCTCCTTGAATTGACTGGAGGAGTAAGTTGCAGAAGCGATGATAAGTCGTGAGCTCTGCCCCCATGCGAGGGTTCAAAGCCCTTTCAACCACCTCTAATAATTCCTCGACTAGCCCCTCTCCTTCTCTCATCAATCTAGCCGCGAACCTCAAGGCATCAAAGAGCTCTGCCCTTCTCCTCTCCATCATTGTGAAGACGTTCCCTGACCTTCTAAGTTTGCATAACGCAAGAGGCAGTGAGTAATTGTGGATGTAGAGAGTGCTGATATCTTGAGCCTCCCTCACGAGGTTTAAAGAAGTGAATAAGAGGAATGCGGAATAAGGTTCAGCTGGGCACTGCCTTCTATAGACTACTTCATTTACCTTCTTCTGAAGGCCGTAAGAACCGCGTAATCCTCCCAATGCCTTGAGAACTTCAAAGAGCTTGTCCGAGACCCCTCTCACCATGAAGTCCTCGGGGAGGTATACCATGAGGAGGTCGTCATTTACGAGAGAGGCTATCGCGAGGGCAAAGCCAGCCAAAACCATGGCGTACCATTCTTCATCTAGGACTATTCTGAGCTTCCTCGCATAGTTCAGCTTCCAGAACTCCAAGCCGTGCTCATATCTCTCGCTAACTAGTGGATTTATCGCTGGCACGAAGCCTCCTTGACCAAGCTTTATCTCATCGCCTCTCACTTCAATAGTAGATAGAGAGGAGAAGTCGGGGTCTTTTCGCGCACGGGCTTGTAGGAAGTCCCTGATGACGTCTAAGTAAGTGAAGCCCTTTAACTCTTTTTTGAGTAACTTCGATAAAACTCTTCCATCGTTCAATAGCATTCCCAAGCGAATTTTTTCAGACTTTGCGCTAGCAATGTTGGCCGCCTCTTCATACAAGCCCTTAAAACTGTCTGAAAGCACTTGGGTTGACCAAGTCCTTATCCTCACGACATCCCCCTCGAAGCTCAGCTTTAAGTCCTCACGACCATGCTCGTGTATGTAAGAGAGCGAGGTTATAGTGAGATCCCTTAAGAGAGTTCCCTCAGGTGGGAGCTTTATAGTGAAGACGCGCTCACTCACGCTCCTCGCCTCGCTATGACCAATTCTCCTCCTACGTCAACGAATGTGTAGTCCTCAGAGAGCTCGACCTCCACGGGCTTGGAGACGTACTCTGTTGAGTCGTATGGGATTATCATTAGCTCGCGCCCTGCGCGATAGTAATCGCCTATTGGGTACTTCTCCCAATCAACGACCTCCACTCCCATGAAGTCGCCGCTCAATAGGTTAGAGGTGCTCCTCCTCATGAACGAAAAGCTGGTCTTACCGCGCCTTTGAGTAATGGGCCTCGCCTCTCCATATGACAGGCTTAGGGGGGTTACAAGGGACTCTCTCGAGCCAATCCGTGTTATCCCGATGGCAGCCTCGACTAGTTTCTTCCTTACTTTCTCTCTACTAAAGCTACGACGAGCAACCTCTTCGTCCACGACGTAACATATGGTAATGGTCGGGGCTTCGTACTTCAACCCCTTAGAGAGAGTGTAGGTCTTTCCAATAGCAACGGCATCTCTTTCAGCCTTCTTTCGATAGAAGAAGGTGATCTTCGAGAGATCGAAGTAGTTGATTAAGGGGAGATCAATCTTTAGCCCCACGTACTTTAAAGAACCCCTTAAACGCTCGGCTCCACTGTACTCACCAAAGGCCTCTGGAAGCTTAAGAGAGCGGCTTAGGGGGTATGCAAGTGCCCCAATGAGCGTTGTAGGAGGCGGGGCTAAGAGGGGTGGTCTAGACTTGCTGAAGGGGACCAAATTCAACCTCCAGCCCCAGTGGAGT
>Ga0272445_1003054_pt1 | contig 10739 bp, 8 predicted proteins | sample YNPCB0031_FD_194404 | JGI IMG/M metagenome (GOLD analysis project Ga0272445, IMG submission 194404) | Hot spring sediment microbial communities from Yellowstone National Park, WY, United States - YNP-CB-003-1 | ecosystem: Environmental > Aquatic > Thermal springs > Hot (42-90C) > Sediment... | reverse complement strand
CTTACAGTCTCAAAGTCCACCCCCGTAACGTCGATGAAGAGGTTCCTAGTAGATGGTGTTACCTTCGTTAAGCTGCCATTGATGATGGGGGGCATGGAGAGAACCCTGCCCTCTGAGTCGCGCAGGAGGGGGTACCTGTCGAGGCCCTTGAGGAGGAAGGCATATTCCCTCCCCTTCTCAACGCGTTCGAGCACTTCATCTCCACTCATCTCCTCCACTTCACCGAGCGGCGTGAAGCGTATCTCGCGAGGCGGTAGGGCGGTGTAGATTAGCTCGTGCCCCACGGCGTCCATGTCGTGAAGGCCTATGGACGCCTTAGCTCTATTCCTACAGTAAGTTGAGTGTAGCTTCTCTTGGAGGAGCATCAACTGCCTCACGGCCTCGTCGCTTAGCTTCACGTCCCTAATCAGAGCGCATAGGATGAAGGGCCTCACCTTAAGCACGGAGGGGTCGACTCTAACGACTACGTCGCCCTCAGCAGCTTCGTACTTTCTAGGCCGCTCTAAGCCCATGAAGAGCTTAAGGGCTCTAGCTATCCCCTCGGCGCTAAGCATGTCCGGTCTGTCCGCGTTGACCTCGATGGAGAGCTCATCGCCTTCTACGCGCTCCACCAAGCACTTATGTAGGAAGAGGGAGCTTTCAAGCTCCTCTAGGCTAAGCTCCCTTCCAAGCAGGCTGGTTAGGTCGCTTAAGCTGATGGTTACCGTCGGCATCGCTCTCACCACGATGAAGAGAGAGGCCTAGCCCTAAGCCAGTCGAGCCTCCTCGTGTAGAGGTCGCGTATGTCGTCGACGCCCAGCGCCACCATCGCGAGCCTCTCAATGCCTATGCCCCATGCCGCCACGGGGAAACCCACGCCTAGAGGCTTTAGAACCTCTGGCCGGAACATCCCAGCCCCTACGAACTCAATCCAGCCGAGTTTAGGGTGCTTGATGAAGCCCTCCACGCTCGGCTCGGTGAAGGGGAAGTACCCGGGTTTAAACTTGACATCACCCAGCTTTAGATTTGAGGCTAGCTCCTCTATGATGCCTAAGAGGTGGCGTAGCGTGACGCCGTGGTCGCCGTAGATGCCCTCTAGCTGCATGAACTCCATGGAGTGCTTAGCGTCTAACACGTCAGGCCTAAAAACACGTGATAGACAGAACATGCGGACGCCAGGACTCGGGTTAGAGGCTAAGCAGCGCATGGATACCGCTGTCGTCTGGGTTCTAAGTACCAGTCGCTCAGCTACCTCCCTGCTCCATCGATACCTCCACCCCCTTGAGCCTGTGGTCCAGCCGTCTTCATGAGTCCTTTTAACCCTCTCCACGAGCCCTTCATCCTCAAGCCGGCCTTGGCTGGGCTCCTTGACCCTAAAGCTGCCGTGGATCTCGCGAGCAGGATGGTCTTGAGCCTGGAAGAGGACGTCAAAGTTCCAAAACTCGGTTTCAACGAGGGGTCCATCCTGCTCCACGAAGCCCATCGATATAAGAACCTCTCTCACCTCATCGAGGAACGATAAGTATGGATGCCTTTTGCCTGGATAGACTATGTATGGCTCGGCCGTCACGTCGTATGGCTTAAACTTAGCTTTAGTCCAAGCCCCAGTCTTAAGAAGGTCGGGCGTTAAGGAGCCGACCTCAACTAAGGCCTCAGGGGCTTCAGATAGAGCCAAGCCGCTGCCTGTAAGCCTTGCCTCAATTTCTACAAGAGGCTTCGAGGAGATTAAGCTCCTCTCCTTAAGCCTCTTAATGCATTCAGCTGACACCTCTAGGCGTGAAGACCGTAGAGGACCTCGCTTAGCCAGCTCTCTTAACGCTATTTCGTCTTCATCAAGCTCGGGGGGCCTTAAAGCCTTGACGAGGCCGCCCTCCACCTCCACCCAGCCCTTACGCTTAGCCCACCCTAAAGCTATTGATAGCGTTCTTTCATCTAGGCCTAGCTTAACACCCAGCTCAGCGGGAGTGGTTGGATTGAGCTTCACAGCCTCGTAGAGGCGCCGTTCAGGTAGGCCTCGCTCAGCATAGCTTAAGCCTTCAGGAGTGAGCTCTAGCAGCTCATCTTCAATCCTCCTCAGCTCAATTAGGCCCTTGCAGGACAGCCTCTCGAAGGTAGACATCAGGGAGCTTCTATCCAGAACACCGCGCTCCACCAGCTGGGCAGCTGTAGACCTACCTCCAGCTTCCCTCAGCGACTTAAGCGTCTTGAGCTCGGCGCGGCTTAAACGTAAGTTCATCACCCCTCGGCCGTCCATCCTTGTAGAGGCTGGAGGCCTCTAAGACACCCCAAGGGGTCAAGCAAGGCCTTAACTTAATTCTTACTCCTCCCACTTCTCACCTGCTGGGCTTGAGCACTATACGCCTTGAAGCGTTTCCAAGCTGGATGAAGAGCGTTTAAGCTTGAGCTCAACTTATAAGGAAGGGTATTGAAAGCTGAGCGGCGACCCACTTGTGGTCCTAGACCCCTGGGGCGAGTTTAAGGTAGAGGACTACGAGAAGCTATGTAGAGACTTCGGCATCCAGCCCCTCAAGCCCTTACTACATGAGTTTAAGGACCCGCCAGCTTTCATTAGGCGGGCAATAATCTTCGGCCACCGCGACCTCGACATCGTGCTCAGAGCAGTCAAGGAATGCACTCCCTTTGCCGTTATGAGCGGCATCAAGCCCACCGGCGACTTTCATCTAGGCTCGCTACTCACTGCAAAAGAGATAGTATACTTTCAGAAGCTTGGAGGGCTGGCGGTATACTGCATAGCTGACATAGAGGCATACGAGGACAACGACCTGCCCTTTGAGGTAAGCAAGGAGATAGCTGTAAGCAACATAGCTGATATATTAGCGATAGGCTTCGACCCTAAGCGAGGATACATCTATAGGCAATCGAGGGAGCGTAGGGTCAAGGACCTAGCCTATCTCTTCGGAAAGGGGGTCACGCTGGCCACGATGACGGCTATCTACGGCGACCGCCACTTTGGGCTGTATATGTCAGCATTCATCCAGATAGCCGACATACTTCTACCTCAACTGAAGGATTTTGACGGCCCGAAGCCCACCGTGATCCCAGTAGGCATCGACCAAGACCCGCATATTAGGTTCGCCCGCGACGTAGCACATAGGTTTCGGGAGAGCTTAGGCTTCATACCTCCAGCAGCCACTTACCATAAAATCATGAGGGGGCTCGACGGATCCCCTAAGATGAGCAAGCGTAGCCCGCTAAGCTACTTCACGCTCAACGAGGACTTGGATAGCGTTAGGTGGAAGCTCGCTAACGCCTATACGGGGGGGAGAGCAACAGCCAAGGAGCAACGCGAGCTTGGTGGAATACCTGAGCTATGCTGCATCTATGAGCTATGTGCTTTCCACTTCATGGAGGACGACTCTAAGCTCATCGATATGTATCGTAGGTGTAAGGCAGGAGATGTTCTATGTGGAGAATGCAAGGCTGAAGTAGAGGAGCTCGTTTTGGACTTCTTGAGGCAGCATCAAGAGCGCAGGAGGAGCTTTATCGACGAGGCCTTAAGGATAGTTGAGGAGGAAGAGAGGAGGGAGCCTAGCTACCTTTAACCTGTCTCTAAGCAAAAAACTGAAATAAATAAGGCAGCTAAATGGTGCTGCTGTTCCTTAAGGTGTGGGTTCATGACGCCCAACGCTAAGGCCTTCGATGCCGCGCTAGCTGAGATCTCTGACTTCATAGTTAAGCTCTCGGACAGCATCAACAGGGAGCAAGTTGAGAAGCTTGTAGGGATGCTCATAGAAGCTTGGAGCTGGGGGAAGATAGTGCTCGTGGTTGGTGCTGGTAGGAGCGGCCTTGTCGGCAGGGCGTTTGTCATGAGGCTTATGCACCTGGGCTTCAGGACGTACGTCGTTGGAGAGACCGTGACGCCAGGCATAGGGCCTAACGACCTGCTATTAGCAATCTCAGGCTCAGGAACGACTGGAGTGGTCGTGGCTGCAGCTGAGGCAGCTAAGAGGGTGGGGGCGAAGGTCATAGCCATAACCTCCTTCCCCGATAGCCCGCTCGCCAAGTTAGCTGATCACGTAGTCGTCGTGCCAGGTAGGACTAAGACAAGCGAGGAAGTCGATTACTTCTCTAGGCAGATCTTAGGCATGCATGAGCCCCTCGCGCCACTGGGCACGCTATTTGAGGTAGGTACCGTGGTGTTCCTGGATAGCATCATCGCCGAGTTAATGCATAGGCTGGGCAAGACAGAGCGCGAGATGAGGGCGCGGCATGCCACTATCGAGTAGGGCAAGCTAACCTACTGCCCGCCAAGGGCCCAGCTCAATCCACGTAGGTTAAGTTAAAAAAGAAATTAAGTAGGATCGATGTAGAGCTGGATCACCTATCCTTGAGAGGCGAGGCGCTATACATTTATATGAGGAGGAGCTTAAGAGCCACACTCCTGTTGGAGGGTTGAGCAGTGAGGGGTCATCAAATCCAAGACGCCTTGCCAAGTCGAGGTCTACGACACCACCCTTAGAGACGGCGCGCAGGGTAGAGGTGTAAGCTTCTCACTTCAAGATAAAGTGAGCCTTACATTAAAGCTGGATGAGTTCGGCATTTCCTTCATCGAGGGAGGTTGGCCGGCCTCCAACCCGAAGGACTTTGAGTACTTCAGAGCCATGGGAGAATACAGGCTAAAACAAGCCAAATTGGTAGCGTTCACATCGACGAGACGCAAGAACCTACGGGTAGAGGAGGATCCAGGCGTGTGTGAAGTGCTGAGGAGCGGCGTCGACGTTGCCGCCGTAGTGGGTAGCGCCTCTAAGTTCCACGTTGAGAAGATACTGAGGGCCAGCCTTGAAACCAACCTTGACATGATAAGCGATACATTGAGCTACCTAACTGACCACGGAGTTAAGGTAGTGTTCGACGCAGAGCATTTCTTCGACGGCTATAAGTCATGCCCCGATTACGCCTTGAGCGCGGTTAAGGCCGCTGAGGAGGCAGGAGCATATAGGATAGTGTTATGTGACACTAATGGTGGGAGCCTTCCCCACGAGATATATGACGCCACCTTAAAGGTGGCTTCAGCGCTCAAGACGCCGTTAGGAATTCATTGTCATAACGATTCAGGCATGGCGGTCGCGAACACCATCGAGGCCGTGCGAGCAGGCGCCATGCAGGTCCAGGGAACCATTAACGGGCTGGGGGAGCGCTGCGGTAACGCTGACCTATGCCAAGTCATACCAGCGCTCGAGCTTAAGTTAGGTGTGAGAGCCCTAGCGGTTGACAAGCCGAGGGAGGAGCGGCTAAAGGGCTTGGTTAAGCTCTCAGCCTACGTGTATGACCTAGCTAACCTACCTCATAATAACTACCAGCCCTACGTGGGTAAGTATGCGTTCGCTCATAAGGCAGGCATGCATATAGATGCCGTGCTGAAGGCCTGCGAGGCCTATGAACATATTGACCCCGAGCTGGTGGGTAACCGAAGGATGCTGACGGCCTCCGAGATCGTCGGCAAGGCTGGAGTGGTGAGCAAGGCTAGGGAGATGGGGCTTCAGCTGCGCGAGGACGACCCAGCTGTGCTCGAGATATTGAGGGAGGTTAAGGAGCTGGAGTATCAAGGGTACCAGCTGGAGGATGCAGAAGCCACCCTCTTCCTAATTATGTTGAGGCATCTAGGCATCTACGAGGAGGCCTTCAACGTACTCTCGTGGAGGACCCTTATCGAGGCTAGAGGTGACGAGCTGTCGACTGAAAGCTCGGTTAAGGTTAGGCTGGGCGGCGAGGCGTTCTACGAGGGCTCAGAGGGCTTAGGTCCCATCCACGCCCAAGATCTAGCCTTGAGGAAGGCACTATCGCGAACCTACCCTGAGGCTTTAAACGTTAAGCTAGTCAACTACAAGGTCTCGGTTACAGACGTAGGGATGGGCACTGCCTCTAGGGTTAGGGTTTTCATAGAGTTCACCGATGGTAAGCACGAGTGGGCTACCGTGGGGGTGTCGGCCAACATTGTTGAGGCCAGCAAGAAGGCCTTAGTCGACGGCTACGACTATTACCTCCAGAGGCTTAGAAACCCTTGGCTTAAGGCGAAGGGAGGCGCGGTGGCTTAAGGCCTGCCTTGAGCGGCCAGCTCAAGCTGTTAGGTTAAGGAGGGCTACTGGCTATGCTGACCGCGGCCCTGGCAGGGACTACGCCACGCCCACGCTGCGCATAGTAGTCGCGGAGCTTCTTAATCATATCGGGGTCGATTCGCTTCCACTCACTCTCCGGTATGTACTCGTCTAGAAGGTCAAGGGCAATGCCTATCGTCGTATCTAAGTCGCGGTTCTCATAGACACCCTGGTTAATGAAGCGCTTCTCGAATGCGTCCGCGAAGGCTAAGTAGGCGCGGTCACGCTCAGTAACTGCTTCTTCGCCCACCACCGCTACTAGGCTCCTTAGGTCCACGCCCTCACTATAGCAGTAATATAGCTGGTCGCTCACCGGCATGTGCCATGGGCGCGTGTACCGCGTAGCTTCCTTCATTAAACGGCTAAGCGAGGGCCGTGGGTCCAGAGGTGGATAGATCCCCTTCCTATGAAGCTCCCTACTTAATATCAGCTGCCCCTCAGTAATGTAACCTGTAAGGTCTACTACAGGGTGCGTTATATCGCCCCCAGGCATGGTTACGACTGGCATCAACGTAATGGTGCCCTTCCTCCCCTGTATGCGCCCGCATCTCTCATAGACTTGAGCCAAGGCGGTGTAGAGGTAGCCTGGGTAGCCTCGACGTCCCGGCACCTCTCCTCTAGCAGCGCTTATTTCCCTCAAGGCCTCCCCGAAGTTCAGCATGTCAGTCAAAATGACTAGGACGTGTAGGTCGTAGGTGTAAGCTAGGGCCTCAGCGGTTGTGAGTGCCACATGCGGGGTCACAACGCGTTCGATGGCCGGGTCCTCAGCTAAGTTTAGGAAGGTCACGAGGCGTTCGAGGGCGCCTGTCCTCTCAAACTCACTCCTAAAGAACATAGCCTCCTCAGCGGTTACGCCGAGGGCTGCGAAGACTATGGCGAACTCCTCAGCTTTGCCTGGGATGGTAGCCTGCCTAGCGATTTGAGCAGCCAGTACGTTATGAGGCAGCCCGCTCTCCGTGAATATGGGTAGCTTCTGCCCTCGGCTGAGGGTGTTCATGCCGTCGATCGTCGATATGCCCGTCTGGATGAACTCATGGGGGTATTCGCGAGCGTAGGGGTTGATGGGTGCTCCGTAGACGTCTAGCACCTCATCTGGGATGATTGGTGGCCCGCCGTCGATAGGCTTACCCTTGCCATCAAACATGCGCCCCAGCATCTCAGCTCCCACTGGAACCTTCAAGGTGTCGCCGAGGAAGGTTACGCTAGTCCCCTCGACGTCTAGACCTCGCGTCCCTTCAAACACTTGGACGATGGCATAGCCGTCTGCTGCCTCAAGGACCATGCCCGTCCTAACCTCCCCCGCGGCAGTCTCAACTTTGACTAGCTCGTTATACATGGCGTCCCTCACAGCTCTAACTACGAGCAGTGGGCCGCTTACATCCGAGATGGTCCTGAACTTACGCGCCGACTTTATGAAGGCGGAGCTCATGGATGCCCAGCGTAAGGGGCTAACCCACACTGAGTATTTAACTTAAACGCTTCACTAAGTCCGGACCTTAGCTTAACTTTTATGGACTTGATTGAGAGGGTTGAAGGTAACCTTAAATCCAGCCCAGCCGTTGGAGCTCGGTGGGCTAAGTCGCAGCGTGCAACGCCTAAGCTGACGGAATACCTGGCTGTAAGCGTCTTTCTGTTCGTGGTGTCATCGACGCTAGGGTTTTACGTAGGCCTAGTAAACCCATGGCTATCCGAGCAGCTGATAGAAGCCTTGAGGAGCAGCGTTGAGCCAACGCAAGGAGCGCTAATGCTCCTAGCTCTCATCCTATTAAACAACGCCTCTAAGTGCCTAGGAGCCATTATGCTTGGCTTGCTCTTCGGGTTGGCGCCGCTTATATTTGATGTGGTCAACGGCTTTATCTTAGGCTTGCTTGCGGTAGCATCGGCTAAGGTGGAGGCGGCCCCTTTCTCCTTCTTAGTGAAGCTCGCTCCTCATGGAGCCCTAGAGGTCCCAGCTATGCTCTTCAGCGTGGCAGTTGGATTAAGGGAGGGGGTAGCAATGATCAAGAAGCTGAGGGGAGAGGAGGTTAGCTTAAAGGAGGAGGCTAAACAGGGTTTGAAGCTGTTCGTGAGGCTTGTGCTACCGTTGCTGCTATCGGCAGCGGTGATCGAGGTCTTCCTTACCCCGTTGATCGTCAGCTTGATCCTAGGCTGAGGGCCGCTCAATAGGAGGGCGTCGTAGCTTAGGCCGACTTAAGGAGCTCTTTGAACTGCTGATCCATCTTGCGCTCAATATCATCGTAGACCTCGTCAACCTTATCGTAAGGCACTATCTTCATCCTGGCGATCTCGTCCTTAACTGGAAGCTTGAGGATCTTGGCCACAGGTATACCTTTATTGACCGCCTCCTTCATACGGGCGTTGAAGCGCAGTATGATCTTAAGCATTCTATACATCTTATGCGGTGAACAGTAAGAGTCAACTGGATGGTAGGCGTGCTGCATTAAGTAGTCCTCCCTTATCATCCTAGCAGCCTCTAACGTGGCCCTATCTGTCTCTGGCAGCGCGTCAGGGCCCACGAGCCTAACTATCTCGAGGAGCTCGGCCTCCTTTTGAAGGATGGCCATGGCCTCCTTCCTCAGGTCAGGCCAGTCCTCAGCTACATGCCGCTTAAGCCAGTCCGTTAACGTATCTAGGTAAAGCGAGTAGCTGGTAAGCCAGTTGATGGCTGGGAAGTGCCTACGGAAGGCTAGAGCTGTGTCGAGGGCCCAGAACACCTTGACAACTCTAAGCGTGTTCTGCACCACAGGCTCGGAGAAGTCTCCGCCAGGTGGAGATACAGCGCCCACCACAGACACAGAGCCGATTCGTTCACCGCGGCCTAACGTCACCACCCTACCCGCACGCTCGTAGAACTCAGCAATCTTAGCGCCCAAGTAGGGCGGGAAGCCCTCTTCGCCTGGCATCTCCTCCATGCGGCCTGAAATCTCCCGTAAAGCTTCCGCCCAGCGGCTGGTGGAGTCCGCCATTAATGCCACGTCATATCCTTGGTCCCTGAAGTACTCAGCGATAGTCATGCCCGTGTATACGCTGGCCTCTCTAGCCGCTACAGGCATGTTGCTGGTGTTGGCTATCATCACCGTGCGCTCCATCAAGGGCCTGCCCGTCCTAGGGTCGGTTAGCTTAGGGAAGCGCTCTAGCATCTCCGTCATCTCATTCCCTCGTTCACCACAGCCTATGTAGACGATGACGCTAGCGTCGGCCCACTGGGCTAGTTGGTGCTGCGTCACGGTCTTACCGGTTCCGAAACCCCCTGGGATGGCAGCGGTCCCTCCCTTAGCTATCGGGAAGAACGTGTCTATGATGCGCTGCCCCGTAAGCAGCGGGGTTACAGGTTCGAGCCTAACCTTGTATGGCCTAGGCTCCCTGACTGGCCATCTATGAGCCATCTTGAGCTCAACCTCCCCGCCTGCATCGGTCTTGACGCGGGCGACTGGCTCATCCACCGTGAACTTGCCTTCATAGACCTCAGATACCTCGCCCTTAACCCATGGAGGCACTAGGACCCTATGGGTTATGAGCGCGGTCTCCGGCACTGTTCCGATTACATCTCCAGGCTCAACCTTCTCACCTGGCTTGACCGTGGGCGTGAACTCCCACTTAACGTCGCGGGGCAGGGCGGGGGCAGCGGCTCCACGCCTAACGAAGTCCCCAGTCTGCTGCCTTAAAGAGGGGAGTGGGCGTTGTACGCCATCATAGATCTGCTTTAGAAGGCCTACGCCTAGCTCCACGGATAGAGGCTCGCCAGTAGCTAGCACCCTGTCGCCAGGGCTTATGCCTGATGTCTCCTCATAGACCTGGATGTAGGCCTTATCGCCCTCGAGCCTAATAACTTCCCCTATGAGGTTGAGTTCACCTACCTTAACTACCTCATACATCCTAGAGCCCCCCATCCCAGAGGCGACGACGAGGCAGCCTGCAATCCTAGTGACTTTACCTGCGCGCTGCACTGAGCTCACCTCACTACGACCTCCACTCCGACCGCCCTCCTTAACAACTCCCTAATAGGGTCTTCCCTTCTCTCCCCTCGAGGCCTCTTAGAGGGGATTTCAACCACCGCTGGCTTGGGCTTAAGGTATAGTTCATGGAGGACTGAAGGAGCCATGGACGCTACGTCCTCTGTAACCACTAGTACCGCTACGTCTTCGTCCCGCGCTACCTCCCTCAACACCCTCTCGGCCTCATCTGGCGCCTTAACCACCCTTCCCTCCGATACTCCCGCCAGCCTCAGCCCAGTTACTGCGTCCTCGTCCCCTACAACCACTACCTTCAATGTGATAGCCCCGCGAAGAGGATCTTAGAGGCCGACAGCCTCATGGTGGACGACAGCCTCTCAAGCCTAGACTCAAAAGTGTTATCATAGGTAAATCTACCGTCTTTGCTCGACACCACGGCTCCGCCCATGCACCTTAGCTTAGCCTTGGACAGCTCGATCTTAGTATTCACCCCCGTCTTAGAGGATACAGCCTTAGCTATGCCTTCTAAGTCGAGGTTCAGCTTCGAGTCCCTCTCGTTGACCTCCACCATTAAGTCACCGCCGCCTATGGCTACAGCGGCCTCCTCTATCAAGGACTCAAGGACCTTAACGTAACTGAGGGACTTGGTTACCTCAGCGAGCTTCTCCTTAACCTTCTCTATGGCTTGATT
>Ga0272445_1003051_pt1 | contig 10755 bp, 13 predicted proteins | sample YNPCB0031_FD_194404 | JGI IMG/M metagenome (GOLD analysis project Ga0272445, IMG submission 194404) | Hot spring sediment microbial communities from Yellowstone National Park, WY, United States - YNP-CB-003-1 | ecosystem: Environmental > Aquatic > Thermal springs > Hot (42-90C) > Sediment... | reverse complement strand
CCTGGGAGGTGCGTCCTCGCGCTGGGGTTCTCCGCCACCCATCTCTCCGCCTCGGCGGCGCTCTGAAATGTCGTGCTTCTCATCTCGAATACGAACAGCGGGAACTTTTGACTCAACGCCGCCAGCAGGTGCGGTGGCAACGCCACAGTGCGCGCGCGCTAGGAGGTCGGCTGGGCGCCGCGCTCCAGCCCCCTCCCCTTCAAGGGCATCTTCGCCGAGTTCTTCCTCGATACCGCCGCCTTCCACTTCCAGGGCGCGAACCTCTTCGAGGTCGAGCTGGAGGGCGGGAAGGTGAAAGTGAACGGGAGAGAGTTCCGCGTCCGCGCGGCGGAGGACTACGTGGAGGAGCTGGAGGCGGCGCGCACGCTGGCGAGGTCGTGGCAGGCGACAATGAGAGAGCTGGCGGAGGAGCTTGACCGCGACCCGCGCGGGGCGGAGAGGAGGCTCCAGCGTTTGCTGGAGGACCTGGCGGGCGCGCGCGGTGGGCAAGATGGCTAGCGCGCAGCAGCTGAAGATGCTGAAGAGGGCGCTGCGCTGCTACGATGTCGAGCGCGTTCAGGAGATAGTCATGGACTACCTCGAGGAGAGGGGGTTGTTTAGCGCGTGGTGGGAGGACTTCATCCTTGTTGCGAGCGCCAGCGAGGCGGGGAAAATCGTCGAGGCGCTGAAGGAGCTGTTCAAGGCGGCGGGGATCGGCGCCGAGGTAAACGTTTGGTCGGGCGATGAACCCGGTTCCGTCAAAATCGGCTTAGATTTACCGTGGGGGCAGAAGCGCGAAGATCGTCTGTACAAAAGCGGTTGAGCGCGCGGGAAGAAAAAGAGGAGTTTTTAAAGCTGTTTGGCGCGCCGCTTAGGCGAGACCGGCGAGCTGGTAGAGCTCGGCGAGCGCCTTGAGCATGTGCGGGCTGATGCCCCTCCCCTTCAGCAGCTCGACCTCCTCTCCGCTCGCCTCCCCCTGCGCGAACTTGACGATGGCGCGCGCGTGCTGGCGGAGCTCGGCGTAGTGCTGGGCGAGCCGGCGCGGGTCCACGCCGTGCTTCATTGCCACGTCGGAGACGGGCAGCGGGGGTCTCGCGGCGAAGACCCTCTTGGAGCGCGCGATCTCCGAGTCGAAGAGGAGCGAGGCGGTGAAGGGCGTGTAGCCCCTTACGCGCACGAGCGCCTGCGCGAAGGTCAGCTTCGGCAGGATCCTGCCGTTCGGGTCCACCACCTTCAAGGTGTTGGGGTCGCTTGTGGCGAAGTAGAGCTGGTAGTGCGCGTCCGCCAGCTTCGCCGCGATCCTGGCTAGGGAGTGGCCGACGGCCCACGCCGAGACTTTGTACTTGCGCAGCTCGTCCGCGATGCCGTTCACAACGCTGCAGTCGCCCAGCCGGTCCGCCTCCTCCACGACCACAATTCCGCGCCACTTGCCGAGCTTCGCGCCGCTGTACACCAGGTGGAGGGCGGTGAGCGCGAACGCTGCCTTCGCCGCCTCCATCTCGATGGTGGACATGTCGATCACCGTCCTCCCGGTCGGCAGCGGCTCCGCCTCCTCGGAGCCGTAGAGGGCGGGGCAGCTCAGGAGCGGCTCCAGCCTCCGCAGCAGCGCGGCCGCCGCGCTCCGCTCGTCCTCCCGCGAGCTCCCCGCCAGCACCTTCTCCACCTTCTCGTAGACCTCCGCCAGGTTCTTTGATCCCTGCAGCGCGCGCATCAGGGTTTGCGCTACGATGGGCGTCGGCCTCTCGCCCCAGAAGCCGTCGATCACGCCTATCAGGACGTCGAACGCGCCCGCAGGTCCCAGCGCGAGCGGGTTGAGGAAAACGTCCACGCCCGCGCGCAGCACCGCGTAGCTCCTCTCCTCGCCCTCGGAGGGGGGCAGCTTCCCCAGTATCGCGTGCTCGCCTGTGGGATCGAGCACTAGCACGTTCCACCACCCGGGGATCCGCGCGAGCATCGTGTCGAGCACGATGCTCTTCCCCGTGCCCGGAGCCCCGCAGAGGAGCACGCTGTTGTCAGCGCCCTCCTTGAACGTCAGAGTGAGGTTCCCAGCGAGCTTCACGTCGAACTTGTACATCCTAGCGAACGGCGGTTCCGGCGTGTACGCTCCCCCCTCGCGCGGCATCGCCAGGAAGTTTTCGGCGTCGAGAGGCGTGAACCAGCCCCTCGGTCTCGGGAGCTTCAGTTCCGCCACCCTCGCGGCCAGCTTCGCGCTACCCTCTTTCTCGTCGAAGACGAAGGGGAAGCCGACGACCGCCACCTTGTAGGTTTCGGCGCTGGCGCGCGCCTGAGCGGCGTCCGAGGGCATCGGCTGCTTGATGTACGCGCCCGGGGCCACCTTCACGGTGTACCGGCTGTCGATGGAGGCCAGCAGCTTCTGGTACGCCCTGCCCCGCTTAACCTCCGCCACCAAGCCGCCGAGGCGCGGCGAGTGCTCCGTCTGCACCGGCCACACGCCCGTGAGCTCGTTGTCGTACCTCAGCGGGGGCAGCTCCGGCGGCTCCACGCGCTTGACGCGCCAGCCTCTCGCCTCCGCCAACCTCCTGAACCTCTCCGCGAACTTCGCGGGGACGGCTACAGCGAAGCCCTCCCCCCAGTTCGCCGCTAGGAACTTCGGCGTACCGCTCGCGATGATCACCGGCATCAGCGGCTCCGTCGGCGGCACCTCTACCCCGAACCACGCTACTTCCGGCATCGGAAATAAGGACGGGATCGGGGATTTAAAGCTAGTGCCGCTCGGCGAAGCCGGTCAGCTCCCTGAGCCGCTCCAGCTTCCACGCGGCGCTGAAGACCAGATCCGCCTCGGGCCCGTGCTCGGCGAGCCAGCGGAGCCGCTGCGGGGTCTCCTCCGCCAGCCTCCTTAGCCTCGCGGCGTAAGCGTCTGCCAGCCCTCTCAGCTTCTCCGCGTAAACGTCCGCCGGCAGCCGGGCCAGCCAGCGGGGGAGTAGCTTGTGCGCTGCCCGCCTCAGGGGTTCGTCGGGCAGCGGCTCCAGCGCGCGCAGCTCCAAGACCTTGGGGAGGAGCTTCCAGTAGGCGCGCTCCCCGACGCGGAGCCTGAAGCACATCTCCGCGAGCGAGAGGCGCCGCTCGGCGGGGCCCGGCTCCCTCGCCCCCTCCTTGAAGTAGCGGTGGGCGATGAAGCCCAGCGCCTCCTCCTCCAAGAGGAGCGCGGCAGCCTCGTCCCCAGCGAGCTCCTCCGCGCTCCCGAACCGCTCTTTCAGGCTGGGGCAGATTTCGAGCAGCGCTTCGGCGAGCGGCTTCAGGTTCTCGCCGCGGCTCGGGCAGTGGCGGAAGGCGTGGTGGAGCAGCTCGTGCGAGACCGTGTAGATCCAGTCGCCGAAGCCCGCGCGCGGGTGCATGCCGGCGACAGCCACCGCCTCCTCCTCGATGTAGACGCCGAAGTACGAGAGCTCACGCGTCCTCCACAGCTTCCTAGCCCACTTCAGCTGCCTCCGGTAGTCTTCGCGGGCGCGCTCCAGCGCGCGGATTGCCGCCGCGTCGCAGCGCTCCCGAGCCTCGCGCAGCGCCCAGTCGATGCTGCGGCTGTCGAAGAGGACGAGAGCCCTCAAGCCCTCCAAAGCCTCGCGCCTGAAGGTCTCCCTCAGAATTTCGACGGCGAGCTCGGCGCCCAGCACCAGCTCCGGGTCGCGCGCGAGGACGTGGACCGGCGTCCCCGCGAGCTCCAGCGCCGCGGGCGGGAGGATGTGGAGCTCCTCCTCCGGCAGCGCGTACTCCGGCCGCCCGCCGCCTCCCCGCTGCAGCAAACCCGAGAACAGGTCTAGGACCCACACGCGTTTCGATGAGGGAGCTGGCTTTTATACCCTCCGCTGCACCGAAGATCTGGAAAAGGGTTTGAGGGGGGCTGCGGTTCCGGACGGAGCCTCCCCCTACCACTTTCTCGAGCGGCTGGCGGCAGGGCGTTACGCCCCCGAGCCGCCGACCGCCCCTCCGCGGAGCCGCAGGGCGTTACGCCCCCGCGCGGCCCGCTTCACAGCCGCAACCCCCCTCCCCAGGGGGCCCGCCGGTTAAGGCGGGAGGTGCGGTAGAAAGTGATAAAGGGGAGGGCGCTGTTAAGCGGTGTTAGGCGAAGTCCAAGTACTCTGAAAGGGTATCTCGGTACTTCGTGAACCTCCAGTCGGCCAAGACCACGTGGGGAGGCTGTTTCGAGGGGTCTCTCCACGCCCTTCCCAGGCACTGCAACGTCGCAATCAGCATTGGCATGTCGATAGCGGCTCGCACGGGGTCTGGGTGGCCTGCCGCCTTGTACGTTCGAGCCAGCCTCGAGCTCACCTCCGGCGGCAGGTACGGGGCTCCGGCCATCACCACGCAGTCCGCCGGGAGGTCCACCCCCTCGGCGTACCTTCCTCGCGCCTTCAGCAGCAGGATCCCCTCCCAGTCCCCAGAGGGCTGGCACTCCTCGTATGTGACCCACGCTCGCAGGTCCCGCGCCACGCGTTCGCTAGCCGCGAAGACCAGCACCCTCTTGTAGCGTTTAGCGGTGTCTATCAGCAGCTTCTTGTACCTGAGGGCCATGTCCGCGCCGTACTCCTCGTACTTCGTCGCCACGTCCTCCGCTACCCTCGCTTTGGGCTTCGCAGCCCAAGGGATCCTCAGCTCCGCCTCCACTTGGAGGAACCGCGCCGCCTCGGGCGGCATCGTGGCGCTAACGAAGATTGCGGGTCTGAATGGGAGGGGAAACGGCGGTCTGTAGATGCGGATCCGCTCCCCCTCCACGTAGATCGCGGCGGCTTTAGTCAGATCCATGAGAATCTTGAGTCTCTTATCCCCCTCTTCTAGGGCAGTAAAGTACAATTTCCGAAGCTCGTCCATCTCCTCCTCGCTTATGAATAACGAGATATCGAGGTCGCCGTCTTTGATCAAGGCGTAGCGTAGCGTACGCTGTAAGCCGCGCATCAGCTTCTCACCTGCTCCGAGCTCCCTCGCGGCTGCAACAGCTTCGGCCAGCCGGCCTATGGTGAACTCCCTCTCCTCGGGCGTCAACAAATTGTGGGCCTCGTCAATGATAACAGCGCGCACCGGTCTCCTCCGCCTGTAGTAGCTTTGCACGACGATGTCGGCGCCGACCAAATCTTGGGCGAAGTACGGGCACCACCCTTCCTTCTCCCCTCTTGCCACCAGCTCCTCCCAGCTGGTGGCAAGAGGGGGCGATGGCGGCAGCCTGGCGTACGGGCATTTGTGCCTGAAGTATCTGCAGTAGTCGTGGATCGCGTCTCCCCTCTCCTGCCCGAGGGGGCAAGCCTTCTCTCTACCGGCTGCGACGAACGAAACGAGTTGCCAAAGGGCTGCATCCTCCGCTATGCGGGGACCAAGCGCAAGGGATCTTACCAGCCAGAGTGCGGGCAATGCCTTTGCCGCTACTAGCGCCGCTATCACGGTGTGAGTTTTCCCCCAGCCAACGGGGGCGCTGAAGAGCACGCGCGAGCCTTGACCGATGAGCTGCGCGAGCTCCTCAGCCGCCTCCGCCTGACCGGGTCTAGGCGTTACGGGCCACTGCAATCCCGCTCCGCCCGGTGCGCGGGGCACCGGGCGGGGTTTCGGGGTCACCTGACCTTGAACTTCTGCTTCTTGGGCTCGCCGCCCCTCCGCACCCACCAGCACTCCCCCGGCTTAAGGGGGGAGTCCAGGATGGGCGCGCGGAGGGAGCGGCGGAGCTCCCAGTCGCAATCAAAAAGTAAAATTTCGAACGACGAACGAAGTTCAGGTGGAGGTAGCGGACCTTGGGTGACAAAGATAACCCGCACTTTTCGCCTCCTCGCCAGCGCCAGTAGATGCCTTAGGAATGTCGTCCTCGCCCCCATCCCCCCCTCTTCGATGACGAGGAGGGAGGAGACGGGGCTGCGCCGCGACAGCACGTGATATATTCCTAAGAATTGCTGAACGCTGGCTCGCTCCCAGATGCTGGGAATCTCCGATAACAGGTAAATTCCCTCGCTTAGACCTTCAACCTCGCTTTCCGTGCCCAAGCTCGCGAACTCCACGTACTTCGCTACGGTTTCTAGGCGTGCAGCTGCTGCTTCGAGCACGCCCTTCAGCGAGTACGATGTTGAGATGTCTCTTCGCAACTGCTCGGCTGCCTTCTCTGGCGTTGCGGCAGCTAGGGCTTTCCGCAAGTACGCGGCAACCATATGCCCCCCGCCCTCCTCTCTTTCGACCTCCGCCAGCGCGTCGGCGAGGAGCGCCGGCGGGGCCGCCAGGGGGAAGGGGGGCTCGTAGACGGGCAGCGGTAGTAGGTCGCTGTACTCGTTGTCCCAGTCGAGGACCACTATATCGAAAAGAGCCGCGCGCAGCGCTTGGTAGATCACCGCCCTCGCGGCGGTCGTCTTCCCCGACCCCGTCCTCCCCACCAGCAACAGGTGGGGGGCGAGGTCGGGACCTCCTCGCAGCCATCTATCTATGAAGTCCACTCCCGCCGGCGGGGGCTCGCGCTCGGACCCAACTCCCCCCGCTGCTGCGGGGGTCACCAGAGGCCGCGAGGCAGGATCCTCACGGCGCCCCCAGCCGGTTTCGGGGTCACCTCACGCTTTCCGCCGTGATAACTGTTGAGGATCGTACTTGAAAGTGGAACATCGCCGAGTGCCTGCGTACTACTCTGACGTAGACACTGTCTGTCCTCTCCCTCCTCGCAACGTCGAGCACGTAATCGACGACGCATACGGCTTCGGGGCCCGCGTACGGTAAGCGCCCGACCCTCACTATGTCATTGGGTCGCGGCCAGTCCTCCAATGCCAGCCACAGCTCCCCGCCGCTCTTAACGTGCAGCAGCGGCGGGGCATCGCGCGGCAGCCAGATGTACGCTGCCGGTTGCGTGCGCGCGAGCGCGTGAACCTCGTCGATTATTTGCAGGTAACGCTGGCGCGCGTCCTCGGCACCGTTCCAATCCCAAGCATCCTTAAGAGGTTCCGAGGAGATGAGACCAGCTACGTGGTCGCTGGAAATGTAGTAATGTTTGTTGTTCGTCTCACCCAAGTAGCGCCAGAAAACCCTCACTCCCGCCCGCCGGGCGCGAGCCCAGCCGAAGCCCGGCCCGGATCCGCCAACCCCCGCCTCCCCCACCGCGCCCAGCGGGTCTCGGGGCATGCTCCCACCTTCAATCGTGGCAGTCGATGATGAATACCTTGTGTTTTCCTTTACCCTTGCTTATCAGTGCCTTCAACCACTCTGGCTTGTCCTCGACTGTGATCCCGTTCATCCTCAGCTTCTTCGCGAGCCGACCGTCGAATCCCTCTCTCAGCATTTCGTAGACCTCCTCCACAGTGCCGAGGCATTCTTGAACTTCGCAGTAGTCGTAGTAGTCCTCTTGGCGGAGCGCGTAGTCCTCGGCCTCCTCGCGGCTCCTCTTTGCTATTAACCATTTGTAATGAGTCATGCGTTCCCACCCTAGCGCTCGAAGAGCTCTTCTGCACGCAGCTCCTCGATGAAGTACTCCTCGCCGGCGCTCGCGATGTGCACCACCGCCATCAAGCGCTTGCCCTCATACTTCTTGAGAAACTCCTCCCTATCGACGACAGTTATCGAAGCGCGCGTCCTGTGGTCGAACACGCGCATCCCTTCGATCCTGGGCTGCTCGATTGGCAGCAGCCCTGGGTAGCGGTACTCGAGGAGGTCGAAGTACTCGTAGGTTCCGGTTGTTACGTTCCATCGGAAGAAGTTCACGACGATGGTGTTGGGCGTGTGCGCGAAGGCGTACTTGCGTATGACCTCCAGCCTGCGCTCGCGTTCCGCCTTCATCCACCTTTTCGCTGTCTCCGCGTCCGGCAGGTAGCGCTTGAGGTCCGGCGCCAGGAGCGCAAGCGCTGTCATCCTCACTAGGATCCTCGGTAAATCCCTGTAGTCCGCGTGCTCGACGAGCTTGCGCAGCTCGTCGTGCTCGGCTCCGAGCTCGCCTTGGGCGCTTTCAGCCAAGCGCTCCAGGAGCAGCTCAACTTCAGCCCTCCACTTGTTGAATTCTTCGAGCTCAGCCACCGTTCACCACCCTCTCGGCAATGGCGCAGAGGGTCCTCCAACCGGCCCCGTAGTACCTCTTCCCGTTGAACAGCACCACCCAGCCCCCGTTCTCCCGCGCGAGCTGCAGCACTCCGCGCCTCTCCAGCCTCTCGAGGTGAGCGAGGGCATGGAAAGGCGCAGAGTGCCGGCGAACCAGCTTTCCGCAAAGCGGGCAGCGCAGTAGCTCTTCGAACCGCGCCCTCCCCTTCGGTAGGCTCGCGCCCGTGGAGGACCTGGAACCAGCGACCTTGAGGTCGCCGGACCAGGCAGCCCGCTCGGCCCCCGGGTCAGGGGCCTCACCGCGTGCGCTAATCGTAAGGGCGCGAGGACTTATCCCCCCTTTGCCCCCGCGCCTCTCTTCGTTTCTTTCCATTTTTTTCACCCCTTAGAACCCGAGGGCCTACGGGCGCGACCCTCGGGGAGGGCGCCGGCTCAGCGGGGGTTAGCTTTATAACCCCCTGAAGCGAAGCCATCACCGGCCCGGGAAGAGGCCGGTTCGGCTTGTGGAATCCCTTCATCACGACCGCGCCCCCATCGCATCAGAGAAAAAACTTCTGATTGCGGGGGCACGGCCGCTCTGTTCACCGGCAAGCCGCCAGCCCTTCCCAGAGCCGGCGCTTCGAATGGTACAGTTTCGAATGCGCTGGAGGCTCTTGCTGGTGTGCGCGTAGCGAGCTCTGTGGGCGCTCAATCGCTAGCCTCCGGGGACCGCAGCCCCTCTCCTCCCCGTCGCCTCCGCGAGCGTTTTTCGGTTCATCGGCGCCCCGTCTGGGGCGGCTCGCGGAGGTTCATCCGCCTATTATATTCCGCTCGGCTTAAAAAGGTTCCGCTCCCCCCTCGCGGAGGAGGGCGGCGAGCTTGAGGATCGCGTCCGCCACCTGCCGGTCCCTCTCGGTCAGGCGGACGATCCGAGTGGAGCGCTCTGAGCGCGCTGCGGAGCGCTCTGGGCTCAGGAGCTCCCACTCGATCAGGTTCAGCTCCTTCAACCGGAGGAGGACGGGATCGAGGCCCCCGTCGTTCGGAGTGTAGCGGTAGCCGCCGGCGGCCACCACCACGCTGCCCCACTCGTCCTCGCCGCTGGATCGCGAGCGGAGGTGGAGCAGGACGCGCGCGCTAAGCCGCGAGCTCGCCGTACCCCTGCAGCAGCGCTCTCGCCTCCTCGTGCAGCCTCCCGATGAGCAGCGACAGGTCGCGCTCGATCCAAACGATGAACCTCTCCAGCTCCGAGAGGTCGCCGCCGCGCGCCCTCTCCCGCGCGCTGCGGTAGAACTGGGAGATCGACTCCTTTACGTCCTCGTAGCTGGCGAAGCCCCCTTCGCTCCGCTCGTACTCCTCCACCAGCCTCTCGAGGAGCTCGTCCCAGCTCCCCGCCCCCAGCTTCTCCCGCAGCGAGCGCAGCTTCTCCGCTACCTTTCGCGAAACGCTGATCGTCGTGACCTCCCCCCTAGCGGGCACGCTTGTTAATTAACAGCCGCCCATTTAACCCTTCCGGTTAAGCGCGCGAGCCTCGCCGACTGAGGGGGGTCTCGGCGTTAATTAACAGGCGCCCGCGCTCTGGTCGGCAGCGGTTCCGCTGTTAATTAACGGGAGAATGCGGCGGCAGCTCTGTTAATTAACCGGAAGGGTGCAACCCTTGCTAATTAACAGGTGCGGATCCCCGCTCGGGGATAAAGCGGTTTTGTGCGAGTTGCTGGGCTAGCGGTGTGCACTATTTTTAAATGCTCCCGCTAGCGCGTGTGGCTAGGCTCGCGCTTCGGCTTCGCCGCGCTCTCGCTCCAGCACCCTCGCCAAAGCCCACCGGACTGCGCCCTTGATATCTTCAAGCCTCCGCTTCTCCCTCCAGTTCCAGACCACCACCCTCCGCACCAGCCCCTCCTCCTCGAAGGCGGCGAAGTCGAGCGCCTCCTCCTGCTCGATATCCCCGTACTTCGCCGCCCTTTCGTCGGCCCGCCTGTAACCGTTCAGCACCTTCATGATGAGGAACTTCAGGAAGGGCGGGCTGTCGGAAGGCACTTCGATCAACGGCTCGATCACCAGCCCCCGCTCGTAGACGGCGAGCTTAGCCAACTCCCTGCCCTCCCTCGACTTCAAAACCTCCTCCGACAGCTTCCGGCCCAGATCCTCGCTCCTCTCTTTCGCTTTCTTCTCGGCTTTCTTCGCCTTCTCGGGTAGGAAGGTTTCAAGCCCCCTGCCGCGCGCTGCCGGCGCCTCCCCGCCACCCTTCGCCTCAACCCCTCCCGCTTCGGGCTGGGTGGGGGGCTCCGCGCGCTCGGCTCCAGAAAGCTCGCGCGAGAGCTCCTCTATGAGGCTGAGGGCTAGCTTGAGGAGCTCGATCTCGCGCTCCAGCTCGGCGAGCCTCCTCTCCAGAGCGGCTTTAGCCTCCGCTAAATCCACAGGTTAAGCGCGCGCCTCAAGTATTTAAAACCATCTCAGCGCGCAAACGATTTAAATCCGCGCCCGCCGGAAAGCGCGTGAGCGAGGGAGAAAGGAGCGGGGAGGTGGGGGTGGAGGAGATCGTAGCTCCCGCCCCGGGCGCTACCGACTTGCTCGCTGGGCTCGGCAGCGGGATCGTGCTCGCCGCGTACTTTATCGGCGGCTCCGCCGCGGCGGCGCGGTCGGTGGCGGCGGCAGCGATCCCAGCCGCGCTCCTCCCGCTGGTCAGCGCTCGCGCGCGGAGGTACGCCGTCTACCTCTACACGGCGGCGCTCTCCGCCGTCTTCGCCGGTCTCTTCTGCTGCGCGCTCGAACCGCTCTTCCTGGCGACGGCCACCGCGG
>Ga0272445_1003050_pt1 | contig 10763 bp, 11 predicted proteins | sample YNPCB0031_FD_194404 | JGI IMG/M metagenome (GOLD analysis project Ga0272445, IMG submission 194404) | Hot spring sediment microbial communities from Yellowstone National Park, WY, United States - YNP-CB-003-1 | ecosystem: Environmental > Aquatic > Thermal springs > Hot (42-90C) > Sediment... | reverse complement strand
AGAGAAAAAGTTGAAAAAATTAAAGAAGGAGTAAGAATTGTTTTCATAGCTTTGCCAGGATTAGAAAAAAATGATTTTAAAGAGTTAAAGGAAATTTTTGAAAAATTGTTAAAAAAATCAAAAGTATTAAAAAATGAATCCAATTTTTGAGTTCTACAATTTAATCTTTTACCAACCCGTTCTAAAGGCCTTGCTCTTTTTTTACAAAAATTTAAAAGATTTCGGTCTGGCAGTAATTTTCTTGACGATTTTGATAAGGATAATCCTTTTTCCTTTAGATTATAAAAATAAAAAAGAGCAAGAAAAATTTTTGAAAATAAAAAAGGAGATTGAAGAAATTGAAAAAAAGTTTAATGGAGAAAGAAAAAATAAAGAAATTTTAGCTCTCTATCGAAGGGAAAAAATAAATCCATTTTTTAACCTTCTTTCTTTTTTCGTTCAATTCCCAATTTTGGTTGCTCTCTATCAAGTTTTACTAAAAGCCCCAAATCAACTTGGCTCTTCTTTTTTTGGATTTTTAAATCTTTCAAAGCCAAATTTCCTTTTGGTATTAATTGCAATTTTCCTTCAATGGTTTTATTTCAAACTAGGGTCGAAAAAAACTGAAAAAATCACATCTTTTCAAACCCAACTAACCCTTTTTCTTATTCCCTTTACTTTTTTAATTTTAATAAAATTACCATCAGCAATTTCCCTTTACTTTGTATCTAGTTATCTTTTTTTAATTTTTGAAAAAATTTTATTTCATGTCTGAAGAAGAAATAAAAACAATTGAAAATGAGGTGAAAGAATTCTTCTCAAAAATGGGATTTGAGGTTAAAATAAAAGTTTCAAAAAAAGAGGGATACTTTAAAGTAGATGTTGAAACAAAAGAATTTCAAGATCTAATCGGAGAAAAGGGAAAAGTTTTACTCGAGATTCAACATCTTTTGAATGCAATTTTAAAAAAGAAAATGGGAAGCGAAATCTTTATAGATTTGGATATTGGAGGTTATAAAGAGAAAAAGATTAAGTATTTAAAAGAGTTGGCAAGATCTGTTGCAGATGAAGTTGCTTTAACAAAGAAAGAAAGGATTTTGGAACCAATGCCAGCTTATGAAAGAAGGATAATTCATTTGGAATTGGCTTCGAGATCCGACGTGACAACAGAGAGCATTGGTAAAGAACCAAAGAGAAGGGTTGTGATTAAACCCTATCCATAACCTTTTGCCATTTTTATTTTTTGAATCTGTTCTGGAGAACTGGTTACTATTTGATCTTCAGTATAAGAAGCAACTACTTTCATCAAAACGTGCTTTTGGCCGGCAAAAAATATTCCCTCCCCAACTTCACATTCTAATAAAAGATATTTTTCCTCTTCAGTTAGATTAAAAATTTTTTGAACTATATCGATGGTTGCTGGCGATTGTTTAAATAAAATCGCAATTGAAGAGTTGGTAATTATTGGCTGACCATAAGTGGATTTCATGAAATCTCCAACATCCTGAGTGATAGTTGTTACCCCCAACCAATACTTCCTTCCCCTTTTGCAAATTCCGTACAAAAAAGAAGCTCCATCCTCCTCTTTCATTATCCACCATGCCTCATCTATCACTAAAATTCTCTTTTTCAATTCAGACCTCACCTTGTTCCAAATGTATCTCATTATGATAAAAGTTGCAATCGGCCTCAGTTCATCCTCCATATCCCTTATCCCAAAAACTACTAAGGGCTTATCCATCGTAATGTTCGTTCTTTGATTGAAAAACTGAGCGAAAGTCCCTTTTGTAAATTTCCTTATCCTCCTGACTAAAGATTCCGCTCCCTCCATTCCTTCTAAAACCTTTTCCAAATCCTCCATTATTGGAACTCTGTCTTTCCAAAGCAAGGGATTTGTATTTGGAGTAATATCCTTTGCTGCATAAACCTCGGTCAATGCCCTATCCATTATTGCATCCTCTTCAGGAGTTAAACCCCCAAGCATTATTCTCATTAAACCGACTAAATTTATTATGTTCGACCTCAAAACATCCTCTGGTCTTTCATCCTCTCTTGGTGTTGGCAGATCGAATGGGTTTATATGATGGGGAGAAGACAAAGAAATATTTATGAAAGAACCTCCAACAGCATCAGCTAGCATTTTATATTCATTTTCAGGATCGATGACTATCACATCAATTTCCTGCATCAAAGATCTCAAAATTTCCAATTTTACAAAATAGCTTTTTCCAGACCCCGATTTTCCAAAAACTACCTCATTCGCATTTTCTAACGAGAATCTATCAAAAAGAATCAAAGAATTATTATGTCTGTTTATTCCATACAAAATCCCTTCGTTTGAACTCAAATCCAAAGAAACGAAGGGGAAAATCGAAGAAAGGGGAGCAGTGTTCATTGGATTTAAAACTTGAACTTGATCTAAACCATAAGGAATCGAAGAATGGAAACCCTCTTTTTGTTTGAAAGAAGCAGGTTTTATATAAATCAATTTCGATTCAAAAATTGACCTCAAGATATTTTCAATATCCTTCAATTCTTTTTCTGAATTTCCGTATACTGTTAGATAAACCCCAACTTTGAACATTTTTTCTTGAGCGGTAATCAGTCTTTCTCTCAATTCTTCTAAATCTCGGTAGGCAGTTTCCAGTTTTGGATCTCTGATCAATCCCTTTTCCTCTCTTTCTTGAATTTGTGCCAAAACCTCAGTTATCTTTTTCCTGATTTGTTTTAAAACTGCTTCGCTTGAAAAAGGATAAATATGAATAGCAATATCCATTGGAACATTTAGATTGATTACTGGAGATAACCAAGCAGTTGCTAAGTATCTTGGATAGGAAAAAATGAAAAAGGATTTCAAATATTTTTCACCGAGTATTAAAAGGCCAGGCTTTAAAATAATGGAAGAAGGAGCGATGATATCCTTTACCGTAATTTCTGGAGTTTCAAAGATTTTTCCAGGAATTTCCTCTTTCTTTTTTTGAACAAAAAATGGAATTTTCATTTTATTAATTCTGGGGGAACTTCTGGATAGTATCCGACCTCAGCTTCTTGTGGATGATAGATTGACCAAAAAAGCTCAATCAATTCGATTGTGTTCAAGGGAGCGCAAAATAAGCCGCACCCCCTCAATCCATGGGCAACAAATTCCATCCTTTCCCAAAGCTGGGTTTTTGCCCTTTCAAATTCCTCATCGCTCAAAGCCGATGGTTTTTCTTTCTTTCCGATTGTTGGAAGTGGGTAAAAGGGAACTATTACATAAAAGTTTTTTGACATAATCGATCCCCCAGCCAATAAGTTTTCGATGAATTGAATATAATCTCTGGTTTGGATTTTTAACAATTCGTTCTTTTGCTCTTTCTCCAACTCTTTTAATTTTTCAATATAGCCAGTAATGTTCAGCTTTCTAGATTGAATGTAAATTTGAATTGGAAAATCCAAAGAATTCAAAAAGTTCTGAAATTGATAAATTATTGCGTTTTGTTCTTCATCGGATTTTAAAGCAAAGTTTAGAGAAGAAACTACTAAAACTCCTCTTAATGATTTATCTTTTAAAATCAAAACTCCTTCCCTTATATCCTCGATTTCCAAAAATTGTTGAGTCGATGCTTCTGGCATTATTTTTTAGTTTCGATTTTTGTTGCAGTTTCCCTTAATTTGCTTTCTCTTTTTACTTTTATTTCTCCCTTTTCTTCTTTTTTCAATTCCATTTTCTCAAAAACAATCGATTTTCCTCCCCCCTTTCCCCAAGAAAACCTTTTTGGCCGAAAAATGAAACTCAATCCTTCGAGGAAAACTTTATAAAAAGGAATTTCGCCAATCTTCAAAAAAGCAAGGGAAAGGCCAAAAGCCCCGGTAATTATTAAAAGAAAAATAGAAATAAAACGAGGAAGGGTTTGGTAAATGATGAAACAAACTGCAACAGTAATTAAGAGGATGATGAATTGCCTAAAAGTTAAAGGACCGACAATCGGAGTTTCGCTTTCAATAAATTGAGGAACAGAAAAAAGCGGCATATTTCATTCTATTAAATTCGGATAAAAAAAGAAAGATTTATTCAATGGGTTCTCTGTAAATATCTTTTTGAGATGGAGGAGTTGGTTTTTCAGTTGGAGCGATTTTTGGCTGAGCAGGGGTTCCAATTTCAATTTTATACAATTCCTCCAAACTCGCCTTTACTGGATAGAAAATGAATCGAAAAATCTCCTGGGCAACTCTTTTTGCAATTTCCCTTTCCAGTTTTATTTCCTTTTCCAATATTTCCTGGAATTCATTCGGTGGTAAAAGTCCCAAAAGTACATTTCCCACCTCTTTTGCAATTTCTGGAACTTTTTCTTCAGGAACTTCATACCTTTTACAAATCTCATCAATATGGATAGCGGTTTCCTCAGCAAAAATCGCCTCCTGCAATTCTTTCGGGAGTTTTTTATATAATTTCCACAATTCTTCTTTTGTATATTCTTTTGGCATATTAGTACTTGACAAATTTTTTTATTGGGTGTATAATATAACTGAAGGTGTGATTGGAAATGCTAAGAAAGAAGGGAGAGAAATTGGAGGAGAAAAAATTGGAGGAGAAAATTAGGATGATTGAAGCGAAAGTGAGTTCTCTTAAAAACCGGTTAAGTGCCATCGACGAGTCCACAAAAAAACTTGAAAATCGAATTGATAATCTCGAAAGTAAACTGCCGCCTAAGTCGGAAGAAGAAGTAAAACAACTAAAGGAAGCGTTGACGCCACAAAAACAGTCTGAACCAACAACCGAAGAGTTGAAAAAAGAGAGGGATGCGCTAGCAGAAGCTCTAAGACAAAAACCAAAATTTCCTACGGTTCAAGAGGTAATAGATGCTCTTAAGAAGGCAAGAGAGGATGCAGAAAAAGCTAAGATTCGATTGGAGATAGCACAGCTTACGAAACAGGCTGTCGATGAAATAAAGAAGGCGGAAAAGGATACTAAGAACTACATTCAACAGGCACAACAAATCGAAGCCCAGCTAGCTAGTGAAGAACTTTCAAGGGAATCGCACTAAGTTCCTTATATTATCACCTTTTTCTTATTTTGGCGAGTAATCAGCTCGCCGTTTTTTTAATGTTCTCTTAAACTCTTCTTCTCTTTTTTCTCGCTTTTTCTTCTTCCCATAAATCTTTTAATTTCGGTTCCTCTTTCACAAGCGTTTCTTCTACACCCTCCAAGGTTTTCCTCAAATTTTCTAATGTAGTTTTAGCTTTTTCTAGTTCTTCAGGAGGACCTCCTGCTCGAATTGTTCTTTCTAATTCTTCGATTTTTTTAATTGTTTCTCTCCTTTCTTTGGTAGCAGTTATTAAATCAGGTCGATCTCTAAGTAACTCGATTTCTCTTAATCTTTCTCTCGGAATTGTGACTGTGAGTCCAATCCCCAAAGATCGAGCAGCCCCACTCGTTAGATAACGATGAAGTCTAGGATTGTTAATTGCGTACCATTCAGGATCTTCCTTTTGTTTCTTATTTACCATTTCCTGGAATGGTTTCAAGAAGTCCTCGCCAAATTCTCTACCCCCAACTTCGACCTGACCACCATGCCAGAATTTATTTATTAACTCCATAGCCCTTGGGGAGGTAAGCAATCTTTTATCAAATTCTTTAATTTCGTCTCCCTTTGCTTTTTTAATTAATTCTTCTAATTTTGATTCTGGGTTTTCAAAACCTATTTTCTCAAGCGTTTTGATATTGTTTTGCCAATTTTCGGTAAGCAAAGCCCTAGTAATTCTTTCAGCCTCCTTAACTGCTCCTATTTTCTTTGCCAACGCTGCAGCCGCAATTGCTTCGTTTACATATTTTGTAACCATTCCCCTAAACGGACCCCCTTTCTTTATAGCGGCTGAGAGGTAGCCAATCCTCTCTTCATCACTAATTGCTGAAAGAAACTTACTTTCAAGTAACTCAGGGGTTTTAATTTTTTCCGCCTCATCTTCAAATTTAGATATTTCCCTCTTTCTGGCCTCAATTGCTGCCGGACCAATTGCTCTTCCTATGGCTCTTCTTACCGGGCGTGCTTCAATTATTTCTCTTACCAAACCCTTCCTTTCCAAAAGCGCCTCCCTTTGAGCCAACCTTTGAATCCTCTCACTTCTAGTTAAACTTGTTCGGATTGTTTCTCCAGTTACTCTCGCCATTGGTTTTAATCCTCTCGTCCAGATTACTCCTCCGACAGTCTTGCTTTGGTCAATCAAAAACTGAGCGAACTCTGGCATAAACTTTTTTCTTAAAAGGTAAATAACAATGAGTAAAAAAACAAACAAGAAAAAGTAATAATAGACATAACCTGGAACTGGTAAAATACTTCCAACCCAAATAAACCAAGGAGTTTCAATTGAGGGTATAGATTTTAAACCTAAGACGAGCAGGAGAAGAATAACTATTCCAAAAAACATCCAGTCCAAAAGCCATTTTAGCCATTGATTCCAATATTTTCTGGTTTGCGGTAAAACATAACACACAAAGGCCCAGGGAGATAAAACGGCTAAGATCCAAATGATAGCAATTCTAGCAGAAAAAAGAAAGAATAGAAGAAAAAAGAGGAAAGAAAACATAAAAGCAATAGCTAGTTGGAAAATCCAGGTGGGAATAAAAAGATAAGCTCCGGTTAACCAAGTAATTAATATACCCAACTGTGCCCATGGAGCAGTGGGGGGAATCATTAAGGGAGCAGTTACAGCTAAAATATTTCCCGCGATTGTTATAATCATATACCATAACCCTTTGGTAAAAGCATTGAAACTTTCGACTAAGAAATTACTACCTGCTAGGTGTAGAATATACAAGTACAGAATATTTGAAATGTCAAACAAGGCCTTCACAAAAACTAAGCTGAAATTTATTAATAGAGCAATGATGACTAATTTAACAAAAGTTTGCTTTGCGGCAAAAGTTTCGATTTTCAGGATATAGCCAAAAGCAATCATTAAAAGAATTAAAATAATACCCATATTTACTAAACCAGCAGCAAAAGCCCAACCCTTGGTAACAAAATCATTGCTTAAAGAAATTATTTCTGGATTTGTGAGAGGAAGTTTTAAAACCCAATTTAAGAGAGAACCAGAAGCGATAAAAGTAATAAGTCCGAGAACATAAAGGATTAATACTTTGATCCAGGCATTCATTGGAACTCCTGTAAATTCTTCGATAGCATTCAACTGGCTTTCAAATATATCCAGGCTCCCCAAAATATCGGCTGACGCTGATTTTGGGAAAAGTAAAAGAACTATTAAGCTTAGTGAAATCAAAAATTTTATTTTTCTTTCCATAATTACCAAGAAGAACTTATTAATTTGACGCAATGAATTGGTTTATCAGTGTAATTTATAATTCTTGTTTCACATCCTGGAACTACAGCTTCCAAATCGCCACAAGTTGTCCAAAATGCATACCAAGGTTTACCAGCAAATAATTGCAAGTAACACTTACAACTATAATAACCCTTCTCTATTGCCTCCTCATCACAACAGCTCTTATCTTGGCCATTTATTATACAAAAACTCTTTACAGATTTTGGTCCGTCTTTTTCTATTATTTCCCCTACATTCACTCGCCTTTCCGATCCGTCTTCATATGTAACTATTGCGTATTCACATTTTGGTACTTCCTCCGCTTTTTTAACACATACCCCTTCTTTCTTTCCATCTCCTGGATTCTGATCAGTACATTTGTATCCGCTTGAACAATCTGAATCAGTATCGCACTCCAACTGTCCAGCTTTTCCAAAAGGCTCAGAAGGTAAACGAAAGCTTGTCAATTGAGGGTTAATTGTGTTCAAAATCAACCAAGAGCCCAAAAGCAAAATTAAACCAAGAAATGCAGAGTAAATTCTATCTTTAGCTTCTCTAATCCTTGCAGGTTCTCCCATTGAGGTTAGATATTGAAACCCACCAATAACTAAAGAAATAAAAGCAGCCAATCCTCCCAAGGCAATTCCCCACTCGTAGAAATATTGAACTAATTTCGGAAGAGGGGTTGAGGGAGTTAATAAAATATGGGTAGCGGGAGAAGGTGGCCAAGTTAATTCTAAACCAGGTTCACCAGCAAGGGTATATAGAGAAATAACAAAAATTTCAAAAATGACTATCGAGAGGAAAATTTTTTTATTTTTAATAAAATTTTCCATCTTTCAGTATTATATCACAATTATTAAGAAAATAGAAAAGAGTCGAATGTTTCTCATACGCGAAAATTGTTCAGCCTACCTCAAATAATGGCAGTGGAAAGCCATAATCAAATTATCAAAGGAAGTTGTTAGATGATGAGTAGGAATCAAAAATGCAAAAATTAAAAAAAAGGGTTAAAAACCCTTAAGGAGCTTTTTACGAAATTTCTTTTCCGTCTCTAAATATTTTTGCGCCGGGGGCTCCAGTCATTCCTATTGAAAATTTTACCTTGTAATGTACTTCTTTGTTGTTTTCATTGACCTTAAATTCAATTTCCTTTTTCCCATATATTCCACCAAAAGGACCTAACATAAGTGAAATTGATTTTGAAGCCATTTCTTTTCCATCGTAGGTAACGTAGAATTTTATTCCACCCGGTACTGGTGCAGCATACGCTTCGATTCTATGTCCACCAATTTCAACCCTCTTAAGACACGTTTCCATACCTATTTTTCCCCCTTTATAAGTCCTAATTTAATTTTTAAAAAATAAATAAATTTGTCAAGAGTAAAATTAAAAAACCAAATGCGCTGAATTTAAAATTTCTTCCGCCTCATTTTCAAATTCTGGCCAAATTCTTTCAAAAGAGAAAATTGAAATTAGATAAACTTTTCCTTCCCCCAAAAGTATTTTTTCCCTTGAAATAAAATTTATTTTCTCTCCTCTCTTGTAGTTTGCCTTAAAATTCGCCTCTTTGTCTTCAATTTTCAAATTCATGATTTTAATTTCTCCTCCCCTTTCTTTTACTTCCTTTTCTATCTTTGCTATCACCTCCTCTAAATTTCCTTTCCAATTTAATTCTTGAACGACTAATGAGGCAAAGGCCCCCTTTTCAATTTTATATTTGGTAGCAAAAAATAGAATTTTTGCCTCATCGCTGATTTTCTCTTGCCAACCTTCTTTTGGCATTTCTATCCAATCGGAAGAGTATTTGAATTTTAACTTTCCATCCGGGCTTATGAATTCTTTAATTTCAGTTTTTGGCTGGAGGAACGTTTCGGGTCTCGGTATTTCAACTTTCGGTATTTCAATTTTTGGTAAAGATTCAGCCAATTTTTTAAATCGCCAAAAAGTAAAAAAACTAAGAAAGAGAATGGAAATGGTTATTAAGACTAAGAATTTATCAACTTTCATATTTAAAATCTAATTTCCCACCAGTGGCCAAAGATCTGGAATTTGTAACCAAGGAGGGCTAAGAATAAATTGATGATTAACCAGGCAAAGAAAATAATTCCATATCCAATTCCAGCAGATTTCCAAATCGATTTTATATTAGCAATTGCTGCCCACTCTCCAAGAATTTCTGGCGAGAAAACTGAAAGGTAATAAATAATTCCAGTAGTTGTTGCTAGCAAAACTAAAATAATTAATCCAACTTTCCAAAAGAGGAAATCCAAAATGTTTCTCAAAAGTAAAAATAAGTGCTTTATTTGGCAAGGTTCTCTTTCGTTCCAAGGGGTTCTTGGATCGTCATAATCCCTTCCACAGGGAACTAAACCTCCTCCACCAGGAGGAACTTTTTGGCTCAAAGTGAAATTCCATAAATTTGACCAATTTCCTGCTTCTTGACAATTTTTATCAAGGCAAGCTTGAACTTGCCATTGATAATTTCCCAAGCAATTTAATGAAACTAAATCTGAATTATTTGAAACAATTTTATCGATTACTTTTCCAGTAGGGCACTCGCTCGCTTCTTCGGGAGATTTTTGAATATAATTTATTACATATCTGTAATATCGCGCTCCAGAAACTGCTCCCCAAGAGAAACTCAGTGGCATTTGGTAAGTGAAAATTTCTTCATTTTCCTTTGGCAAAGGATTTGAGGGAGCAGAAAGTTTAAAGGTTTTAAAATTCTTTATCTCACTCCACTCACCACAAACCTCTCCATTTTCTCTGGCGCAAGTTTTTACCTGCCAAGAATAAGTCCCTTCTTGTTTTAAATCCGGATAATCAAGATAAAATTTCGCTTCACCTGTCGATTTTTCTAAATTCAGCTTATCTCCCCATACCTTAACCCGGTACGATTTTGCTCCGGGGACATTTTCCCACTCAAAGTTCACTGGAATGAAAATATCGGTCAATCCTTGGGTTTTTAGATTTTCAGCCTTTGGTGGTCTTCCTGTGGTCCAAAAATATCCTCCTGCCCAGGCTTCTTCGCAATCTTGGGCGTCAACATCCCAGCAAGGTTTCACTTTCCAGTAATATTTTTTAGTAAGAGAGAGAGTAGGATAATCGAGAGAGAAATTTGGGGAAGAGGTCGTTCCAGAGACAATCATTTGCCCTGCGTCATTGTAGACCTGATAAACAAAAGAAGCTGAGCCAAAACTTCCTGCCCAGGAAAATACTACTGGGAGACCGACTGGTTTCTCACCCGTTGGGTCATTGGGCGGATAAATGAGAACCGGAGGCCTTAAAGCTCCAACGGTAGTGAATCTCCATTTTTGACTAAAATCGGTACATTCCACTCCAGAGCTGTCCTTGCAGGCTGAGACCTGCCAGCAATAGGAGATGTTTTTGGTGAAAAAGGCGTATTTTTCGTTGGGAAATTCTGGAGGAGGATAAGGCGAAGAAGAACTAGGTTCGGCGGTCAATAAATAATAAGGACA
>Ga0272445_1003048_pt1 | contig 10773 bp, 11 predicted proteins | sample YNPCB0031_FD_194404 | JGI IMG/M metagenome (GOLD analysis project Ga0272445, IMG submission 194404) | Hot spring sediment microbial communities from Yellowstone National Park, WY, United States - YNP-CB-003-1 | ecosystem: Environmental > Aquatic > Thermal springs > Hot (42-90C) > Sediment... | reverse complement strand
CATCCTACCTACTTTAAGGTGCAGATATTGCAGCCACGTTTGGGTCCCTAGGAAGCCTGATGTGCGAATCTGCCCACGCTGCAACCACTGCATCATCTGCGGGAAGCACAAGTATTCGTGTAGATGTGAGAAAGGTGAATGAGTTGACGCACGCCAACCTCTGTAGGCCGCTTCACTACTTTGTGATTGGGCATACCGCTAGCCATCGAATGTGGTAACCTACGTCTAAGTAGATGGGCTTAAGTTGCTAGGTCCGTAGATCTTGTGAATAAAATCGAACTACTTGTGAAGTTTAACGCAGGGTTCTCGCAGCTTCGGCTGATGTTATCGCTTCGCCGCCTAAATGATGAGTGGTAAGCTGTGCATGCCTGTGTGGAAAGAGGACCCTAGGGGAATATATAAAGGGGCGCGTAAAAAGGAAGAATTATGCTGTTTTTTCCCGCTAGGTTGTAGCACGCTCCTGCGTGTAGATAGGAGGGGCCTATAGGCAATATAACCCCGCTTGAAGTGAGCAGCCAACTCTCCTTAAGTGACATTTATCGGTAGATGCGTAGGAGCTTGAGGAGGGGGTGAGACGGGGAAGCCTTCGTAGATTCTAGAAGAGAGGTAGTTGATGAGTGTGTCGTGCATCTTCTTTAGGCTTCGGGTTTTTAGTGTGGAGAGTATGCCTTCGCCGACCTCCTTGAAGGCGAGGTAGACTTGTTTGATGAGCGTGGCGTCATCTTCACCTAAACCTGAGAGGAAGATTTGGAGGAGATTACTTAACGAGAATGGTAGGTTCGCCTCCAACACAAATCTGCTTCTCCTACTGCATTGGGTTATGTTTCTAGTAACCTCTTCGTATGCAGCGAGCTGGGTGAATATTAGTTCATTTATGACCGTGTAGTCGAAGATCGTCTTCGGGTTCGTAAAGTAGAAGGTTACGGTAAGCCTCTGCTCGCTTTCGTTTACACCGATTGTTTTGAGCCCGCAGCCCAGCTTCTGCATAGCTTTGATTAGGTGGATCTTGGCGAGGAGCGTTGGGTTTATCCTGATTAGGTGGTTCGATTGAGTCCAATACGGCTTAAGTGGGAGTCCGTGCTTAAACGCCTTAACTAGTGTGACTTGGATGAGGAAGTCTTCGATAGCATTAAAGAGGTTTTGCGCCTCTTGCCCCATAATATCTTCAACGTAGTCGCTTTCGAAGTGGACCCATAGATGAAGAAACTCGTGTAGAAGTGTGTTTGAGAGGTAGGTGTCTTTAAGGAGTGGTAGGACCGCATCTGGCTCCATTTTTGGAGAGAGAACGCAACGCTCATCTATCGGCAGGGAGAGCTCGGAAGCAGGGAGGCGTACTTCGTAAACGTTTAAACGGTCAAGCCTAGTTTGTATGGGTGAAGGTAGATCGTCGATAACTAAAATCAGAGCTGCCTTTCTTTCACCACCGACCTCACCACTTACTACGTAAGCCGCCTTCAGCCCCAACTCGTCTTTTGATATCCTCAGATCCTTAATACGCAGATCTGAGATGCTTGGTATCGAGACCTCCAACCCTTTATCTTTGTAGATCATGGCTCCAGCTTAAGATACCTTCGGGCTAAAGCATAGACCTCTTCCGGAAACTTCTCAACATACTTGATGATTTCTGGTTCGAGCTTCTCTTTAACGAGCTGCTCGTAAAGACCTCTTCCTCTCTCCGTGATCTTGTAAACCGTCTTCGGAGGCCAGCTCTTAATCACATTTCTCTCAACAAACCCCTCCTTCTCTAGCAGCTTCAACCGCAAAGCTACGGTGGCTCCCGCAAGCCCCGCCTCCCTCTTTATCTGGGAGAAGGTCTTCTCACCACCTTGCTGCAGTACCTTCAACACCTTCAGGGTTTCGAGGCTAAACAGTACATTCTTGCGCATACCATTAATTAACTCCAGTGGTTATTTAAATTTAACTTAATCCATTGAAAGACCAAAATGATGTTGGTTCAAAGAAAAGCATAAATAAACTGATAATGCAACCTAAGGTGGTATGCCGGATGTTAGAGTAGATGGAAAGTATGTGGTGGCTGAGGTAAGAGGGGTGAATGTTAGGGTTAGGCTTAGGCTCGATGAGCCTGAGCTTTGCTTTAAAAGAATCTTAAAGGTTTACGAGGAGGGTGGGTTAAAGTTAAGTTGCGAAGAGAGAACCGAGCTGCTTAAGCAGTTTAACGCTGCTCTCGAACCTCTTTATGCCTCAAAGGACGGGGGTGAAGGAAGTGTCGAGCACACAATACCTGCTGAAGTGCTAAGCGAGGCTGAAAGAAGAGCTGAAGACATCCTATCTTCTGATAACCCGCTTCAGAAGCTAAAAGAAGAGTGCCTTGATCACATCATCACAGGAGAGGATGAGAATAAGAAGCTTCTGACGATACTGCTTCTAAGCGGGAAGTACGCAAAGGTTGAGCCGAATATCACGCAGATCATAATTTTAGGCGGGCAGCCTGGGGTCGGAAAGAGCGAGTTGGCTAACCTATCTAGAGCCTTCGCTGTGAAGGAGGTTGGGAGGTTTACAGCACACGCATTAGATTACACAAACCTATCTGGTTTCGAAGTCCTCTACATAAAGGAGATGGCTTCGCTTGATGTGGAAAAGGAGGGTGTCGCCACAATAAAGTTCCTCTCAACAGAAGATAAAGGGTATATCGTCGAATATGTGGTGAGAGACGGGGATGGGCGCCTCACAACGGAGACGAAGAGGATACCTCCGATAACCGTAGTAACGACAACCACAAAGGTTCAGGTCGATCCCCAGCTAGAGCGTAGGGCGTGGATTTTGAATCCGGATGAAAGCGTCGAGCAGACCAAAAGGATTCTCGAGTTCAAAAGCTCGTTAAAGGAGGAGGAGCAACTAGTCAAAATGGGGTTGAAGAATATTACATCAAAGGAGTTTGCGTTTCAGATTCTGAAAGCCATCCTTAGAAAGCTCGAGCCGGTTAAGGTGGTCGTACCATACACCAAGACCTTAGCGGATCTTTTGAATAGTAGTGTTTTAAGAAGCAGGAGCGATTATGACAAGATCTATGCGCTGATAATTTTAACAGCCTTCTTTCTTCAAAGAAAACTGCCCCGTTTAAGCGATGGCTTGGTCTTGGCAACCCCCTCCGTTATCATACACGCTTTGGATATGGCTGCTGAGCCACTTTCAACGATGAGTACAAAGCTCGATAGGAGGATACGAAGCCTTGTCCAAGAGCTTTACAATCTGGGGAAGAAAGATGCAGACACCGTTATCTACCACGAGGATCGCGTTAAAATAGCGAAGAAGCTTTGTAAGAATGAGAGGACCATAAGGAACTATCTCAAGAAGATGGTTGAGGAAGGTTACGTTATTGAGGAGCCGGATCAAGCGGATAGAAGGCAGATCGCCCACAGGCTCATAAAGAGTCTAGACGAGATAATTGCGGCATCAACAAGCCTAAAATTTGGAGGAGATTCTGGAAGCCGAGAGTTTCCAATTTCCATAATGCAGAAAGCTTATCACGAAACGATAGACTTCCTGCAGCAATATTGCGGAAACGATCTTGTAGAGATTAGAGAGAAGGTTAAGGCCGACGTAGTAGCGTGCTTAGCCGCTTTCCCCTCCATAGACCAAGCTGCTCTTTCCAAAATATTTGGCTCAGATGAGGCGATAGACGAGGAAAGCAGAAAAACTCGGCTTCCAGAACCCCTTCCAGATCAGCAACCAAAGCTTTGTAGCTGCTGCAAGTTCTGGAGCAAAAACAGCTGCGTGAAACACCCAGAGTGGGTTGTTGTGCTACCAACCGCCCCCACCTGTGCCCTCTTTGAGCAGAGGGGAGAGGATGAGGGAGCTCGACACCTTCCTCCAGCTATGGGATCGTGAAGGCATAAGGGTTTGGCCGAGGAAGGCTATGGGTCTATCTACACAAGGCCAGATTCTCGTGAAGAGTAGAAGTGAGCTTGAAGCGCTTATCGAAGAGAGCTGTGGTGTAGATTGCTTCCTGCAAACCCATACGGAGCTGGATAGGGCGAGCGGAGTATTCTACATCATCTTCATAGATATCGATTCACCGCAGAACTTGAGGAGAGCGGATAAGATCAAGGAGCGGATCCTTACACACCTCAACAAAGAATATGAGATCAAACCATATGTGCACTTCTCCGGCTTCAAAGGCTACCACATACTAATACCCGTTAAAGTAGCTACTGTGCCGCCTTCAGCATACCCGGATTTCCTAAAGTTCTGCCAGCTGGAGCTTTCACTAAACCTCTGTGACCACCAAATACTTGGAGACGTTATCCGCCTCGTCAGAATACCAGGCACATATAACTCAAAGGCTATCTGTAAGGGCTTAGAGGGGTACGTCCGCATCATACAAGAGTGGGATGGTAGGGAGCTAGACCCTACAGTACTCTGGGAAACATTTAAGCTTCGCAGAATAAGCGTAAAAGAGAAGGCAATAAAACCAGCAGGCGGGGCAAAGCGTGGTGGTATCAGACCAATAGTTAAAGAGCTTATCGAGAAGTGTAGAAAAGGTCAAACTCTCTCACACCGAGAGAGGCTGATCATACTTTTCGAAATGATCGCAGCAGGTTACACCGATCAAGAGATACATAGCCTCTTCAGAAACCAGCCTGACTACAACGAGAAGAAGACTCAATACTTTATAGAACACGCTAGGAAAAGAGGCTACAAACCCTTCACAGTCCAAAAAATCCTAGAAGCTGTGGGAGGGGCGAATGTTGGGTGAAGCGGAGATTAAGGCTAGGCTAGAAGAAGGCGAATTAACATTAGGGATGTTGGAGGAGAGGAAGCAAAGCCTCCTAGAGGTTTTAGAAGAGGTGAAGGCGATCTCTGCACTCGAAAACAGGTCTGAAGTTAACCAACCCACCCCTAACAACACCAAACCCCTCAAGGACTTCTTAATACCGAGTATTCTAAAACTACAGGAGCTTGTTGCGGGGTCATCAACACCTGTAAATGGGTTGAGGGAGATGCGAACAAGAATACAGTAGTCAAGGTGCTGACCACTTGCCCAAAACCACTATCAGCAAAGAGGCAAAGGCCGGTAGGTTAAGATGAAGATGGAAGCTGAGCCTGGCATAAACGCCTCAAACACTTCTAATAAAGAAGCGCCAACTAGCCAGGCTCAGCTTAAATGTCCGCAATGTGCTTCGCAGCTGCTATGGAAGGATGGGTTGAGGCATCTTAGAGGCGGCAAAATAATTCAACGCTACTTATGTAGAAACTGCGGCTTCAGATTCAGCGAGAGCAGCCTTAAACCGCAGGTAGAGCTCGACGTCTTCAGCGACTCTTCTAAACTCCTTCACCCTATACTTGAGCCGTCTAAGGACTGGGTCGGAGAAGCCAATCTTACGGTCGAGGAAGCCCTGGATAGCCCTCCTCTCGGCTGGTGTGAAGATGTAGGACCGCAAGCTGCCTCAACACCTCTGAAAGCTGTTGTAGCACAACCCTTAAATACCTTACCGTGCTATAGCAGCACTTGCCGAGTATGCGCCCCGGAGGGCGGGGCGAAAAACTCGGCCAGCCAAAGGCTGGGGAGGATGGAGGAAGCGGTCGAATGCGGAAGGTGGGCTGCGGGGGCCACAGAGATCGCCCAAAGCCTAACAGGCGACACCAAGGCTCTGCTCATCCGGTTCGCTTGGTGGATGAAGAAGCAGGGCTACGCCGACTCAACAATAATGAGGAGGGTTAAGGCGCTGGAAGTTCTATGTAAGCGCGGCGCAAAACTATATGATCCTGAGAGCGTCAAAGAGGTGATAGCGAAGCAGAAGTGGAGCGAAGGCGGGAAAGGCGTCGTAATTAGAGCCTACAGCTGCTTCCTTAAGATGGTCGGCGGATCCTGGACCCCACCGATGGTCAGAGAGGTTGAGAAGCTCCCATTCATACCTACGGAGGAAGAGCTTAACAGCCTAATAGCTGGTGTTCGAGGCAAGCTCGCTGTCTTCCTACAGCTCCTAAAGGAGACGGGGATGAGGGCTGGCGAAGCGTGGAACTTAAAGTGGACGGATATCGACTTCGAAAGCGGAACGGTGCGCATCACACCGGAGAAGGGGAGCATGGCTAGGTGCTTCAAGCTTTCAAACAGGCTCCTAGCTATGATCGGCCGCTTGGAGAGGAGGAGCGAGTGGGTCTTCAAGCCGTGGAAGCTTCAAAATATGCGTAGAACCTTCGAGAGGGTCAGGAATAGGCTTGCAACCCAGCTCTGCAACCCAAGGCTGAAGATGATAACCTTCCACACATTCCGCCACTGGAAGGCAACAATGGAATACGCGAAGACCAAAGACATCTTACACGTAATGCGGCTCCTAGGCCACAAGAACATCAAAAACACGCTCAGATACACACAGCTCGTCAACTACAAAGAAGACGAATATATCTGCAAAGCAGCAAAAACGGTTCAAGAAGCCTCTCAACTCATAGAGTCTGGATTCGAATACGTCTGTGAGATCGACGGCGTTAAGCTCTTCAGAAAGCGTAAATGAAAGGAGAGGAGCCGAGTGTCGATCCGTATATGCCGAGGGCAGGATTTGAACCTGCGACAGCCCGGTCTTCAGCCGGGTGCTAGAGGCTCGGCCTCTCTCCTTAGCCCGCCTTGTCAGGCTGAGCTACCTCGGCACAACATAAGGTTCCTTGCTTAACCGCTATAAGAGTTTCTGAGGGTTGATTTCAATAAGGCGTAAGAAGGTTTATAGGGTTAGTGTAAGTGCCTAGAGGTTGGTGTTGGTGGATGGGTGGGGCGACGAAGAAGCCTCTAACTGCTATGGAGAAGGCTCAGCGTAGAGAGGAAGAGAAGGCTCAGCAGAAACGTAAAGAGGCTAAGAAGGAGCAGCAACAGAGTAAACAGTTAGGCGCACTACAGTTGAGGATGAGTGAAGAGCAGATATTGAGTACGTTAGCGCCGCTAAAAGCTATCACGGTCTATGCAGCGGCAAAAGCTCTTGGTGTAAAGGCTTCGGTAGCTGCGGCTACGTTGAGAAGCCTCTATCAGAAAGGGTTGCTGAGAAAAGAAGGGGGTTTCAGCGGCCACCCTATCTACGCTCTTAACCAGCGCAGCTAGACCATTAAAGTGGTGTCGGCGAGGTTACTGCCTAGCAGAAGCCTAGATAGAGTGTCGAGCTGAACGTAGCATTTTAGATACTCTGTCGCCATCTGATTCAAGACGGTTTCACCTTTTTTGGTTAGTGTATAGAGCCTTTTTCTAGATTCGGTAAAGCTCGTTATGTAGCCTTGCTCCTCTAACGCGCTTAAGGTAGGATATACTGTCCCTGGGCTTAGTAGTATTTGGAATCTATCGTAGATGTAGGTTATTACATCGTACCCTGAGATGGGCTTCTTCTTAATAAGACCTAAGATTATGAAGTCGAGGAAGCTCCTTACACACCTATATCTTATTTCTCTGCTTATACTGATATTTAAGTTCGGCATCAAGACCATCCACCTCCTATCTTCTCGTTTTTTTACTGTTGTTATCCATATTTCCTCCGCATATTATACTGTTTGACAGTATATTAACTTTACTAAAATATCTGAACAACAGTAATTTAGGTAGCGTTATAAACAACTTAACCGTAGAGACGTTGAGAGAAGGTGCTAAAGACCGGTTTTGATGTAGTCGATGTTTCCTCTGCAGGACCTGTAGAGGGAAGAGTAAATCTATTGTTGTCAGAAAAGCCTTTCACTAAAACATATTTTATAGCAAAGATGGTCAAAGCGATGCTTGAAAGTGGCTGGATCGTTCACTATTTTGATCTTGATACATTCTTCACAGTATATAGAAAACTCAACTTGCTCAACATACCTTACTCCGAAAATCTCTACATTTACAATCCGGAGATAGACACATTCGATCAACATATTTCTACTGTTTGCTCAACTCTAAGTAAGAAGCCGCAGCTCATAATCTTGGACTCTATACCAGCATTCTATCACATGTTTGCCACTAGGAGTAAGCCTTCTGAAGTGAATTGGAGGATAGGGTTATACATTGCCTTGCTTTTACATCACATTAGAGCGAATAATGGGGCAATCTTAGCAGTGAGCCTACTTAGGTCTAAGAAGATCAGGGAAGATGAGTGGATACCTTCATACCCAGGCGGCGCGCTGGCGAAAATCAGGAGTTCAACTATCTATGAGCTGAAAGAGAAAGACGATTACACAATTGAATTGAGGGTGATAAAGCATCAGAAAAAAAGTGTTGAAGGTAAAAAGTGGTCTTTACCACTTACCTTCTAACTTCTTTAGCTAGTTTAGTAGCAGCCTCTGCCACTCTATCAGCAGCTTCCAGTGTACTGTCTGACAGCCCTAATGTAAACCTAAAGTGGCCTTCAGCGTGATAAGAGTTGCCTGGTGCGACTGCTACCTTTCCCTCCTTCAGCACATATTTAGCGAACTCCATAGAGGATAGCCCGAGTTTCTCTATGTTAGTTAGAACAAGGTTTGTGCCTTCAGGTTTTACACAAAACAGCCCCTCGACTTCGTTAAACCTCTTTACAACATAGTCTCTATACTTCTGCAGTTTTGAGACGACGCGTTTAAGATGTCTTTTCTCCCAGTTCTCTTCTAGAGCTGCTGCAGCACCATATTGTATGAAGTTCGGTACACCCATAGAGCTATAGGTTAGAGGTAAGACCATACGTTCGATTATTTCTTTATTAGCTATGGCGTAGCCGAGTCTGAAGTTCAGCATAAAATACAGTTTTGAGAAGCTGTGTATAGATATGACCCTGTCTCTTATATCGCTAAACGATAGTAGTGAAATATGTTTTCTACCGTCGAATGTGAAACCGTCATAAACCTCGTCGTGTAAGATCAGAAGATCGTACTCTTTAGCCAGATTAGCTATACCCCTCAACTCATTCTCAGTAAGAACTCTACCAGTTGGATTATGTGGCGAACATACAACGATCATCTTAGTCTTGTTGGTTATCTTCTCCCTGAACCTTTCAGCATTATACTTAAAGCAGTCTTTATAGGATAGTGGTATAAAGACAGGTCTACCCGACGCGAGTTCAACAGGTATATCAAAGAAGAAGTTGGGTGTAACCATAATTACTTCATCACCGGGATCCAAAATAGCTTGCATAGCAAAGTAGATCGCCTGCATACTCCCAGCAGTAACCAGAACTTCAGACTCGGGGTCAACCGTAACCCCACTGAACCACTTAGCACGCTTTGCTATAGCTTCTCTTAACTTAGCTTCGCCTAGAAAAGGTGCAACAGCACCTTTGGCTTTTGTCTTTAGAGCCTTCTGTATTTCATTCATAATATAACGTGGTGGGGTTGTTGAGGAAACGCTTTCGGCGTGTAAAAGTACTTTTTCACCCTTCTTTAACATTTCAGCAGCCATTTGCATGATGACTTCTGTCCCGAAAGGTTCGCCGGTTTCTTTAACGGTTAGGGTACGCTTCCATAAGTTATGTACTCGTGACGAAAAATAATGGTGCATAAGTAATTTTAACGGTTAGGGCTATTTAAAATTTATAAAAAGATGGAAGCAAAGGCTACATAGAAGCGAGGTGAAGACTTTTTAAATGGAGAACAAAGAAGGTGAAGGTGAAGAAGAAAAGGGGCAAATGAGCAAAGAAGAGGAAGATCTTAAAGCGAAGGTACTTCTTTTAGAAGAGAAAATTAGGGAATGTGAAAAGAAAGCCGAAAGCTACTTAACCCAGCTCAAATATCTTCAAGCTGATTTTGAAAATTTTCGTAGGATGTTTGAAGCTGAAGTTAATCGTAGGGTGATGAATGTAAAGGAGCGGTTAATGCTCGCACTCATCCCTATCAAAGAGGATCTGGAGCGGGCTATACAAGCAGCTAACGAAGATTCTCCTCTATTAAAGGGTGTGAAGATAGTTGCTGAAAACTTTAGGGCGGCACTTTCGAAAGAGGGGTTGGAGGAGATAGAGGCTCTAGGAGCAAAATTCGACCCGAATTTGCATGAAGCATTCAGTTATGTAAGCAAGGAGGATTGTGAAGATGGAGTTATAACTGCGGTTATCAGAAAAGGTTATAAATTAGGCGGTAAAGTTATAAGACCGAGCCTAGTAGAAGTCAACAAAAGGCGAACAGAAGCGCAACAAGAAGGTTATAATACTACAAACTGAAGAGAGGTGGTGGTTATGGGAAAGATAATCGGGATAGACTTAGGTACCAGCAACTCAGCGGCTGCTGTAATCATAGGGGGGAAACCAGTCATCATACCAGCTGCCGAGGGAACTACCATAGGTGGTAAAGCATTCCCATCGGTAGTAGCCTTCACTAAAGATGGGCAGATTCTAGTAGGCGAGCCTGCTAGAAGGCAAGCGATAACCAACCCAGAAGGAACGGTCTTTAACATCAAAAGGAAGATGGGCACGGACTATAAGGTGAAGATATTCGGTAAAGAATACACTCCACAGCAGATCTCTGCCTTCATACTTCAAAAGATAAAGCGTGATGCAGAGGCCTTCTTAGGCGAGAAGATTGAGAAGGCGGTGATAACAGTACCGGCTTACTTTAACGATAACCAGAGGCAGGCTACTAAGGATGCTGGTGAAATAGCGGGCTTAGAGGTTGTTAGGATCATAAACGAGCCTACAGCTGCGGCGCTAGCTTATGGTTTGAATAAAGCGGATAAGAATCTCAAGATAATGGTTTTTGACCTAGGCGCTGGCACACTCGACGTTACCATCTTAGAGTTCGGCGGCGGCGTCTTTGAGGTGAAAGCGACCAGCGGAGACACTCAGCTAGGCGGAGCCGACATGGATGAGGTGCTCACCAAGTACCTTATCGAAGAGTTCAAGAAGC
>Ga0272445_1003046_pt1 | contig 10793 bp, 8 predicted proteins | sample YNPCB0031_FD_194404 | JGI IMG/M metagenome (GOLD analysis project Ga0272445, IMG submission 194404) | Hot spring sediment microbial communities from Yellowstone National Park, WY, United States - YNP-CB-003-1 | ecosystem: Environmental > Aquatic > Thermal springs > Hot (42-90C) > Sediment... | reverse complement strand
AGACCATGTAACAGGTGTAATAGAGAGAACAGAAATAGACCTTGAAAATATTGTTAGAAACACTATCAAAGAACTGATGGAATCTAAAAGCAAACAAAAATAAAAACTCTGCACAACAAATCACTTGTTAAGGCCACTACATAGATAAAGGGCCCGTAGCTCAGCCAGGACAGAGCGCCGGCCTTCTAAGCCGGTGGTCAGGGGTTCAAATCCCCTCGGGCCCGCCACACAATTGAAGCCTTTTCCATTCTAAATATTTTAGCCTGATAACAGTTCACAGCATTTCTTAGAGCCGTGAACTCTGGTGTGAACTCATGAGTGAGTTGAAAGTTGATGGACCTTGGTATGAGAAAGTGAGTGTTAAGGCTCTTGGTGATGATGTTAGGAGGAAGATTCTTGAGAAAGTTAAGGAGAAGCTCGGCTATAACAAGACTATAGAGGTTTTAGACATTTCTAAAGGCGCTTTACACAATTATTTGCATGGCATTAGGAGAGTTCCTGATGAAGTTGTTGAGAAGGCTTTGCAGTATTTAACAGAGTCTGAGTTTCGTGAAGTTGTTCAAGGTATTGAGCTTCTAAAGGCTACAAGTATTGTTAAAGAGAATGAGGCAATAGACTACAGCTTAGTGTTGCAGGTAGTAGCCTTAGCTATGAACGATGAGTACCTCAAGAATGCTATTATACAGCTTGTAGTGAGTAGATTTAAAGAAGATGTTAGAAAAGCTCTAGGGATAAGCTTTGCTGGTATAAAGCTTCACTGGGATGAAGGTTTTGAGAATTTCTTGAAGGAGCGTAAGAAGAGGCGTAAGGTAAAATCTCAAGAAACGCTACAGTACTACAAAAGCATATTCCTAAGGTATTTAGAGGGTAGAGAGTTATCAGAGGAGCTAATAGACTATGTGATTAATCATGAGAATAAGTGGTTGAGGAATGTGTTTAGGCACTACATTCAGTACCTGTACCACAAGAGAATGATATCACCTGAAACATTTGGATGGATTATGGAGGTTGTGCCGTCTAGAGGTTACAAAATGGATGTTAGACCTTATCAGATAAGTTTAGATGATGTCGTTAAGATTATGCAGTACCTTAAGCAGCATCACGAAAAGCACTACGTGTTGTATAGGTTAATGATTGAAGGAGGTCTAAGACTATCACATGCAGTTCACATTGTGAAGACATTTAATCCTAAAGAAGTTATTGAGATACCTGAGATTCACTTGGAGACTCCTAGACTTGTATGCTTCCAAGACAAGGGCTTTTGCAGGTATTATGTAGGTATAAGAGGTCCTCAGAAGCCCTGTGAATGGGTCTACTTCTCGATAGAAACCCTGGAGCTGGTGAAGAGATACAGCGGCACCAGCATCGATAGGAGGAATGTTACTTGGTACGCTAAGAGGCACGGTTTGGTGGTGCCGAAGATGCTGAGGAAGGTGTCCTGGAGAATACTGGTTCAGGTAATGCCGAGAGAAGTAGCCAGGTTTATACAGTCAAGATTTGGAGAGCTGAAGATCTCTGAAGCTAGGTACGAAGACCTGCTAAGCGAAGCAGACGAACACTACCCGAAGTACTTGGAGAAGCTCAGGGAACTGTTCAACTCCTAAAACATTGTAGAAAACCGTGAGCAACACCTTTCAAATCATTGAGTAGAGCAGAAGATTTCCACCATTGCATGTCTGATATCCATCACACGCAATGTGAGATCAGCTTGATTGAAAGAAATTGAAAATAGGCTCCTTCACCTTTCAACTCTTTGGTGCGGCGGCCGGGATTTGAACCCGGGATCTCCGGCTTGGCAGGCCGGCGTCCTAGACCAGGCTAGACGACCGCCGCATGCAGGCTAATTTTGATTTTTTGTGCTCTGGTTAAAAGTGTTTTGCTTTTAGAGCCAGTCTTTTGTAACAATTGTTTTCGGTGGTACATCTCTATATACTGTGACTCCTGGGTATATCACTGAGTGAGAGCCTATCTTGACGCCAGGCATGATTAAAACGTTTACCCCTGTTTTTACGTGACCTCCTATAACTGCTCCGAATTTCTTCCTCCCACTATCTACTTTTTTGCCCTCGATGTAGGCTTTTACAGTAGCTTCGTCAAATCTTAGGTTTGCTAGCAATGTGCCTGCACCTAGGTTCACATCCTCAGCTACTACACTATCGCCTATGTATGTAAGGTGTGCGGCATGGGTGTTCTCCATCACTATGCTCTCCTTGACCTCTACCGAGAAGCCTATGTGCACTTTATGCATTATTGTTGTATAGGGTCTTATATAGGCGTTGGGGCCTATTACCGCTTCACGACCTATGAAGGCCGGCCCTTCAATATACGTACACCCCTTCACCACAGCCCCTTCATCTATGCGCACAGCACCCTTTACAACAGCATGCGCATCTACCTCTCCTAACACCACCTTTTGATTTAGTCTCTCTAAAGCCATTTTATTAGCCTTTAGCAAATCCCACGGATAGCCTATGTCCTGCCAATTCTCAGAGCCTACCACCACGTACTTGAAGCCCTCGCCCCTGCTATTAGCAATTTCAATAAGATCTGTTAACTCGTATTCCCCTCTCACAGAAGGCTTAATTTCGTTAAGGAGCTTGAGGGTGCTATCTCTAATAGCATATATGCCTGCATTTGCAAGCCCCTTACCCCCTTCAGAAGGCTTTTCAACTATCTTCAAGACATTGTTTTCAGAAGTCACAAGCTTTCCATACTTGGAGACGTCGGGAACCTCAACTGCTGTGAGAACATTGAGCCTCTTTTCAATTACCGGCTTTAGCACTTTAGCAACAGCCTCAGAATCTATATATAGATCCCCGTAAACCACAACAGCGTAGTCCAAAGCCTTTTCAATAGCCACTTTAACAGCGTGAGCTGTGCCCAACTCCTTTTCCTGAGTAACAAAGTGGATATTAAGTGAAAGCTCCTCTGCAAGTCTCTTAACACTATCCTCAATAACCTCCCTCATATATGATACAACAACGAATACCTCACTCACATTCAATAAGCTTAACAATTTCAGCGTGTAGTAAATAACAGGTTTGCTTGCGACTGGCATCAGTACCTTTGGTCTTGTCTCTGTTAATGGCTTCAACCTTTTACCAATTCCTGCCGCTAAGACAATTCCTATCATCATTTACACCAGAAGGCACTATGAATACCCGGGAATTTAAAATTGCCTAGCGATTGAAGAGGTAATTCCAAAGCGTCTTATCGAAATTTGTTGAAGGAGCTACATTAAAGTGATGTCCCATAGGGGGCCTCTAGCACGCCAGGCTTTGGAATTATGACAGCCTTCTTCACCCCCTCTGGTGTTGGCACAGCTAAGAGCTTTGACTTCGCGAACTCCACCTTTCTCAAAGGATATACCTTCTTAGCGTCATTGAATAGTGCTTGGTTATAGTCTCCAAACACCATCCCCACTACGAACTCCCCCAAGGTTTTTTCCGAGGCAATTTTTGTTGCGAGATCCATTAGCGTCTTCCTAATTGCATGCCTTTGACTAGTGTTACAGCGGTACGTAGTCCACGCCATTACCATGACTCTAAATGAGTAGCCGTCTTTTGTTGTCACACTAAATATTGCTGCTACCTTGCTACTTTTTCTTCTGGTCAAGCTTCTTATATAATCTCTTGCAAGCTCGTGGCCTTTGAAAATTGTGTAGGCATTTTCTCCTTCAACTTTCCATATCTGGAAGTGGAGGTTTACATGAACTTGTGTGACATCCCCTGTAAGGTCGTATAGGGTTACTGTAACTCTTCTACCAAGTAGCTTCCAAGGCTCGTCAGCAGGCGTTGTTGCTATTGCTACCGAGCCAAAGTAATCTGGTGCGACTACGCTATACCACTTCTTAAGCCTCCACCTCTCCCTACCTGTAAGCCTAAATTTCTGCACTGACGACAACGACGCTAACACCTATTGCCTAGGCTACTTGATAGTTCTGTTAGATGCTGAAACTTAAAAGCTTTTTGAAGACCTTATCTCAGCTGATTCACGTCAGTAATGATTATTAAAGCTACTGGAACTAGGTTATATAGTGATCTAGATGATTAAAAGAGCTCTGACCATAGCTGGTAGCGATTCTGGTGGCGGTGCAGGTATTCAAGCTGATTTAAAGACTTTTGCCTCTTTAGGAGTGCATGGAATGAGTGTAATAACCTCTATTACAGCGCAAAACACATATGAAGTTAGGGCTGTTTTTGATCTCCCACTAAACATTATTGAGGCTCAGTTTAGAGCTGTTGCAGAAGACATAGGTGTAGATGCGTCCAAAACAGGGATGCTGAGCAATAGCGACATAGTTAAGCTTGTTGCAAACTTAGTCAAAAACTATGGGCTTCCAGTAGTTGTGGACCCTGTCATGATTGCTAAAAGTGGTGCTTCACTTCTTAAGGAGGAGGCTGTAGAAGCCCTAATGAGATATTTGATACCAGTAGCAACAGTGGTAACTCCGAATAAGTTTGAAGCTGAGAGACTTGCAGGACTTAGCATAAACAGCCTTAGTGATGCAAAGAAGGCTGCTAAGTACATTGTTGAAGAGCTTGGTGCACAAGCTGTTGTTCTAAAGGGTGGCCACATCGAAGGCGATGAGTCTGTGGACATTCTTTACTACAGTGGCACTTTCAAGGAGTTCAGAGCTAAGAGGATACATACTAAGAATACCCATGGAACGGGGTGCTCCTTTTCAGCTGCAATAACAGCTGAACTAGCTAAGGGAAAGCCAATAGATGAAGCTGTGAAAATAGCAAAGATGTTTATAACTACAGCAATAGAACATGGACTTCAGCTTGGAAGAGGCAGCGGCCCGGTAAATCCCATTGCATGGCTTGCTATACCAGCTGAAAAGTTCTTTGTCCTTGAGAACCTGCAGAGAGCCGTGGAAATTCTTGAAGAAAGCGGCCATCTGGTTTCAACGCTAGTACCTGAGGTCGGTATGAACATAGTCATGGCTCTACCAAAACCCTATGCTAAAGGCTTAGATAGCGTCGCTGGTGTAATGGGTAGAATAGTTAGGGTGGGCGGTAAGGTGAAGGCAGTGGGGCCCATAGCTTTTGGAGCTTCGAGGCACATGGCTAGGGCTGTGCTAAAGGCCATGGAATTCGACGAGAGGTTTAGGGCTGTAGCTAACATAAGATTTGATGAAGAGCTCATAGAGATTGCTAAGGGTCTTGGTTACTCTGTGTCCTTTTATGACAGGTCTCAGGAACCTGTTGAAATAAAGAGTGTAGAGGGTGCCACAATACCCTGGGGGGTTGAGCAAGCAGTGACTAGGGTCAAGAGAGTCCCAGACGTAATTTATCATAAAGGTGATTGGGGGAAAGAACCTATGATAAATGTTTTTGGGTTTACAGCAGTTGATGTAGCTGAGAAGATTTTGAAGTTAGCAAAAGCCTATAAAGAGAGAAAAGCGTAAATAGATACCTTGTGCTGGGCGATAAAATTGATGGAGGTCTACAGAGAGGAGTGGATGGGCGATTTTCTAGTACTGGAGTATAAACCCATAGAGTTGCAAAAGCCTAGCTATGCCATAATTTCTTTACCAGATACAGGCCTTGTGGGTGTTATTAGTGCTTGGCACATAACAAAAGCACTGCAGCTCTCTGAAGTTGGTGGTCTTGATTCATACACATACCTACCACCTATTGTCGTTGTAAGCAACAAGTTTTTGAGAACACCTATAAGGGTGTTTTCCGGTGGCAATATCCTCATAATATATAGTGAATTTATACCTGTTCAACAGGGTCTGCTACAGCTTTCAAAGATTCTCGTGAATTACATGGAGAGGAAAGGAGTGGACTACGTGCTTTTGCCCTCAGGAATGCCAATACAGAATAGGTTTGAAGTTGAAAACCTTAAGACATACTACATAGCTACAACACCTAAAGCTCTAGAGTTGCTTAAAAACATGGATATAGAGCCCTTTGAAAATGGCTTTCTCGCGGGACCTTATGCGCTCCTCCTAAAGGAGTTTACTAGGGCAAGGCTTAATGCAATTCTGCTCCTCACAGAGTCTTTCTTAGAGTTTCCAGACCCAGAGGCTTCTGCTAAAAATATTGACGTAATATCTAGGATAATAGGGAGACATATAGATGTTAAGGAACTTCTTGAGCAGGCTGAACTCATTAGGTTGAGGGCTAGGGATGCTATGAAGAATACTCTAAGAGGCTTAGCCCAGATGAGAAAAGATGTAGAGTACGCAGTTCCTCTACACACCTAGGTGTTGAGAATATGGATGAAGAGTTTGAAAGGCTGTTTAAGAGAATTAGGGAAATTGAGAGGAATCTTAGAGAGTACATTGAAGACGAATTCAGAAAGGCTGTTAGGTCGTTCAGAGAGGATATAATGTATATAGAGGGAATGCTTGCACCTATGTGGCATTACGAAGGCTATTTAAGACCCCTATACAGTATTGTAGATAGGGGTTCTTACTATGAGATAAACATAGACCTGCCTAAAGCTGATGAGCAAAGCATTGATATAAGGTTTAGCAGTAATTTGATGTATGTAAGGGCTAGGCTAAAAGAGGATGTTGGATTTAGTGGGCTTAGCGGTAGGGGTGGTGAAGCAAGATTTCATGAATATAGGGAGGTTGTAGAGCTTCCAATTAGGGTAGACCCACAGAAAGTGAAAGTTATAGCTAAACGCGGCTTTGTAAAGATACTGATATACAAGTAGCTTCACCAGGTTCCCACATTGAGGGCTGTCCTAGCTGTTCATGGTGGTGCTGGTAAGTGGGTAACTGATGGAGAGACCCATAGAAATGTTAGAAAAGCTTTAGAAGATGCTTTGCTAGAGGGGTTTAAAGCATATCATTCGGGCTCTAGCCTAGACATGGTAGTCGCTACCATAGAGATCTTGGAAGATTCGGGGACATTTAACGCAGGTGTAGGTAGCACTGTAGACGCTTCTGGCTCTATATCAATGGACGCAGGCCTCATGTATAGGGGTAGAGCTGGGGCGGTGACATGTGTTAGGTACCCAAAGAACCCAATTAAGTTAGCTAGATTCATACTGGAAAAGACTGACCATGTAATTGTCGCTGGCGTAGCAGCTGATGTACTAGCTAGGAAAATAGGTTTAGAGCCTCATCCAGGGCCTTCGCAAAGGGTTTTAGAGCTCTACAACAATTTTATGGTGAAGCTGAAAAGTGGAGAAAGTGTGGAGAGCCCTTTTAAAAGAAGCCTAGAGACGTGGCTAAGTGTGGGAGATACTGTTGGAGCTGTAGCAATAGATAGAAGTGGTACCTTAGCTGCTGGTGCAAGCACAGGTGGTGTATTTTTGAAAATGCCTGGCAGGGTTGGGGACTCACCTATCTTAGGAGCTGGGTTCTATGCCAATGAATGTGGTGCTGCAGTTGCAACAGGTATTGGTGAATACATACTACTTACTCATGCAACTCTGAAAATAGTTGAAGAAATGTGCAGTAATATCGCTCCAGAGAAAGCTGTTGAAAAAGTCCTTAGTATAATAACTAGTTGTTTTGGATCTAATACAGCGGGTTTTATAGCACTAGATAGATTAGGTAGAGTTGCAGGTCTGTACAATACCCGTGCAATGCCATGGGGTTACATAAGTGATGAGGGCATCATAAAAATTCTTGGAATATAACTGACAAGCTATAGCCTAAGCACGAGGTTAAAGTAGGGTTACTTACAAATGAGTGTGTAGCATATATACTCAGTAACATAAAGCAATATTATAGCAAAGGCTGTATAGGCAAGGGACTTGCAGTTGAGCAAAGGCGACAAGCCCAACATGGTTTTTTATATCAGTGATTGGATAGATGAAGATGACTTTGAACTATTTCTGCAGTTTGCCAGGTACTTGGGCAAGGAACGTAATAGAGCAAAATTTGCTATAGATTTAAACAAGCTTTTTCAAGCCCTTAAAGAAAGGAGGGTCACGCCCTCAGATGTCTTAGACCTTTTAATAGGATACGATGCAGAGTTTGAGAGTGGTTCTCTTGATGACGTTAAGAAACTTATGGAGAACCACATACCAACTGTCATCATCGAGAAGGATATTGGCAGTCTGTACCTCAAGCCCAACTTTTATTTAGGTGATTTGGTAAAGGATTTGAGAGAGAAGCAAGTACTAGTATATGATAGGGATAAGAAGGCGTTTAAATTAGCTAAGCCTATGTACTTATTTTACGTTATAGATGTGCTAAAGAAGAGGGGTGTAGAAGTAGTTGATGCAAGTGGTATTAAGAGAGAAAACCCTCTCCCTATAAAACCTTTGTTCAAAGGCGTACTACGAGATTATCAGCAGGAGGCTTTGGATGCGTGGAAAAAGAACAGCTATAGGGGCATCATAGCCCTCCCAACGGGAACTGGGAAGACCATCGTAGCTATAGCGGCGCTAGCTGAGTTGAGTGTAAGAACGCTTATTGTAACCTTCACTAAGGAGCAGATGTTTCAGTGGGCAGATAAAATAGTTGAATTTACAGACTCCCCCAAGAGCTTAATAGGATTTTTCTATGCTAATGAAAAACGAATTGCTCCAGTAACAATTACAACCTATCAGTCAGCCTTTAGGTATGTGAATACCTTAGCCCCACACTTTTCGTTATTAATCATTGACGAAGTCCACCACCTACCAGCCGACAAGTTTAAGTTCATTGCTGAAAACAGCTATGCAGATATGAGAATGGGGCTTTCAGCTACTGTTGTAAGAGAGGATGGAAGACATGTTGAGTTATTCCCATTAATGGGGGGTGTTGTATATGCAAAGACTTTGCAAGAACTTGCCGAGAGAGGGTATATAGCACCATTTGATGTCATCACAGTAAAAGTGTCGTTAACCCCCCAAGAAAAGACGAAGTATAGAGAGCTTTTAGATAAGTACAGAAGGCTTGCACGTGGAAGGGAGTTTGAACATCTTGTTGAAGATGCTAAGAAAGGTGATGTAGCAGCTATCGAGGCTCTTAAAATAAGAAGTGAGCTAAGAGAATTGATAGCAGGTTCAGAGAGAAAACTTGAAGCAATAAAGAGAATAGTTGATGAAGAGCTTGCGAAAGGTAGTAAAATACTCATATTTACTCAGTATGTAGAGCAAGCAAAGAAAATTGCAGAACTGCTAAACACGTTCTATATAGTAGGAGAGCTTGATGAAAATATTAGAAAAACGAGGTTAGAGCTATTTAAAACAGGTGTCATTAGAGTCCTTGTCTTAACAACAGTAGGAGATGAAGGCTTAGATATTCCAGACGCTAATGTTGGGATAATAGCCACAGGAACAGGTTCTAGAAGGCAGTTTATTCAAAGGCTTGGCAGAATACTAAGACCTGCTCCAGGAAAAGAAGCTAGGTTATATGAGGTTATAGTTAGAGGTACGTATGAAGAGGCTGAGTCTAAAAAGAGAAGAGAAGCTTTAAAAGCACTCTTTGACCAGCTTGTCACGTTTTTAGACTCTGGTGTTTTAAAATGATGTGCCGATTTGGTGCACCTATTGGCAGAGTTGGTGAGGAGTCCTACCCTCACATCGTTCAAATCATGTCAAAATACCCAATACCGCTTGGAACGTACATAACCATTCCATTTGAAGCTTATGATATCTCTACCAATGAGAAAAAACAGCACTGTGCTATTGGTGTTGTTAGCTTAACTGCATATAGAAAACTTATTCCAACAACACCCACATTCATAGCTTCCTCAACGCAGTTAGGCATCGACGACGAGAACCTTAGGTACGCACCTTCACGTGCAAGAATATTCGCTGACATTGTTGATAGTAGAATAGAGGCTCCTTCAGTACCTCCAAACCCTGATGCAGATGTACATTTAGCATCTTCAGAAATACTTGCAAAGATATTCACAGTCAAGTCAGCTGGTTCCATTAGAATAGGGCATGTGATTGGAAGACCTGATGTTGAGGTTAGGGTAGATGTAAATGCTCTTACAAAACACCTATTCATAACAGGGACTACAGGGTCAGGTAAAAGCAACACTGTGGCTATACTTGCTGAAAGAATCTCAGAAGTGGGAGGCACTGTTGTGATTTTTGATGTGCATGGAGAGTACATCAATATGAGTGTGTCTTCTCCTGACACTCATGTACGTGTAATAGACTTTAAATTCAATCCGCTAAAGATACCATCTAAATTACTGGCAAGGATGGTTATACCTGAAGCAGGTGCCACAATACAGAGGGCTCTCGTATCAAGGGCATTACAAGTAGCGAATGTCGTGCTAAGTAAGTTTATTGAAAAGTTTGGCGACGACGAGAATTCATTAAAAGCCTCTATAAAGGTGGAGGATGAAGTAAAAAAGATTTTGCGAGAGGTCCTCGCCCCCCATAATGTTAGTAACGTGGAGAAGTATGTTAAGACCGTGACTCAAAGTGAAAATATTGTTGAAGGCTACAAGAATCTCGTCACCTTATTGGCATCACACTATGGCAGAGAGTTTGGAGCTCAAGAAGATTCCATATCAAAGGCGCTGTCGAAAGTTGAAGAATTTCTTGATAGTATACCTCTAAACTTTGCATCACCTAGCATAACAGACTCGCTAAATGCTTCATCAATACTTATAGTAAACGCCTCTGAGCTTTCTGATGAGCAGAAAGATTATTGTTTAAAGATAATATTAGACGAGATGCTAAACTACGCTAAGTACAGCATATCTATAGGCAAGCCCCACCCTGTTGTAATATTTGTTGAAGAGGCACACCGCTTTCTATCTACTACTAGGTCAACTGTTTCTAGAAGTTCTGTTGAGAAGGTTGCTAGAGAGGGGAGGAAATTCGGAGTTTCACTAGCTATAGTATCTCAGAGGCCGCGCAATCTCGATCCC
>Ga0272445_1003045_pt1 | contig 10795 bp, 11 predicted proteins | sample YNPCB0031_FD_194404 | JGI IMG/M metagenome (GOLD analysis project Ga0272445, IMG submission 194404) | Hot spring sediment microbial communities from Yellowstone National Park, WY, United States - YNP-CB-003-1 | ecosystem: Environmental > Aquatic > Thermal springs > Hot (42-90C) > Sediment... | reverse complement strand
TGGTACTATGGATGCCATAGGAGATCATTATATATCGCTTCTACTCACTACGATCAGTACCCGCTTGAATCGTGGAGTGGATACAGTATGTTTGCAACTATCGATACAACATACTTAGCAATGTTAAGAAGGTTAGATGTAGTTAGAGATTACGTAAATATATTGAATGCAGAAGGATTTTGGATTGATGAAAATAAAGCTAGGCTACACAATGGTTTCGCATCTATAGTTAAGAACACCTTTAGATAACCTGAAGATTTTTAACTTAACTAATTACTATAATAAAATTTATAAACTTCCTTTCTTCTCTATGTAGGTATGGGGTACATAGTTATGAATGCCAAAAACAGTTCTTATTGTAGTAACTGTAGTTATTGTTGAAGTTGTTAGAGGTTTTATATGATGTTATTATGCATTGCAGAAACTTGGAACTTCTAAAGATCCTATAGTTTCGTATAGCTCTTTACACGAGTTCAAAATAGATCTTAAGGATCAGAATGTATTTATTGAGCTATCTATCAATAAACTTTTATTGTATAGTAAGAAGTAGTGAGGAAAAATTTTAGAAGGTGTGTCGAGGTTATGAAGTGTTTTGATGTTTGTGCATTTAGTCATATAACTAAGGAGTCGGAGATCTTCAACAACGTGTATAGACCTTTTATCGGTGGTCCAGCATACTTCTTATCAATTGCTTTGAAGAGATTGGGTGTAGATGTAAAAGTTGTGTCAAGATTAGCTCTAAACGATAATTATCTGCTGAATGATTTGAAGAGCTTAGGTATTGAGTATATCTTGATCCCTACGCAGAATACACATTCATTCCATACTGTTTACGGGAGATCTTTAGATGATAGAACGCTCACAGTTCTCTCTATTAGTGAACCGTTCTCTGTGAAAGATTTAGATCTCTGTGAATGTTCGAAGATTATATATGTAGGTCCTCTACTTGTTAATGATTTCCATATAGAGTTCTTGAGGAAAGCTAAGGAGAGATCTCTTGTTGCACTAGATGTTCAGGGATTTACAAGGAAACCTGTAGGAGATAGGATAGTTTACGTTAGATGGGATTGGATGGAGGAAGGTTTGAAGTATGTAGATTTTCTTAAAGCTGATACAAGAGAAGCTGAGATCTTAACCGGTTATAGAGATCCTATCAAAGCTTCCGAGGTACTACAATCTTTAGGAGTTAAAGAAATAGTTATAACATCTCAAGATGGTGTATATATAAGGATAGGTGGAAACGTATACTTCGCACCATTTATAGTGGATAAAGTTGTTGGTAGAGTTGGGAGAGGAGATACATGTTTTGCAGCCTATCTATACACAAAGTTAAACAATATAGAGGTAAGCGAAGCAGTGAAATTTGTAGTAGCTACAACATCTCTCAAGCTCAGATATCAAGGGCCACTCAAAGAATCTATAGACGAGATATTGAGATACGTAGAAGAGGTCTATAGAGGTGTAAAGGTATTTTCTTTCTAATTTAAGAATCCGATATCTAGAAATACGAAAATTTTAAGCTATTTCAAATATGGTGTTGTCTGCTATGTTTATGAGTAGAATCCAAATTCTTGCTACAATTATAGCTATCGTAATTGTTACTATTAGAATAACGCATTACTGCATTAACATAACATCTCTTAAATAATCAAAAATTTTTGAAATGTATAAGACCTAAAGATATAGCTAACTTATCTAGAGAAAAACACTATCCCAGGTAATGTCTACGTATACGAACCCCTAGGTGATGAAGCTATAGTTAATGTTGATATTGGGGGTAATACAATGAAAGTTATTACTTCAACAATAGTTAAACTTGAGGTTAAGCAGAAAGTATATCTGAAACAGATTATAGGGAAGATATATATATCTTCGATAGATAGACAGGTTTATATGTTCTAGCATAAGAAATCTGCTATACATAGAGTAGAACCGTAACTATAGGTTACATTACAAAATATAAGAAAAATTCTTTACGGTATTTCGAGAGGTACTTTAGCTGGTTTCCCTTCTCTATAGCTTTTCCAACAAGCATCAGCTATTTGAGCAGCTCTTAAACCCTCTAGTACTGTTATCTTGGGTTCTGTATTTGTTTGGATAGACTGTATAAATGCTTTCAACTCCTCTAGATAAGCATCAGCCCATCTCTTTTCAAAGAACGGGGCTCCGAGGTATATCAATCCCTGTTTTACTCCATATGCAAAGTTTTCATCCTTGTTAGTTCCTATGTATATAACCCCCTCTGTACCGTAAACTTCGTTTCTAAGCTCGTATCCGTAAGGGAATCTTCTTGTTGCATGTATAACTCCGTGAAGACCTCTAGAGGTTCTAAATATTATAGCTGTTGCATCTGGATCTCCAAGAGTTTTCATATCTTCATACATATAGCTATCGCCAACAACGTAAACCTCTGTAATCTCGTCGTTTAGTAGATATCTAGCTATATCAAAGTCGTGGGATAGTTGGTCAGCGAACATACCTCCGCTTAGCTTAGGATCTCTAGTCCATGATGGTGGTGGTTGTGGATCTCTAACAATAGCTACGAAAGCTATAGGTTTACCTATAATACCATCATCTATAAACTTCTTAGCCCTCTGATAAACTGAATCGAATCTCCTTTGAAACCCTACCTGAAACTTAATACCACTCTTCTTAACAATGTTATAGATATCGATAGCATCGCTAAGATTAGGTGCAAGAGGTTTTTCTGTAAACACATGTATACCTCGTTTAGTAGCTTCAATAATCTCTTCTTTATGTAAATACGTAGGAGTTGCAATAACAACAGCATCTGGAGTTTCTACATCCAAAGCTTTCACATAATCAGTATACCACTTAACATTCAAAGCTTCACCAACACCTCTAGCAACATCTTCAACAACATCAACAACAGCTACAAGCTCAGCCCCCTTAACCCTATACTTAAGATTCTCAGCATGAACTCTACCAATCCTACCTAAACCAACAACTAAACATCTAACATGTTTTGTAATGCTCATACATAGTACACCTACCAAAACCCTTCTAAGATGCTTTTTGACATAGTTTATATTTTATTATTAACCATAGTAATATTCAAGTTAATATCATTCTAAATTAAGAGAATTAAGGGGAAGACGTATTGCTGAACAAAACTTAAAACTAAATAGTGTCTCACATTAAATCATAGAATTGTAGTATAATCAGTTTAAACAATGCTAGGTTTATAAACTGTATCCATAGCTTACATATGATGGTGAAGTTCATGTCAGAGAAAAAGATGTTGGCTTTAACACTATATGCAGATTTTGCTCCAAGACCTGGTTATAGGATTTTCGATGCAGAGGTTAAGACGCGTAAAGTTCGTGAAGGTAATAGAGTTTGGAGAAATCCTAAGATAGTACTTGAGGAAAAACCTGTTTCTAAACCTAAAGGTAAACAGGTTTTGGTTAAGGTGAAAGCTGTTGGTATTTGTGGTAGCGATCTTCACATGAGTGAACCAGATAAAGATGGTTATATGATATACCCAGGGCTTGTTAGAATACCTGTTGTTCTTGGTCACGAGTTTAGTGGTGTTGTTGAAGAAGTTGGTTCTGATGTTAAATCTGTTAAACCTGGTGATATGGTTACATCTGAAGAGATGTTGTGGTGTGGTGAATGCGATGCTTGTAGAGTTCACGATGTTAACCACTGTACTAAGTTAAACGATCCTTCAGATCTTGAATATGGAGAACTAGGTTTCACTATAGATGGTGCTATGGCTGAATATGTACTGATACCACATGAAAAGTATATATGGAAGATAGATTCCTTGCTAAATGTCTACGGCAACGAAGACAAGGTTTATGAAGCTGGTAGTTTGGTTGAGCCAACAGCTGTGTCTTATAGAGCTATGTTTGATAGAGCTGGAGGTTTCAAACCAGGGGCTTATGTTATTGTATGGGGTGCAGGTCCTATAGGGTTAGCATCGATAGCTTTAGCTAAAGCTGCTGGTGCTGGTAAGGTTATAGCTTTTGAGGTTAGCCCTACTAGAAAAGAGCTTGCAAAGGTTATGGGTGCTGATTACGTGTTTGATCCTATAGAGTTGAAGAAGAAAGGTGTAGAGCCTTGGGAGAAGATATTGGAGGTTACAGATGGTGAAGGAGCTGATATGCATGTAGAAGCAGCAGGAGCTCCTGAAGAAACGCTACCCCAGATGTTGAAGAGTATAGCTATAAGTGGGAAGATTACGTGGATTGGTAGAGCACCTTCAGCAGTCCCGATATATCTAGAAGTTCTTCAGGTTAGAAGAGCACAGATATTCGGTAGCCAAGGGCATTCAGGTTTCGGTAATTTTAAGAATGTTATTAGGTTGATGGCTGCAGGGAGAATCGATATGACGAAGATTATAACGAGTAGATTTAAGTTAAGCGAAGCGTTGAAAGCTTTTGAGAGAGGTCATCAGAGAATAGACGCTAAGATAACAATCAAACCATAGGGTGATAGATATGGGTACCTCGTTGAGTGAACGTTGGGGTAAACCTATTCTGAATAAATGGGGTAAGAAGATATATTTAGATCAAATGACTACGAAAGAAGTTGAAGAGAGGGTTAAGGAAAACGATATAGTATTCCTACCTGTAGGTTCAACAGAAGCCCACGGACCTTTCGCACCTGTTGGAGAAGATACAATTATAGGTGTTAGTATAGCTGAGAAAGTTTGCTATGAAACTGGTTGTACAGTTGCTCCACCTATATTCTATGGAAGTCACCCAAGTCATCACTATGGGCTTAGAGGAACAATACCTGTGAAAGCAACTACATTGATAGAGTATGTATCTGATGTTATTAAGTGGTTATCTAATGCAGGTTTTAAGAAGATCATAGTATGGAATAGCCATGGACAGGAATACGTGTTACCTATAGCAAAAGATATAGCTATAGTTGATAAACAAGTTCACGCATTCATAATGGTAACAAGTTGGTGGAGCTGGGTTCAAGATATATTGAGAAAAGCTGGGACAGGTGAAGAAATAGCTCCAGGTATTAAACTAGAGATACCTTTCGTACATGCTGATGAAGTTGAGACTAGTGTTACATGGTATGTAGCACCTGATTTAATAGATGTTGAAACACTTAAGAAAGAAGGTGAATGGGGTGTTAAAAGACCTTTACCAGCAAAATGGGTTAATACAGCTGGAAATGTATTCCCAGATAGACCTTTCAACTGGTACGATGTAAGTGCATTACCAGAGTTCTATTACTATAGTAAAGGATTCGTTGGATGGCCAAAACTTGCAGATCCTAAGAAAGGCGAAGTACTTGTGAAGAAAGTTATCGAGAGAGTAGTTGAGTTCATCAACTGGCTTATAAAGAATTACCCAGCAGGTAGAATACCTAGGACATGGGTAGATATGGAAGACCTATATTACCATAAACCTAGGGAATTCGAAGAACCTAAAGGTTAAAAATGTTTTAAAATTGAACATACTCTCTTTTCATCTCTACACACAATAATTCACTAAGGTACTATCTAGATGATTAAGATATCTGTTATATACTCTCTAGACCCTAGAATAAGATTTGACTTAGCTATATCGGCACCTCTCGAAGAAGTTTTAACAAAACTTAACAGACTTGGATACAATGGTGTTGAGTATAACATCTCGAACCCCTTTGAGGTTGATGTGGAGAACCTCAGGAATACTATGAAGAGATTTGGGTTAGATATAGCAGCAATTTCGACAGGATTATCGTATCGTAGATATGGATATAGCCTTTCATCAAGTAACGAAGAGCTTCGCCAAAAAGCTGTAGAATTCTTCAAGAAATATATAGAGATTGCAAGATATCTCGAAACATACAAAGTTGTTATAGGTTTAGCTAGAGGTAGATGTGAAGAAGATTGTAGGAAAACTAAGGAAAGATTCTTAGCAACTCTTGAAGTACTAGATAGATATGCTGAAGAAAATAGTGTTATACTTCTCCTAGAACCACTGAATAGATATGAGACAGATCTCATAAATAAACTAGATGAAGCTTTAGAAATAATTAAACAATTCAAAAACATTAAAATACTACTCGATACATTTCATACGATGCTTGAGGAAAGAAATGTATACGATGCTATACTCAGAGGCGGAAAAAACATAGCTCATGTCCACGTAGCTGATAGCAATAGATTAGCACCAGGTTTAGGTATGCTTGACTGGGAGAAGATAGTGTTCAGACTCGAAAGAATAGGGTATAACGGGTATATAAGTATTGAGGCAAGGATAGAACCAGATCTCGACACCTTCCTAAGAATAGGTATAGAAACATTATTACCATTAATAACGTAGAAAACTAATAGCTATTTAATCAGTTCTCCGCCATATCATCACTTATCAGACCCAATAACCTTCATCACACCGCAATTCCTGTTCCTAGCTTAAACCATAAGTATAATTCAAGGTTTTAACAGATCTTGGTATCCCTAGATTTCAGATATGATAGTTCTGCAACACAATTTATATATTGCTGTGAGTATGTTTTTTACGGTGAGGTTTTTGAGTTTTGGTGTAAGTGCTTGGTGGAGAGAGGTCTGGGGATGGGATAGGGTTAAGAATGTTATAAAGTCTCTTCCCGGTAGACTTGGTTTCGGTAGAGGGAATGTTTTAAACTTCTTCAGGCTTAGGCTTGATATAGATACAGGTGAGGTTTATGATGAGGTTTTAGAAAGGTTTTTGACTGAGAGGGAGAGATACGGATTATACTATGTTCTCTACACCTATGCTCAGGCTAAGGAGGATATAGGGGAATTAGGAGAGCTTGTTACACCTTCGCAGATATGCCCAGCTATACATTGCCCAATGACTAAAGAGAATCTAGAGGCTATAACAAAACTTACACAATCAGTATTCTCATTAAATCCAGAGCTATTACTTAAAGCTGCTGAACCTTTCAATCCTCAGAAAGTTGATATAGGGGATATAGCTGTAAAAATACATACACTTCCAAGAGTTCCTATAGTTTTAGCTATATGGCTAGGAGAAGAAAGTATACCACCATCTATATCCATCCTATACGATAAAAGCGTTACCAACTATCTAGACTGTGAATCAGCTATGATCATGGCAGGTGTATTGATGGCGAGATTAATAATATCGTTAGCGAAGAAAGTAGGGATAAACATAGGGGATGTGAAGTATAGCTATAGATATCAATGCCCTGAGTAGAGAATAAAGAGGTAAATAGATCCCTACCCCTGTCTTTTGCTGATCGACTCCACTACCTCTTAGAGTTTTAGGTTATAATCTAGATCCACTTACTTCTACATAATTAACCTCGAGACAAGCTCTAGATCTATTCTCTTGATTACCATGTCTATAGACTTTCCCTGGATCTCTTCATATAGGTCTAAAGACCACATTATCAATCCATATATCTACTCTACATCTAAATTTTCTATTACTCCTAAGCTTAGCTACCTCAACATTATTAATATAGAACACCGCTATATCGCTACTCCACTCAACTCTAAAAATATTCTATTTAGTAAGATCTATATCCTGCATAACTAGTTTAGATGATACAATTCTTATAGGAGCTAGAAATGGGAATACATCTAAAACAGTTTTATACAATCCAATTTTTTTGAAAAACATTATTAGTTGAAACCTATTATCAAATTGAGCAAATAACCCTTGAAGAAGATAAGAATCTGCAGATCTTAAGTATATAAACTATGCAGGAAAACTAAGATCAATTCTAACACTATGATTCTAAAACCAGCACTACCAAAATGAAAAGAAGTAAACCTTGTTCTCACCTCCAAAACTCCTTGCACCCTAGGAACATTATCAAACTCTCCATCACTAACTTTAGCATTTGAATAGTAAAGAGGTTCGGTAGAACCCATACACATTTCAAGCACACCATTCTTCACCTCTATAGAAACAAAGTTATCTATCCTCCACCTCCAGTAAGAGCTCTTTTCAACAAAATCATCTCTAAACCTATACCCATTACCCAAAAACACCACCATAAATAACACCTCTTTGACACAGATATCTATAACTCAATGTAAGTAGATAAAATGAAGAACAACTCGAAATAAAATCAACCTCTTTAGAGTAGTATTATGCGTACATGTATAAACAATATATAGAGGTAAAATTTATATATAACTTCTGAGCTTTTTCTATCTAGGGATAACTATGGCAGAGAAACCGACTACAGCATTCATATTATCGTTAGTTGGAGGAATCTTAGTTTTACTAGTAGCTTTCGTAGTTATTGCTGTTGGAGCTTTAGGTGGAGCAGCCTTAGGGATGATGGGGTTTGGTTGGCTAGGAGGTTTAGTTGTAGTTGTAGGTGTGATACATTTAATCTTCGGTATACTGATGATAGTTGGTGGTATTCAAATGAATAGTGGAGTACCTGAGAAAGTGAAGACCTGGTCCATAATAGTATTGATTGTATCAGTTATAGGTCTTATAATGGGGGCTGGGTTCTTCATAGGAGCTATACTAGGGTTAGTAGGAGCTATACTTGGTCTAGTTTGGAAACCGCCAACCCCACCAGCTACCCAGCAACCATCACCAACATTAACACAAACTTAATAATCTAAATCTTTTTAATTTACTCTTACTCATAATTTTAATTAATTAACTCTATCCTAGTTATTATAAAGGAAATACATACCTAAATTTGTTTAGTTATCTTGATTTATTGGATACTATTTTCCAAGTTGTTGTTAAGTTTTCTCTTTGAGTAGGTGGTTGTATTCTTCGAATGCATCGTTTAGCGCTTTTAATAATGTTTGTTTAACTCCGTAGATATATAGCTTTTCTATAGCTCTTATCGTAACACCTTTTGGAGTTATTACGCTATCTCTTACTGTAGAGACATCTTTTATCTGTACAAGATTTGCAATTCCTTGGAATACATTTGCAATTGCTTTTCTAGCTATGTTATAAGGTAGACCTGCTTTTAGAGCTGATAATAAGAATACATCGTAAAGTTCAACAACTATTGCTGGTGTTGATGCTGAGTAGAAAGTGAGTATATCTAGAGTATCTTCGTTAACCCATTCAATATCTCCTAGAAGTCTGAATATATTCTCTACTTCCATATTCCTTTTATCCTCTGGTGCTAGAGCTATAAAACCTTTGTTAACTTCTACTGCTATATTAGGCATAGCTCTATAGATATTAGCTTCAGGTAGAATTTCTTTTAAAATACTTAGTTTTACTAGAGCTGCTATAGATACAATTGTTTTATTTTTAGCAATTTCTCTAAGATTTCTAGCAACATTCTCAACATCTCCTGGTTTAACAGCTATAATAATAACATCTGAATATGAAGCTAAGTCTTTCACATTTGTATATATTTTAAAACCTTTTGATCTAGCATCTTCGATAGCTTCTAAAAGTTTATCGTTTATAGCTATAGATCCTTTATCTATACCAGCTTTAGCTAAACCTATAGCTATCGCTTTACCCATCCTACCGAAACCAATTATACCGATCCTAAGATTCAAAGACATAGAGATCACCAAAACTTTTCTATGGTTCAACTCGTAGATGTTTTAATTGCTTCTTCTAGTATTCTTAAACCTGTTAAAGCTTCTTCCTCAGATATAATGATAGGAGGTGCTACTCTAATAGCACTTCTACCACATGGTAAAAGTACAAGACCTCTTCTCAGTGCTTCGTAGAGAACTCTATTCCTAGTCTTAACGTCATACTCCTTAGTCTTTCTATTCTTCACAAACTCTATACCCCATGCAAGACCTAAACCTCTTACATCTCCAATAGCTTGGTACTTCTCTTTCAATGGCAGTAGATGTTCCTTGAATATCTTCTCTAGTTCTTGGACATGCGGTAGATACTTTTCAATAAGCTCAACTGTTTTTAGTGCAACTATACACGCTAAAGCATGTCCACCGAAGGTATTGCTATGAGCTCCTGGCTCTGGGAAATCTAGATCAGCTCTAAATATTGTTGCACCAATTGGTATAACACCTCCGCTTAAAGCTTTAGCCATAGCTATTATATCCGGGGCTATATCAAAATACTCTGCAGCAAACATTTTACCTATTCTACCTAAACCCATCTGAACTTCATCATCAACCAAGGCTATAGCATATTTCATAGCTAGTTTTTGTAATTCTCTGAAGAAGTTTTTCGGTGGAACTACATAACCTCCTTCACCTTGTATAGGCTCAAAGAATATACCTGCAACTTCTTCTGGATACACTAAGTGATCAAATACCCAGTACTCGATATACTCTAATACTTTATTAACAAGATCATCAGGATGCTCATAGCCATCTATACCCCAAGGATTTCTATAAGGATTAGGGTACGGTACATGGATAACACCTCCAACTAGAGGTAGATATCCTTTCCTTTGAATATTTTTAGAAGCTGTTAAACTTAGAGAACCCATTGTTCTTCCATGGAAACACCCTATAAAAGCTATAAAATACTTCCTAGATGATGACCTACGCAAAAGCTTTATAGCAGCTTCAATTGCTTCTGTACCACTATTACAGAAGAAAACTTTTTTATTAAAATTACCTGGAGCTATTCTAACAAGTTTCTCTGCTAACATAACTTGGTAAGGATTGAAAAAATCTGTTCCTGCAGCATGAGCAAGTTTATTGAGCATCTCAATAACAACTTTCTTAATCTCTAGATGCGTTGGATACCCAAGATTATTTACAGATATAGATGATGAGAAATCAAGATACTTATTACCATCAACATCGTACAGCCATACACCCTCACCTCTCTCCACAACAAGCGGAAGACAATCAGGATCATGAGTTGTAGTAGCAACTAACTCTCTA
>Ga0272445_1003041_pt1 | contig 10807 bp, 13 predicted proteins | sample YNPCB0031_FD_194404 | JGI IMG/M metagenome (GOLD analysis project Ga0272445, IMG submission 194404) | Hot spring sediment microbial communities from Yellowstone National Park, WY, United States - YNP-CB-003-1 | ecosystem: Environmental > Aquatic > Thermal springs > Hot (42-90C) > Sediment... | reverse complement strand
CCTTGCTGGGACGGCTGTTCTTCAGCATCTTTCGCCGCCTGGAACTCATCCCTGAGCCCATCCGGAGCGCCATCATCAACCTGATCCCGATCGAGTGGCGCGCCCGGGCGGTTCCGGAGATTGTGGTGATGGAAAGCGTGGAGGCCGCGGCGCGCCTGATCGCAAAGCCGGATCGCGATCGATTTCTTCAGGCTTTCGAGGAATGGAGCCAGATCCCCGAAGTGCAGATCTTCCGAAGTGTGGGCTTTTTCTCCATCCGCCTGTCCCCCGATCTATATCCCCTGATCGAGCCAGGCCGCAACGCGTTTCTCGAATTCCGCGTGACGCTTTACAATCTCCGAACAGGGGAGTTGCTTCGCACGGCGCTTCGCTTTGGCTACGGGGAGATGGTGGATCCGAACACGCTGTTTCGCCGCATTCTCCACCTTCTAACGAAAGAGCGTCCTGAGATGGGCTACCGGCGCGTTCGCGCCTGGATGGCGGAAGCCGTTGTGGCCATCTCTCCTTACCTTCGCGTCCAGTTTCAGGTGGAGTGAGATGGGACGCCTGAGCCTGAAGCCGATCCACAAAGCGCCAAAAGCCAAACGCATCGGCGCTTTTGACGTGGAAGGGGACGCGGAACGCTTTGTGGTGGGGGTTGCGAAGAGCCCATCTGGAGAATGGGGGATCTTTACAGATCCCCGGAGCCTTGTCGCCTTTATGAAGTCGTTCCCCAATACGATCTGGTTTGCCCACAACGCGATCTACGACGTGGGCGTGCTTCTCCCCCATATCGCGGACTTCGAAATCCACACCTACCACGGGCGTCTGCTGAAAGCGATTTACCCCCCGAAGAAGCCTCGCGTTACGATTGCAGATTCCTTCTGGTTCTTCCCGATGCCGCTGAGCAAGATCGGCCACGCGATTGGGCTGGAAAAACTGGAGCGTCCCTGGGAGTCGGAAGGGGAAATCGTAGACTGGAACAGGACGCTGGAGCAGGTGCCGCTGGAAGAGGTGATCGAATACTGCAAGCGGGACGTGGAAATCGTATGGAGGGCAATGAGGCTTTTCCAGGAGGAAGTCAACCGGCTGGGCGGAGAGTTGAAGTTAACGCTGGCCTCCACCACGCTGGACGTATTTCGCCGGGCTTTCCTGGATCGCGAATACGAAACACCGTCGAAGGTTGTCAACAAGTATTGTCGCGAGGCCTATTATGGAGGGCGCGTCGAAAATTTGATTGAAGGCGAAATCGATAACGTGTTCTTCTACGATGTGAACTCAATGTATCCCTACATTATGAAAACCCTCGAGTTTCCTGATCCGAACACGCTTCGCGGGCCTCTGCGGCCTGGGCGTGAGGAGAACATCTGGAAGTATGAAGGGGTGACGGCCTGCGAAATCGAAGTTCCGTTCTCGATGCTTCCGCCGCTTCCCTATCGCGTAAACGGCAAGGTGATTTATCCATACGGGAGGTTGCGGGGAGCGTGGACGCACATCGAACTTCGGGAGGCGCTGAAGGAGGGCGCGCGGATCATCCGGATGGAGTGGCAAATCATTGCAGAGGCCACCTGCAACCCGTTTCGCGGATTCGTGGAAACGCTATACGCCTTACGGAAGGAATACAGGCAGAAAGGCGATCCGCGCGAACTGGTGGTAAAGATTATGATGAACAGCCTATACGGCAAGTTTGGGGAGAACGCGGATAAGAAGGACTACAAGGTGCTGGTGGATCTCGATCACTACCCGGATGCCGGAAACATGCCGGAAGGGTCTGAACTGCTTCGTGATGAGCCGCCCTTATTCTGCGTGATGCCTCGAAAGGCGGAACGTCCATCCGGACACTGGATTGTGATCTGGGCGGCCTACATCACCGCAGGCGCGCGGGTTCATCTTCGGAGGCTGGCCCTGCAGGCGGGAGAGGTGTTTTATATGGACACCGACAGCCTGGTGACCCGCGCCGTTCTGCCCAGCGGAAGCGGTTTGGGGGAACTGAAACTCGAAAAGGAGGCGGATCGGATAATCATCCGCGGTCCGAAACTCTACACCGCCTACAAGGATGAGCAACTGATCAAGGCGGCCAGCCGTGGCGTTCCGGTAAGGCTGGCGGAGGCCTTCATTCAGTTTGGGAAGGTGATGTTTGCTCGCCCCCTAAAACTGCTTGAAGCGTTTCGGCGGAAACTTCTCCCCTCGCAGTGGATTCTACAATCGAAAGAATCGCAATCATCTTTTGCAAAGCGGAAGCCAGGTCGCCGGATCGGATCATACGTTCAACTTCTTCCCTGGCGCGTTGCGCCGAACGGGCGCGTTCGATAAGCCACTCGATTTCGATGCCGGGGGAGCGGTGCTGAAGCGCCGCGTGGCGCGCCCGGGCCTCCAGTAGATGCGCATATTTTAACAGGTCATCCAGTTCCCGCCAGAAGTCCGCCATCATGCTTCCCCCGTCAGCGCCTTCTGGATCTCCTCCAGCGGGTAGCCCATATTGATCAGCGAACGCTGAGCCTCCTCCTTTGTGATCACCCCCTCCTTCCAGGCCCTGTAAACTTCGGTGAGCCAGATCGGGTTGGTGAGCCATCGAACCAGGCGTTCCACATCCTGCTTCCTGTAGCCTACCTTCACCGCGGCCTCGATAAACTTCTCCGTGGACAGGATTCCATTCCGCCAGGCCCGCAACAGATCGCTTTCTCCCAGGGCAGGCCCCTCCATAAACAGGAGCGTTTCTGCTTCTTCCTTCTGGTAATCCAGACCCTCGAGATACGAGAGGGCCTCAGGCGTGGACATAAACCCCTTCTTCCAGGCCTCGATCACCTCAGCCCTTGTCAGTTTGCGCGGCGTCTTGGGCGGACTGTAAAGGGCGCTCTGGATCAGGCGTTTGGCGGTTGTCTCATCGTAGCCCAACTCTTTCAGCAGTTCGAAGGCTTCCGCCTGACTGATGATGCCTTCCAGCATGAACGTCAGGACCTGATTGGTGGTGGGCTTGCGCTTGCGCTCATCCGTGGGCGCAGGCTCCTTTTCAGCCAGGCGGGCCTTGACCGTCTGGATCCAGATACGAACATCCTCTTCCGGCCAACCAAGAAGAAGCAAGCGCTGGTATAAATCATGTTCCGTGATCACGCCATACGCGTAAGCCTGGGTTAGCCGTTCGGCGTTGAGGCTCCTGAACTTTGGCTGGAATTCCTCCTTCCAGGTTCGAACCAGCACATCAATGGCCTCATCGGAAAGACCCAGTTCCTTCAGGTAATGGCGGGCCTCTGGTTCCTTCAGCGTTCCTACCCGGAATGCCTCCTTGATTTGGGCAACGGTGAGCAGGCGCTCCTGCACATTTTTCCGCATCCGCTCAATGAGGATGATCAGTTCCACTTCCTCCGGGTTGCGGGGAATGGCCAGCGCTTTCTTGCGGAATTCATCCTCAGATAAGATGCCTTCACGCAACGCCTGCCGGAGGACACTGAGACTGATATCCGGGACGCTTTCCTCTTTGGGAAGCGTTCGGGCCTGGATGATGAGGGGGATATCTTCATCTTTGTAACCCAGAGCGGCCAGATACGAGGCAAGTGTGGAGGAGTCAATCTTGCCTCGCTCGTAGAGATCGAACAGGTCGCTGGTGGTGATGCGCTTGAAGCCGTCCTCCTTGTATTTGGAATGCCACTTATGCGGGATGCCGCGGTAAAGAAGGATGTCATACAACTCCTGCTCGGACAGGCGGCGTTCGGCAAACCACCCGACTGCCGTGGAAGGGGCTGGCGTTTCCTTGGGGAAGTGGTAGTTGAGCCAGTTTTCTTGAGAGACCTGCACAGCCTGACGGAGAAATGGGGCCAGGGCCTGCCATCCCAGGAAGCCTAATCCTAATGCCCAGGAAGTTTGCTGGGCCGCCTGGTTGAGCGCCCGCCCCATTCCAGGCATTAAAGGTTCGATATTGGCGTGCACATAAGCAAAGTAGGTCATAATCTGCGCGATCGTTTCCGCGAAGGCTTTCCCGCTGACGTCCGGCGCGCTTTCAAACTCCTTCAAATATTTCCACAGCGAATTGAAAACCTGCTCGGACATCTGATTGACAAAGAAGTGGGAGACCGGCCCGAAAGGATTATTTTGAAGCGCCTCTTTGTAAACACTGATGATGGTATCAATCATCTTTTGATCTTCTTTCAGCAGTTCGTCCACAATCTGCTGAACAAATCCTTCGCTGGGCCAACCGATGAGGACAAAGGGGATTCCCACCAGCGCCAGATCGAAGTAAGCGATCATTCGATAGGCATCGGTTTTGATCAGGCCCGCCCGCGTCCACTGGCGAAGAAGCGCCTGGAAGCGGGATTCCGCGCCATCCCACCAGCCTTTCATGATCTTTGCGGGCGGTAGACCTGTCAGCCAATCCCAGAACGTTTCTCCCGCTTTTCGGCGCGGGCGCGGCGGAAACCAGGTCATCCCTCAAACCTCCTCTTCCCGCGAAAAGTGAACCGTGATGAACCACTCAATCAGTTCCAGCGCAAAATCCAGCACAACTGAAAAGATGTATGCAAACGGATTCTGCAAAAACGAGTGCAGGATATCCCACGCGATGGAAAACACAAAGGTTAACTTGTCTTTGATGGAGAACAGCCACTGCACAAACCCGCTGGCGGTTTGAACCAGCCAAACCAGGAACCCCCTGGCGACATGGTAGAGCCATTCCACAAAATCCTTTGCGACGTTGTAGAGCCATTCCAGGAAGCCCTTCGCGGTGTGGAACAGCCACTGAATAAATCCCCTTGCAACGTTGTAGAGCCATTCCAGGAAGGATTTTGCCGTGTTAAATAGCCACTGGATGAATGATGCGGCAGTATTAACCAGCCAGATGATGAAGTTTCGGGCGGTGTTGTAAAGCCATTCGAAAAACGTCTTCGCGGTATTGTAAAGCCATTCGAGGAACGCCCTTGCGGTGTTGTATAGCCAGTAGATAAAAGACTGTGCGATATTGATAAGCCACTGAAGAAAACTTTGAGCGGTGTTCGCCAGCCATTCGATGAACGAGCGCGCCTGATAATACATCCATCGCAGATAGGAATATGCCGTTGAAACCAGCCACTCCACTCCGTCGAACAGTCCGTAGATGAACCGGCTTAATTTTCCATACCACCAGCCGGTGAGTTCGGAGATGCGGGCGAAGAAGAAGCCATACCACTCATTGCCGGTGTTGTAAAGAGCGTGGTAAGTATCGCGAAGCCAGTTGATGCCGCCTTCAAAGAAGGAAATCGCGCGGTCAATCAGGCGGGTTCGCTGGTTGAAGAGTTGGGGGATCTCATCAATGAAGAAATGCCAGAGGGTCCAGCGGGCGCGGTCAAAGAGACCCAAAAGGAAATCGCCCGCGTCGTTCAAAATGCGGTAGACGCGGTTCGCGTTCTGGATGATCCAGTTGATGATCCACATTTTACTTCATCAGTTGCCGCAGTTCGCTCACTTTTTGATCGAAGTATTGCTCGATATCCCGCGCGGTGGTGGGGCCCGCGGGGAAGTCGTGGAAGAGCGTCCACCCCTCGCGGGTCAGGATGGTGACCCGCTGAAACTTCCGCAGGCGTCCGGACTCATCGACCCGCTCGAGCTCCTGAATGCCGACAATCTGCCAGCCCTCCATTTCGTTTCACCTCCGGACTTTTGCGGTAAACGCATTGACAAAGTTGCGTCCGTTCTTGCCGAAGTAATAACCAACGACTAACAGCATCACCTGCTCGAACCCGGGTGGGAGTTGCGCTGGAACGAACACTGCTGCCACATATGCGCCAACTAACATCAGAGCAATGATACCTGAAACTCCAACATACTTTGCAAATCCCTCCCAGAAAGAGATCATTTGAACCTCCTTAAGAGCGGAATATTTCGTATTCAATTAAATGAACGGAGATCATCATTTCTTCGTTTGCGCCGCTTAAATTTCGCATATAATATCGTAATTTATATCCTGGTGGTAATATAATGTTGGGCGATGCGCTTATAAAAAATGGAATTGCTTGGGCGCTGTTCATAATTACACCGTATAAAATAAATCCGACATAGTTGTTACTCAAATCCGCAACATATAAGGATATAGTGTTATACGATGATGTTCCGAACCGCGTTGTGCCAGCACAAGCATACAAAATATGCGCCACACGATTATTTGGAACCACATAAAGATCTTCGTGTCGTGTCGTTCCACTCGTTAAAGTATTAAAAACAATAAGTGGTTTATAAATACCCCCACCATCGAAAATTGCTTGCGGGTGTGGGAAAGAATACATTTCCCCTCCTCTAATCAGAAACCGGTTCGTTGATGGTCACAATTACATTATCAAAGAAGGCCCAATCGTCGGCGGATGTTGTTTCATCTAATCCGAGAGAAATAACTTGTTCTACCACACCACCTGACGGCGCTTTGAAAAGCGCATAGGATCGAGCAGACATAGAAAAACAATTCACAATAACCCGCTCCCACCGTTCCTTCTGAAGGTTGGCCACTAACTTTACAAAGATCCAATCGTAAACAGAAAACGTTTGGGGTGTAACGTATCCAATCGTTTTGAAACCATCCGGAGTTCGAACCTGAATGGAGCCATCCTCTTTATATAATCGAACCCTACAGCTATACGTGTTTGTGCCATCCAGCGCATCCAATCCGACCTGAATATAATTCATATAAAGACTGGGTCGAATATTCAAACTTATCCCTAACGAACGAGATGAGTAAAAGGGAATGTTTTTTCGAATCTGGCTGAAACCAGTATATCCACTCAAAAGTTTAAAGACAAGGGCTCGATCGGACATCAACCCGCATCCATATCCAACATAAAAATTAATTTTGTCTGATGACGGATATTGAGATGACCAGACAAAACCAGTTTCAAACGAATCAAAATAAATCACATCGCCCAACCGATCGTAAACGACGGGAACGAACGTTCGAACGGATGCCTCGGCCAGATCATCCAGCCGATGAACCAGTTCTTCTTTCCGGATGTTGCTGAAATCCGGCGCGCCGAACGGCATTACGTCCTCCCGATTCCCAGCATCGCCAGTGCATCCAGGGCGCTGATGAGTGCCGCTTTCGGCATCAGATGAAACGAGACGTAGATGGTATGATCGAAATAGTCATCCTCGTTATAGCCAACCAGCATCAACCCTGGTGGATCGGTATCCAGGAAAATGTTGAACGGAAAGTCATACAAAACATCATTGCCGATCAGCCAGGCTCCATCGGGAAGCGGCGCGATTTGCGCGCCCTCCTTCCAGATCTGCAGGCCCGTCAGTCCCGCGTGACCCCACGGGAACAGAATGGTCACCCGAATGACGCGTCCCGGTTCCATCTGCACAAACTGGCGAACCGGGTCGGTGATCGGCGTCCGGGATGGTATCCGGAGCGGCGCGGAATAGACGCGGACGTCCATCCACGGCCTCTCACGGGATGTTTACGTAGAGGGTCACATTGATATTGCTACCGCTCCAGTTGGCCGCCACGCCTTCCCTCAGGGGAAGCGGAAGCGGGAAAATCAGTTCCCGTGTGTCATTCGCGGGAACCCTCAGATCCGCCAGAACGATTCCGTTCTCCACCGTGGGGGTATGGACGGTGACGGTGACCGGATTGGTGGACGCGTTGGCCACCGTCACCGCCAGCAACTCCCCCCGTGTGAGCGGGTGCATCCCGGGCGCGGAAAAGCGGATGATGTCCACCATCCCTTATGGAGCCTCCAGGATCTCCCCGATGAGGGTCACCACGGGACCGCTCAGTTTGTCTTCCAGCGTGATCTTCAGATCCGGCAGGCCGTCCGTCCGCCAGACGTCCCCGCCCGGTCCGCCCAGGAAGTCCAGCACCAGCACATCCGGGATGCCGGTATGCTTGGTGTGGTAAACGATCGGTCGGGCGGTGGTGTCCGCGGCTACAGCAAAAGCGCTCCCGGTCCAGCGGCCCGTCCAGGCCCCAAACGTCAACGTCCGCCCGCTGATTCCGGTCACCTTAGCCAGATAGATGGTGGAGGTTGCAGGATCATCCGGCTGGAGGCTGTTGACAACCGCGTGCGCAATGTTGCCGAAAAGAACATCTGCGGTTCCGTTGTTCGCCGCCAGCGCTACCCCGGTTTGGCTCCACTCGAACGGGTAAGTGCTCCCCAGTGCGTCCGTGATCTCTCCGGCAGTGGCCTCGCTCACCTTCGCTGAATCCGTCCCGATCCACAACTTGACAAACCCAAGTCCGGCGCTGATGTTGCTGGTTGGATGATCGTAGATCAGGAACAGGCGGCTGTAGCGAGGCCCGCGGGTGATCAAGATCTCCTTCGTTCCGGTGCCGGTCAACTGAACGGTCCCCAAAGAGGTGTAGCGGAAGTAGCCTACCTGGGGGCCAAAAACGCCGTCGGAGGCCACGGCGGCCCATACGCGGACGGACGTCTGGGTGGCGTCAAAGGATCCGCCGCCGCTGGCATCGGGGACGGTGACAAAGAGTTGGGCCGCGTTGAAGCGGTTGGTGTTCAGGTAGAAGGAGGAATCGGCCAGGGTGCTCCCGAAAAAGATGGGGATCACCGCCCGCTGATAGGCGTTCCCACGCTGATCGATGATGATGGGCGGAAGACGCCCGGTTCGATAAAGATGGATCTTCAGCGCCTGGAGCGGGGTCAGCGCCACCAGCGGCGCGCCGCCATCCACGCGAACCACCACCTGACCGAAGGCGTTGAACACGGTTTTCCCGGGCGCGCCGGCGGCCACGTTTCGAACAGTGAGTTCAACGAAGATGGCGTGGAGCGCATCGAAGCCCTTCAGGTTCGCCACAAAGGCGGGGATCTGCTCATAGGTAAAAGAGGAGACGGAAAGGTCCTGGAATTTGAGGAAAGGCATCCCTCACCTCCCTTCTCCCTGCAGGGTAGCGGATCGCCAGCCCAACTACCGGCCACGCTTCGTGCGCCAGTAGTCATGAATGGCCCGCATCGCGGCCATCGCCCGCTGAAGCCGCTCCTCCAGGGACGTATCCGGCAGGGCATTCGCGGCATTCCGGGCGCTCTCCCCAGCCGCCAGGATATCCGCGGCGGCCTTCGAATACTCCTCGGCGGCCACCTGAGCGGCCTGGGTGAAGCGCTGAGCGCCCACCGCCATCACCCGGTTGCGCCAGCGGTCCGCCTTCGCTTGAGCGCCACGCAGATGGCGGCCTTCCTGCAAGGCCCGCATCAATTCGGCTTCCATCCGACGCGCGCCCGCGCGATATCCTTCGAGCCACTCTCGCGTCGGATTGGTCACGCCAGCCTGGTAGTCGGGACCTGCTTGAGCGATCCGCGCCTGGAACTTACGAACGATCTGCTCCGGAGTCTTGCGCGCCATCTCCCACCTCCTGCATCCCGAAAGGTTGGATTTTCGTTGGATATTCTAACGCATCGCCAGCAGTTTGTCAAGCCGATCCGAGGTTGTTCGATCCCGATCGATCCGAGTTGAAACACCACGAACGGCACCTGGGTGATCCACTCGGTATTGCCAGATGGCCCAATCCGTCCACGGTTTAGGGATGATGGGTGTTTTGGTGTTCCAATGGGCCAGCCAGAGTGGAACATTCGCCAAATCGGGAATCTGATCCATCTGAAAGACCCGTGCGTAGTTTGGAGATGTGTAAATTCCCCACGGATGTTTAAACTCTTTTTGCAGAACAGTTTTCAGTGAAACCAGCATCAGGCGATTGCGAACCGCCATATTGCTCACCGGGACTTCAATGTCCACAAAGACGGGAAGGTCGAGTGTTACATCTTCGATCTGCTCGTAGAGCGTTCGGAGATGGGCGCGGATGGTAAAGTTCGGGATCCAGGCCCAATATGCGCCGATGCGCAGACCGCTGTTGCGAGCCTGCAAATAGTAGACCTGAAACCGGGTATCCACCCGCGCGCCCACGCTGGCCCGCAGGAGGACAAACTCAATGCCGGAATCGCGAAGTTTGCGGAAGTCCACGCTCCCATTCCACTGGGAGAGATCCACGCCTTCGATCCACCGGACCTCACTCATCGGCATACTCCTTTCGGGTTAGGGGTAGACTACTCCGAAAGTAGTATCTGCAGGATTCTGGCCTTATGCGGATTTTTCGAGATTTCGGATCTCCCCGGCTTCCGGTTTCCGCGCGCGATTGTATGATAGCCGATTCCCAGGTCTCCGTCAAGAGGGCTCCGGAAAGACAGACGGGGAAAACAAAAAAAGCGCATCCGGGATGTGTGTGTCCCGGATGCGCTCTTTTCTTAGCTAAACAGCAGGTTGTTTAGATGACATACTCGATTTCAAATGGACACTCTACGATGTTCAACATCTCAATCAACCGCACATCGGAGGCCGAAATCTTCAATTTCCCGTTGTGCAAACTCAACCATACCGTTTGCGTCACAATTGTAACGATATACACAAACAATTTCCTGGGCCATAGAATGGCGTCAATGGGGAATTCAATCCATTCCGGTTTCGATGCAACCACACCGGAGCAGGCAATGTATACTTGCATTTTGCCTGCTCCGGTAGGACGGATTCGGATCACGCTGGTATTGACCGCGATTTCAATCCGCATCGTTCGCCTCCGGATACAACAAAATGGAGGGATCGAACGTTTCCCGTCCCATCCCCCCACATTTTACAAAGATGGTTGTGTTCGTTCCTCTTCTATTCGCCTATCCTCACCCATTCCTCCTCTTTGCTCGGCTAATCCAGTGCATATAAAATTTCTTTGTATGACATAAACGGATGCTTCATCGCTTTTCGTTCGGCAAGCAACAAGCGCTTGGCCAGAGTGATTGCCTCTTGTTCTGAAATCGTTCGAGGTGGAGGTGGCGGATCGATCCTGGAATGCATTCCAACAGCCGATGGCCAATGTTCC
>Ga0272445_1003040_pt1 | contig 10810 bp, 11 predicted proteins | sample YNPCB0031_FD_194404 | JGI IMG/M metagenome (GOLD analysis project Ga0272445, IMG submission 194404) | Hot spring sediment microbial communities from Yellowstone National Park, WY, United States - YNP-CB-003-1 | ecosystem: Environmental > Aquatic > Thermal springs > Hot (42-90C) > Sediment... | reverse complement strand
TACACCCATGACCCTTCCACCAGAGGTCACGATATTGCCATTCTGAAAGGATGTGCCAGCATGAAAGACCATTATGTCCTTTCTGTCCTTTAGCATCTCAAGGCCTGTTATGACCTTTCCCTTTTCGTATTTTCCAGGATAACCCTTTGAGGCAAGGACGACGCACACAGAGGCATCCTTTCTCCACTGAAGTCTTGTTTCGTGAAGCTTCTGTTCTGTTATGCTGAGAAAGACCTTCAAGAGGTCTGACTTTAATCGCATCAATACTGGCTGAGTCTCCGGGTCTCCAAATCTGCAGTTGAATTCAAGGACATAGGGTTCGTTATCTTTAATCATTAAACCAGCATAGATTATTCCTCTATATTCAATACCCTCTGACCGCAGGCCCTTTAAAAGGGGATTGAGTATCCTTGAAAGGACCTTTCTTTTGATCTCAGGTGTTACTACTGGTGCAGGGCTGTAGGCACCCATACCGCCTGTGTTTGGACCTTCATCATTGTCAAAGACCCTCTTGTGATCCTGAGAGCTAACCATCGGAATAATGGTCTTTCCATCAGTAAAGGCCATAAAGGATGCCTCTTCACCTTCAAGATAGTCCTCTATGACGACCCTCTCTCCAGCCTTTCCAAAAACCTGTTCCTTCATAATGAGCCTTACAGCCTCTATTGCCTCGTCAATACTTTTACATACGAAGACACCTTTGCCAGCAGCAAGACCATCAGCCTTCACAACTATTGGTGCACCCTTCAATTTTATATAATCCTCAGCATGGAGATAGGAGGTAAAGACCCTGTAGGAAGCTGTTGGTATCCTGTATCTCTTCATAAATTCCTTTGCAAAGACCTTGCTTGATTCGAGCTGAGCTGCCTGTTGTGTGGGTCCCACAATCTTCCTTCCCTCTTTCTGGAAGGCATCAACTATCCCACGGGCAAGGGGGTCTTCAGGTCCTACCACTGTCAAGTCAATCCATTCGTATTTCACAAAGTCAAGGATTGATGAGAAATCACCAGGGCTTATGTCAACACATTCAGCTATCTCGGCAATGCCGGCATTTCCTGGCATGCAATAGATCCTGTCAACCAGTTCAGACTGGCTGAGCTTCCATACAATTGCATGCTCCCTTCCACCACCTCCAATTACAAGAACCTTCATTTCTTTTTCTCCTCTGCCTTTGTTACAAGCCAGTATATAAAACCTATAACGAGTATTGCTGCGATAAGATAATATATGGTTTCTGGTCTGTCGTGTTTTAGGGTTGCTATCATGGTCTCTCTAATCATTGTCACAAGGGCGACTCCCACAAATATGCTTATGTGGAATTTCCCTCCTTTGAGATGGGATATCTCCGTATTCATGAGTTCTATCATTACCCAGAGTATGAGCATAGAGCCGAGGGCAGAGATAATCCCGTGATAGAGCTCTCCATGAAATAGACCCTGAATGTCCGAGATAAACATGAAAATTACGCCTATGGTGAGGCCAATAAGGGAAAGGATAAGCACGAGATTCATGGACTGGGAGAATTTCTCTGCAAATTCTACAAGTGTGCTTTTTAACTTATAGACGGGTGAATAGCTTTTTATCTCTTCTTCTATGTATGAAGAGGTTATTACATCAAGGTTGATATCGAGGATCTTTTCAAAGGATATGATCTTTTTTGTCTTCTCTTCAAGAGGCTCATCAAGCCTGTTGAGGATTAAATTGATACAGGTATTTCTTATGAGGTTTATTGACCTGTTCATGAAGTGGGCATCAACATTTGCCTTAAGATGGACTGAGCCAATTCTCATAAGTCTTTCAAAATATCTGTGGTCATATGTTCCAGAGAATAATTCAATAAACCATTCCTTCTGGGCTTTAAAGACATGTTTTTTTCGTTCCTCATCTGTGAAGAATCTTGAGGCATCTTTGTCAGAAAGTATCCAGGTGCTCAGTCCCTCCATCACCTCATCGGCATAGTTGAGGGCCATGGGCTTGAGGAGCTCAAGCCTCCGCCTGTCTTCCTCTGTAAACTGGTATCTCTCTTTGATTTCCTTAAAGGACCTCATGTTTTTTAGTGTCTGAAATGTCTTGCACCTGTAATGAGCATTGCCATTCCGTGCTCATCAGCAGCCTTTATTACCTCTTCATCTTTCAGAGAGCCACCCGGCTGAATTACTGCTGTAACACCAGCCTCATGGAGTATGTCTATTCCATCACGGAAGGGAAAGAATCCATCAGAGGCTGCCACAGAGCCCTTAACAGGTTCCTGCGCAAGCATTGAGCCTATCCTTGCTGAGTAAACCCTGCTTGTCTGGCCCACGCCGATTCCAACAGTCCTGTCTTTAAAGGCATAGACAATAGCATTAGATTTTACATGTTTTACAACCTTCCAGGCAAAATCCAGTGCCTCATATTCTTCCGGAGTCGGCTGTCTCTTAGTAACTGCCTTGAGGCTTTTTACATCAACCTTCAGGGTATCCCATTCCTGAACAAGAAGGCCTCCTGCTATTCTCTTCATGTCCCAGGCCTTAAGGTCACTTCTGCTGTTACTTTCACCACCCAATTCAGGGAGTTTAAGAAGTCTTATATTGGGCTTTTTTGAAAATATATTTAAGGCATCACTGCTGAAATCCGGTGCTATTATTACCTCAACAAAGAGCTTTGTTATCTCCTCTGCAGCAGGACCATCCACAGGTGTGTTGAAGGCTATTACTCCACCAAAGGCAGATATGGGGTCTGTTTTGCATGCCTTTATATAGGCATCCTTTGGATTGTTGGCAATAGCAACACCGCAGGGATTGTTATGCTTTATAATTGCACAGGCTGGTTTATCAAATTCAAGGACAAGCATTAATGCTGCATGGGCATCAAGGTAATTATTGAAGGACATCTCTTTACCCTGAAGTATTCTGGCATTTATAAGGCTCAGCCCTCCAAGGTCATCGCTGTAGAGGCAGGCCTTCTGGTGGGGATTTTCTCCATACCTGAGGGATGAGGCCTTCCTTAAGGTAAGGTTGTATCTTTCGGGGAATTCTTCAACTGTTACCTCGCCACCAGCGGTTATCTTTGAGAGATAATTGGAGATTATGGAGTCGTATCTTGCTGTATGGGCAAAGACCTTTTTTGCAAGTTTGAGTTTTGTCTCATAACTAAGCTCTCCATCCCTTGACTTCATTTCTTCAATAATTGAGTTGTAATCATCAGGGTCAACAACAACAGCTACATCCTTAAAGTTCTTTGCTGCAGACCTCAACATTGTTGGTCCACCTATGTCTATATTCTCGATGGCCTCATCAAAGGAGACATTCGGTTTTGCTGTAACTGTCTCAAAGGGATAGAGATTCACAACTACCATATCAATGGGCTGAATGCCATGTTTTTTAAGGGCCTCCATATGCTGAGGATTATCCCTTTTTGCCAGAAGCCCACCGTGGACCTTTGGATGGAGTGTCTTGAGCCTTCCCTCAAGCATCTCTGGGAAGCCTGTGTATTCTGAAACCTCTATTGCAGGTATGCCAGCATCCACGAGGGTCTTCCTCGTTCCTCCAGTGGATATAATCTCCACACCCATCCCTGAAAGGGATCTTGCAAACTCCACAATGCCTTTTTTGTCTGATACACTTATAAGGGCCCTTCTAATCTTTGACATGTCTTGCCTCCTTTTTACCCAGGGTTGCCTACTGTTACTTCGCCACTAAAAGGCTTGTATATTTTCCATCACCTATTATCACATGGTCAAGTACTTTAATGCCAATAATCCTGCCTGCCTCAACGAGAATATCCGTTACCTTTATATCATCAGGGCTCGGTGCAGGATCACCGCTTGGATGATTATGGATAAATATAACTGCATGGGCAGATTCCTTGATTGCCTCCTTGAAGGCCTCTCTCGGATGTATGAGGGAATTGGTGAGGGTTCCTTCAGAGACCTTTATCTCTTTAATCAGCCTGTTTTTTGTATCGAGGATTGCACAGTAAAATACCTCTTTCTTAAGGCCCTTCATTTTAGGGCTGTAATATTCATAGACCTGAAGGGGGCTTGACAGTATTACTCCTGAATAGGAGCATTCCCTCATGAGTCTCCTGCCAAGTTCAAAGGCAGCCCGTAGCTGGGCAACTTTTGCACTACCCATACCCTTTATCTCAAGGAGTTCCTTAAGGGATGCCTCATTTATCCTCTGAAGTGTCCCGAACCTTTCAATCAATTCCATGGCAAGTTCAATGGCGGACTTACCGGCACCACCTGTCCTCAATACTATAGCCATGAGTTGACTAAGGGAAAGACCCTCAGGTCCTTCTTTAAGGAGCCTTTCACGGGGCCTTTCTTGAAGAGGCCATTCTCTTATGGGCTTCTTAGCCATGGGATACCCTACTCCCTAATCCCTAACCCCTAATCCCTACTCCCTATTGTTGTTACCCATATGGTATTGAAGATGCTCGAGGCATCTTTCAGAAAACTTTCTATATTTCCAGAAGGATTTTCATTCTTCAGATACCTTTTGAACTGCATATCAATATACCTCAAGACCTCATCTTTGAGAGAGGCCCTGAAAGGATAGACACACCTTCCCATTATTATCTCGCCGTTGAGTTTTATAAGCCTTGTTGCAAAGAGTTCGCCGACTTTAATTTTTTTCACTGATAAATTGAATGAGTTTAAGGCCTCTGAATTAATTCTGTATCTTTCCGCTGTTACTTGCGCCACCAACTGAGTAATGAGGTCTTTAATAACAATACCCTCTTGACTCTTACTTTCCACCTCGTAGATACTTATCCTGCTTTTTTTCAGCGCATCAAGTATGACCCTTTCTTCTTCAGAAACCTCTGAAAACTCTCTATAGAGGTCTAAAAAACTCTCTCCATAAGGCGTTCGGTAATCAATGGTAAGCCAGTCTTCAAAATTTATCTCTCCTATATCGAGGAGTATCCCTTGCAAAAACTCCTCTGGCCTTTCTTCTTCCCAGAAATACTCAAAGGCCTCCTGAATATACTCCTGATAGTGTTCATGGATGAAGTTGTTTATCGCATTAATGAGGTTATAAATTCTCTGCTGTAAGGTCTTCATTCCAGCAAGGCCTCTACGAATTTTTCAGGATTAAATTCCTCAAGGTCTTCAGGCCCTTCGCCGATACCGATTAATTTAACAGGGATACCAAATTCTTTTCTTATTGCGAAGACTATCCCTCCCTTTGAGCTTCCGTCGAGCTTTGTAAGGGCAATGCCTGTGATACCAATTGCATCATTAAAAAGCCTTGCCTGCTGGAGGGCGTTCTGTCCTGTTGTTGCGTCAAGCACAAGGAGGCTTTCATGAGGTGCTTCAGGGATTACCCTCTGGACTACCCTCTTTATCTTTTTTAATTCTTCCATAAGAGGTGTCTTTGTATGGAGCCTGCCAGCTGTGTCGATTATAACAATGTCTGTGTTTCTTGCCTTTGCTGACTGAACTGCATCAAAAGCCACTGCAGCAGGGTCAGAACCCATCTGGTGTTTTATGAGCTGGGCACCTGTTTTTTTTGCCCATATCTCAAGCTGTTCAATGGCAGCAGCCCTGAAGGTATCTGAGGCAGCTATAATAACTGATTTTCCTTGAGACCTGAATCTGTAGCAGAGTTTTCCGATAGTTGTTGTCTTGCCAACACCATTGACCCCTGTAATTAGTAATATAGCTGGACTGTTATTGTTACTTGTGCCATTGGTGGCGTAAGTAACAGTTCTTGAAGGTAGATTAAGAGGAGATGGTGGACCAAGGATCTCAATCATCTTTTCCCTGAGGATTGTCTTTATATCTCTCTGGTCAGATTTTTTAAATTCTTCTTTTATGGAACTGAGCAATTCCTGAGTAGCCTTTGGACCAACATCTGCAAGAATCAGGGCCTCTTCAAGTTCTTCAAGGGTCTTTTGATTAATAGTTCCCTTAAAGAGGTCGCTGAGTCTTTCCTGAAGCCCCTTTCTTGTTTTTTCGAGTCCTTTTTTTATACTATCTAAAAGACCCATGATGTATTATAACAGAGTTGGAGGCGAAACAGAGGTCAGAAAACAGAGGTCTGATGTCAGAGGTCAGAAGTCAGAGGTCAGAAAACAGAGGTCAGATGTCGGAAATCAGAAATCAGGGTCTATGGAAAAATTTTCCTTAAAATCTGACTTCTGATATCTAACCTCTGATATCTGTTTTGATGAACCCCTATTCACGGATAATAGCAAGGCTTGATGGAGAGAGACTCTCAAGGGAGCCAGAGGTCTATGTTAAGCTTGTAAGGTCTGGCATAGCTGGTTTTATAGTCTTTGGTGGTTACCTTGAGAAATTAAGAGAGGGTCTTCTTTATCTCCAGAGTATTGCTAACCTTCCTCTTATTATAGGCTCTGACCTTGAACAGGGACTTGGCCAGCAGGTAAAGGGTGGAACTGTCATGCCCTCAGCAATGGCAATGGGTTCTGCCTGGCTTAAAGACCCTTCAGTAGTAACACTTATTGAAGAGGCCTTCAGACAGACTGCAAGGGAGGCCCTTTATGCTGGAATAAATACTATCTTTGCCCCTGTTATGGATATCCAGAGTAACCCTGACAATCCCATTATTTCTATACGTGCCTTCGGAACAGAACCAGAAATAGTCTCCTATCTCGGTTCACTAATGATAAGGTGTTATGAAGAGGAAGGTCTTATGAGTTGTGCAAAACATTTTCCAGGTCATGGAGATACTGTCATAGACTCCCATCATGGGTTGCCCATTATAGGCAAATCCCTTAAAGAGCTTCTTGAATTCGAACTTATACCCTTCAGGAAGGCTATTGAGAGTAATGTCTCCATGGTGATGATGGGCCATCTTCTGGTGCCAGCTATTGATCCTCAGTGGCCTGTTTCTATGTCAAGGCGAGCAGTGGAGTTTTTGAGAGATATGGGTTTTGGTGGACTCATTATCACAGATGCCCTCAATATGGGAGCCCTGAGGAGTTACTTTCGCCACCAATCAATATATACTGAATCAAAGGCAGCAGAGACAGCCCTTCTTGCAAGTATTGACCTTATACTTCATCCATCTGATCCAGATACCCTGGCACAGACCTTAGAAGTCAGAGGTAACCCCCCCTTACCCCCTCTTACCTTAAGAGGGGGAATTAAAGGGGGAGTTCCAGATTTTGAGAGAGGAAGGTTTATTGCAAGACAGATATATCAAAAGGCCATTCATGTTACAGGTGAGATACCAGTTATGAGGTCTCCTCTTTTTGTTGTCCTTGATGAAGAGCTCTCTGGAAGATCCCGAGCTTTTATTGGTTTGGTGGCGAAAGTAACAGTTGGAGTCGGCATTGAAGAAAACTGTATGTATATTCAAAGTGAAGATGATATAAAAGAGATTCCCCGGGACAGACAGGTAGTTCTTGTTCTGTTTTCAAGGCCTTCGGCGTTTAAAAAGAGGGTCATTGGCGGAAGTAACAGTTGGGGTTTTGAAGAGATTTTAGGTTTTCTTTTAAAAAGGGCAGACCTTGTGATTTCCTTTGGGAATCCTTTTATAGTAAAGGCTGGTGGCGAAAGTAATGTTTTATTCATCTATGATGATACAGAGATGGCACAAACTGTTGTGGCTGATTTCTTACGGCCCTTTATCAGTTATTGATGCCCAGGCCATTTCTCTGTTTGATATTCCGTAAATCTCTTCTTTTGTAATTCCAATCATTCCAACTGGTATCTCGTCGGAGAAGAGTTTAATGGCTTCCTGAAAGGCCTCTTTAACTGTTTTACCCTCTTCAATGAGCTTGTAGATCCGAAGGGCTAAAAGCCTCTTTATAATCTCCTCACCAATGCCTGTAACAGCAATTGCTCCGAGAGAACCAGCATAGAATCCGCAGCCAATCAATGGTGTATCTCCCACCCTTCCACAGAGCATTGGTATGGCACCTCCTGTAGAACTTGCCACAGCAAATATCCCATTCCTGTCAAGGGCAACAGCTCCAACAGTCTCAGAAAGGAGTTCCTGAGGTAGCTCCTTCCATAGAGGGTTGAGCTCATGAGCTTTGTTCTTTTGAAGAAAATCCATCACCTTTTTGTGAAGCTCTAGGGCCTTTTCTGATGGTCCGGGATGAAGAGGAAGACCAAGCCTTTTTGCAAAAACTGTAGCACCATTGCCAGCCATAGCAAGATGGGGTGTCTTGAGAAGGGCTTTTGCAAGGAGGACAGGATTTTTAATATCCCTTACTGCCATAACCATGGCAAGCCTTCCATCAGAGCTCATCAAAGAGGCATCCATCTCAATAGTCTTTCCATCAATCCTCAAAACCGAGCCAGCTCCAGCATTGAACCTTCCATCGTCCTCAAGAACCTTTACTGCTTCAACTACTGCACTTAGGGCATCACCATTGTTTTTAAGAATAGAGAAGCCCCTTTCGCAGGCCCTTTGTAAGCCGTCTTTAAGGGCTTCTGTTGAACCAGCCCCGCCATGAACAGCAATACCATAGAGCATATAAGTGTATAATATAATAAAACAGGGTTAGGAGGTTATTATGGCAAGGGTTTATCTTCTTGCAAATGTATTACCAGGCAAGGACAGAGATGTGAGGGACATCCTCAGGGCATCTAAGGGAGTAACCTATGCAGATGTTGTGACAGGTCAGTACGATATTGTGGCAGTTATTGAGGCAAAGGACATCAATGAGATTTTTAACAAGGTCCTTAAGGATATCCGTAAAAAGATAAAGGGCATAACAAGGACCGAGACCTTTATAGCAGTTGAATAAGCCAGAGTAATTAAGTAACAGTTCGGTGTGAATGAAGAGATTCAATCATCAAGGATAAGGCTTGAGGCCCTTGAGGAATTGCTCAGTGCCCTCTTAGAGCTCAACAAAAGGATTCCCGTAATAGTTGAGGGTAAGAGAGATGTCCTTGCCCTCAGAGCCTTAGGGTTTGAGGGTGAGCTCCTTCAGGTTCACAGCGGGAAGGGGCTCTATGAGTTCAGCGAGGAGGTGCATGAAAGATTTAAGGAGGTCATACTCCTTATTGACTGGGATCAGAGGGGAGAGGCTCTTTATGAGAGCCTTGGTGAACTCCTTTCAGGACTGTGGGAGAGATACAGCAGTTTCAGGGAGACATTAAAGATCCTTTCAAGGAATGAGGTCTTTGAGATTGAGTCTATACCTGACCTTATGGAGAGGCTGAGGTCTCAATGCGAATTACAGGACTGAAGGGTGAAGACCTTGCAGTGAATTATCTGAAGAAAAAGGGATACAGAATCCTTGAAAAGAATTTCAGGACCCAGCTTGGAGAGATAGACATAATTGCTGAGCAGAATGGGACTATTATATTTGTAGAGGTCAAGACTCGAACAACTGATGCCTTTGGTCTTCCAGAGGAGGCTGTTACATGGCAGAAACAGGAGAGGATTAAAAAGGTTGCCCTCCTTTATCTTAAAGGACTCAAGAGAGTTCCTCCTGTAAGATTTGATGTCCTCTCTATTGAATTGAAACCAGAGCCTGTGATTGAGCACATAGAATATGCCTTTTAATAGTGATTTAGTGAGTTAGTGAGTTAGAATTTAACTCTCTACTTGAACTACTCTTGAACAACTCTTGAACTATTTTTGAACTACTTTTGAACAACTCTTGAACAACTTTTTGTAAGGACTTTTAAAATAGGCATAAGGCCATAGGTTTTAGGGAGTAGGGGGTAGGGTGTAGGGGGTAGGGAGTAGGGTGTAGGGTGTAGACTAACCCCTAATCCCTAACCCCTAATCCCTAAAGTTTGCTTCAGCCTGATTTGCCACGGTTGAATGCTCGGCTACCAATTGGTGGCGAGGTAACAGTTGGAGAGCTGGAGTGAAAGAGAAAGACCTCGAAAGACATATTTTTACTGCAGGACCTTCTGATAAAGACAAAAGGATAGATTTATTCCTTAGAGAAAAGCTATCCATTGGTGGCGAGGTAACAGTTACCCGCTCCCAGATCCAGAAACTCATTGAAGAAGGCCATGTAATGCTCTTAACAGCTCAAGGACTCAGGCCATTGAAACCTTCTTATAAACTCAAGCCTGACGATGAGATAAGGGTTACCATACAAGAAAAGCCCAGCTCTCCTGTTACTTTGCCACCACAGGCAATACCGATTAAGATTCTTTATAAAGATGAGCATATCTGTGTTGTTGATAAACCACCAGGGATGGTAGTCTATCCAGGGCCTGGCCATCATGACTATACCCTTATTAATGCCCTTATGTACCATGTAAATCTTTCCCAGAAACTTCCCGGCGGACCATTAAGGCCGGGTATTGTTCACAGGCTTGATAAGGACACATCAGGAGTCATGGTTATTGCCTTAAGTGAGAGGGCTTATTATAATCTTGTAGAGATATTTAAAAAAAGGGAAATAAAAAGGCGATACCTCTGTCTTGCCTGCGGTGAATTTTTCAAAGACGAAGGTGTAATAGACCTGCCAATCGGAAGGGCCTCTTCAGATAGGAAGAAGTTTTCAACAAGAACGAGGGCTGGTAAGGAGGCAGTAACCCACTGGAGGGTTATAGAGAGATTTCGTGGGGCAACCCTTCTTGAGGTCTTTTTGAGGACTGGCAGGACTCACCAGATAAGGGTTCATCTTGCATCAATTGGACATCCTGTCTGTGGTGATTCTACCTATGGAAGAAAGACCTTTATTGAGATGAAAGGCAAGGGCATCCCGATAGTGGCGAAAGTAACAGTGGAACTTACTTACATCACCTTTCGAGGAGGGAAGTTGATATTTCCACGCCAGATGCTACATGCTGAAACCCTTGGTTTCAGACATCCTGTAACAGGTGAGGAGCTCGAATTTTCCTCTGCCATGCCACCAGACATGAAAGAGGCCATAGAGA
>Ga0272445_1003039_pt1 | contig 10810 bp, 5 predicted proteins | sample YNPCB0031_FD_194404 | JGI IMG/M metagenome (GOLD analysis project Ga0272445, IMG submission 194404) | Hot spring sediment microbial communities from Yellowstone National Park, WY, United States - YNP-CB-003-1 | ecosystem: Environmental > Aquatic > Thermal springs > Hot (42-90C) > Sediment... | reverse complement strand
AAAAATAGTCTGATTTTCATAGAGTGGGCAGAAAAACTTGAAGAATACGAAAAACTCCTCCCGGAAAGCATAAAAATAAATTTGAAGTTTGGAAAAAACGAAACTCAGCGGGAAATTGAGGTTATAAACGAGTAAGATTTAAAGAGAACAAAATTCAAAATCCTTACTCAACCTTCTTCCTAACATAGTAAATGTTTTTAACGAAATAAGGCTGACTTTCGTCCTTACCTTCAAAAAATACCCACGCATATCCTTCATCATCTACACACATGGTTCCCCAGTAGATTGTTCCTATCTTATACTTTCTCTGTATTTCATCGGCTAATACATCTTCCATAATCCATCTATTTCCTTCCTTCCTATAAAAATTTAGTGCATTAAGCAAATATACATTTTTTTTCACATCCAAAGACAGATTTTTCAACCATGCTACTTTCCCTACCACCTCTGATTTTATGTTTTCCACTTCATCTCCTATCACCTCCCAGATATCAAGGTAGATGTTCCCATCTGGCCATAAACTTGCATAGCATACAACATTTCCCTTCATCTTCATATTCCAGTTCCCAAAAAGTTCCTCAAACTTCTTTCCTCTTTCCAACTCCACCATCCTCCTTATCCTCTTGAATTTCTTCTCCTTTGTATCTATCTTTAAAAATAACGCCTTCACCTCAACTCCTTTCGTATAAATAGTTGGCATCTGCCATATAACTCCATACACATTTCCATCCTCTCCTATAACCCCTGCATCTGCTTGCCAAGGTTTAGTTCCTACTTCTTTCATCTCCGGCAATAAATCAGCCAAATCATACTCCTCCCAATTTCCTCCCTCATCCCTGATCATGTAAATAAAATGCCTTTCAGGATCCTGCCATTCATCTTCTGGTTTTAATACTAAATTGTACCCGAGATAATTCCCCACAGCTAACTTCCTCCCAAAAGCTGATATCCAGTTCGGGTAAGTGTGCGGCAAATAAATTCCAGTATTTTCTAGTGGATAAATAGGATATTCATCAGGGGGAAATGATTTGAAAATTTGTTCTTCCCACCTACCATCTGGCTCCCTCCTTGCATATATTAAATACATCTTAGCGGTTACAGGTGGAGGTACTCCTCTTATCTCTTTATCAATCTTATAAGCACCGCCATAGAAAATGTGTACTCTTCCTTCTTCATCCACATCAAATTTTGGGAAATAAATATGAAAATAGTCATCCGGTTCATATAGATCATATTTTTTTTTCACCAACTCTCTATTATGTGATAAGATTTCGTTATTTAATCTCTCTCCAACTCTTTCCGGTCCATACCATTTTGCTTCCTTCAAGTCATAAATAAAAAATAATAGAATACTACCACCAAATTTTGCGCTTCCTTCTGTAGCTAAAACATAAACTTTATCATTCTTACACAACACAGGCCATAAACTAACATCTTTATAAAGTATCTGTGGAGGAGGCCAGCTGCTCTTATTTGTTTCTGTTAAAAATTTACATCTTGGAGCTAACGCAAATACTGACACAAAAATAATGACAAAAGCAACAACAAAAACATAAAAATAGCTTTTATCCTTCATATTTTTCTTTCTTCCTACTTTGCTCACCTTAATTTTGGTGGGGGACTTCCTACCGATGGACGAACCAAGTTTAAACACCCCTCCCCATACCCAGCAATTGGGCACCACTCCATTGCGCGATTTACACTGTGTGTTACCGCCCCTTCACGAGCAATATAATGCCACAACCTTCCATCTCTACCAGGTTGTCTTCCCTTGTAAGTTGCAGGACTATCTTTGTTCACACGACAATGAGATGTTTCCTTATCAACTGATGCGGGCTTGCATTTCATCATACGCAGGACTAATTCTCCATCTCCTCCATACGCCCGTGAAAGCACATCAACTGTCGAAACAAATCTACATACTGTATCACCTACGCCACACTCTGTTCTCCATCCCCAAAACCAGCCGGTAATGAGATTGCCTTTATAGTCTCCCGGTTTATCTTTAACCTCTGCCCAATTAATTATTGGTCCCTTGTTTAGTCCACCCTCCACGGCGTTTGAGTGAGAGAAGAAGTCTTGGAGTAAATTACAAAATTCAAAATCCCTACTCAACTTTCTTCCTAACATAGTAAATTTTCCTGATCGGTGGCGTAGTAAAGGGATTAGGACTTCTTTCTGTGGCTGCAAAAAATACCCATGCATACCCTTCATCATCCACACATATATCTCTTCCCAATACCTCCCCTATCTTATACTTTTCAATCACATCCTGCGTCAATACATCTTCCATAATCCATCTATTTCCTTCCTTCCTATAAAAATTTAGTGCATTAAGCAAATATATATTTTTTTTCACTTCCAAAGACAGATTTTTCACCCATGCTACTTTCCCTACCACCTCTGATTTTATGTTTTCCACTTCATCTCCTATCAACTCCCAGCTATCAAGGTAGATGTTCCCATCTGGCCATAAGCTTGCATAGTATACAAAATTTCCCTTCATCTTCATATTCCAGTTCCCAAAAAGTTCCTCAAACTTCTTCCCTCTTTCCAACTCCACCATCCTCCTTATCCTCTTGAATTTCTTCTCCTTTGTATCTATTTTTAAAAATAACGCCTTCACCTCAACTCCTTTCGTATAAATAGTTGGCATCTGCCATATAACTCCATATACATTTCCATCCTCTCCTATAACCCCTGCATCTGCTTGCCAAGGTTTAGTTCCTACCTCCTTCATCTCTGGCAATAAATCAGCCAAATCATACTCCTCCCAATTTCCTCCCTCATCCCTGATCATGTAAATAAAATGCCTTTCAGGATCCTGCCATTCATCTTCTGGTTTTAATACTAAATTGTACCCGAGATAAATCCCCACAGCTAACTTCCTCCCAAAAGCTGACACCCAGTTAGGAGAAGAATCTGGCATATAGATTCCGGTATTTTCTAATGGATAAATAGGATATTCATCAGGGGGAAATGATTTGAAAATTTGTTCTTCCCACCTACCATCTGGCTCCCTCCTCAAATATATCGTATATGCCTTAACATATGTAGGTGGAGGTACCATCCTCACAGAACCCTTATCAATTACAAAACTTACATCAGCAAAAAGATGAACTCTTCCTTCTTCATCTACATCAAATTCTGGGAAATGAGTGATAAGATAATCTCCATAGCGTGGTTCATATGGCTCATATTTTTTCAGCAACTCTTTGTTATACGATAATATCTCGTTTCTTATTTTTTCACCAACTCTTTCGGGTCCATACCATTTACCTTCCTTCAAGTCATAAACGAAAAATAGAAAGATCACACCTAAATACTTCACCTGATCACCAGCTAAAACATAAACTTTGTTATTCTTACACACTACTTTCTCGAACACCCCCCGTGAACCGATATTATAAAGAATTTTTGGAGGAGGCCATTTGGATTTTTCGGTTTCCATCAAGAATTTACAACTCGGTGCTAACGCAAATACTGACAAAAAAAGGATGATAAGAAAACTCAAAGCATTAAAACAAATCTTATTCCTCATCTCTCTTTCCAATTACCTCTTGAACCTAAACAAATCCATATTTAATTGAGTTTTCAAACTTGAACACTCCTCCCCATATCCTGCAATTCCACACCACTCCTTAGCTCGCTCCACACTGTGTTTTACCGCCTCCTCACGAGCAATATAATGCCACAGCCTTCCATCTCTACCAGGTTGTCTCCCTTGGTAAGTTGCTGGACTATCTTTGTTCACGCGACAATGAGATGTTTCCTTATCAACTGATGCTGGCTTACATTTCATCATACGCAGAACTAATTCTCCATCTCCTCCATATGCTCGTGAAAGCACATCTACTGTTGAAACAAATCCACATACTTTATCCCCTATTCCACACTCAGTTCTCCATCCCCAAAACCAGCCAGTAATGAGATTGCCTTCATAATCTTTGGGGGCTGCTGCAACGCCTGGCCAATTAATTCTACCCTCCACGGCGTTTGAGTGAGAGAAGAAGTCTTGGAACAAATTACAAAATTCAAAATCCCTACTCAACCTTCTTCCTAACATAGTAAATGTTTGTAACAAAATAAGGCTGACTTTCGTCCTCACCTTCAAAAAATACCCAAGCATATCCTTCATCATCCACGCACATAGTTTGCCAGTGAATTGTTCCTATCTTATACTTCCTCTGCGTTTCATCGGCTAATACATCCTCCATAATCCATCTATTCCCTTCCTTCCTGTGAAGGTTAAGTGCGTTAAGTAAATATACATTTTTCTTCACATCCATAGATAAATTTATAAACCATGCTACATTACTCACAAACTCCCATACCACATTCCCTATATCATCTCCTATCAGTTCCCAACTATGTAAGTAAATCTTTCCCTTCCATATGTTCGCATAGTAAAACTTATTTCCCTTTAATTTCATAACATTATTATTTAAAACCCCACCAAGTGGTTCTTTATATATATCTACATTTTCCATTTCCAGCTCCCTCATCCTCCTTATCCACTTTAACCTTTTCTCCTTTGTATCTATCTTCAAAAGAAGACTTTTAACTTCTACTTTCTTCCTGTCAGTATTAGGTCCCTGCCATAAAACTATATATAAATCACCATCTGGTCCTATAACTCCCAAATCAAGTTGAAAAGCATCAACTCCTATCTTTTTTGCCTCCGGTAATAATTCAGTCAAATCATATAAATCCCATCCCTCTTCTTCATTCTTTACTGCAAAAATACTCTGCCTCTCAGGAACAAAAAGAAGTTCAAGTGGATAGTCTTTTCTATATCCTGGTGCCTCCCAGCGATAAAGAAAACTATATCTTGTGGCTATCTTCTTCCCAGAAGCTGATACCCAACCAATAGAAACAAGTGGGTGCTTAATACCAGTACTTTCTAATGGATATATAGGGAATTCATATGGGGGGAAAAAATCAAAAGCTTTTTCTTCCCATCTTCCATCTGTCTCCCTCATAAAATATATCAAATACACTCTAACGCGTACTTCATTATCCCATTTTTTAATTCCATATTCACCTTCTGCAAAGATATGAACCTTTCCTTCTTCATCTACATCAAAATGAGGAAAAGAAATGAAAAAATATGGTTCATATGGTTCATATTTTTTCAGCAACTCTTTGTTATGCGATAATATCTCGTTCCTTATTTTCTCACCAACTCTTTCAGGTCCATACCATCTTCCCTCCTTTAGGTCATAAATGAAAAACAACAAAGTATTACCTGTAACTTCACTTCCTTCCGTAGCTAAAAAATAAACTTTATTATTCTTACATAATGCGAACCATCCAGTAACATCCCTATAAAGTATCTGTGGCGGTGGCCACTTGCTCTTATCTGTTTCCGTTAAAAATTTACATCTTGGTGCTAATGCAAATACTGACAAAAAAAGGATGATAAGAAAACTCAAAGCTTTAAAACAAATCTTATTCCTCATATTTCTTCCCAATTACCTTTTGAGCCTAAACAAATCCATATTTAATTGAGTTTTCAAACTTGAACACTCCTCCCCATATCCTGCAATTCCACACCACTCCTTAGCTCGCTCCACACTGTGTTTTACCGCCTCCTCACGAGCAATATAATGGTATAACCTACCATCTCCTTCCTTAGGCTGCCTTCCCTGGTAAGTCGCAGGACTATCTTTGTTCACACGACAATGAGATTTATCCGGATCTAGAATTGGCTTACATTTCATCATACGCAGGACTAATTCTCCATCTCCTCCATACGCTCGTGAAAGCACATCTACTGTTGAAACAAATCCACATACTTTATCCCCTATTCCACACTCAGTTCTCCATCCCCAAAACCAGCCAGTAATGAGGTCTCTATATCTATACCTTTCTGGATCTTCTTTAACATTTGCCCAATTAAAGTTTTTCTCCACGACGTTTGAGTGAGAGAAGAAGTCTTGGAGTGTGTGGAGTTTTTCTCCGAGTTGTGCTGGGGTTAGGGGGATGTTGATTGTTTGTAAAACATATTTGCAGACTGTCTCCCAGTATGGTTCCCAGGTGATCTGCTGTACTGTTTTATAGGTTTGGACAACTATGGTTTTCATGCATCTTACAGACCTAAACCTGATTTCTTCTTTATATCCTACTATAACTCGTTCTTCACCTACCTTTACTCTTACCCAAAAGCAAGCACCAAAACAAACCCTTCTTCTCTCGTATTTTGGTCTCGTTTCATATATTGGAACCATTTCTTTGTAAGCTTGCAAACAGCTTGATTCAACTTCTCTCACCTCTTGAACCGGAATTATAACCGTTTTTACAACTTGCTTATATTTTTTAACATTTTCACATCTTTCAGCCCACCTTGTTTGCGGTATAAGGTTTTGTTTAGCCACATTAACACTATTTATGATATTGTCGTAATTGACCACACCATTATCAAAGTGCAATGTTTGATTGTATTTTTCTGCCAGCCCAGTATTCAAATCAGTATCTCTGTTACCCTTTACTACCTCTCTTACTATTTCTTCTTTTAAACTAAGACTCGAGAAGAGAGCCTCCCAAGTTATTCCTTCGTGAATTGGAGAAGATACGGGTCCTGTCAGAAGAGATTTTAACTTAAATCTTGTATCTCTGATTTTACTTAATATTTCGTCTATTTTTTTAACTGCTAAGTTTATATCTGCAAGATATTCAGTAATGTTAGTAAATTCAATTTCACGCTCGAGCTTTTCACTCCTTTCCTTAGATACTTGCGTTACTTCTTTTATTAATTTTTTTGTTCCTTCTTGAAATTTTCTAAATTCCGTTGGATCTAATTTTGTATTAAGACCTGCGGTTTTCAGCGCAGCTTCTACAAAATGTTTGGTAACAGCATTCCATACAAAATCTTCAATAGCATCTCCAATACGTTCAAAGAAAGCTAGGATATTTTTTCTTACCCAGTCAGCAAGGTCTTTTGAAACTTTTTCAACAACTTTACCTACTGCCTCATAAACCAATGCTTGGAAATCATCTATTAACATTTCCAAATTAATGAACGCCTTTGCGGCAGGTTCAATCATATCTTTTACGCATATTGTAATTATATGGAACTCTTCACAGCGAAATTTCACTTTCTTAAAAAATCCTTCTATTTCAGGCCAGCATATTTTGCCAGAAACTTTCGCACAAGCTGTTAGGAATGCTCTCAAATTTACGAAAAAGTTTTCAAGAGTACTTAAAACCCCATCTACTAATCCTGCCAATGTTTTTATTTTTTGAAAATCCTTCCCTGTTGCTTCTTCAAGGGTCATTTCAATTTCAAAAAGTCCAAAGGGGTCGTAAAATCTTTCGGGATTATTCCTTGCGTAAACATAAAGGTTCGCATCTCGGGTTATGTCTGGTTGCAAATACCTACCTGAAAACGGATCATAATATCTTGCTACATTGTAGAAAAATCCTGTTTCAAAGTCATAATACATTCCGGGAAGGGCTAACGGTATTCTGTGATTTCCATTCACAAGCTCACCAAAAGGTGAAAGCTCTCTTTTCCACACAACTTTACCTCCTTCATCAGTAGCAAACCAAGGAACACCTTTTATGTCATTATGAACATAAAGGAAAGAATCTTTTTCGGGAGCATATAACTTCAAACACTTCTTACTCTTACACAATATCCATTTTAAGTCCTCACTGAAAACCTCGGAAAAATGTAAGAATTTAAAGTCAAAATTAAGGCTCAGGTCTGGATAAGCTGGGAATTTTCCACTCACTATATCATCAAGGCTCAACGGCGTGTATAAAGTAACATATCTTTCTTCCCCAGTTGTATTATCTTTAACTTTCAAAAGCAAAACATTTATAGGAAAGCTTTCTTTGTTCATTTGCTGCTTATAATATGATGAAATTAACTTGAGATCAATAAAAACTTTTTCGCCCTCTTCTATAAACATCGCAGTAGTAACTGGTCCAGTAAATACGGGGTACCAATATACTCCTTTTGAGTTAGCCTTTGCACCCCAAACACCGTCAGTGATTATGTTATTGAAAGTAATTCCCGGGAATTTTGCCGGAGAAACTCTCACGGTATACCCAGAAAGTTTAATGTCTGAACTTATCTCGTCAAATATTACGGTATTGTTACCCGATGCCTTATAAAGAATTAACGATACAAAATTATTGAAGCTAACAGGAAGACTACCTGAATAATTTATCTCGGGAATTTCAAAAGTTATACCTGAACCAGAATTATATTTTATATTTAAAGTCAAATCCATATTATCAAATGAAGGAACAGGAGAAAAAGTTGAATTAGGAGTACTACATCCAGATGAATCACATATTTGGTAGAAAGCTATGCACCAATTTCCTGAGCTAACTTTAGCACAGCCAAATTTTAATTTACCATATGGCACAATTCCTGTCTGTCTATCTACCAAATCTATGGTAAAACCTCCTTCACCACCTTCATATCTTACCTTGGCTGAGATGTTAAAGCTATTTTCTTTGAAGAAAAATTTAGATGCTAAATATACTTCACCTCCTCCGTACATTCGCAATTTTCCGTCTTTTACTTCTACACTTGCATTATTAGGGAATAGAACTTCCCACATGTCTTTTTTCAGGTTATCAAATGGCTCATAAAATGTTGTCTCAAAAGGTTCAAGAACACCATCTTCATCTGTGAACATAGCCTCGGCACACAAGGTTATGCTATCTGACATGTTTTTGAGTTTTTCTTTTACTCCTACCAATTTTCCGCTTGACCACACAAAATCTTTTGAGCCCTCATAAAGCTTAGTTTGACCATAGTATATAACCACCCTTTCAGATAAAATTTTGTTCCCTCCCAAATTACCTCTATCCCAAACATAATAGAGATTGAAAGAGCAATTTGGACCTTTTATGCTTTTTAAAACTCTTCTACCTTCGCTATCGTAAGAGTATGAAGCCAAAATTTCTGTACCGAAAGAATCTTCAATTCTGACATCACTTAAAAGTTCTCTTTTGTATTTCATCCAAATCCCAGTATCATTGAGAAAATCAACAAACTGAGCTACCCTGCCTGCCGTATCATATTCGTAAGCTGCTACTTCATTCCCGGTGGTATCTTTGATAAGAGTTAGTCTGTTGTCTGGTTCATATTGGTAAATGTATTCTTTTGTTTTTGAACCTTCCATATACTTTGTGTATATTCTGTTGCCAAATTCATCGTATTTTATAGTCTGAGTTAAACCCTCTGATGAACTCCATTCTAAAAGTCTGTTGGCACTATCATATTTGTAATCTATTTTTTTTGCTTCGCTCCCAAGTCTTTTTGAAATTGAAGTTGTATTCCCCCTTATATCTTGCTCTACAACTTGTTCTGAAATTGTTTCTGTATCGCTTTTATACCTTATTATTCCTTTCCTGCTTCCTATCCTTGAAGCCTCAAAACTCACACTATTTCCATATTGTCCGCTAAAATAACCTTCTGTAAAAACTTCCTTCCCGTTGTAAAGAATAGTACCGGTATCACGATACTCCAATTCTGCCCATTTTGGACTTCCAAAGAATTCAATCCCAACCAGATTCCCATTAATATCATATTTATATTTTGTTGAATAATTCCAGTCTTTAATTTGTAATTTCTCTCCTGAAACCATTCCCAATTTATTGTAAGAGATAGCAACTTTGAAATCATCTGTTTGAGCTCCTGTTTTATTTCCTTTACCGCCTGATACAAATTCGTTCAAAGGATTTTGACCATCGTAAAAAAATTTCACAGTTTCATCTTTGAATCTTAATGTGGTGATTCTGCCCATTTGGTCATATTCAAACTCTGTAAATTCGCCTTCTGCTTTGTCAATCCGTTTTACTCTCCCTGTTTCATCGTAGGTAAAGATAGACCAACCGGCATCTCCTCTCACTTCGGCTAAAACATCATCCATAATACCATACAGTGTCTGGTATTGAACTACTTTTCCTGAAACTCCTTCATATTTTACAAGATTTGGGAATCCTGGTTTTTCAAATGCTTGAACTATGGCTAAATCTTCAAAGTTTATTTTAAAACCTCCATCAAAATATGAATATTGGACTATAACCTTGTTGTTTTCTTTTACGCTTATAATTCTTCCTTCGGCATCGTATTCATATTCAATTATTCTTCCATTAAAGTTATAGCGAACGAGCCTTCCGAGCAAGTCATAAGACCATTCAAGATTCTCAATAATATTCCCATCTTTATCTAACTTTACATCTTTTACAATATTCCCAAAATTGTCAAAATCTCTTATCACCTCAACAGAACCTGGAATTACTGTTCTCTGTCTTATTGAATCTGGTTTTATATCAAAGAATATTTCTGCAACAATTTTTCCATATGAGCTTATTCTATGAGTGTGATCCCAAAGTCCTTCGACTTTCATGACCTCAACCCCATTTCTTATGAATGTTTTTCTTTTTCCTATATCGTGTATAACTTGCTCAATTATGTCTTCTCCATTTGGTCCTGCTTTTTCCTTTACTATCTTATAAACTTCTCCCGTTTCGTCATAAAAGTATCTTTTTACATTTCCGTTTTCATCTATCTCGTAAAGCACTCGCGGAAGAATTACTGCATGCGAAGTAACTTCTGGCTCCCCTTCAAATTTTACAAGTTTCGTTCCAATTGGACTTTCTATTCTGAGAATCTGTGAAGCTCTGTCTATTTTATATATCGTTTCTCCAACTCCACTTTGCTGAACTCTTACCTCATCTCTTTCAGGAGAAATATTTATAAGAATTTCCTTATGACCTCCACTCCTTGCGTCATTATCCCACCAGGATATTTTGATACACCTTACTTCAAGCCCTAACTCTCCTT
>Ga0272445_1003038_pt1 | contig 10812 bp, 9 predicted proteins | sample YNPCB0031_FD_194404 | JGI IMG/M metagenome (GOLD analysis project Ga0272445, IMG submission 194404) | Hot spring sediment microbial communities from Yellowstone National Park, WY, United States - YNP-CB-003-1 | ecosystem: Environmental > Aquatic > Thermal springs > Hot (42-90C) > Sediment... | reverse complement strand
AGACGTGCCGCTCCAAGCCAGGCGTGTGGCGCACCAGGGTGCTTTTGCCTACCTGCCGGGCGCCCATGACGGTCACCACGGGGAAGACCCCTAGGAGCCGTTGCAGGAGGGGGCCGGCAGCGCGGGGCAGATAAGCGGTTTCCACACCTGAATGATAACCATTCACTGGCAGAAAGGGTAGTGGCAACGTCAGGGCCCTGTGGGAGGGCCTGCCGGAAGGCCTCTCGCAGCTCTGGGGGGAGCAAGGGTGGAGTAGCCCAGGGTCTGGGCCACCTCGGGGATGGAGTGGCCGGTGGCGCGGTTCATTTGGGGTGCAGGGGCCCCAAAGCGGAGCCAGATAGCGTGCCAGCGGGAGCGTTCCACGGGGTCTTCGCTTTCCCGGTACAAGGCGTGCAGGTTGTCCGGGTGATGCCGCAGCTTGAGCTCCAGCCGGGGGCGGCGTCCGTGTTTGGCCAGGTCCATGCCCCATCCTAGCAGAGAGATCTAGGGGGAGTTCTTATTAGACCCGCTGGCAGTGTACCCGGTAGCTTTCGTGATCGCGGGCCACGGCCACCTGGCGGGGTTCTTGTGGAACCTGGGGGCCTTGATAGAGAAGCGAGCCTAGGCCAGTTCCACCACCAGTTCCCCGTTCTCGGGGTGTACCCGGAGTTCTCGTAAGCCTTTGCCTTTGGCCCGGAGGTAGGCCTCGGCCAAGGGGTCGCCGAGAAGGGTCTCGATGGCCCGCTGGAGGTCGCGGGCTCCAAACCGGATGTCCACCTGGGAGAGGAGGAGGTCGTACACGGCGGGGTCCACCTGTACCCGAAGGTCGGCGTTCCCCGTCTGGCGCTTCCAGGCGTTCAGGTAGTCCCTGAGGTGCCGCTCCGCTACCCGTTTTAGCGCCTCTTCGGTGAAGGGGCGGAAGGCCACCACCGCGTCCAAGCGGTTCACAAACTCCGGCCGAAGCCCTAAGCGCACGAGTTCGGCCCGGAGAAGGTGCTCGGGGATTTCCCCCCTACCCTCGAAGGCCTCCCTGGACAGCAAGTTGGTGGTGAAGAGGAGAATGGCGTTGGGTGCCGAAGCCACCAACCCTTGGGAGAGTTCCTGGAAGCGCCCCTCGTCTAGGAGTTGAAGGAGCGGGTCCAGGACTCTCGGGTGAGCCTTTTCCATCTCGTCAAAGAGGACGACGGCGTTGGGGTAGCGGGCGAGGTCTTCGTAGAGCCTGCCCGGCCGGTCGGAGCCCACGTAACCCGGTGGGGAGCCCACCAGGGCGGCCACGGTGTGGTCCTGGCCGTACTGGTTCATGTCGTACCTGACCAGGGGTCTTCCCAGGGCTTCCGCGAGGGCCTTGGCGAGTTCGGTCTTCCCGGTGCCCGTGGGACCGGCGAGCATGGCGCTAAAGGGTTTTTCCTTCCGGGTAAGCCCCGCCGCCTTTCGCTTGAGGCCGCGCACCACGGCCTCGACGGCGTGGTCCTGGCCGATGACCCTCCCCTTCAGGGCGCGTTCGAGATTGGAGAACTCCGCCTCTTCCCGGGGAAGGGTGCGCCGCACCTTCACAGGGGCGGGCGGGGGAGATTTCTGCTGCCAGAGAAGCCGCCCCCAGAGGACCATGTTGACGCTCACGCCCAGGAGGATGAGGTGGATCATCAAGTCCGGGTTGGGGGTCCGGGTGAGGAAGTGGGAGAGCAACAGAAAGGCCAGGCTCCCCGAGGCTATCCACCCCACGACAAAGAGGAACCCCCCGAAGACCTTCTTAATCTGGACCGGCAGGGAAAGCGCGAGGAAGCCGAATCCCCTTCTGAGGGCTCCCCAAAGAGGTTTGCGAAGCCGGTAGAGAAGCCAAAGCCCCCCGGCCGCAAGAAGGACATCCTGGGAGCTTTTGTTGCCGAGCAGGGCGGTGAGAATGAGGAAAGCTAGAAAGGCTTCCAGGGGATTCAGAAAAAAGGGCCAGAGCATCAGATTTTCACCTCCTTCAGATTCAGGCCTTGCCCTTGCCCACAGGGCCGGAGACGGCGTGGAGCCCGTAGCGGTAGGCGGCGCTTCGGTTGTCCAGTATAGCCTTGGCTAGTTGGAGGGCGGGTTTGAGCCCCTTGCGGTCGTAGACGGTGTAAAGGGCGGTGGCCTCGCCGAGGTGGGCGGAGAGGAGGCTTAAGGGCTTTGGCGACGTGAAAGAGGTGCTAGAGAAGATGCTTCAGGAGCGGTATGCCCCCCGTACACAAACGCTTACACATACATCTTGACACGACCGCCGCGTAACTGCCTGTGGAGGACTTTTACGACAGCCTCTTACTTCACTTCGCCCTGGACGGACTCCTTTTCCCATAAGCCATCGGGTTGGATGCGCCAGGCCAAGGGTTCTCTGCTAAATGAGCCAGGTTCCCATGCGATCTGGGTTTCCTGAAGCTTCCCTGCGTTCCAACCCCCAAAGGCCTCGAGGGCACCTCGCAGTTCCCCAATCCCATGGGCGAGCAGGAAACGGCTCCGGCAGAGGGGTGCTTCTCCCTGGGTGTCTACCCCAACATCCCGGAAGAGTTCCGGCCCCGAATGGGGGTTACAAGCTACCCTCCGTATCCACCCAAGCCCGTAGCGGGTGTCTCCGCCCAAGGCCAGCTCCTCCACCTGTTTCAGCCTGGACTCCCCCGACTGGAGAAACACAAATCCCACGAGGAAGACCCGTTGCGGTTCCCGGTCTTCTCCCCAATGGGACCAGGGTTGGATCACCTCATGCTCCCGTAAAGAGCCCTCGAGGGCGCTGTCGTTATAGGGATCTATGGCCGTGCCCACATGCGCGGTGAGCAGCCACCTGCGGAACTCCCTGTCTGTGGCGGACCTCTGGCCGTCCTCCCTTTGCCACACCAGCCCTTTGCCCTCCCGGTACTGGGGAAGCCAGGCTAGCCAGCGCCCCCCCGTTTCCTGAGCGGGGAAGAGGTAGGTGAGGCGAACCCGTTCCTTAAGGTCCCCGCTTTCCTTCTCATAGTCTTGGGGGGATGGGGCCTGGCCCGTGGCCAAGGCCCTTCTTCGGGTCAGCTCGGCGGTTAAAGCGCCCAAGAGGGTGCGGGCCGGGACGTAGAGGCGGGTGCGGTTTAGCATCCCCGCGGGGGCTAGGCCCAGGTGAAGGGGCCCCTCCAGCCGCCACACCCAGCGGTATACCTCCCACCCCATGCCCTACGCCTCCTTAACCTTCACGTGGTAGCGGGCGTAAACAAAGGCCGTGCGGAGGAGTTCCCGGGCGAAGAGGAGGTTGTCCAGGTCTCGCGCCAGCGCTTTAGCGACCTCGAGGGGGTCCCGTTGTTCTAGGGAGAAAACTTCTCTGAGGAATTCCTGGCAAACGCCGAGGAATTTTCCTGCTACATCTTTTCCTGCCACATTGTTGTACCGCGCCTTGAGATAGAGGAAAGCGGCGTAGACACCCTGCTCTTCCAAGACGGCCAGAGCCTCGTTGAGCATCTTTTCGCTGACTTCATCTATCTTTGCCAGCTTTTCTCCTAGCTCGGCGCACCTCACCTCTAGGTTTTGCCTGTTCTCACTCACGGCTGTCCTCCCGCTTGGGCCGAGGGGCCACCCGTGGGCTCTATTACCTTGATTCTCCCCATCCCCCGCGTCCCCATGCCGCCCACGCCCAGGTGCTCCAAATAGGGATGGGCCTTCTTGACCACCTCCAAGACACCCTTTGGGCCCTGCATAGCCGGGTCAGCCGGGTCTGTGTGCCTGTCCAGTTGGATCTCCTTATCCCCGATCTTGAAGAGCCGTGGGTTTTTGGCGATGACCTCCCACACCAGCACCGTGCTCCGGGGCAAAGCCTCGTAGGAGAAGAGCGCTTTCTCCTGGGCTGCCCCGGTGGCCGGGTCTATGGAAACCGAGGTGCGGACCTCGAGGTTGCTGTTCACAATGTGGGGGAAGAGGCTGTCGGACACCAAGGCCAAACGGTCGTGCATGTACCGCGGCAATCCCAGAGAGTTTGGCAGCTTGGAGAGAACAGACCCTTCCGAAGCATCTTGGACTTTCAATAAAAGCCATCCTAGGTTGAGATTCCCCTCTGGCTTCTCCCCAGGCTTCTTCTTGGAAATCACCTGGACGAAACCTTCCTCTACGCTCGCTTTTTCCCCAATCCTTTCCAGCGCCATGGGAGAGGTCACCCACATGGGCCCCCGGCGGGTGGGAACGGGGAAGAGGAGCACATGGGCATCGGTAAAGGAGGCCAGCCCAGCGAAGCCGCCTTCCTGTCCCGCTCCACGCGCGAAGCCGAAGACAGTGCACACGGGACAGTCGCGCCGGCGGCAATGGCCGCCGCGTTCGTCCAGCCCCAAGCCGGCGCAGTTGGGGTAGTAGGGTTGCCTGTCGTCGCCCTGGCGCCCTTCCTCGTAGTGCATGGCCACGTACGCGCGGTATACCCCGGCCAGGCTGGAACCAGGGATCTTGGGCACCCGGGTCACCGGGTCGCGGACGATGGTCAGGTCCACTCGCCCGATCCGGCCGCCTCCAGCCCCCACGTGGACGGGGTCCAGGGCCAAAGCGATAACCCGCATCTTGTCGTAGCTCGCTCCCATGCACACCTCCTTACGCGCCCTCCTTGAGGGCGGTCATGTGCCAGTCCATGGCCCACTGCAGGGTTCCCTCTAGGGCAGCCTCCACGAGGGCCTCCAGGAACCCACCCCTCACCTCGAGGACTTCTGCGATCAGGGCCTTCAAGGTTGCCCGCCATAGCTCAGAAGAGGCGGCCAGGCGGCCCTCCGGATTGCTCCAGTCAGCTTCCAGCCGTGCCATCTCGCTCCGCAGGCGCTGAAGAGCGGCCTGGCTTGGCGCCACCCGCTGGAGGAGGGCCCATACCTCCCTCATGCGGGACCATTCCTCCAGGTAACGGGGCGACGGCGCCTCAAAGCGTTCCGCGGTGCTCTCCATGAAGAGGGTGAGCGCTCGGGCGGGGGCTACCCTTATGGAGTCTCCGACGCGAAGGTCGGCCACGTGGCGGTAGACCTGGCCCTCGGGGTGCCGGAAGTCCCGGGGGTGGCGAACCTTGGGGTCTTCCACGGCCACGTAGGGGTAAAACACGTCCTCACGGCCGTCTGGGAGGAGGGTAGGCACAACCCTCTGGGTGAGCCTGCCATCCTCTCTTTGCAAGAGAAGGGCAACGAACCCCATTTTTTCTGGAAATACGTCCTTTACGATCCAACGCTCCTCGCCACCCTGGAGGGCCTCCTCGAGGTTCCTCGCCCCCTCTATGACTCCCTGAAAGGCCACGGAGCGGGGAAAACCCACCACGCCCACCCTAAGGGGCAGGCGGTCCCAGACCCGGGAGAACCGTTCCTGCCACAGGGACACCGCCAGGTCAACGCATTCCGAGGCCGCTTCTAGGGGCACCAGCAGCCGGAAACGCAGGGGGGATAACTCCAGGGGAATCACCGGGTGATAGACCCCTAGCCGGGCGTAGTCTCCCTCTGGCCTCCGAACCGCAACCACGCTAGCGGAAAAGCGTGCCTGGGAATCATCCATCCATAACTCAATCCTCTCGTCCTTCAGTGCTTTTTCGGCTTCCTCTGGGCGGAGGAGACGCGCCAGGTTGGAGGTCGTCAGGAAGCTTTTTGAGTTGGGAAGGTGGAGGAGGCTGAGGGGCTTTCCGCGCCAGCGCCCGTTGTAAAGCCCCAGGTCTGTCCAACTTGTCCCGTTGGCCTCCAGCTCCAAAACCAACCGCTGGACCCGCCATGGGTTGGAGCTTTTGGCGACCAGCTGGCGGAACTTTCCCATCAGCTCATGGAAGAAATCCTCCGCCTCGCGCCAGAAGCGATAGACCCGTCCAGGGGAAGGGAGCTTGCGGAAGAGCTGGTGGGCTATCCAGGCCGCTCGTTGGTCATCGTTCAAGTCATCCCAGGAGGGCGCCTGGGCCCGGTCCTCCACGATCTTCTTGAAAAAGGACTTCCAGGAGCTCTCGTGTTTGAATCCTTCCTGGAGGTTTGACAGAACAGGATCTGACTGGTTGTACACATTCAGCCGCTTGCCAATATAGTCTGTGAGGCTCTCGTAGGCCTTCTGGCGGTCTATGGGGTTAGGCTGTCCGTCCAACAGGGGGTTGAAGCGGACCCATTCGGGAATGGCCTGGGTGCGCAGGCTGTCCACCCGTTCGCCGTTTAGCCACCCCTCCAAGTCCAGGGAAAGGGTGAGCAGGGCCAGGCGGCCGTTTTGGTCAGCCACCTCTTCAAACCAGATGGTGTTGTTGTCCAGATAGCCCCTGAGCCACTCATCAAGCCGACGATGGCGGCGCTCCAGGCAGACGGGGCAGGGCTTTCCCTTGTCGGTGGGGTCGCCGTTGGGCCGTAAGCGGCAAATGGGGCATACATGCCCCTGCGAAGGGCTAGATTCCGATTCGGGGATATCCCACCGCCTGTGAATGGGAATGGAAACGGCCTCCTTCGCCCTCCGCCATTCTCTAGCCATGGGCACCAGAGAGCGGGTGGGCCCGCTCAGGCCCACAAAGGGAGGGTATTCTAGCTTTTGGGCCTTGGCCAGGTTCTCTATCTGATCGGTAATCCACTCCAACAGACCGCTGATCCACTTGGGGGTATCCGGGGAGGGCTGGTCCTTGCGGGTACCCGGGGAGGGCTGGTCCAACTCCCCCAGAAAGGAGAAGACAGCTACGGCGCTGTCCTTGTAGAGCAGGGAGCCCACCGCCAGGTCCACTTCCACCAGCTCGCTTACCCGGCGGAAGAACTCTTCTATGGCACCTTGCATGCCCGTCCAGTCGCTTATCTTTATTGCCCGGGCCTCGTAGTGGTCTGTGCCAAGGGCTACGGTGAGCAGATACCATTGCGTCGTGCTCTTGAATCTTTTTCGGTCAAAAGATGGATCCAGCAGGGCTCTTGCTACAGCGGCTCTTGCTACAGCGCTCTTGAAAAGCGCCGCCGCCACATAGGATTGGTCCCATAAGGTGACATCGTTGTTGGGAAGCCGCGTTTCCGCTAGGGTGGAGAGAAAGGCCCTGCGGATGAAGGAATCCTTGCCGATGGCGCTTTCACGCCAGGCCAGCCATGGGTCAACATCCCCGGTGCCCCGGGTACCTAGGGTTTTGAGGTTCTCCAACACCCTCCTGATCTCGTCCACGAGGCGTTTCCATCCTTGAGGGGAAAGGATTTCGGGTGGGTCGGCTAGCAGGTTGCGCTTGGGATACCCCCAGGGGGAGGAGAGCCAGATGTGGGGTATCAGCTGCTTTAGGTAGTTTCCGGAACCCGGTAGGTTCTTCTCCGCCCCGGACACCACCCCGTGAGCGGCCTGGAGCAGGCCGAGAAGTCCTGGATCGTTCCCATGGTGCTTTTCCGTGAATTCGGCAAAGCTTTTCGGCCTTGCGGTCTGGGGAAGGTGGTTATTCACCCATCCAAGCAGGTCGTCCCATGCAAAGGATGGGGTTTCCTGCTTGTGCCACTCGCGTTCCTTGTAGTCGCTTTTCTCTCCCCCTTGGCCGCGCAAGAACTCTAGTCGGGCCTTGCCGGCCATGTGGAACCAGCCGATGGCCTCCATGGCCAGCAGCACGGGGCGGTACTGGCGCAAAGCTTCTATTAAATCTTCTATACGGGGAGCGCTCATGGTGCGCTTCCTCCTGGAAGCCAGGCTTGCACTTCCCGCCAGAGGTCTTCTCGGCTTTCCTTTTCCACGTTTTTCCCGGTGTTATGGAAAGCTCGCCACTTTTCTATTTTCGCTGTGCCCCATCCCACGGTGCGCTTCGCGGAGATGCCGTAAACGGTCAGCAAGGTTTCAATGGCCTCTAGCAACCAGGGGAGCACCTCTTTAGGGTCAGCCGTGAACTTCATGCCGGGCCAAGGGGCGTAGAGGAGAGAAAGGGTGCCCTTGGCCCCTGGCGGGACCACCTCGTAGTAGATGGGCCCTTTGCCAGCGCGGTTTTCCCGGCTATGGGGGTTGATGACCTGATAGCCGATTCTGTCAAACCAGGTGGGGTAGAAGACTAGGGCTCCACGGCTGAACTCTTCCCCTTCCCCTTTTTCGTTGCCGAATAGGTGTAGAATCCACGCAGGGTCAGACCACTTGGCCATATCCGGGGGCTCCTGGAGGTATTGGCCTAGGCCGGCCCGCATCCGGCAGGCCCATCGGAGCATGCCTTTCCAGGAGGAAGCGGCCATGAAGGGTATTCCAAAGACCCGGTCCTTGCGCACGGGGTTATCCAGCACGTGGAAGACCCGGTCGTCTTTGGAGTACCAGGGGGTCTGGAGTTCAAAATCTACCTTGAGGGCCAGCCAGCGTGGGGAGGGAAGTTTGCTGAAATCAGCGCGGAAATCTAGGCCGTCGCTTAGCTTTCCGGCGTCGGGCAATGAAATCTTCTGCGCCTGGGCCATGTAAAGGTGTTTACGCGCATCTTTCTCATATGGCTCTTGTAAAAATCGCCACAGCGTGGCCTCGTCAAGCACATGGCTCACAAGTATTCTGGGCGCATCATCAGGAGCTCCTTCACGCAGCTTGTTTTGACAATCCTCTCGGTTTTTTCGGTCTTTTTTTCGGTCTTTGCTTGATTTAAGGCAATAAGCGTAATCTTTCGCTTTACGTTTTACTTGCCCTTCGGTGTTGGCATAGTGATCCCACATAGTACCCCTTAAAACAGCTTTTCCAATTGGCTAAGAGTGGCCCGAGGGAAAGAATTATCTTTAAAGCCGGTTCGCCATCGGGGGTCGCTCACATAAACCCTCGCTTTCTCCTTGTTACAGTAGGGTAGCTGGGGACCTTCCACAATACGCACCCGCCCACAACCCTTGCGGCGTTTCCCCCCAATAGCACCGTAATCGGCGATTAAGCGCAAGGTGGCATTCAGCAGGCACCATTCCTCATCCCGGACGGGACGCAAGGGGATGAAGCGGAGAATGAAGGTTTGATCCTTTTTAATCTGTCGCTGAATAAAGAAGCCATTTTCGTCTACAACCAGAAGGCGAAACTTCCGCGACCATCCCGTGCAACCAAAGAGTTCGCAAACTACGCAACGATGTCCTTGTTGGTGGTGTTGCTTTCCTTTGGCGGGGCAGCGCTCCCTCTCTTGCGTAGGGTCGCAAGCCTTTCCTCCCAGACCTCGTACCAGTACCTCAAACCACCAGCGGAGGGAACCCATCAGGCCCGTGGGAATAAAGAGGTCACCCCTTCTCTCTTCATTTCCGGTCCAAATGTCTGTTAGGGCCCCCAGCTTCCACTCTTTGGCATCAAGTGTTTTGGCGCATGACATGTTGAGCTCCTTCTTGACTGCTATTTTAAAGCTAACAGAGAAACTTCTTAACTGTCAAGACATACCACCACCCCAGGGCCAAAGCAACCTCCTGGGGGTCCTCCTCCCGGGGGGAGCAATGGCTTGTTTCAAACCCTCATAGGTACGGTCAAAAGGGGGCGGGGCGTGTGGCCATTATCACGGCCAGGAGTTTCAAACCCTCATAGGTACGGTCAAAAGCTGAAGGATGCGCCGGATGGTACCGAGGAAGTTGTTGTTAGCGCGTTTCAAACCCTCATAGGTACGGTCAAAAGCCCGTTCTCTATGACCGAGCTTTTTACCGGCCTGACCGGGGGTTTCAAACCCTCATAGGTACGGTCAAAAGCCTGAGGAACGCCATCGTTCTGGCCAAACTGGTCAAGTTTCAAACCCTCATAGGTACGGTCAAAAGCCGAACTCGCCGAAGCGGAAGACCCTCTCGAGGCCCCGTTTCAAACCCTCATAGGTACGGTCAAAAGCCGGAAGGGTGGCCACGTGGGGGGACTCCGTTTTGGCGTTTCAAACCCTCATAGGTACGGTCAAAAGGCGGGAAAAGTGGCGGGCCACTGACCCGCTGTGGTGGAGGTTTCAAACCCTCATAGGTACGGTCAAAAGCGGGAGATCGAGGTCGACAGCGCCGAGTACGATCCCCAGTTTCAAACCCTCATAGGTACGGTCAAAAGCCTTGAGGGAGAAGGTGGCCTTACCCCCGGAGAGGGAGTTTCAAACCCTCATAGGTACGGTCAAAAGCGAGGTGTACTCCATGCTCCGCTACATCACGGACGACATGTTTCAAACCCTCATAGGTACGGTCAAAAGGCGCTTCGTCGGCCGGGTGGGGGACCAGCTCACCATCAAGGTTTCAAACCCTCATAGGTACGGTCAAAAGACCCACCACCAGTACGGCCCAAAGGCCACGTAGCTAGTTTCAAACCCTCATAGGTACGGTCAAAAGCTGTAAGCGGAAGGACCCCTCCGGGGTCCAGAGCTCGTTTCAAACCCTCATAGGTACGGTCAAAAGGAGCGGCTCTGGGGATGGTAGCGGCCTGGAAGCTCCTGTTTCAAACCCTCATAGGTACGGTCAAAAGGCCCTGAAGCAGGTCGCCCGAAAGGCGGGGGTCCCGAGGTTTCAAACCCTCATAGGTACGGTCAAAAGGCTAAGGAACAGAAGGAACAGGGCCCTCCCTTGAAATGTTTCAAACCCTCATAGGTACGGTCAAAAGGAGGCGATCTCAACGGCGGAGGAGATGTACTACATCGAGTTTCAAACCCTCATAGGTACGGTCAAAAGGTCGCGAAGGGCTTAGCTGGGGTAAGACTCCCGAGGAGGCGTTTCAAACCCTCATAGGTACGGTCAAAAGGAGCCGATACGTCGTCCTGCACACTAGGCTCTCATAGAACTTTAACCTTCGTTTTCAAGAACCCCTGCGGCCGACGTGAAGAAAATCCCGCCGCTTAAGGCTAAAGTAGCAAAACGGGGGGCGTGCGTCAACCCCCCGGGGTTTTGGGGGGATCGGGGGTTGGCGCCAACTTGGACCTCGTCAAAGATCACCGCAGGCGGTAGGGGGTGTAGGGTTGCTCCCCGATCAGGTGCTTTTCCAGTTTGTAGA
>Ga0272445_1003036_pt1 | contig 10817 bp, 15 predicted proteins | sample YNPCB0031_FD_194404 | JGI IMG/M metagenome (GOLD analysis project Ga0272445, IMG submission 194404) | Hot spring sediment microbial communities from Yellowstone National Park, WY, United States - YNP-CB-003-1 | ecosystem: Environmental > Aquatic > Thermal springs > Hot (42-90C) > Sediment... | reverse complement strand
GCTTCTCGGGCTTCCCCCTCCTGGCGAGGGCGATCATGGTGCCCCCGCCGACTATCACCAGCCCGCCCACGGCCACCCACTCCCACGGGAAGGGCTTGGTGGGCAACGGCGTGAGGTAGACGGTCCTCTCCACTTTGGGGGGCTTCACGCTTATGGAGCCCGTGTAGTCGTGGTAGCCCTCCTTCTGCACGTAGAGGGTGTACGTGGACTCCTCTATGTTCTCGAACGTGACCCTGCCGTCGGAGCCGGTGTAGCCGTCCGCCACGACCACGTCGCCCTGCTTCAGGGCCACGTAGGCGTCCTTTATCGGGGACGTGCTGTACCTGTCCAGCACCCTGACCACGACGTCGGCGAGGGCTGGGGGCTCGTCCGTGTAGTACTCGCCTATCACGGTTATCGGGCCCCCGCCTGGGCCGGCTAGGTGGGCCGTGATCCCGTGGAAGGGCAGGTTGAGCCCGCCCGCCGCCGTGTACAGCCTGACCTCGAGCTTCTTGGCCCCCTCGGGCAACCCGACGTTGGGCGCCAGCTTCACGTCGTACCACTCGTTATCCTTGGCCGGCAAGTTGTCAGAGCCGTACACCTTGGCGCCGTCCACCCAAAGCTCGATCTGCCTCACCGCCCACACGACGCCGGACACATTAGTGTTCATGCAACCCGCCTGTATCTCGATTATCCTCCTGTTGTTGCCGGGCAACCAAGACGGTATGTCTATCGGCGAGAGTGGCAACCACCACCCGCGCTCCGAGTGGCCGGTGGGCAGGCTCGGCCAGAACCTAGCGACGAAGCAGTAGGGCCTGTGGGTCTCGCAGGGCACCGGCGGGGGCCACGGCCAGTCGGCGACGGGCCTGAACATGTCCACGGTGAGCTTTACCTCGTTGGTCCTCCGGTAGCCGGCCGCTGTCCTCCGCAACTCCCTCCTCTTCAGGCCAGCCCCTTCGACGAAGACCACTGGCATGGTCTCTCGGGATAGAATGCGCAGGGCTTAAGGAAAAAGCTGTCGGGGGTTGTCGCTAGGCCTTCAGCCACATCAACAGCTTAGGCGCTTCGTTCAAGGCGAAGTCGCGGGCGACGGAGAGGGGGGAGGAGCCGATCCTGTAGCCTAGGGCGAGCTCCAAGAGGGCGACCCCGACTACGAGTGGGCCGACCACGGATATCCTCGGCACGAGGGCCACCGCTAGTCCTCAGCTTGCGCTCCCGCCTCTTTTTTGCTGGGGGCGCCGAGCTCCACGACCTCCTTCATGGGAGGGGGCCTCGCGGTCATGGCCTTCAGGAGGTCGGCCAGCGACCTGAAGAAGTCCCTGGCCTCCCTGCTCGAGACGAGGTCGGTCGCCTCCTTGAAGAAGCGGGCGGCCTGCCCGGCCAGCTCCTCGTCGCCTAGGAGCCTGTCGGCGGACTCCAGGAGCCTCTCCAGCCTCTTGGCCGTCGGGCTCCCCCCGAGCCTCTTCCGGAGCCTCTCTATGACGATGTCCACGGTCTTCTCGGTGCCCTTCCTCATCCCTATGTAGAGGGCGACCGCCATGACCGCGCCGTTCACCAGCGCGCTCAGGACTATGTAGGTCAGCTCGTCCACGCCCGTTCACCAGCCGGGCTACGACCACACGAGCTGGTACATCTTCTTGTAGAAGGACTCGCACTGGCTGTTCAGGTAGTTTATGAACTCGGGCGAGGAGGCTATGGGGGCGTCGCCGAGCCTCCTCCTTATGAGGTCGTAGAGCCTGGGGACGTTGGTCACGGCCTCCTCGAACTCCGGCCAGTACATCCTCATGGCCGCCTTGAAGAGGGGGAGCACGGAGGGGTCGGCCAGCCTGTACTGGGTGACCACCAGGTCGAAGAGGTCTAGGTTCTCCCTCACGGCCCTCTCCACGTTCTCCGGCGTCAGGTACTCGATGAAGGCGTTGACGAGCCGCCTGACCACCCTCCTGGGATCCCTGCTCCTCGCCGCCTTCTCCAGCTCCTTCATGACCCGCGCTAGGTCGATCTCGCTCATTCTTAAGCCCCCGACGGCCTACTGTTGTGCCGTCTGCTCGGCCGGCTGGGCCTGCTCCGGCGCCTGCGCTTGGGCCTGCCCCGAGGGCTGGGGCGCCTGCTCAACCGGCTTCGTTTGCTCGGCCGGCGGGGTCGCCGGGGTCGCCTGCTCAGTCGGAGGGGGCGTTGCCTCAGGCGCTGCCTCGGGTTGCGACTGCGGCGGTTGCTGTTGCGGTGGCTGCGCCTGGGGCGCCTCGACGGGCACCTCGATCTTCTGCACCTGCCTCAGGGGGGGAGGGCCCTGCTGGGCCTTGATCACCCTCTCGACCGTGTTGAGGATCCTGCTCACCCACCTGTCGGCCATCTTCCAGGTGTCCACCTTGCCCTCCTTGGTGACCGGCACCTCCTCCTCCTTCTTCTCGCCGGTCAGCGCGCCGAGCACGGCCTCCTTGACCTTCTGGGCCACGGCGTCCGCGACCTCGCCCTGCAGGGCCTGCTCTATCGCGTCGCCCAAGCTCTTGAAGAAGCCCCTCCTCTCGCTCTCGCTCATGCCCTTGGTCACCTCCCTGAGCGCCGAGGCTAGGCCGTCGAGCTGCTTCTGGTAGGGCTCCAGGGCCTTCCTTATCTTCTCCTCGACGAGCCTCTCCGCCTCCCTCCTCTCCTCGGCCTCCTTGAGTTTCCGCTCCGCCTCCTTGGCCCTCTCCTTGTACTCCCTCAGCTTCTTGCCGAGGAGCATCCTCTCCGTCCTGCGCTGGTACTTCTCGAACCTCCTCTGCCACGCCTGATCCAGGCTCTCCACGGCCTTCTTCAGGGCCTCCTCCACGGACTCCTTCGGCCTCCCGCCCTCGCCGAGCTCCTTCACCTTCTCCTCCAGCCTCTCCACCCTGTCGACGAGCTTGCTTATCAGGTCGACCAGCTCCCTAGGCATGGACGGGCCGTCGTTCATGAGCTTCCGCCTCTCCAGGTTCCACCTCTCCTCCTCCCTCTCCATCCTCCTGAGCTCGTTCAGGACTATCATGGCCGTTATCGGGTCCTTCACCTCGCCGCCCCCCTGGCTCACGGATCTGAGCATGGCTTCGTAGAGGGCCCTGCGAAACAAGGATCTGGCGGACTCCGGCCTCTCCTCCTCGGCGGGCGCCGGGGCCGGGGCCTCCTGCGCCTGGGGCTGGGGCTTGGCCTGGGCCTGCTCGCTCACCTAGGGCCACCCCGGGCGGCCTCGATCCCGGCCTCGGACGGCCTATCGAGCGCGAGGTGGTTGAGCCTCAGGCGCTCCGCCCCCCTCGCCAGGCACAGCTCGTCCGCCAGCATGGTCAGCTTCCTCAGGAAGATGTTGACCCTGGAGGAGTAGCTGAGGCCGGCGGTCTCCGGGAACCTGTACGTGAGCTTGTCGACCACGTCGCGGTCGACCTTGACGCTGACCAGGCGCCTGCCGGACGCGCTCCTGACCGGCTCTCCGCCCCCAGCAATTCTGGCGCCGCTCCTCTCCAAACCCATCTCACCGAGCCTAGGTGTGCGCAAAAGTAGAAAAAAGTTGCGCCGCTCTCAACCGACCTTGAAGACCTTGGGGTACCTGCCCATCATGTAGTCCTCGATCAGCCCCGCGAACCACTGGCCGACCTCCGTCCTCACCAAGTCTATGCCTAGGAAGGCCTTGAAGAGCATGGAGACCTCCAGGAAGCTCGTCATGAGCTCCATGGCGTTCTCGAGCCTGACGAGGGGGTCCACCCTGCTCCTCAGGTACTCGAACTGGGTGGCGAGCCTGCCGTAGTCGTCGGCGAGCTTGTCGAAGTCCTCCGCCTTCCTCAGCGCCTCCAGGACGTACTCGTGGATCGGGAGGTCCTTGAGCTTGGAGAGGTCCCAGCCCTTCTTGCTGGCGTAGTGGGCGAAGGCGTCCCATATCTTCTTGCCCAGCGCTAGGTAGAGCTCCGTCGTGGCCTTGGACTCCTGGGCTATGGCCCTCTGGACGGTGGCCGCCACCGCGTCCTGGGCCACCTCCCGCGCGGGGGAGGCCCCCTCCAGGCCTGCCAAGCCTAGGCCGGCGCCCCCGGCCGCCTCACCCGCCATCCTAGCCTCCAGCCTCTTGAACTTCTCCGAGGCGGTCTTGTACGGGAGGCCCTTCTCCATGCAGAACTCCTTGAGGGTTATGCCCTCGAGCGCCTGCCTCCTCTTGAACTCCTCGTAGTAGAGCCGCCAGTCCTCCGCCGTGTACTTGCGCGGTATCGGCATGGCTTCCCGGAGAGTAAAAAAGGGGAGGAGGGCTTAAGCTTTGCCTCGATCAGCCGCTTCCTCTCGCTCCCTGATGATCATGAAGGGCGTGTTGAATTTATATTTGAAGTAGCGACCGCGCTTCACGGCCTGCTCGTAGCTCCTGCAGGGGATGTAGACGCCCCTGTCGGTCATGGCGTACCTGAAGTCGCCCGTCTTGTCGTGGGATCGGCAGTACTCCAAGGCCTCGACTAGGAGATCCTTGTCCTCCTCCGAAAGCTTCCTTATATCCAAGCGCAACTTGAAGACCGTCACGGCCTCCCTCCCTCCTCGGCCTCCTCGATGAGGGCCCGCCTCAGCTCCTCGGTGAGCTCGGGGTCGAACCTCTCCTCGCTGGCCACTTCTCCTCCCACCAGCTTCTTGTAGTAGAGGACGTTCCAGCAGTCGTGGGCCACCTCGTCGTACTTGTCCGGGCTGGACATCAGGTTTAGGACGCGCACGGCGTTGTACGCCTCCCTAGCGTAGTCCGACCCCATGAGGCTCTGGATCAGCACGGCGATCAGCGGGTGGAGCGCCTCCCTGACCCTGATGACCACGTGGATCCCCTTCCTCGTCCTGTACGCCTTCACGTCCTGCACGGTCAGCCGGCAGAACTTGGCGACCCAGGCCATCCTCGGCACGGACATGCTCTTCTGCGGGTTCTCCTGCTCGAAGTCCAGCTTCAGGACGTTCACGGGCCGGAGCTCGGCCACGCCCACCACCCCGCTCAATCCGCGTGCCTCTTGACCCCTCTCTCCATCTCTCTAGGCCCCTTCTCTCCAGGCCTTCTGGGGAGGAAGTCGGTGATCTTGAGCTGGGGCTCGGCGAAGACCCTGTGCCACCACTCCAAGGTGTGGAGCTGCGGGCCCCTGAGCGGGTACTCGTCCGGGTGGACGAGCTTCTCCTCGAAGCCCACCACGTCCTCGCCCACGTCGTAGAGGCGCTCGAAGCCGGGGGTCGCGGTCATCTCGTCCTCTAGGAACGCCTTGAGGGCCTCCTCGCACTCCTCGGTCGGCACGTCGGTGTCCACGACCATGGAGGCCACCGCCTCTATGCTCAGGTCGTGCCTCTTGCCGCCGGGCCTGCTCTCGTAGACCCACCTCTTATGAAGGGCCACCAGCTTGTTGCCTATCACCTTGCGGGAGAGCCTCTCGGACTCCTCCTCGACCCTCCTCTGGAGGGAGTCGATCTCGGCCCTCAGCGCCCGGAGCTCGGGCGTCAGGACCACCTTGCGGGCCAGCTCCCCCCTCAGCCTCCCGGACTCCCTCCTGAGGGCCGCCGCCCTCCTGGCCGCCTCCCTGACCGCGAAGAGGGCGTCGGTGATGTAGCCGCCGACCCTCAGGAGCTCCCTCCCGAGCCTCCTGTGCTCCTCCATGAGCGCGGCGGCTTCCTCCTCCCTGCCCTCCGCCCTAGCCCTCCTGGCCTGCTCGAGCAGCTCCTCCCTCCTAGCCCTGAGCTCGTCCCTCCTCCTGTACAGCCAGCGGAGGCGGGCGGCCGACCTGCCCCACTCGCTCCAAGCCGCCCTCAGCTCGGCCTCGACCCTGGACAGCTCCGCCCTCTCCCTCTCGTACTCCTCCGGCGGGACGACGACCCTGCCCCTCACGGCCTCGTCCCACCTCGCCTGCAGCTCGGAGAGCCTGCGCTGCAACTCCTCGACGAGCCTCCTCTCCTCCTCGTAGCGCCTCCTCGTGACCAAGATGGTGCCGTCGGGCAGGACGACCTCTTCCTCCATGGGATCACCTACACCTTGAGGGCCTCCATCGCCAGCTCCCGGCACTCCCTCTTGAAGGGGGTCTCCCTGCTCCTGGGCGCGATGCCGTAGGCGATCCTGTGGGCGCGGTCGCCGAGCCTGGCCTTGTTGTAGATGTGCCTCCTGAGGTCGACGTACTTCCTGCCGCAGAGGGGGCACTCGCCGCGCCCGTCCACGGGGTGGGCCCTGCCGAAGTGGAGCTTGAGGGCCGCGAAGCTCTTGAAAGCCCTACCGCAGAGGGGGCACATGTACACGGCCATCACCTCTCCTTCAGCCTCTTGGCTATCTCCTTCCATTTCCCTCTGAGGCAATCCTCGTCGACGCCCGTGATCCAGATGAAGCGTTCTGCGCTTCTTATTTCCTTGACCGGCTTGCCGCCCCTGTAGATGGTGGTGATCACGTTCTTCAGGAAGAGCATGGGCACCTCCTTGCCGTCCCTCCTCTTCACGGGCCTGACCTCGCACTCCTCCGCGCGTATGAACTCCTCCCTCCCGAAGGCCCAGAACCCGTTGACGTAGTCCACGGGGGCGTCCTCCTCCAAGAGGCTGGCGGGGGAGCCCAGCCTAGACCCGCCCGGCAGGTCTAGGTAGCCGACGACCTCCCTCTCCCTGCTCAGGTACTTCCTCACCAGGGGCTCGGGGTCGACGGCCTCCAAGACGAAGGTGAGGCCCCTTCCGAGCTCCTCGGCGATCAGCCTCCTCACCTCCTCGACCACCTCCCTCTTGAAGAGGAGGTAGGCCGGCCTCTCTATCCTGCCCCCGACGATCCAGCAGGCCTTGCCCCTGTGCTCCCTCAGGAAGTCCCTCAGGCTCTTCAAATAGAAGGGGATGGTGATGAGTCGGTCTCCTCGGTAGGGGAAGGAGAAGCGGAGGGCGATGAGCTCCGACCTCGTCGCTACGCGAGCTCCACCTTCTTCAGCTCGTGCCACCTTACCATCCGCTCCACCTTCGCCGCTCCTCCGAGCGCGACCTCGACGTACACGGCCCTCCTGTCGACCCTGATGAGCGTGCCGACGGCCTCTTCCTCCTCGCCCTCCTCGTACGGGTGCTCGAAGACCGCCCTCACCCTCCTGCCGACTAGGGAGGTCGCGGACAGCCTCAGCCTCTCCAGCACGTCGTTGAGCTGTAGGAGGAGGTCGTTTATGACCGAGACGGTCGCCTCGGCGGAGGGGGCGGGGCGCTCCGTCACCACGGCCGTGCGCTCAGGGATCTCCTTTTCGACTGGGGCCGATGGAGGGGCCGTCACCCTCGCCTCCACAGTTTCGACGGCTGTCGGTGCGACGCCCCTCTCCAGCACCTGCTTGAGCTCGTCGAAGGCCCTGTGGATGTCCTCGGCCCCGCGCACCACCCTGCTGTAGATGACCTTGGGCTCTTCCTCGGGCTTCTCGGCCTTCAATTCGACCTCCGCCGACGGGGGCGCAGGTCGGGGCGCCTGGACGGCTTCGGCGGTTGCCTCCTCTTTAGGCTTGATGAGCTCCTTCGCCCTCCTCTCCAGGGTTCTGGCGGACGGCGGCTCCTCCCCCTCGGCCACCCTCTCGACGAGCTCCTCGACCAGTCGCCTCCTGATCGGCTCGGGTTGCCTCAGTATGACCTCGGCGTGGTAGGCCGTGAGCTTGTCCATGACCTCGGGGGCCACAATTCGGCGCCGAATTGTGGGGGCGACCTCGGCGACCTCCTTCTCCAGCTCCAGCATCTTCAGGTGGTGCTCGACCCAGGGCTGGCTCTTGCCTAGGAGCTGGGCGATCTGGTACGTCGAGAGCCCGAACCTGTCCCTCAGCTCCCTGAGCCTCTTGGCCACCTCGTAGTCGCTCAGGTTCACGCGCTGCAGGTTCTCTATCAGTGAGAGCTGGAACGCCTCCTTGTCGTCGCACTCGACCACGACCGCCTCCACGACGGTCAGCCCGATCTTCCTGAGGGCGAGGTAACGCCTGTAGCCGCAGATGAGGTCGTAGAAGCCCTCCTCCTTCGATGGGCGGACGACGACCGGGTGCACGACCCCGCCGACCGCCTCCACGCTCCTAGCCAGCTCCTCGAGCTCCCCCTCGTCCACCTCCCTAGTGAAGAGGGGCTTCAGCCGCTTCAGCTCCACCTCCTTCGTGCCGACTATCCTCACGTCGACCGCCTCCTAAGCCCTCTTCCACCTCTTGGTCGTCACGTCGAAGTATATGAAGCCCGCGGCGCTGATGCTCATGGCCCTCCTCTTGAGCTCCTTGTCCTCTATGCCTTGGAGGGCCCCGGGCCCCTGCACGTTCCTCGCGTTCAGCTCGTTCAGGACCGACTCGATCACGTCGTCGCTCGCTATGATCACCTTGTCCCCCACCTTGTTCGCGTTGTACCCCTTCTTGGCCCACTCCTCCACGAACTCCTCCGGGCTCTTGCCGGCCTTCTCCTGTATCCACTTCACGGAGATCTCCTTGAAGACGCCCTCCCTCGCCCTCTTCCTGATCCCGACGGCCTCCTCCGGCTTGGCCTCCTCGGCCTTCGCCCTCTCCACCTCCTCCAAGGACTTCTTCGCCTCCGGCAACTCGCTCGCCGGGATCAGCTTGGGCTCTGGAGGCTGTTGTGGGGGTTGGGGTTGAGGTGTGGGCTGGGAGGGGGGCTGTTGGGGCGCCTGCGGTGCTTGCGCCCGAGGCGTCGGCGCCTTCGCGAACAGGACGTCCTCCATGTACTTCTCGACGAAGGAGATCCTCTCCTCGAGCTCCCTCATCTTCTCCTCCAGCCTGATCCTCGAGTCGTAGTGCTCGAAGAGGAAGGCTATCGTGTCGCTCGGGCTCACGAACCCCTTCTCCCTCATGAAGGCCTCTATCCTCTCCCTGACCTCCCTCCTCACGGATATGGTCGTCCAGGACACGGGCCTCACCTCAACTAACCTTAATTAAGGCATCCTAATTAAGGTTGCGCTTAATTACAAGTAATTGAGGGTGCCTTAATTAAGGCCGAGGGGGGCTTTTTGAGGGCCCGCTTTCTCAAAGCGCTTTACGAAAGCGGAGGCAACCTTTTTCCTATCGGGAGGCGCTATCTGGACGGGATGCGCATGCCCGAAAAGGGGAGGGACAGGGAGGAGGTCTACGAGGAGCTCGAGAGGAGGGTCGAGAGGTTCATAAAGTCGCTGAGGGCGCTCAGGGAGGAGCTGACGAAGGAGTAGCCTCGAGGCGCAACGCCCGCTGGGAGGGGCAGGCGACGTGGCTGCTGAGGAGCTCGTCGAGAAGTACTACGGGGTAGTGGAGAGGCACCTGAGGGACGTCGGCCTCTGGGAGGAGACGGTCAGGAGGTTCCCGCCGGGCTCGATAAGGGCCGCGGTCAAGAGGATACTCGAGAGGATGGCCGAGCACGGCTACGACCCGGAGATGCTGGACTGGGGCGCCCTCTTCGAGCTCCTCAAGGATCACCCGACGGTCGAGGCCTTCATTAGGTACCTGGAGAGGGAGAGGTACATACCGCCGTCCGTCAGGGAGGAGGAGGCCAGGGTAGCCGAGGAGCTGGAGCGCGAGGTCTCCGACCTGCTGAGGAAGGCCAAGGAGGTCGACCCGAGGATCCTGGAGAGGCTGCTCCCCAGGATCCACGCCCTCCTCGGCAGGGAGGCCGAGATAGATAGGCTGAGGAGGGAGGTCTCCGAGCTCAGGGCCAGGGCCTCCGAGAGCAGGGAGGAGGCCGAGCGGTACGGCAGGAAGGTCGAGGAGCTCAGGAGGGAGCTGGAGAGGCTGAGGGCGGAGAACGAGGCCCTGAGGAGGGAGCTGGAGAGGCTCAAGGCCGTCAGGCCCGCCCCTCCGCCCCCGCCACCTCCGCCTCCGCCCCCACCGCCGCCGGCGCCCAAGCCGAGGCCCGAGGACGTGGAGAGGCTGAGGAGGAGGGTCGAGGCCCTCCGGCCGGACGTCGAGGAGGCCAAGAGGCTGGTCGCGTGGTTGCGCGACGTGGCGGAGCCCCTCCAGAAGCGCTACCAGGAGCTGGTCTCGGAGCTGACGAGAGAGCCCGAGGTCAGGGACGTGGAGAGGGGGAAGGCGCTGACCAGGGAGCTCGAGGAGTTCCTGAAGGTCGTCAAGGGGGTGCTCAAGGACTTCGAGGCCGCTAGGGACGAGGCGTCGAAGAAGGTCGCCGCCCTCCGGAGGGGGGTCTCGGAGCTCGCGTCGGAGGCTAGGAGGCTGGGCGCGGAGCCGGGGGAGGTCGGCCTAGACGCGCTCGCCGGGGAGGTGGAGGGGGTGGCCGACGCGCTCGCTAAGTTGCCGAACCCGAGGATGATGGTCATCACGGCGGAGGACGTGCTCCTGCCCGCCCTCAGGAGGGCGGTAGAGAGGCTCAAGGCCGCCCGTCCCGCGCCCAGGTTGCCGGGCCCGCCTCCGCCGACCCCGCCGGAGGAGGTGGCCAAGAGGCCACCTCCCCCAGCGCCGAAGGTGCTGCCCCCCGTACCGGAGACGTGCCCGATAGACGGGACGCCGCTGGAGAGGCTGTCCAAGATCCCGTTGCCGGGGCCGGGCGGGGTCATAGAGCTGGTGGACGTGCCGCCGACGATAGCCGCGTACCGTTGCCAGAGGGGGCACCTCTTCGAGGTGGATCCGACGGGCAGGCTGGTCGAGCGCAGGCCGGAGCACCTGGCTAGGGAGATCGTGAGGGAGCTGGAGAGGGGGAGGAGGGTTAGGGTGGTCGCCGCGGTCGCGCCCGTCGGCTACCCTGTCGCTAGGCTGAGGTCGCCGAGGCCGATAGAGGTCGTGCACGCCGACTTCCTAGCCTGGCTCGCCAGAACCAAGGGCATGACCCAGGACGAGTTCATAAACCTGAGCAGAGAGGAGAGGAGCAAGCTGGTCAAGGAGTGGCTCGCCACAAGGAAGAGGTTCTGGGCCTAGGGATTGAGGGGGGCATCGGAG
>Ga0272445_1003034_pt1 | contig 10818 bp, 8 predicted proteins | sample YNPCB0031_FD_194404 | JGI IMG/M metagenome (GOLD analysis project Ga0272445, IMG submission 194404) | Hot spring sediment microbial communities from Yellowstone National Park, WY, United States - YNP-CB-003-1 | ecosystem: Environmental > Aquatic > Thermal springs > Hot (42-90C) > Sediment... | reverse complement strand
GGAAGTGTCGGAGCTACTGAGCCGCATGCTGAAACTCCAAAACATCCCGCACAACGTTCTCAATGCGAAGCACCATGAGCGGGAGGCGGAGATTGTGGCGCAGGCCGGGCTGAAAGGGGCTGTAACCATCGCCACTAACATGGCGGGGCGAGGAACCGACATCAAGCTCGGACCGGGCGTAGCCGAACTGGGCGGCCTAGCCGTAATTGGAACCGAACACCACCAAGCCCGCCGCATTGACAATCAGCTGCGGGGCCGAGCCGGCCGCCAAGGCGACCCCGGCTCCTCTAAATTCTACGCCTCCTTAGAAGATGACCTCCTACGGCTCTTCGGCTACGAACGCATGAGCCGCTGGATGAAGTTCTTCAAAGTCAAAGAAGACGAAGCCCTGGAAGGCAAAATGGTCACCCGCACCATCACCAACGCCCAAATCCAGGTAGAGCGAAACAACTTCGCTATTCGTAAGCGGCTCTTAGAGTACGACGAAGTGATGAATCACCAGCGTCGAGCGATTTATGCGCGGCGGCGCAGCGCCCTCTTTGGCGACCGGCTCGCCATAGACCTCTCTAATACCCTCCATGACTTCCTCTATGGGCTGGCAGAACGCTATCGCAAGCCCGAGGACGCCGAAGCCCTCCGTTATGAATGCCTGCGTACCCTCGCCTTCCTGCCCGACATTTCGCCCCAACTCTTAGAAGAGCCTACGGATGTCGTGGCTAATCGCCTATACGAACAGGCCTATGCCCATTACCGCACTAAAAGGCAAAAAATCAATCAGCAAGTATATGAGGGCACGAAAGCCCTTCATAAACAGATTCCGCACGCCGAATGGCTCCAAATAGACTTCACTGCAGACGGCCAGCGCCGCCTCCCCATCGTCCTCCCCGTCATGCAAATCTTAGAAAGCGAAGGAGAAGCCGTCTTCACTGAAATAGAAAAAATGGTCTCCCTCAGTCAGATAGATGCTTTGTGGGTGGAGCACCTGCGTCAAATGGACGACCTCCGCCATGCGGTACAAACCGCCGTCTACGAGCAAAAAGACCCCCTCGTGGTGTATAAACTGGAAGCCTTTAAGCTCTTCAAGGACCTTTTGGACCGGCTGGCGCACCAAATTTTAGGTACCCTCTTCCGCATAGAAATCTACGAAGAGCACATGACTCATCAGCGCCAAATCCAGACGCGAAGGGACTTCTCCCGGTTGCAAGCTCGGCAAGCAGGTGAAGATTACTACTTTACGCAAACCAGCACGGCCCCTATGCCTGCCCCCGCCGCCATCGCCGAAGCCGAGGGCGAAGCCGTCCCTTATACCCCCTCTCATCCCCCCGAAGCCCATATCCCCCTCTCCCGCCGAGAACGCCGAGCCCTGCAACGCCAACAAAAGAAAAAGCGTTCTTAGTACGCTAACTTTGTCCTATGCGGGCAGGTATCATCCTCAGTATCCTCGCTCTCTTTGGCATCGTCGCTGCCACCTACTTCTACATGGAATCTCGCAAAAAAACCGCCGAAGTAAAGCAGCTCCAAGAAGAAAAAGTAGACTTAGAAAGTGAGGTCAGCGAACTCCAAGAACGGGTCCAGAGCCTCAGCAAAGAACTAGAAAGAAAAGACTTAGAGCTCCAAGAAAAAGCTGACAAAGTGGAAGCCCTTTCCAAAGAAATCCAGCAGCTACGCGCTCGCATCGCGAAATACGCCGAAGAAGGCAAAATCTCCCAGCGCCAGTTTGAAGAAATGAAGCTCAAAACCGAACAAATGGCCTATTACATTCAGAAGTATCAGGCTCGCATCCAAGAGTTGGAGGAAGAAAACAAAATGCTTCGGGAAAAGACGGCGCAGCTCTATCAAGAGGTTCAGAAAAAAGAAGAGGAACGCGAACAGATCCGGCAGGAAAAAGAGCGGCTGGAAGTCAAAGTGCGGGCTGCTTCTTACCTTAAAGCGGCGGAGTTTCGCTATGCCCTCATCAAAGACAATGGCAAAGAAGATTGGGACACCGAATTCCGGGCTCGTCGCCTCCACAGGCTCAAAATTTGCTTCACCGTATTGGAAAATGAAGTGGCGGAGCCCGGCCCGCGTACAGCTTACATCGTCATCAGCGACCCCTCCGGAAAAGTGATCACGAACTTCGCCGGCAGTAGTGGGTATTTTACCCTGATGGATACCGAACAGCCATATTCTGCAAAGGTGGAATTCTCCTATCACCGACAGCGACAAGAAGTATGTGGTGTCTTTATACGGGATAAAGACACCGAGTTAGAGAAAGGTAACTATCAGGTAGCGGTCTTTTGCGAGGGGGTGGAGATTGGACGGGGAACCTTTCACCTCAAGTAGGGGCGTGTCGGTGCACTTAGTTTGGCAGGAGGTGGCTAATGCCCTCCAAGCCGACTTCTCTCACGAAAAGCCCCATATCTTAGTCCTAGATGATTATCAGGCGAAATACCTTGAGCTTCAGCTTCCGGGCTACAAGGTAGATGGTCTATACTCTTACCTGAGCCAAAGGTGGAAGTTTTCTATTGCCAGCGGCACCGATATTTATGAGGCATTCCAGAAAGCCCTGCAAAAGGTGCTACCCAACCACCCCCCTCCTCCCTTTTTAGAGGGGTGGAGCTATGCACAGCACTTAGCCGAGGACATTCGGGAGATTCTCCTAAGCCTTTCTCCTCTTGGTGAGATGCAGGATTTACTAAAGCCCCTGCGCTCCGCCTGGCAAAGTGTAGCCAACGAAAAAGCTCTCCAAGAGACTTTTGCGCTCAAAGGGGAGGACGACGACCTGCCATGGTTACAGGTACTCCCCTTGCCCCGAACCTACCCGGGCCCCGTCATGCGCACCCTCCAACAAGAACTCCCCCAAATCGCTGAAAACTTCCTCACTTACCTATGGGAGAAAAAGCGCAAAGTCTTAGGCGAGGAACTCTTCATGCAAAAGCTGCTAAGAGAGAAGGTAGTCCTGTGGAATATCTTTAGCCCAGAGAAGCGGATTCAAGAATGGATACAGTATCAGGTTCGTCAAGGGCACGTGCAGATGTGGGGCTGGAATATTCGCCCTTTGCAAGAATGTTTAGGTGAGCCCCTCTGGCCTCTGCAAAATGCGTCTCCCTCCACTCAAATGTTCTCCCCGTGGCAGGCGAGAAAAGTGGTGCTTAAAAACTCTTATCGTACCATTACCGAGCTCCTTGAGGAAGCGAGTAAGGAGGTAGTTGATGCTTATAAGCAAGGCAAGGTAGTAGGGGTATGGGTCGGGGATGCGAAGGTCAAAACTATTTTTGAGCATATCCTTCGGGAGAAGGGTTTCACAGGGCCGGCGCTCACTCACCCTACCCTCTTAGATACCCAAATCGGCACCTTTCTGCGCGAGGCCTACCGAGCCGGAAAAGTCCCTTCGGTGGATAGGATTCCCCTGCCAGAAACAGAAGAGCCTGCAGAGCGCGAGGCTTTTCGCCTGTATTCTCTATTTTATCAGGGAGGTGAAGGACGAAATCTCATGGGCCTATTGCATTTTTTGCGCTTTTTGGGGCGTCAGCCTATGCCATTGCCATGGCCCTCCCCATCTGCTAATCTGCTTAGTGGCACGCTGGCCCAGCTTTCCGGCCTGACCTATGAAAAACTTTTTGTACTTCTACCTTCGGCAGACCCGTTAGGTCCCTGGTTTCGGCCCAGCTTCTTGCCCGCTCCTATTCGGGCTCGGTACTATCCCCCCACTTACCGGAGTTATACCGCCTGGCGTCTCCTCACCCTCCTGTTATATGGAGCACAAGAGACCTGCATCTACCAGCTCGCCGGCCAAGAAAACCAGTCTCCATTGGAAGAATTTCTCACCTATGTGCCCATAAAATACCCATGCATAAAAGAAATATGGGCCATTTCCGCTAATCCCACTCCTCCTAAGGTACCTTCAAATACAGGGCCTTCGCCCGAGCCACATCTTCCCTTACCTGCTTCGGGGGTGATGCAGCCTCCCCAGGCGATTTCTCCTACGGACTTGTATTCCTTTCTGCAGTGTCCTCGGCAGTATTACTTGGCTAAGGTTGCTCGTCTTCCTGAGGATAGGCCTTCGGTTCAGGCCTTTTTAGGGACTTGGCTTCATGAGGGTTTGCGGGCGGCCTTAGTTGGCTTTCCTTTTCACCCCAAAGATAAAGATCTTAACCGCCGACTCCCGCATCTCCTTCTAAACAGCCTTTCTATTTTGGAGAAGCTCTGGGCACCCCGGCGGTTATATCGTATCTTACGCAGAGCCTACTACCGGGTGCAGCGCCATAATGCCCCCATCCTCCCTCCCCTGTCGCAAAATCCCGAAGCCCGCTTCTATCTGCGTCTCTGGGCTGACAGTGGGAGGATTTTCTACGGGCACATTCGGGACCACTATCCTAAGGCTTCAACCTCCCCCCCTCCATTCCCCCTCATTCTATACCCCGAAGTTTGGCTCAATAGCTTCATCGCTCCTCTGCACGAACCCACCCTACGGGGCCGCTTAGACCTCCTCATCACCTCCTCAAACCATACCCCCTTCCTCGCCATAGACTACAAAACAGGCCCCCTCCCCAAAGACATCGCTAAATTCGCAAGCTTTACTGACCTCTGGAAAAAAACCCTCCAATCCATCACCACCACCACCAATCTGCCCCCCCAAAAAATCCCCAACCGCATAGACTTTCAGGCCTTTACTTATGTCATGAACTTTCCTTCGCCCTTTGCCCTTATCGTAGCCAATGCCATCAGCCCATCTAACTACGCTGTTTATCAACTTTCGGAGGGGGAGCAGACTGAAGTGCGGAGGCTTTGGCAAGCGTCTTTTAGCCTTCTGGAAAGCCGCTGGAAGGACCTTATCAAAGTGCTGACTTCTTCTCCAGGGTCAGTGCGCCAAGCTGAAATTGCTAAACTTTTTCCCATGACGACCAATGAGCAGACCTGCCAGTATTGTCCTTACAAGCTCTTATGCCAGCGACTTTGACGCCTGTACCTAAGACTCGCCCGGAAATCTGGAAGGGGCATGCGGCTCTTATTGGGCAGACCCTCATCATTTCGTTGGGGTATGTGTTGGGTCGGCAGGCGGCGCAGGCCTTTGATCCGCTGGCTTTGACGGGGCTAAGGGCTCTGCTGAGCGGGGTGGTGTATGGGATTGGGCTCAGCCTAAGCCAAAGGACGTCCCCCCTCTCGGACTGGTCAGCGCTCTCTCCCCCCCTTCGTAGGCGACTTCTTCTCTTGGCGGCCTTAGGTATTTTCTTCAATCAGCTTCTCTTCAACTGGGGGCTGCGCTACACTACGGCTACGACTACGGCAATTATTTATGCGCTTACGCCTTCGGTAGTGTTTTTTTTGGGTTTGTGGGTCTTTCATCGGGAGCGGCTCCTCCTCAGCAAAGTCCTGCCTCTCCTACTTGCCTATGGGGGGGTCATCTTGGCTCTATGGCATAACTTCCTGCACAGTTCCTACGGATGGGGAGGGCTTCTTTTGGGTTTAGCGGTGATCTTCTGGGGCTTTTACCTCAACTACTCGCCGCCTATCTTAGCGAAAATAGGGGCATTCCGGGCTACGGGCTATATTATGATGCTGGGGGCGCTTTTGCATTTGCCCACGCTGGTAGTAGGAGTGTGGCGGCAAAACTGGGCCCTCGTTTCAGGAGAAGCCTGGATAAGCCTATTTTACTTAGTCCTGGGGATGTCGGTGGCGGCTTATTTACTGCTGAACTATGGGCTTCGGTTTTTGACGCCAACGCAGGCCGCTTTGTACATAAACATGCAGCCCATTGCTACTTTGCTCATAGCGGCCCTGGTAGGGCAAGAGCCCCTCACCTGGCAACTGCTCGCAGCGGCAGCCCTGACAACAGGAGGCATGATACTATTCCGCCGATGAAAGACCACCTATACTGGATGCGCAAGGCGCTTCAGTTAGCTCAGCAAGCGGCTCGGATGGGCGAAGTGCCAGTAGGGGCCGTGCTGGTGTGTGGAGATACTCTAATTGCTGCCGATCACAATCGCACGGAGGCCTTACAAGACCCTACGGCCCATGCCGAAATGCTTTGCCTGACGGCCGCTACAAGCCACCTGCGGAGTAAGTACCTCCGCGAATGCACTTTGTATGTAACTTTGGAACCCTGCCCCATGTGTGCAGGGGCTCTGGCCTGGGCACAAATTGGTACCCTCGTGTATGGTGCCCCCGACCCTGAGCGCGGCTTCTCTCAGTTTCATCCTCCCCTCCTCCACCCCAAAACCCACATCCACGCTGGCCTCCTCGCCAATGAAGCCCTCGCCCTCCTCAAACAATTTTTCCAAGATCGGCGAATATGACTTATCTTTGCAGTATGCGCTACTTCTTGGGCTTTCTGGCTATCCTCTGGGCGCAAATCACGATTCAAAGCGCAGACCTCCCTTCCCCCAATAGCGCTTATCCCGTCGGTCAAGCCCGACCTAATCCCAGCATAGATTTCGCCACCACCGGCGCCAATCATACATGGAACTTCTCTACCTTGCAGGCCGATACCCACTTCACCAGCGAATGGAAAGGCATCGGCAGCGTGCCTCAGTACTCTTTCTCCTGTGGAAACTGGCAATTCTGGCAATCCCTCCTGCTCAAAATAGCTGACTCCGCCCCCACTCCGCTCGGTACTTTTAGGGACATATACGCTTTCCTCAGTAAAACGAATACTCACCTACGAGTAGAAGGTGTCGGCGTCACCCTCAATGGTATCCCGCTGACCTTTTGCTACTCGGACCCAGATGAGGTCTATGTTCTTCCGCTCACCTATGGGAGACGAGATAGTACGACTTTTCGGCTGCGGATGGAGTTTCAGCCGCCGAATCAGCCCGGTACGGTAGTTATTGTCCAGCGCGGCTATCGTATCCATGAAGTAGATGGCTACGGCCAAGTGCAAATTCCTCTCGGTACTTATGACTGTTTGCGACTCAAGCGGAAGGTTTATCGGCGAGACTCAGTATATTTCAATGGCTTTCCCGTTCAATCTCGCGACACCACTTATTATGAGCTGGAATGGCTTGGGCAGGGGAAGGGGATTCCGCTGGTACGGGCCGTGGGGGATTGGATGATGGGGAATTTCGTGGCTGCATCGGTAGTTTTTCAGGATTCTATTTTGCGATCCAGTTTGAGAGAGGGGGAGAGGGATTTGGTCTTGGGTCCGAATCCAACGAGTGGGGTCTTATTCCTTCCTAAGGAAGGAGAGCGGTATGCGGTGTACGATTTGACGGGCCGGTTGTGGCAGGAGGGGGCTTGGCCACCCGATGGGCGCTTAGTGCTTTCCTCTGCCATGCCGAATGGCGTGTACTTTTTGCGTTTGCGCCGCTCCGCTGGCGAGTCGTTCCATCGGTTCATCTTAGCCCGCTAATGGAAGAGAGTTGGCGCAACTTAGCGCGCCTGCTCATAGGGCTAGGGGTTATCCTTATCTTGATGGGCCTTATTCTGTATGGGCTCAGTGTTCGCGGCTGGAGCTGGCCCCGACTGCCGGGAGACTTCGTCATAGAGCGGCCCGGTTTTCGTTTTTACTTTCCCTTAGGAACCTCTCTTGTGATTAGCCTGTTATTGTCGCTACTCTTCTGGATTTTTCGGCGGTTCGGACAAGGGGGCAGCTTCTGATCCTATAACTTCGGGGTGCAGGATACGCACCAGTAAATAAAAGGCCTCCAGCGGATTGCTATAAGGGGCCTCCATGAGGGCACGCGGCATAGTAAAAACCCGGCGATGGAGGATGGCAGGACTGCTATAAAGCTCGGGAATTTCCAGGAGAAGCATATTGATGATTTCGGGTTTTTCAGCAGGGACGATCACAAAATCAGGTAGAAAGGCGGAGTCTTTGAGGGTGTGTGGGGATAGGAAGGGCTTTTTAGCGGAGGGCGGCCGTCCTCCGGCTTCTCGGGTGAGCTGGCCCAGCGGGTGCCCGTCCGTGTAGAGAATAAGACTATCAGCTAAGCCTAAGAGGAGTACTTTGAACTGGCGCTCCCGAGAAAGGCGATGCGTCAGGGTATCTATCTTTTCTCTTAGGCTATCGGCCACCCGCTGGAGGAGGGGCGCATCGTAGATTTCTCCCAGCAGACGCAAACGGGCCAGCCAGTCGGACAGGCTTTTAGGTTGGAACCGGTAGAGAGGTGCGGGGGGCTTAGGGATTTCAGGCCAGGGGTAGGTGGGGTCTGCCCATATCCACTCCACTTGAGCTTTGTAGAGGGCTTCAACAAGGGCTGAAGGGTCTTCGCAAGGCAGGTAGAAGTTTTGGTAGGCCTCTTCACTGCCTACACATCCGATGAGGGTGATGGTAGGGAGGTTAGCGGCTCTCCAGAGGCCGAGAGCGGCCGGCGAAAGGACCGCTATCCGCCGTGGCGGCTGCGCAAGATAACCTGCCCCCCCAGCATCATCCGTATAACGATACCCAATAAGCGGCGCCTGCGAAAGCCACGCCGGCGCCCGCCGACACCCCACCCCCAGACCCAAGAAAACTATCCCCCACCCCACCCACCTCCTCAGAAACCTTACACCTCGCATGCATCAAAAGTACCATCCCCATGGATTACCTACCTTTGCCCCATGCACTCCTTCGCGTATGGACTCCCCCGCCTCGGGGAAAAACGTCAGTACAAAACCCTCTTAGAGCGTTTCTGGAGCGGCAAAATCAACGAAACCGATTTCAGAGCGGGCCTTTCCCACCTGGAAAAAGAGCGGTTAGCTACCTATGCTCAGGCCGTAGATATTTACCCGAGTGGGGAGCTTTCGCTTTATGATCCGATGCTGGACCTTTCGGTGGCTTTGGGGCTGATTCCGCAAAGGTTCCAGCCTTATCAAGGGCTTTCTTCCTACTATCAGATGGCTCGGGGCAAAGCCGCCCTGGAAATGACGAAGTGGTTCAATACCAACTACCACTACCTCGTTCCAGAGTGGGAGGAGCCTCTGGCCCTTCAGGCCGATCCGGCCTTCTTTGTGGAGGGTTTTCGGTTTGCAAAGGAGGCGGGCTATGCGGCGGCTCAGCCCACGCTTATTGGACCATATACCTTTTTAGCCCTTTCCAAAAAGTCTGGCCGCCCCTTAGAACCCCATGAAATGGAAACCTACGCCGAGGCCCTTCTACCTGTCTATCGGCAAATTCTGGAAGCGCTGGTAAGGGCCGGCGCCGAAAAGATTTTCCTGCACGAACCTGCTTTCGTGCTGGATGATGTGCTGGTGCCTTTGGTTGGGTATCTGTATCATGGCCTGTCGGGTTTGCCGCTGTATGTGCTGACTTATTATGAGAGCGTGGAATTTTTTTATGTCCGGCTGGTCGAGCTCCCGGTGAAGGGCATTGCGCTGGATTTTGTTTCCAGCGAGGGCAATCTCAAGGCGATTGAGCAGTATGGGTTTCCCACGGACAAGGTCTTGATTGCGGGGGTGATTGATGGACGTAATGTCTGGCGGGCTGACCTTTCCGCCAAAGCCCGCTTCGTAGAAAACTTTCTCAAAAAAGGGCTTACGGTCTGGGTAGGTCCGAGCACGCCCCTTTCATTTTTGCCGTGGAGTGTAGCGCCGGAGACGCATTTAGCTCCTGAGCTTCGGGAAAAGCTCGCCTTTGCCGTGGAAAAGCTAACGGAGATTCAAACGCTGGTGCGCTACCTGAGAGGGGATACTTCAGCTGCGGAGGCGGTTCGGGCCTCTGAAGCCCTATGGCAAAAGCCCCCCTTAGGCTATCACCAACCCACCCGAGACCGCATCGCCGCCCTAAAAGAAAGCGACTTCACCCGCGAAGTGCCTTACGCAGAAAGGACACGTCTCCAAAGTCAGCACCTGCGGCTACCGCCTTTACCGACTACAACTATTGGTTCCTTCCCGCAGACCGAAGACCTTAGAGCCCTGCGCAAAGCCTACCGAGAAGGCAAAATCTCCAAATCCGAATACGACGCCCGCATCCGGGAAAAAATCGCAGAGGTCATTCGCTTCCAGGAGGAGATGGGTTTGGATGTGCTAGTTCATGGGGAGTTTGAGCGGAGCGATATGGTGGAGTTTTTTGCGGAAAAGTTGGAGGGTTTTGCGATTACACATCATGGCTGGGTACTTTCTTATGGGTCTCGGGTTTATCGGGCGCCGATCATTTATGGGGATGTGTGGCGGCCGGCACTCATGACCGTAGCGGAGATTGCGTACGCCCAATCCCTCACCCAAAAGCCCGTCAAGGGGATGCTCACAGGCCCCGTAACGATTCTCAACTGGAGCTATGCTCCACCCCACCTTCCCAAAGAGATTGTAGCATATCAGATTGCGCTCGCCATTCAAGATGAGGTTCGGGACTTAGAGGCGGCGGGGATTCGGGTGATTCAAATAGATGAGCCGGCTTTCCGGGAGGGGGCTCCGCTCAAGAAACGGGATTGGCCAGAATACTTCCGCTGGGCGGTGCGGGCATTTCGGCTCGCTTCCCGAGCTAAGGCCGAAACCCAAATCCACTCCCACATGTGCTATTCGGAGTTTGAGAGCATCTTGGAGTACATTCATGCGATGGACTTTGATGTGGTGTCCATAGAGGCCTCTCGGAGCAAGGGGACTTTAGTGGAGGAGTTTAAGCGCTTTGGGAAGTGGGATAGACAGGTAGGGCTGGGGGTGTATGATATTCACTCGCCGGCTATTCCTTCGGCGGAGGAGATGGGAGCGGTGATAGAAGCCGCTCGACGAGTTTTGCCAGACTCCCTCCTTTGGGTCAATCCCGATTGTGGTCTCAAGACCCGCCGCTGGGAAGAGGTAGAGCCGGCCTTGCGCCATATGGTCCAGGCCGCCCAAGCCGCTCGGGCCAAAACCCCAGCATCCTGATACCATTTCCCATTATAAACTTTCTTTTTGGGCGGCGGCCAGCGCCCTTTGGGCGCTGGC
>Ga0272445_1003030_pt1 | contig 10828 bp, 22 predicted proteins | sample YNPCB0031_FD_194404 | JGI IMG/M metagenome (GOLD analysis project Ga0272445, IMG submission 194404) | Hot spring sediment microbial communities from Yellowstone National Park, WY, United States - YNP-CB-003-1 | ecosystem: Environmental > Aquatic > Thermal springs > Hot (42-90C) > Sediment... | reverse complement strand
ACCTCAAGATCAACTCGGTCATGATGCCTGTGGAGAACCCCAACTCTAAGAACGTCGCAATCGACCTCGGTGTCCCCTACCTCTGGAGGCCGATCACTGGGAGGCTCCCTACTGCAGTAGAGGCCACATGTCCGAAAGTACCTAGGAGCACTAGACTGCAGGTAGTCACCGTCGCTGGCGAGGACATCTCGGAGGACTACTCGATCGTTGTCAAGTGCGCCAGAGTCAAGGGTGCGGCAAAGCTTCTGGAGGTAGTCGGCACTGCGACGGTCGATGCCAGCTTCGTGCTAGACACCGACTCGTATACCAAGAGCGTAACCGTAGCTCCCGAGACCTGGGACGAACTGCCGGGAGGTCTGAACCAGGCCAAGCCTCAGATATTCCCGTGGGTCACCTACGCTGTGAACAACGTCGCTACCACGGCTAATCAGTGGTTCGCGTTCGACTACGAGACCAAGACGGTTGCAGAGTCCTGGATGGATCTGTCTTGGAACCTCTACGAGAAGGCCGACGCCTACCTGGTGAAAGCGCTCGGTGTGATACCGCATGCGAACTCCAAGGCCCTAAGGCTGAACGTCGTTGGGAGGGAGATCGTCCCGGAGTTCACGATCAGGCCGTTGCCCGAGAGGAACTGGTTCCCGCCTGCACTCTACTACGACACAAGCCTGAACAACACGTTGCCCGGCAAGCTTGGGCCTAAGTTCCTAGCCAAACCGTACCTCTTCCACGGAGTCAAGGGAGGCATTGAGATCGTAGACAACGGGACGCCGATACCAGCGGGCGGGATCGAGCTACACGTGTACGGAGTGCACTTCAAGCTCAGAGGCTGACAGATGAGAGGTCGCCCGCTTCAACCTCCCCCTCTTTTTTCCTCTGACACTGCGGCAGAGTCGGTTCGGTGACACTGGCCTGTTATAACGGGTCTCGGGTCGGTGTCTGACTCGGACTGACTCGGATGTCCATGTCTGTCTGCTCTGACCCGATGTCTGGGACTCGGTCTATTTCAATCTATAACAACGTATACGGTGTATACAGCAACCGTCAGTAGCTCACGACGCTCGGCCTGAGTCGGAGGTACTCCCTGAGTATCCGTCTCACTACCTCTCCCACGGGTTCTGCTGGACGTTGTTTGAGCTTCTTGAGAGTCTCCAAGACCTCCCTGTCCACTGTGATCGTTGTGGGGTCTCGGATGTACCGTATCCGACCCAACTCAGACCCCCGGATGAGTAAACTCATGAGAAAAACATGTGCCTTATGTCAGGGTCTCTCTAGACTGCTCTCACGAGGTGAGTCGGTTGTCCGTATGCGGGAGCGAGTTGAGGAGTCTTGTGAGGGTGCTCAGAGACCTGAGCAAGTGCTGGGACGACTGCTATGATTACACCCACCTATGTGTTCATCATAAAGACCCTGAGGCATGTCGGCTCTCGGATAAAGTATGCGACAGATGCCATAGTATCGAGGGATCTATTGAGAGTGCTCTAGTAGATCTGGTGCTCTGCTGGGGCAAGCAACTCAAGAGGTGAGTCGGTTGGCTTGTAGAGAGGAGCTTGCAATCCTCTTGGATGCTCTGAGGGAGTACGCAAGCTGGAAGGCCGAGATGAATAGGCTAGAGCACGAGTGCCGAGTTCACGGGGAGGGTTGCGACGAGTACAGCGAGGCGCTAGAGAGGATCGCTGACATCGAGGAGGACATCTCTAGAGCGGCCGAGAGCCTAACCAAGTGCTGGGAGAGGTTGGGGAGGTGACGTGAGTGGGTACGGAGATCGACATTCGGAGAGTCCTCAAGTACCCGCCAGAGAGCTTCCTAAGCGCTACCCCAACGGACCTCCAGGCAGGTGAGAACAAAGTTGCCGAGTACACGGGGTTCGCACCGTACATCCTCGTGCTACAGGGCTTCTCATTCAACCGAACCTCTGGCCTCGGGTTCGTCATAGACGCGGACAAGGTCTCGAGGGTAGTAGAGCTCGCCGACCTGGGTAGCGTCAAGGGTCTAGACAAGGAGGAGGCGATCAAGCTCCCGATAACGCTCATAGGGACCATGAAGATCACTGCCCCGTCTGCTACGACCGCATACCAGTGGAGACATAGGGTCACAGTGTTCAGACCCACAGTCCTCCTCAAGATGCAACTCGGCCTGCAGTTGTCAGACGAGGAGCTGTCTCTAGCCGAGAAGTACGGGCTCCCGAGATTGCTCTCCCTAGCCAAACCGACACCGTACGACATCTGGGAGGGCATAGAGGAGTGGAGGACTGTCTCAGCGAGCCTCTCGTCGTCTGGTACGCTGTGCAGGGTCCTAGTCCCCAAAGGCAAGAAGGTGATACTGGCAAGCGTCTCTGCTACTAGACCGTCCGCCTCTGCGTATGCCTACCTGACGGTGAGCAGGGACGGTACTGACGACGTGCTCAACCTAGACCTCTACTGCCTGCCCTCTCTAGACTGGGAGGCGCCCGTCAGAGTCGTGTCCCTAGAGAAGCTGGAGGTCAAGCTCGACGTCAGGGTCTCAGGGACGTACAACGTGCGGGTCACATATGGGATCGGCAGGCTCACGCTACCAGACAAGGTTCGATGGGGTCTCGACCTCACGGAAGATGAGAGGCGCGTAGCAGAGGAGGAAAACCTCTACGAGAAGGTGAGGGTGGGTCTCGCGTGAGTCAGTACGAGTACGTCGTCTCACTCATGCGGTTGCAGTCTCAGCTAGAGGAGCTGATCAGGAAGCTCGACGAGCTGATCACTGCTCTCTCCAAACCTACAGCTCTCGCTCCTTACATCCCGACGGCTGTCCCGCAAGTCGAGATACCTCCGAACAACCGGTACAGGCTGTTCACGCTCGACCTCTCTATCGCTAGGACCAACGAACCCCTCGGACTGGCAGACCGGGGCATAGTTGCCAGGTGTGCGACTGTAGTGAGGTGCGACTCGACTGCCTACTGGAGGCGGAACTCAGAGCGCAACGACCTAGAGGAGCTCTCTCCCGGCTACACCGTCGAGAACTTCGAGATACAGGAGCTGTACATAACGAACCCTGTGGGTAGGGGCTCTCTTGTGATCGTAGTCGAGTGGAGGGAGTAGCCCGTGACGACCTGGGTAGTCTCTGTGGCTAAGCCGAACAACGCGTACAAGGTGTACACGCTGGACCTGAGCACCTCTAGATCCGATCAGCCCCTAGGTCTGAGAGCCGACAACATAGTGGCGAACTCCGCTCTAGTCGTAGAGTGCGACTCGGTTGCGTACTGGAAGAGGAATAGCACGGCGAACTCGCTAGAGAAGCTGTACGCCGGCTACCGGGTAGAGAACTTCGAGATGCGAGAGCTCTACATAACCAACCCCTCTGGGACTGGCAACCTGACAATCCTCGTCGAGTGGAGGGAGTGAGATGAGTAGCACAGTTGTCATAACCCGCAACAAGGTCTCGATAGGGGTAGTAGAGCCGAGCACCCTCCGGATCGACTTCGACCTGAACGTGCCGGGGGGCACTACGGCTAGGGCAGAGGTCACGCCGGATGTGGGGTACTTGGAGCCGGATCTCTTCTCGCTCTCGACAGACCCGGAGGTTCGGTGTGAGGTGTGGGCTCTGGTGAATGGGTCGGCTACCGAGCAGAGGCTCTACTCGCTAGATGAGAACTCGTACAGAGATATAGACGTCATAGAGGAGTTCGATGAGCTGATCCTGAGGAGGCTAGTGCTAGTGGGGGTCACCAAGACGACTACGACTGCCCTCAGGAGCGTGATCCTCAACTACTCGGGGAGGCTTGTAGACTTCAGATGAGGATGAGAGCATGCCCAGGCACAAGTGGAGGGTTGACTTCCCTCAGGCTATCACGGGTCGCTGGCTAGGGGAGAGCCCCGTAGGCATGCGAGTGTTCGAAGAGTCCATCGAGAACGTCTCCTCTATCTCGAAGGAGATGTCTACGGGCTCGTTCTCCGCCTACATCCTAGTGGACTCGGGTCTGAGGTCGTCCGGTGTCGGCAAGACTGTACTGACGCAGAGCGTGTACCTCATAGTGATCCCCGGAACGTTCGTGGAGCACTCGAACAAGTTCAGGGAGTCACCGACAGTAAGCACAGCATCAGGAGTTTTAAGGGATCTCTCTAACAAGATTAGAGCGGTGGTGAGCGTGAGTGTCGGTTAGCGGTAGCGTGAAGGGTGTGACTAAGCTGAGCATAGCGGCGTACGCTACGGCAATAGACGGGAGAGTTGTTAAGTTGAAGTTCCCTGCGCTCTCAGTTACTACGGAGGTGAGGTGAGTGGTCGAGATCCAATCCCAACCCGTTCAGTTGGCTGAGAAGGTCCCCCTAGACGTCGAGCCGGTCAGGGGTTGGATTGAGGTAGAGGTCAGAGGTCCAGATGGCAAGGTGGTACAGAGAGGCAAATGCGAGATGCGGAGCTTCCTCAACAATCTGCTCAGAATCTTCGAGGGTCTGATGAAGGCTATCGGTGGTGCGGCACTCACATATAGTGGTACGGTGGCAAGCACAACTGTGATCGCACCAGACGGCACGAGCAAGACTGTGTGGACGGAGTGGTACGCGCCGGACACAGCTACAAGCTACTTTTATGCCGGAGGAACCCCGATGGCTCTAAAGGCTGGAGACAACGACGACTCGTACGGGATAATTGTAGGAAGTGGAACCATTTCCGTGGCGTTGGATCAGTACTCGTTGGCAAGCAAGATCTCCCACGGTACAAGCGCAGGGCAACTGGACTACGATCCCATGACGGTTGAGGATCTTGGGCTGGACACCTCGGTCTCTCCCCCGGTGTACAGGTTCAGGTTCATCAGGACGTTCAAGAACCTCTCAGGTGGTAGTATCAATATAAATGAGGTGGGTTTGGCTGCTAGGAGCTACTGGAAGGACTACGTCTATATCCGGCAAGATGTCAAGTACTTGATTGCTAGGGACGTCCTCCCAGCGACATATACAGTCCCCAACGGGGGCTCCGCAACGGTAGTGGTGGTTGTGGAGGTGGTGCTGGGATGAGGGTGAGGGCAGAGGTAATCCTAGAGGTAGATGGGAGGGAGGTCTACAGAGGGCCGAGCAAAAGCCTCGTGATCAACTTCGCCAAGCTCCTGCTCGCGATGCTTAGCGCACCTGGTAACACCCCACAAGGTACGTCGGGGATAATCGCCTCCACCATCGTCACGGCCCTAGACAGCACGAGCAAGTATGTGTGGACTGAGTGGTATGGGAGCTATAATGGTGGAGGAACCCCGATGGCTACGAATGCTCCCGACAACGACAGTAGCTTCGGCGTGGTAGTGGGCTCTGGCACAAATCCTGTCTCGCTGACTGACTACCAGCTCTCGTCCCAGATCCCACACGGCACGAGCACGGGACAACTGGACTACGATCCGCACACCGTGGCCTCCTCGTACTCTAGTACCTCATCCTACGTCGAGATAGCGAGGTCCTTCGTCAATAGATCTGGCTCCGATGTCGTCGTGAGGGAGGTCGGTCTAGTGACTAGGAATTACTGGAAAGACAAAAATGCTGTGGGAAACGACGTCAAGTTCCTGATAGCTAGGGACGTGCTACCCGCCCCAGTGACGGTGAAGCCCCTCGGCAGTCTAACCGTCAGGTACAGGATCGGCCTCTCGCTGTGAGGTGAGTCGATGTGAGCGAACCCGTGCCGACCAGGAAGGTGCTCCTATACGTAGCAGACCCCTCTACCGGCAAGACGTACCCAGTGAGAGCGCTAGTGCAAGCGGATGGCACTGTGCTGTTGCCCGCTTCTCTAGAGAGGGACTCCGTCGGGGTCGCTACCGAGAGCACCCTCTCTGCAATCAAGTCTAAGATCGACAACCTCACGTTCGACGAGGTAGGGAGGCTCTACGTGGCGAACCCACCGAACCTAGACAGACCTCTCTCCGACATCCTAGGGTTCGGGACGCAGATGAAGAGGAGCCTCAGCGACGTGTACTCGAACATCTCAGCGCTCATCTCTAGCCTAGAGGACTGCAAGCTCAAGCTACTGCAAGAGGGAGGGTTGCGGTGCTACTCTGTGGAGATCCCGGAGAACGAGGTGTTTGCGGTACCGTCGGGGTTTGCGTGGTACGTCAGAGAGGTGCTCTGCAAGGGAGACCTCTACACAGATGGCGAGGTGAAGGTTGTCTAGGGGTGTGAGTTGTGGGCAAGATCAGAGTCGTCGGGGATGCGTCCAAGAAGGAGTACCAGCTCTTAGAGGAGACAGCGTCCGAGTTCAAGATCAAGAACGCTACCGATGCAGTTGACATCCTCAAGGTAGACTCGACGACGGTGACGGATGCCTCGGGAGTGAAGCTGAGCTCTCACGGCTCTAGGCATAGAGCTGACGGGGCAGATCCGGAGTGGTATGTGCCGTTCGGAAGCGACACGACAGTGACGGTCTCTGCGGGAGGCACGTACACCATCCCCAAGGGCATGTACTACGTCAAGTGCGGTGAGAACACCAAGGTCCAGATATACATTGGAGGAGCTTGGGCAGACCTCACAACAACGGGTGCTCTGGCCCTAGTCGCATCAGACGGCTCGAATGCTAGGCTATACAACACTGGGACTGCGGGCGAGTCGTCTACCCTGAGGAGAGTCGCGTGAGACCCCTAGCAGTCTGCACAGCGGTAGCGTCAACAGACATGCTCACAACCTCCCTCTTTCTTTCATTGGGGAGGGGCGTCGAGTGCAACCCCCTCTTGTCCGCACTCATCTCGTCCCTAGGGTTGCTCGCACTTGTCGTCTGGCTACCCGTCGAGTTCCTAGCCCTCTACCTCGCGCACAGATGTCTGAGAGGTCTGAGGCAGAGGTTCGGTTCTAGGCTCCGAGTCGAGCACACCCCTCTCCTAGTCGGTGTCGCTGTCTCTATCAATAACCTGACCCTCCTATTCGTCTAGGGGTGAGACGCGTGAAGGAGGAGGTCTCTGCGACTGCCCTCCTATCTATCGCTGTGACGCTCCTAACGCTAGCCGTAGACATGATCAAGTCGGGTCAGTACACCCCCGGAATTATCTGCGCTCTGTTCGGTGTCGTGCTAGTGCTCGCAACGGTTCTCCTAGTCGAGAGGGGTGTCATCCAGAGGCTAGCCGAGAGACGAGAGAGGAGATGGAGAGAGCTCGAGAGGAGGGTCGGGACATGAGCCGTAGGGGTAGAGACAGAGAGGTCGTAGAGTGGATAGAGGAGCTCACACATCGAGAGTACCCTCATCTGAGGGGGAGGTCCCGTGGGGGACGAGAACAGACTTCTAGACAAGAATGATCCCGTGATCTTGGAGTTCGCTCAGAGGCTCTCTAGGGTAGAGGTAGAGGTCTCGGATCTCCGGCAGTCCCTGAACCACCTAGAGGAGTCCCTAGATAAGCTCGACTCTCGCCTCTGGTACGTGATCACCGGCATAGCCCTCTCAATTCTCGTGCAGATCCTCTTCTACCTCTTGAGGTGACAGCGTGAGCTTCCCAGTCATAGAGGGCACTCGGTTTGAGCCGTTCCGATTGAACGAGCTGTTCGACTACAACCGTCACGTCGTGCAGGACTTCTTCAAGAACTGCAAAACCGCCCGAGATGTCGCTGAGCTAGTCATCCGGGCTGTGCAGTACCCCCTCTACATGGGACAGCCGGACGACGAGCACATATGGAATCACTACCACGGGAAGTGGTGCCGAGTTATCGAGTGGGACTACTGGCAGATGTGCAGTGAGACTGCGCTCTTCCTAATCGGAGACTGCGAGGACTCGTCTGTTCTAACCGTCGGGGGGATGAGACTGCTCGGTGTCTCCTCTAGAGATGTATACACTGTATTCGGACTCGTCAAGGACTCTACTGGGGAGGTGCTAGGGGGTCACGGGTGGGTGTATGCCAGAGACCCCTCGTTCGGCACCAACAAGTTCGTCCTCGTCGAGACAACCCTAGATGTCCCTCCGAGTCGCTACCCAGAGGTTGGGGTCACTCTAGACGACCTCAAGAGGCCGTACAAGTTCGAGTCCGTCATATACGAGCCGGAGCAACTCTTCAACGACGAGGTGTACATCGAGTTGAGACCCCTGATCACCCGCAAGCGGTCTAAGCGGTCTAGTCGGAGAGTGCACGAGGTCATAGAGAGGGCATGGGGGGTCGAGTCGAAGTACATGAAGGCTCTGAGGCGTAGCCTCTCCTACCGGATTAAGAGGTGGCTAGGGCTTGGGTAGCCTCTTCTCAGACTGGACGGACTGGGTTCACTTCGCTGTGGGAGCACTCTCGTCTCTCGGTGCTCTCTCCAAGAGGACTGCACCCCTAAGCTTGGTGACATTCGGAGTGTTCACGGTCTATGAGGTTGCTCAACCTGAAGAGGCGCTGAACAAGGTCGGTGACTTTGTAGAGTACCTCATGGGATTCGCTCTGGGGACATTGCTCAGCATATCTCGACGGTCTGGCCGATGATGAACCTCAAACAGGCCGAGCAGTGACGAGAGGGCCTAGTGCTGAGTCAACCCTCGCTCTCCTCTAGAAGCCTTGTGTACACCTGTCGCAGTGCTCTGAGCACTCGGAGCCTCTCCTCGTAGAACCGTCTCTGCCAGTCTGGGATGTCGTCTCTAGAGAGCTTGCGCTCTAGCCAGGGTATCTCCTCATCGATGTCCCGTAGCCTCTCCCTCAACCAATCGACCCGATCCCTGTCTCTAGACACGACAGTGACACTGTCTGATTGAAGTATCCGTGCGGACTCATCTCACTACATGGGGAAGCTGTCAAAGAAGTGGCTCGCAGTCGCTCTAGTGCTCGGTGTGGCAGTGGCACTGATCGGTATCCCAGCTATAACGGCACTAGCACTCGGACATCCCGAGAGGTTTGAGTACTACGTCAAAGCGCTCGAGTATGCCCTCCGGGGCCTTATGGAGACTCTCAAGGCGAACCTCGACGCGTTCAGAGAGTACCTCAAGACGGTCGTTGACCTGTTCGTCAAGGCAGTGACAACCTAACCCTCCCTCTTTTTATGAGGAGGCCGAGCAGAGGGCCCACGTCAGGGGTCTGAGATGTAACAAGGGCCGAGCAGGGTCACTCGGTCACTTACTTGAACTTACTCTCACTCGGTCACTTAGACTCACTCGATCACTCGCTCTCTACGAAGTAGAAACAGAACATTTAATGATCGTGAGCTGAGCACTTGCTCCGAAGACTTGCGAGAATGCTCTGGGTCAGAAGATTGATATACACTGTATACAGACTCTGTATACATGTCTCGCACTACCGTGGGTCTGAGCCCTGATACAAAGGAGCTCCTAGACGAGGTCAAGCACCTGCTCAAGTGTCGCAGTCACGACGAGACAATCCGAAAGATGTGCGATCTAGTCATCTTCAGGCTGGCGCAACCCTCTAGGGACATCGATGAGGAGTTGCCGAGCCCCGAGGAGATTGAAAGGATGAGCGAGGCAGAGATCCTGGACTTGCTCTACAAGCTGAATAGAAGGGAGACCGTCTTGCGGATGACTCAGAAGCTCCTCTGTCGTAGCGGGGCATATCTAGGCAAAGAGATAGGGCGTGTCATAGAGCGCATGACGAGCGAGAGAGCTCCCGAGGAGGAGATTCAAGAGGTGGTCAAGATCGCAACCGAGAGGAAGCGAATAGCTGACATTGCCCGACATGTGCTCAAGCGGTACTGGCAACTCCTAGAGCAGAGGTCTAAGTGACATACGCACAGCAGTTGTACTCTGACCCGTTAGAAACGACATCTGACCCGTTCTAAGAGACAAGGGTACAACTAGAGAGTACGGACCGTCTGTTCTAACGGGTCAGATGTCTGTTAGAGAGTACATCAGTACAACCGTTGTCTGAAAGTAGGGAGGCCTGCAGAGGGTCGGGTTGTCTCGGCACGGTTCGGCCCTAGTATCGTATATCGACTGAGCTCACTTCTTCAATGATATGATCAGTTCTCATATCATTAAATCGTATAGAGGGTAACTGAGAGTTCACATGTCCACAGTCGGTGTCTCTCAGAGGGCTCGGGTCGGAGACGCTCCTCTAGACACTGCACCGAGCATGTTGAAGTGACCTCGGGTCACCGACTCGATTGTCTGGGGTCGGACATGTCTGAGGCATACGTCAGGAGGATGGTGACGCTACACCCCTCCCTAGACAGGCTCATTCGAAAGCTCTGGGGCAAGCTCATAGAGTTGGGTCAGAGCGCGGGGTACTCTACAAGCCTCAACATCGCTCTGGTAGAGGGAGTGTATGCAGTGCTACAGAGGGGTCTGGGGCCAGACGAGGCTCTCAGAGCAGTCGAGGACCTCTTGAAGGGCAGGGATGTAGACAGGGCGATTGACGAGGTGCTCGATCATTTTGTCTACTCTGTCTATTGGAAGTGCGGTGGCAAGGGCAGGGGTAGGCCGAGACAGCTGTCCACGGGCTGACATGTCCGCTTTTAACAGGAGCGCTCTGACAACCTCCAGATTGAAATGAACCGTTTAAACGGGACATGTCTCGGCCACCCTCCAGTTAGCTCGGACTCACGTCGGTTAGATTGAAATGAGTGCCTGTCGCTTCTAAGACCGAGGTGCGGCTCAAATGTCAAATGAGAAAACCCAAACTCAAGAACCCCAGACGGAGCAAGAGAGCAAGCAGATACGTCTGCCCTCTGTGCTACCTCCTGAGCATGTTGTGGTGATCTGCACCTTCACAGGTGAGCCCTCTGAGCCGAGACGGTTCCTATGCGGGCTGAGAGCACAGCAGTACAAGGCTAAGAAGAGACCGGGAGTCCCAGAGCTTGTCGAGGAGAAGCTTGGGGTGAAGCTGAACCCGATTTACTGCGCTTACATCAAGGAGCCCCACGTAGAAACGGTCGCCGATAGGAGACGCTTCTACACGAAGGCGCTCGGTATTATAGTGGTGTACGC
>Ga0272445_1003029_pt1 | contig 10828 bp, 11 predicted proteins | sample YNPCB0031_FD_194404 | JGI IMG/M metagenome (GOLD analysis project Ga0272445, IMG submission 194404) | Hot spring sediment microbial communities from Yellowstone National Park, WY, United States - YNP-CB-003-1 | ecosystem: Environmental > Aquatic > Thermal springs > Hot (42-90C) > Sediment... | reverse complement strand
AGAGTTTAAGGGATGGAAGGTGGAGGAAGGGCATACCAGCTATAAAGAGTAAAAAATATGAGATAACTCAAATATTTAATTTAAAATTTTATCATGATTTACAGACACAAAATTATTGACAACTCCCAAAGAAACCGAAAAAGCTAAGGTGGTGCAAGAAGGATTAAACGCCATAGAGAAAATTATGAAGGAGGTCCAAGCAGGCTCAGAAGAAATATTAAAGAGTGCCGAGGAGATAGTGGTAGCTGCTGGACAGGTGAAAAAGGCTATTGAACAGATAGCTTCTGCTGCTCAAGAGGCAGAAAAGGCAACAGAAGAGGCAGCTACCGCAGCTAAACAGCAAGCTCAAGGTGCAGAAGAGCTCGCCCAGGCTATAGAAGAGATAGCTGCTCTTGCTGATGAGCTTCAGTCGATGAGTTAAAAGCTTAGACCCGAATGGGAGGTGGTAAGATGTCTGATGAGGCTTTTTTAAACAATCAGTTTGTAACCTTTGCTTTAGAAGGAGAGGTATTTGCCTTAAACATGGCTCCTGTGCAGGAAATAATAAGGGTTCCTGAAATCGTAAAGGTTCCTAAATCACCATCAAGCCTTATGGGGCTTGCTAACCTAAGAGGTAAGGTTTTGCCTGTCGTAAATCTCAGAAAAGTTTTTGGACTTGCCGATAAATCTCTTGATGAAGCCAACCGGGTGATCGTGGTTGACCTTGGGCAGGTCTTGGGGTTTTTGGTAGATAATGTTTACAGCGTTATAGAGGTTGAAGAGACCAAAATAGAAAGCGCAGAAGACATACAAAGCATAGTTAAGTCCGATTTTCTTAAAGGGGTTATAAAAGATGTGGGTAGGTTTAAGATGGTGATGATGCTTGACCTCGAAAAGGTGGTCGAAAAGGAGTTTTCTCAAGCTATCCAAACTTCTTCTCAAGAATACGAAGTTAGGTCTTTTGAAAAAACTGAAGAGGAAGAGGCCATCAAAGAAGCCAAAGAAGAAAGACAGTTTGTAAGCTTCCTTGTAGCAGGAGAAGAATATGCTATCCCTATAGAAAGCGTGCAGGAAATAGTTTCGGTCCCAGAGCATATCACCAAGGTGCCAAACTCAGAGAGCACCATCTTAGGGATAATGAACCTAAGAAATAAGGTTTTACCCTTGGCAAGCCTGAGAAGATTGTTTGGTTTCCCAGAGGAAAGTCTTACTGAACAAAGCAGGATTGTAGTCCTTTCCTTAGGAGAGCTATCGGTAGGGATAGTAGTTGACAATGTGCGTGAAGTCTTAAGAGTTGCAGAAGCTCTTATCGAGCCTATCCCTCCGATTATTGTCCAAGATGAGACAAATTTTGAGATTACAGAGATTTGTAGACTAAACGGTGGTAAAAGATTGGTGTCTATTATCTCTGTTCCTAATCTTTTTAAACATAAGGACCTAAAGGAGGTGTTAAGTTCTATGGAAGAAAAGAAAGAGTTAGAAGAAACCCAAGAAGAAATGCTTGAAGAGGAGGAGCAGTTTGTAATTTTTAAGCTGGAAAACCAGGAGTATGCTGTCCCTATAGAAAATGTGCAAGAAATAGTAAGGGTGCCTGAAGAGTTAACCCGCGTTCCTAAGACTCCAGATTTTGTAGAGGGAGTTATAAACCTAAGAGGTAATGTGCTTCCTGTTATCGACCTTCGTAAAAGGTTTGACCTGCCAGAAAAACAAAGGGACGACCATCAGAGGATATTGGTTTTTGTGTTTGATAATGTTTCTATAGGGTTCATCGTAGACTCAGTTAGTGAGGTGCTTAAAATCCCCAAATCAGTTATTCAAAAATCGCCTGAGATTTTAGGAGAGAGAACTAAAATCTTCCCCAGGGTAGCCAATCTTGAAAAACAAAAGAGGATGATCCAGATAATCGAGCCAAGGGAAATTTTAAACAAAGAGGAACTGAATGAGTTGGTCAAGCCTTAAGAATAAAACCTCAGCCGTGACATCCCGAGGCACGCTTTTTTGTCTTCCCGAGGCACGCTTTTCTTTTTGTCATCCCGAAGCACGCAAGTGCCGAGGGATCCCATTGCCAGAAACACCTAAAAGTGAATGGAGGAGTAATAGATGATAAAAGTTTTGGTAGTTGATGACTCGGCATTGATGAGAAGGGCGTTGAGACAATTCTTTGAAGAAGAAGGGGATTTTATCGTCGAAACGGCAAAAAACGGTAAAGAGGCGATAGAGAAAAATCTTACCTTTCAGCCTGATGTGATAACCCTTGATATCAACATGCCGGAGATGGACGGGCTTACAGCCTTAGCCCATATTATGAACTCCCGTCCTGTGCCGGTGGTCATGGTTTCTTCTTTGACCGAAGAGGGTGCTGTAGTTACCTTAGAGGCTTTAAACCTTGGTGCGGTTGATTATGTGACCAAACCTGGTGGGACAATCTCTTTAGATATTGACAAGGTAAGAGATGAGCTTGTTGCTAAAGTTAGGGCTGCTGCCCGGGCAAAGCTTAAACCAAAGTTAGTAGTTAAAAAGATTAAAGAAAAAATAGCTAAACCTTTACCCGCTAAAGAGCCAACTTACGATGGAGGCGTTGTGTTGATCGGCGTTTCTACTGGTGGACCAAGGACCCTTGAGGAAGTATTGCCAGAACTGCCTGCAGATTTTCCCTTACCTATCATCGTAGCTCAACATATGCCACCCACCTTTACTAAATCCTTTGCTCAAAGGTTAGATTCTATTTGTCAATTAAGGGTAGTTGAGGTTGATCAACCGATGCCTGTTGAACCTGGAATGGTCTATATAGGGAAGGGGGGAACGGATGTGGTGTTAGCCAAGAGAGGGGGAAGGCTAATCGTTCAGCCTAAACCAGAAAACCCTAAATTTTTATGGCATCCTTCGGTAGAATTGCTTGGTAGGTCTGCTTTAGAGCATTGCGACCCCAAAAAAATCATCGCCGTCATGCTTACCGGGATGGGGTATGACGGAGCTGATGCCTTTGCAGAAATTAAAAGACGAGGCGGAAAAACCATTGCGGAATCTGAAGAATCGGCGGTGGTTTTTGGGATGCCAAAGGAGTTGATAGAAAGAGGAGGAGCAACCTTAGTGTTGCCCGCAGAAAAGATAGCCAACCAGTTGATTAAATGGGCTAAAGAGATGGCAAAGGATGAGGAAAAAAGGAGGGTAGCCAATGCCCATTAAAAAACAGGAAGAAAAAGAAGAAAAGTTGGTGGAGATAGAACAAGAAAGACGAAGATTCCAAAGAGATTTTGAAGGCTTGCTAAAGCAACTTTCTTGTGGAACCCCTACAGAAAGAAGATGGGCAGCCCGCGACCTTGCTGACTATAAAGAGGCATCTAAACCCTTGTTAGACCAACTTTTGAAAGAGGAAGATATCAGCGTTAGAGAAGCCATAATAAGCTCTCTTTTAAAGATCGGCGATGAGATAGCGATTCAAGGTTTGATAGAGTGTTTAAGAAGTGATGATGCCCATTTAAGGAATTCAGCAATTGAGGCCTTAAAAATTATTCCTGAAAAAGTGGAATCTCATATAGAAAAACTTTTGAAAGACGAAGACCCTGATGTAAGAATTTTTGCAGTTAACATTCTGGAATCTTTAAGGCATCCCAAGGTTATTCAATGGCTTATAGAAGTGCTTGAAAAAGATGAAAATGTAAATGTGTGCGGGACGGCTCTTGACCTTCTTGCCGAAGTAGGGACAGAAGAGGCTGTTTCAGCGATTAAAAAGGCAAAAGAAAGGTTTAAGGATGAGCCTTATATTCAGTTTGCGGCAGATGTAGCTTTAAGAAGGATTAATGCTGGGTCAAACAGTTGTTAGACAAGGGAGTGATTTTGTGGCTTTCTCTAAAGATGAAGATATCATCATAACTGATGAAGATTTTGAAAAGTTTGCGGATTTTTTCTATCGAAAAACAGGGATCAGGTTTGATGAGAGCAAAAGGTATTTTGTTGACCGAAGACTTATTGAAAGGATAAAAGCTACAGGGCATAAATGTTTTAAAAACTATTTTACATTTTTAAGGTTTGAAGCCTCAGGTAAGGAGCTACAGAATTTAATAAACGCATTAACTGTTAATGAAACTTATTTTTTTAGAGAAGAATATCAACTACAGAGCATGGTAAAAAGGATGCTTCCTGAGATTGTATCAAGAAAAAAGCCTGGGGAGTTGATTAAAATATGGTCTATCCCTTGTTCTACAGGAGAAGAACCTTATTCCATTGCTATATATCTTCTTGAATATTGGAAAGACATCGATAGATGGGATGTGGAGATTATAGCCTCTGATATCGATACTAATGTTCTGGAAAAGGCTAAAAAAGGTATTTATTCTGAACGTTCAATAAAAAATTTACCAAACCATATTTTACTAAAATATTTCGCTCCCCTTGGTAATGGAGAGTATCAAATCAGCGAGGATTTGCGAAATTCTATAGAATTTACCAAGGTTAACATCGTAGACCCTAAGGAGACCAAAAGGTATAGAGGTTTTGATATTGTATTTTGTAGAAATCTTCTTATCTATTTTGATGACCTATCAAGAAAGATAGCTGCGGAAAATCTTTATGATGCCATGAACCCAGGGGGTTTTATCTGCCTTGGGCATTCAGAATCTATGAGTAGGATTACCCCGATTTTTAAGGTAAGAAAATTTCCAGAAGCTATTGTTTATCAAAAGCCTTTGGAGGAAAAAGATAAATAATTAGGGAGAAACAATAGGTGTGAGAAAGGAGAGGACCATGAAAAAGGTTTTAGTAGTAGACGATGCAGGGACGGTGAGGATGTATTATCGAAAACTACTTGAAGAAGCAGGGTTTGAGGTTCACGAAGCGGTAAACGGGTTAGAAGCCTTAGAAAAAGCTATGCTTACCGATTATGACCTTTACATAGTTGACATAAACATGCCTCAGCTTGATGGTTATTCTTTTTTACAAAGATTGAGAGGGTCAGAAGAATTTAAACAATCACCAGTCATGATGGTTAGCACAGAAAGCGAAGAACAGGATAAAGAGAAAGCCTTTGCTTTAGGGGCAAATTTTTATCTTTTCAAACCGGTTAAACCAGTTGAGTTTATCAAATACTGTAAACTTTTAACAGGGGTATCTTATGAGTAACGGCTTACTTGAGCAATTCATCTTAGAAAGCAGAGAGGGTTTACAAAGGATTAGCGAGATTTTGATCACCCTTGAAGAAAAAGGGGAGGATAAAGGGCTTTTAAACGAGCTTTTCCGTTTAGTCCATACTATGAAGGGCAATTCAGGCCTGTTTGACTTACCTTCTATGACTAAGCTTTTGCATGCTTCAGAAGATTTAATGAATTTGGTGAGAGAGGGGAAGGTTCCTTATAGTTCTGAGATAGCTGATATCTTGCTTTCAGCTATGGATATAGTTTCTACTATGCTTGATGAATTGGAAACTTCCGGTTCTACTTCTTCTGAAACCAATAGCTCTGCTGAAGAAAAAGCAAAGGAGATTAGAAGTTTTATAGAAGCAAAAATTACAGAGCCTAAGGATATCTCTCAAACGAAAGAACTCCAAGAGGAAGTAAAACCCGAAGATAAGAAATTAGTCTTTAATCCTAGTCTCATTCCCGAAGAAGTTCGAATGATCACTGTAAAGAAAATGCTTGAGGGAGATAAGGTTTACTTTATCCTATATACTCCAGAGGCTGAATGTTTCTACAAAGGGGAAGATCCTTTTTACTTAGTCCGAAAAGTTCCCTCTTTGATTTGGGGAAGATGCTACCTTAGAGAGGAAGTGCCAGACCCATCGCTCATGGATATTTACCGGTGTATAACCAACTTTGAACTTTTAAGCTTTGCAAGCCATGAAGACCTCTCAGAGCATTTTAAGTATGTCCTCGACCAGGTAAAGTTTGTTGAGCTTAAACCTACGGATTTAATCATTCCTGAAGGGGATAGAAATGGTGGTCCTGTCTACGAAGACTTTGTTTCCGAGGCAAGGAAGTATTTAGAAGAAAACAACCTCGAAACCTTTAAGAATGCAGTAAGAGGGCTTCTTGAACTAACTTCTCCTAAACTTTACCATGCATCTATTTTAAGATGGATAGACCTTTTGTTTGATTATTTACCTAAGACTAAAAATATCATTGAAGCCCTTTTACAAAGCTTAGAGACCGGAAATCCACCGATTTTTGAAGTTAAAAAAGAAATTAGTATCTCTCCAGAAATTTCCATTAAAATGTCTCTACCTAAGGAGTTTTTAGACATTCTTGAAACTCAGAGGATTATTGTTGAGAAGATAAAAAACATAGAGGATGCGCTACTCAAGACTAACATCCTTAAGTCCATCTTTTTAGCCATAGAAAAGGGGTTAACCTCATTAAAAAGGACAGATTTACTTGATGAAATCAAGGAAATAGCAGAAAAAACCACACCAAACAATCTCAAACCTTTAGAAGATTGGCTAAATAGAGTAAGAGAAGCCCAACCAGAGCCTTTTAAGGAACTGGAAGAGCCCAAGCAACCAGAATGTTTAGAAAGACCAGAATTACCAGAGCAACCCGAACAAATTAAACCAGAACCTTCTGCTACCCCTATAACCAGCAGGGTATTAAAGGTAGACGAGTCTAAGATTGATAGGCTTATGAACCTTGTCGGTGAATTTGTAGTGGCTAAGAATAGTCTTGCCTATCTTGCTCAAAAAGCTGATGCGGTCTACGGGGTGCCTGAACTGTCTAAAGAATTAAAGGCTCAATATAGTGTTTTAAATCGTATCTCAGAGGAGATGCAAGATGCCATAATGCAGGTAAGGATGGTTCCTGTCTCTACTGTCTTTCAGAGGTTTCCGAGATTGGTAAGGGATTTATCAAAGAAATTGGGTAAAAAGGTTAAGCTTATCCTCGAGGGAGAAGAAACTGAAGCTGATAAAAATGTGATCGAAGCCTTAGCAGACCCGCTTATCCATATCATTAGAAACAGTCTTGACCACGGTATAGAACTCCCTGAGGAAAGGGTTGCTAAAGGGAAGCCAGAAATTGGGACCATTATCTTAAGGGCAAAACAAGAGGCAGACCAGGTGGTAATAGAGGTAATAGATGATGGAAGGGGCATTGACCCAGAAAAAGTAAAACTTAAAGCTTATGAGAAAGGTTTGATAAGTGAAGAACAGTTTGAAAAAATGAAAGATACTGAAGCCTTGAACCTTATCTTTTTACCAGGTTTTTCTACCAAAGAGGTAGCATCAGACCTTTCAGGTAGAGGGGTTGGAATGGATGTGGTGAGAACGACCGTTGAAAAGTTTGGCGGGTCTGTGAGCGTGAAATCAACCCTTGATAAAGGAACGGTTGTTACCCTTTCCCTACCTCTATCCATGGCGGTTTCTCATGTGATGATCATCGAGTCTGCCTGTGAAAAATTTGGTATACCTATGGAAAATGTGGTGGAAACCGTCAGGGTATCTAAGAAGGACATTCAAACCATCAAAGGAAAGATGACAACCGTCCTAAGAAACAAAGTCGTTCCTCTCTTTTACTTAAACGCTCTGCTTGACATAAAACAGCCGCACCTTACCAATGAAGACGGAGAGTATGCAGTGCTTGTGCTTTCAGTAAAAGGAGAATTGGTAGGGGTGATAGTAGACAGGTTTCATGAGACAGCAGACATAATCCTTAAACCTTTTACAGGCTTTTTAGCGGGGCTTAGACTATTTTCAGGGACCGCCATTATGGGAGATGGCTCAGTCCTTTTGATAATAAACCCAAAGGAGTTGATAAATGCCGGTAGAAATTAAGAAAAAAGAGGCAAAGCTAACAGGGGTTTTAGGTATAGAAGAAGCTGAGGAGCTTTTTAATTTTCTCGTTGAGAAGAAAAAGCCCAAGGTAGATTTAAGCGAGGTTGAGCACCTTCACACTGCCTGTCTTCAACTTTTGCTGGTTTTTAAACCTGATGTCGTAGCCTTACCCCAAGACAAGGAGTTAGCACTTTGGTTTTTGTAATGACCAAGAGGGGTGCTTTTAAAATACAACAAAAGGGGAGGATTTAGGGATGAGTAAAACCATCCTTATCGTAGACGATTCAGCCACTATGCTTATGAGCCTTAAAGCAGCCCTTGAGTTGCATAAGTTTAAGGTAGAAACCGCCTCCAACGGTAAAGAAGCCCTTGATAAAATAAAATCTGGTCTAAAACCCGACCTTATCATCACAGACCTTAACATGCCGGTGATGGATGGTCTGGAGTTCATCAAAAATGTCCGTCCCTTGTTAAAATTTGTGCCCATCCTTATTCTTACAACTGAGAGCGAAGCCAAAAAGAGAGAGGAGGCAAAAAAGCTCGGAGCAACAGGCTGGTTAGTAAAGCCTGTTTCTGGAACAGACTTAATAAATGTAATCAAAAAGGTCCTGCCAGGAGCTTAAACATGAAGAAAATCCTGAAGAAAATCCTGGTCGCACCTTGGTTTTATGTTTCATTCTTTGCTTTGGTTTTGAGCACATCCGGAACGGTTTTATATGAGTTTTTCCCTTTTTTGGGGATAAAGGGTAAGATTTTTTTAACCTTTTTTGTCCTTTGCCTATTAGTCTTTTGTGTGATAATCTATTTAGATAGAAAAAAGATAAAGTCAGCTGCCGAAGCATTAGATGTCTTAATGCTCAAAGAGTATAAAAAAGAATCAGAGTGCCTTTTTTATTTTGAAAAACAAATAGCTACACTAAACGATGTCTATAATCTATTTGAAGAGGAGATAAAGCTTGCCGTAGATTTTACTGAGAAGAGGACTATGGAGTTTATTGAAAAATTGCAAAATTTGTATGAAGAAACCCAAAGACAGACTAAATTAATTCAAAATTCCGTTGGCTCAAGTGATGAGCTTATGTCGGTCATTGACAAACAAACAAAGCATAACATAGATGTGTTAGAATGGATTGGTCAAAGTATTGATATGTATAGGCAAGATTTAAAAAATAATCTCACAAGGATGGAAAGCTTAATGAGTCAGGTAAAAGATTTAACCCTCTTAATAGCAAAGATTAAATATATAGCAGAGCAAACAAACATTCTTGCCATCAACGCCGCAATTGAAGCGGCAAGGGCTGGGGAGCATGGTAGGTCCTTTGCGGTGATCGCTGATGAGATAAGAAAGCTTGCCAACCATACGGGTGATATATCTAAGCAGATAACAGAAGGTCTAAGTCAACTTTTAGATACTGTTACGCATGAGTTTAATCAGGTAAAGGCATTAATGGAAGATAGTTCTTATCTTCAGAATTTAAAAGAAATGGAAAGTTCCATAAAGGAAATGGAATCTCTTTTTGCAAATGTTGCTTCACTCCTGACTGAGGTTATTGCTCAGGTGGATAGGCAAAACGCAGTGGTGGTTGAGCTTGTGACAGACTTAATGGGTAGGGTTCAATTTCAGGATGTGCTTAGGCAAAAGCTTGAGAAGGTGATAGAGCAGATTAAGGCGATTAGCGAGTATAACAAAGCCCTGTTGAAATGGTTAGTAAGCCCTGAGACAGAAGGGAAGCCAAAGGATATAGAGGAGTTGTTAGAGATTTTTTATAAGAACTATGTTATGGAAACGCAAAGGGATGTGCACGAAAGGACGGTAAACAAGGTTTCTGTTAGAAGGGAAGAGGCGCCCAAGATTGAGCTCTTTTAACAGGAATGGCTAAGGTAATTTCGGTTTCTAATCGGAAGGGAGGAACAGGCAAGACCACTACTACGGTGAACTTGGCTTGCGAGTTAGCGGTAAGGGATAAAAAAACCTTGGTCATAGACCTTGATACCCAAGCCAACGCTACCCTTGGATTAGGTGTTTTGCCTAACAGAAATTTACCCACTGTTCATTCCCTTTTTTTTTCTAAAGATGATATGTCTTTAGAAAAGGCGGTGCTAAAGACCCAGTGGGAAAACTTATATTTAGTGCCTGCTGACCCCTTGTTTGAACATGGGCTGGTTTTAGACAAGAGAAAACTAAAGAATGAGTTAATCAAGTCAGGTTTGTTAGAGGATTTTGAGTTTATTTTAATCGATACTCCACCCTCTCTTGATAGCCTTTTACTAAATGCCCTTATTGCTTCTCACTATGTTCTAATTCCTTTTCTTCCTCATTTTTTGTCTATTGAGGGAATAAAAAGTTTGGTTAGGGTTTTTTTCAAGATAGCCACTGCCGAAAACCCTTCCTTAAAATTGCTGGGTTTTGTTCCGGTGATGATAAACCAGAGGGTCCATCAACACCGAAGGGTTATAGAGGTTATTTCTAACCAGTTTGGGGTTAACCGAGTTTTTTCTGGTATTCGCTCAGACATAAAACTGGTAGAAGCCTTTGAAAACCATATGCCCGTTAAGTTTTATGCCCCTAAGAGTAGAGGAAGTATTGATTATGAAGTTTTAGCCGACGAAGTCTTAAAAGAGATTGAAAGAAGAGAAAAGTATACTTTTGGTTTCAAAGCTTTTTAACCCTGAGAAGGCTCCAAGCGTGGCTTTCCAAACTGGGAATCATAGGTGACATTACGAGGATGTTCAAAAAAGTTCCCTACTCCGTCCTGCCGAGTGTTAGCGAGGCATCCCTCGCTTCGCTCGGGACGACAAAAAAGAGGGGCTCGGGGCGCCAAAAAAGGGCTCGGGGCGACAAAAAAGTAGGCTTGGGGCGACAGCAGGAGGGCTTGCACAAAAACATTTTTAGTACAGCCTCGTTCACATTACTGACAAACATCAAGAATGTGTTAGAATAAGAAAATCATTTAAGAGGTCAATTTTATAACAAGTTGGCGTCAGTATACATAAAAAGGGTCGAGATTTACGGGTTTAAGTCCTTTCCTTATAAAACCATTGTAGAATTGCATCCTGGGATTACAGCGATTGTAGGACCAAACGGGGCGGGGA
>Ga0272445_1003028_pt1 | contig 10830 bp, 13 predicted proteins | sample YNPCB0031_FD_194404 | JGI IMG/M metagenome (GOLD analysis project Ga0272445, IMG submission 194404) | Hot spring sediment microbial communities from Yellowstone National Park, WY, United States - YNP-CB-003-1 | ecosystem: Environmental > Aquatic > Thermal springs > Hot (42-90C) > Sediment... | reverse complement strand
CGAATAGGATAATTATTTTTAGGCATCTAAGGAAGGGTTACAGATGTCTTCCTCGCTGATTCTTGGTAAAGCCGGTGCAAAAGTAATTTTCTAAATTTAAGTTTGCTTTAAATGAATTATGTAGATGTTTATGTAATCTTCATCAACTGTTGCCTGGTATCCAGCTCTTTTAATCTCTTCCATTGAGAGCCTGAGCCAGTAACCGAATGATCCGCGTTCAGTATTGTCGGGATCCATTGAACTTAATCCTCTGTAGCCTTTCCGCTTCGCCACCTCCAGGAGTATATGCTTTGCAGCCCAATAGTCTAGAGCAACGGGATCAATGCTTGCGGCTATAATATTAACTCTGACCGCTTCATCATAAGACGTGTCTGGTCCGCCACGTGGCACGGCGTTAACCCATACTGCATCAATTATGTTTAACGTTGGGAATCTTGCCTCAACCATCGCTGTTCCCATCCCACCGGTGCCCACGGTGTCATGCGCTCTAGCGCCAAAAGCAGCCGTGAGCTTATCTGAGACGACGCCCATATAATGTTTCACGCATGCTGTAACACCATATATGCTATGGGTCTTCAATACTGGAAAATTAATCACCTTAAGCTTATCGCCACGATATGTTTTGCTTTCAGGGTCCCATATGCCGTGCTTGAAGCTTATATATGTGCCAAACGATGTTTTAAATTTCGGGTATGAAATCATTATTCCAGTTCTAGGATTTTTAGTGGCGTTAACGATGTAGCCGTCCTCTAAATCACCCTCAAAATACTCGTTAACCCGCCTCGTGGTGATCTTATCCCATAGATAGGCGGAAACCCTATAATTTCTGCTGGCAAAGAATTCTACAACATTCTGAATTGATTGGGAGATATTTTCAGCATTATTTCTGCTCCAACTGAAGCTTCCACCTGAACCGGCTGAACCATACTGCGCCTGCCCATTATCAGCTACAACTATCTCGCCGGTGAAACCGTCAGGGTGCTCAAGTATCGCTTGTATAAGCGCCTTAACAAGATCGGTATTTGTTCCCCCTCTCTCATCCCATTGGCTATTTACTTTTATTATTACAACGTCATCCTTATCGATTAGGCCGTTTGGACCCTTATTTCTTCCATGCTCATGTGACTTGTAGAAGGGTAAGCCATGTTCACCCATCAGATCAATCAATCTCAGGATTCCATCGTCATCACCTCTAGTGCCATTTACGACGAAGATGCTTGAAGATGGCTCAAACTTAGCCAGCTTCTCTGTTATTGTGAGCCCCATCTCCTGCGTTTCCCTCCACTTAGCCATTTCATATATGCCCCATAATGCCGATAAGCCTCCAATTATAAGAAGCGCAGCCAGCGTTAAAAGGGCTTTCTTCTTTAAATTGATTCCTCTAAGGAATTTCCAATATATAGAATGCAGAAGCGGAATGACATATATTGTAAGCCAGATATAGCTGTTTGTTAATGCAGCCATCTGGCAAGGATAGGTTATCCTCGACGGCTTCGTTCCTGTTCTAAAAATGAACCATAAGAAACTTGTTAAGCCTATAACAAATGGGCTGTGATGCAGCCTACGTAGACTTTCATGCAGCTGAGGTAATTTCTTAAGCAGCTCTGAAACAAACATTTTCATGTTTATCTTTCCATTACTAAATTAATGTTTTTTGTCATACTTTACAATAAAGGTTTTTGCTCCCTTTGAATGAAACTTAATTAATCCGGTGGATACGGAGATTTAGAGGGGTGCAGGTTCAGCTTGAGCAGCTTCAGTTTTGTCCATGTAGCCGACATCCATTTGGGCTATGAGCAGTATAATCTCAGCGAGAGACTTGAGGATTTTGATAGAGCTTTCACTGAGGTTGTTGATAAAACCATTGAGCTAAAGCCCAATTTCATGATAATAGCTGGAGACCTATTCCATCATGCCCGTCCATTAAATATAACTCTGGAGAAAGCAATAAGAAACTTTAGAAGATTGAGGGATGCTGACATACCAACGCTTGTTGTGGACGGCTCCCACGACGCAGCTCCAAACATTGTAACCGGGACGATTCTTAATCCCCTAGATAGCGCTGGACTAATTTATTATCTGCCGAGACATGAAGATGCTTGCTGGAAAAGCGACTACTGCTACGTCTACGGAATCCCAAGTTTTAGGACTAGAGATAAAGCTGAAAGGCAGCTGCCAGCCTTCTATGAGCTTAAGAGACCTATGCCGCGTAAAGAGAGCTTCAACATATTTGTCTTCCATATGGCTTTGGATATTCCGGAATTGGCTAATGTTTATCCTAAAATTGCAGTTGAAGCCCCGCCGAGCCTCATACCTGACGGTTTCAACTATTATGCCGGGGGACATGTGCACATGCCTATGCAAGTGCCCTTTAGAGACGGGATGCTATCTTACAGCGGACCAACCGAAACCGTTAGTTATGAGGATGCATACGTTGAGAAGGGTTTTAATTATGTGGAAGTTAACCCGGATGGCGATGTGAAAATAAGCCGGATAAAACTGGATAGTCCACGGAAGTTTAAGGTTGTAGATAGAGACTTCAGCGGTTTAACACCGCAGGAAATCTCCGATTTAGCCGCAAAACTTGTCAGCGACTCTGACGAAGAAGGTGCAGTCATAGTTCCGGTTCTGAGAGGTATCCTCCCGGCTGAATCATCCAGAAGGGAGATTGACCTAGCGAGGATAAGGGATTCCGCCAAAAAGGCTCTCATCGTACATCCGGTTATGCTCCTAAGGGAGAAGCATCTCCCTGAGGAAACAGTTAAAAGCATATTTAGCGGCGAGATAGAAGATTTAAAGCGTAAGTCATACGAATATTTTCTTCAGTTTTTCTCCCAGCGTTACGATCAAGAGGAAGCTGAAAGAAAAGCCCGGATAGCCCTGGACATAATGCAGTTTCTGGTTAAGGGTGATGATGATATGGTTAAGAGAATTTTGGAGGGCTTATAGATGAGAATTGACAGCGTACTTATTGAGAATGTTAGATCTCACGTTAAAACCTACGTGAAATTCTCAAAGGGCTTCAACTGCCTAGTTGGAGGATTAGGGGCTGGGAAATCCAGCATTTTATACGCTATTGACTTCGTCCTATTCGGCGACCCATTAGGTAGAAGCTACGATTATCTTCTACGTGAGGGTTCTGATGTTTGCAGAGCGGCGCTAAAATTCATAGAGGGCGGTAAAGAATACATCATATGGAGAGGCCTTAGAAGGAAAGGGGAGCATATAGTTCAAGATAATGAGCATCTTAAACTTTTTGAGGGGAACAAGCTCCTGGCGGAAATGAGGAATGAAGCCATCGCTGAACAATTGAAATCTATCATCGGATTGGACAGGGAAATCTTCCGCGAAATAATGTGGGTTAGGCAGGAGAAACTTAAGGAAATACTTGATATGACCCCAAGCGAGAGACAGAAAAAGATGGATCAGCTATTTGGAATCTCAGATTACGAGATTTCCTGGGCCAATTTAAGGTCCATTCAAAGATGGTATGAGGGCGAACGTGAAACCTTAACGCGTGACCCGGACGTGATAAGCATAGGCGACATGCAGAAGAAATACGATGAAGCTGTAAAGGAGCTAGCGTTAAAAGAAGCTGAGCTGGAGGAGGCTAGAAATAATCTTCGGGAAGCCGAGGAAAAACTTAGGGAGGCTTCAGCCCGCCTTGAGGAGATTAAAGCGATACGTCGAAAGAGTGAAGAGATTAAGATGGAAGAGAGCAAACTTATGGCTGGGATAAGCAGCGCCGAGGCTTTATGCGCTAGATTAACGAATGACATTAGAGGGAGGGAGGCGAGAATAAGCGATTTAGAGGAACGCTTAAAATCTCTAAATATTCAGGAGGAAGACATTAAAAGGAGAATTGCAGATTTAGGTTTAACTGCGGATTTCCCCCCAAATTATATTCAATCATATGTTGACAGCATTATTGAACAAACCTCAAGCATACAAGGGGAAAAAGAGCATATTAGAGAAGAGATTAAAAGGATAAGACAGCGCATATCCAGCCTCATGAGAGAAAATAAATGTCCGCTTTGCCTTCAGGATCTTCCGCCGGAATATAAAAACGGATTGCTAACACAGTTAAATCAGGATCTTTCCAACTATGAGAGGCAGCTAAAAGAGCTGGATGAGAACGCTAGAGAGCTTGAGCAGTTAAGAAGTATAGTGTTAACCGCTTTCTCAACCCTCCAGTCCATCCAATCTAAGAGGGAGGAGGTCTTTAGGCAATTAGAAACAGAGAATAATCTTCTGAATAAAATGTCTCGGGATCTGGAAGATGAAGAGAGAAAACTTGAGAATTTCAGAAGACGATTAGCGGATTTAAAATCAAAAACAATTGAAATCGACCCTTCAAGGCTTGAAGATGCCCAAAAATCATATAATGATGCCCTAGAAAAATATTCGGGCCTAAAATATAAAGTTCAAAACATAGAGGTTCAGCTGAAAGAGGTCAAACTTAGGCTGGAGAATCTGAAGGAACGTTTAGATTCAGCTCAAAGAAAAATTAAGCGCTTAGAGAAAGTTAAAAGAATACTGCTGTTCATTGAGGAAGCCAGGCAAGCCTATAGGAGCATACAGCCGAAGATAAGAGGGGACTTCATAAAGTACCTTGAAAGATTTGTCCAGCAGATGATGGATGATCTAGCAGGCTCCGAGGGGCCGATGCTTAACATCACCATAGATGATAATTACACGCCAATCATAGAGGGTGAAAGCGGATACATAAGGAGCGCTCTAAATCTCTCCGGCGGTGAAAGAACATTCTTAGCCTTCGCCTATCGTTTAGGCATAGGGCAACTGGTGCTACATCTTAGAACTGGGCGCGGGTTAAGCATGCTATTACTTGACGAGCCCACTGAAAGCCTAGGTAGGGAAGATGGATCAATAGATAGGCTGGCTGAAATATTGTCCCGTTTAAAGACTGTTGAGCAAATCATAGCGGTAACGCACAGCGAGGCCTTCGCTGAGAAAGCTGATTATGTCATAAGAGTTGAAAAAAGAGATGGGCGCAGCGTTGTTTCAGCGGAATGAAACTTTCCGAATGCTCCAAGCCGCGGCTGTTTTTAAATGATTTGCTTTCACAATCACATATTTATTTAGAAAAGGAATCTTTAAAAAATTGATTGGGCTGCTGCCTAGGGCGGGAGGAGGGGCTTAGATATGATTAAGGTTGGCTGCTGCGGTTTCCCCATCTCGCAGACAAAATACTATGAGACCTTCAGTCTCGTTGAATTAAACAGCACCTTCTATAAGTACCCGACGCCATCAACAGCTGAAAAATGGCGGACTAAAGCCCCGGAAAATTTTGAGTTCACGGTTAAAGCGCATCAGGATATAAGCCACAAATACAGGTTGAGAATTGAAGAGTCCATAGATCCATTTGAGAGGATTAAGCAGATATGCCGCATCTTAAATGCTAAAGTAATACTTATACAGACTCCGGCCAGCTTCAGCGTAAAGGACCTAGAAAAAGCGGAGGAATTCTTCCGGAAAATAAACCGAGAAGATTTCGTTTTGATCTGGGAGACCCGGGGTGCTTCATGGGAAAGCGAAGAGAGCCTCAAGAGGCTTAAGGATGTTTTAAGCAAGATAGATGTTACGCATGTAACCGACCCGCTTAAGCTGATGCCAGCCTTCACGTCTGACCTAGCCTATTTCCGATTGCATGGGCTGGGTGAACGCCTATATTATTATCAATACACTAATAATGAGCTTAGAAGGCTTTATGAGATAGTTAGAGAATTTGAGAATTTAAAAATGGGCGTTTACGTTCTCTTCAACAATTTATCTATGTTTGATGATGCTAAACGTTTCATATTCTTTTTGGAAAATAAAAGCTTTCCACCACTAACTGGAACCTTCGGCTTGGATTCCGTTAAATCCATGCTTAGTAAAGTACGTTACCCAGCTAATAGAAACTTATTAATTGATAAAATCGGCTGGAGGCTAATTGAGCTTAAAGAGGGAAAACAGATTAGGTTGAGCAGCCTATTGAATGCTATACCTGCAAAGACATATAAGAGCCTAGATGAGATAATGGATGAGATAAAGGCTAAATGGACTATTTTATAGTAACCTTAGAGGCGAGAATACGCATAAAATGTGGACTCGACGGCTTAAGAGATTCTCGCCTCATTTTATCGACAATCAATGAGGACTATTTAAGCCTTAAGCTGCCACTTCTGGAAGTTTTAACGTAAAAAATAAATAGTATTTTGCTAAAGATTAAATTGTGATGGATTTTGGGATTAAACAGTTTAGTGGAGTCTGTCATGAGAAGCCCTCCTGTTACGGCGTTATTCTCCGATAGTGCCTCATCAATTGTCGATAAAATGATCGTGAACAATATTGGCGCAATCATTATTATGAGCGGGGGCAACCCGGTCGGAATAATAACGGAGAGGGATATAATTGAAAAAGTAACTAAAGCCGGTAGAGATCCAAGTAGAATCCGCGCTGAGGAAATAATGTCCTCACCTTTAATATCAATTGAGGCGGATAAGACCATAAGGGATGCTTTAATTTTAATGCGTGAAAAGAAAATAAGGAGATTGGGGGTTACAAGAAAGGGGAGGCTCATTGGTATAGTAACCGAAAGAAGAGTTCTAGACGCATTGGCAACGCGCTAAATGTTCCCCCTATTTTTTCTATTTGGGGGGTGACCACCATCGAGTCAAATTATAAGCCGGAGTCTTTAAGGGTTATAATCCCAATCGGCGGGGTAGCTAAAAGACTTATGCCCCTTACCGCTGAGGTTTCTAAGGCATGTATTAGACTGGTAAACCTGCCGCTTATTGAAATTTCGCTTCTAACCTTAGCTAGGCAAGGAGTGAAAAACTTCATTTTCGGGGTTAAAGGATACACAAACTATAAGAGCCTCCATGATCATTTCGAGTCCGGCATAGGTTTCTCATCTAAATATGGCATTAGCCCAAGGGTTCACATAAAATATCAGCCAAACGTTGATGATTGTGGAAGCGCTGATTCAGCACGCATAAACATTGAATATTATGACATCAATGATCCGGTTTTCGCCGTACAGGGTGACAACATATTCGATATTGATCTTGAAAACATGATTAAGTTTCACTGCGAGAAAAACGCTTTCTTAACAATTGGGCTTATGCCTGTTTCCGACGTCAGCGGCTACGGTGTGGCTAAAATCGATAAAGACATGCGAATATCAAAATTCGTTGAGAAGCCGAGTCCGAAGGAGGCGCCATCAAACCTGGCTAACACTGGGCTATATCTATTCAGCCCCGAAGTTAGAGAAGTTTTTAGGGAGGAAAAGGTTCGGGAAATGATACATAAAAATGGACGCCTAGACTTCGGTTACGATTTTATACCATACCTCATAGAAACCGGAAGGCCTGTTTATGGCTATGTCCTAAAGGGCGTTTGGTATGATGTTGGAACCCCTGAAAGATATTTAGAGGCCATGGATGGAATATTGCATGGTAAATTGAGGGCTCTGCAAGATTTCGGCGGCAGAATATCTGAAGATGTAAAAGTATGGGTGCAGGGGGAAAGCTTAGAGGCTCAACGTAGGAGGGAGGAAATCATTAAAAAAATAAGAGATGGAAGAATCGAAGTTGAGGGAGCTGTTCTAATTGGGAGACACTGCGAAATCTCAGATGGCGCCAGAATAGTGAATTCATGTATAGATAATTATACGAGGATAGGAAGAAACGTCGTTATAGAGGGGTCCGCCATAATGGACAGATCCATAATAGGCGACAATGCTGAGATAAAAAACAGCATAATTGGGAGACATACCATCATAAATTCCAATTTCACGGAGAGAACGAAAATATATGATACATCGGTTGTAGCCGATGATGTCATTATTGAAGCCGGATGCGAATTGATCTCTACGAAGATCTATCCGCATAAACATCTATCTAAACAGTCGCTTAACAGCAAAATCATATTTTAAATATTTCCATTTGAGTAAAAGATCCAGTTTTAAGCGTCGATTTTATACGTATGTTTAGGCGTCAAAAAATGACATTCAATATTGTTTTTTAATTGAATTTTCAAGCTAAAAACGATACCCCCTATAGGCATATTTTTCAGCTTTAGATGGGGGGTAGCTAATGAGGCTTCTTGAATATATGGATTCTTATGTTGAAGAGGGTTTCAGCAGCGATCCTTTTGAGACTATTGACAGGTTGCTGGCAGACGTTAAAATTGACTTTATTAAGTTGCAGCCGGGGACTGGAAGCTTCAAAAATCACAAAGTTTATCAATAAACAAGCATGCGAAGTATTTATTTAGAAGAAGCTGCCGTTCAACCCCTTATACTGCTATTCCATTCGAGGTGGCTGAATAGTGGTAAAGCGGTAAGCCTGCGGCCTCCTCAATCTTCGCCTTAAGGATGCCTCTCTCCCTGCAGCTCTTAGGCACCTTGTCGCTGACTATCAGTACATCAACATCGCTTCCGAAGACGTATACCTCGCAGGGATCTAAGAGCGCCCTTGCCGCATTGGAGATCTTCTCAGACCAGTAGCGCCAGTTCTGAGCCAGTTCCCTGAGCTTAAGCCTTGCCTCTAAGAGACTTAACAAACTCCACAACCTCCTCGGCGAAGCTTACCAGTTCCTCACCCCTTCCCTCGGCACAATATATTTTTGCGTGTGTCGATAAGTGAACCATTGAGGCTATTCTTGAAGCGTGGAAGGCTTCTTTCACGAACCTGTCTTTATTCATAGTGTTAGCTGTTTCCATCATCAGTTTCAGCAGCGAATTCGCCATCCTTAGTGAGGATCCTGCCTCACGTTTCATTTTTATATACTGGCTTCAGCCGTGAAGAATGCCAATTCGAATTCTAAATGAGGAGAATGCGCATTGGTTAGGAAAATTTAAATATGTAAACGTTGTTTTAAAATATATACAGAGTGCTGTCCATTGTCCAAGGTTATTTCAGCTAGGTTGCCTAAAGAAATGGTTAAGCTTGTGGAGGAGATAGCCAGAGAAGAGAAGGTTGATAAGTCAACGGTTCTGGAAAGGGCTTTGGAGCATTATACGCGCGAGTGGAAGATCAAGAAAGCCGTGGAATTATATAGGAATGGCTTGGTTACGCTTTCAAGGGCAGCTGAAATCGCCGAAATCTCAATTTGGGAGATGATCGACGTTTTGGCGCAAAGGAAGGTTACGCTTCAATATAATGTTGAGGATTTGGATGAGGATTTGAAGGCGCTTGGACAAGGATGAGCCGGTCATCGCCGTTTTGAACTCCACACCGCTTATCTATCTGGCGAAGATAGGCAGATTAAAAATTATTAAAGGTGTTTTAGGGAGGATCTTCATTCCCGAAGCGGTTTTCGAGGAAGCTGTAACTAAGGGAAAGGCGCTTAACATAAGCGATGCATTCATTATTGAAAAGGCTGTGGGAAAGTGGATCATTAAGGAACAGATAAAACCAGAGATAGACACTGAATACCGCTTCCTAGACACTAACATAAGGCTTGGTTTAGGAGAGAGGGAAGCCATCAAACTCTGTAAACAGCTCAACGCAAAATACTTGATAGCAGACGACAAAGAAGCGAGAAGAGTTTCAAAGATGCTTAACATAACGCCCATTGGAACATGCAGCATAATAATCCAAGCCTACAAACAAAAAACGATAACAAAAAATGAGGCAAAAGAAACACTGAACGACCTTCTGAAAGCTGGATTTCGGATCGACCTGGAATTGTACCGTAGGATCCTCCACGAAATAGAAACCCAACTATAGCTGCAACAATAATCTGGCTTGCGTTTACAGAAAAGCTCAACAAGAAAGCTTAGAAAGCGCATATAGCCGCTCCCCGCATTAAGGTGCCAGGTTGAAGGCAAGCTCGGCGATGAGCTGACAGCTCAGCCTGGTTGATTTTTGGAGTTTAAGCTTATTTTATGCAGTTGCTTGAACAAAAGCTTGATATGGGATGCTGTAATAGTTCAATGGTGACTGGTTTGAAGGGGTATGTGGTTAACATTGAGAGAGAAACGATAAAAAACACTGATTTCCGCCATTGGAAAGCCACCATGGAATACCATAAAACCAAGGATATCCTCCACGTTAAAAAGCTGCTTGGGCATAAAAAGATAGAGAACACGGAGTTTTACATAAACATCGAGCAAGCTCTATTTCAAACTCAAAACGATGAATTCCATGTTAAAACAGCCTTAACGCCGGAGGAGATTAAGTCTCTACTTGAAGTAGGTTTCGAGTATATATGTGAAAAAGATGGTCTGCTGTTCTTTAGAAAACGTAAATAAGCAAGTGATTACAATTTAAAATCATACCTAATCCGGAAAAATCAGCCGGGGTAGCCTAGCCTGGTTTGGGCGCCAGACTCATAATCTCGCCGAGGAAGATAAAAAGGGTCGGATCAGCCGTATGGCGATATAGGAAATCTGGAGGTCGCGGGTTCGAATCCCGCCCCCGGCACCACGGATGAACCCCGACACTTCTATTTTCTTTTTCTGAAGAATTTAAGCCCGTCTTGTTCGCAGACGTATTCGAAGCCGGCTTCTATTAATTTCGCTATTTCCTCGGGCTTCTTTGCGACTTTGCAGATGTATTCGTCCTCGCTTTCAAATTTCACGAGCTGCGTGTAGATTAAAGTGTTTTTAGGCTTTTATGCCCGAGCATTTTCATCACGTGCAGGATGTCTTTTGTTTTAGCGTATTCCATTGTTGCCTTTTCTCAGCTGCTGGGATTGACGTTTTTCTCTAAAGCATAACTTTTATTATATAGAGGGACGCCATATACTTGGTAAGCTGATTTTGTAACATCAATATTTTCTAGTTCTCAAAGATGAATAAGAATAGCGTTTTTTAAATAA